>Ga0172382_10008022_pt1 | contig 14845 bp, 19 predicted proteins | sample Leawel138RmetaG_FD_122245 | JGI IMG/M metagenome (GOLD analysis project Ga0172382, IMG submission 122245) | Leachate microbial communities from a municipal landfill in Southern Ontario, Canada - Leachate well 138R metaG | ecosystem: Engineered > Solid waste > Landfill > Unclassified | place...
AGTGGTCCGGATGGCGTCCTCCGACCAGCGGAGCTTGCTCAGCTCAAGCGCTACGGTCATCAGTGTCGAAGATGGCATACTGCGGATCTTTCGCATGGCTTGCGTCCTTTATCTTGCAGTTTTGATTCCTAAAGGCTGTGGGCTCCGGAGGCGGCACTCCTGCTATCGGAGATGTTTGCCCCTACAAGGGCTTGAGCGACCGGCGGACAGACGGAATTTCCACACATGCGGACCTGGTCAGCCTTCGAGATCTTTCGGCCGTTCACCTCAATGTCGATCCTATAGCTGTCAGGAAAACCCTGAGCTCGGAAGAGCTCCCTGGGTATGAGCATCCTCATGCCGATATCGGCAATGACGTACGGCTCTCCCTGGATCTGCACCATGACCAGTCCGAACCGGTCTTTCGTGGTGATGGTGTGAAGTGGGTCCTGAAGGTTTGGGTCCTGTTTCGTGCCGTAGTATTTCATCAAAAAGGCGCGGACTTCGCCGATATGGAGGCCCCCGGAAGTGACGGTAGGCATGGGTTCGGTTACGGGTTGACCGTCCCTACAGGTTCCTCTGAGCTTGATGAGGTTGGATGTCACGAGAGAATGATGGTCTTTCGTGGTGATCGTCCCGGCCGGCCTATTAATTTCATGGCCGACTACTCCGAAGTGCTTTGCAAGGAAAGTTGAGACGAGGGCGAACCGGTTCTCGGTGGTTTGGGTGCGGACGGGCTCATCCGCCGAATGCCCTCTGAAGTCTCCTCCTCGCTTCGGCCCGTAATATGTCTGCAGATATGGGATCACTAACCCATGAGCGTCACGGGATGCGGTGACGGTTTTCATCGGCTCACCCACGCCTTGACCGCGAAAGAGAGTTCCACCGTGATTGCAGGTAACGATGAACGGCTCGGCCGCATCGATCACATACCGCTTAATTCCCTGTGCGATCCGCCGCATGGTGTTCTCTGCAAGCGGTCTTTTGCGCTCAAAAATACTCGGGCACGGGATACTCCAATCGATGATCTCTGCAGCGGTTCGATATGCAAAATCCCGATCGGGTCCATGAGTCGGTTCCGGCCATGCGATCGGTGCACCGTCGCACCGGGCGATGAGGAAAAGCCGTTTTCTGATCGTGGGGGCTCCGTAGTCGCAAGCCCGCAGGCTCCGGTGCTCGACGCGGTATCCCTGCCGCTCGAGCTGCCAGACGAACGTCCGGAAGGTGAACCCGTTGAACCGGTCGATGATTTTCCCATTCCGGTCGAGGGGTCCCCATGTTGCGAACTCTTCCACGTTTTCGAGGATGATCACCCTGGGCTTCACCTGCTGCGCCCATTTCACCACGACCCATGCAAGAGCCCTGATTTCCTTATCCCGCTTCGGCGGTCCGCCTTTTGCCCGGCTGAAGTGCTTGCAGTCCGGAGACGCCCATAGAAGCCCTACGGGGCGTCCTTTGGTTGCATCCATGGGGTGCACTTTCCAGATGTCTTCGTGGTAGTGGGTGCTTCCCGGATGGTTGGCCGCATGCATCGCGATTGCCACCGGGTCGTGATTGATCGCAATGTCCGGATCGTGCCCGAGGGCAAGCTTGATGCCCTGGGAAGCTCCGCCTCCGCCAGCGAAAAGATCGACTACGATCTCCTTCATTCCTCCTCCATCTATCCGATCATCTCAGCGCATTCGCCAACTTTCTTAGTCTGAAGCCCCAATTTTTGCAGACATCATTTGCAGTCATGGCCGCGCGATAGATCTCCGTCCATCCTTTCCTTGTCATCCTGGGAGGAAGCTCTTTCCAGTCCTGACGAAATGAGCTTGGCATATGCCGGCAATTGACCAGCTCGGCGGCTATCTCCATAATGCCTTCCGCAATTTTCGGACGGGAATAGGCGTCATCCCATACGGTCCGGCCGTGATCATCGCAAATGCGCACGACGCTTCCGTTCGCTTCAAATTCGCATGTGGACTGTTCTCCGTCCGGAGTTCGGAAATAGGCTCGATATCTCATGGTTTCCCCCTGGATGCGCGGCTCATTTGGCAGCCGCGGCGGTTTTGAGACCGGCCTTGCAGCATTGCCGGGCTTCATCGGCTTCACTGTGGAACGCCCCGCATACGAGGCACTCCCATCCCTCCATCACGTCGCAGCAGCAAACGGCGGCTGCTTCCTTTTCGGAGTAGACCTGGCCGCACCAGATGCATTTGTAGGAGTAGACCGGCTCATGCCGTACGGCACGGATCACTTCTTCGACGGTGCTGCAGGTGGGAATGTCCCCGCATGAGAGGACCATTCCTCGAAGCGTTGACCGGATGGCTTCCTCCGACCAGCGCAGCTTTCTCAGCTCAAGGGCGATTTGCATCATGATTGTGGACGGCATTTTTCGAAACTTCCTCATCGCGCGCCTCCCTGATCAGGCAGTTGTCTTTTGAGCATGGCCTGAGATGGTTATACGAACAGTGGCTGTCACCATAAAATTGGAGCTTGAACGGACAGTGCAGCATGTTGACTTTGATGTGCCAGGTTTCCATCGTGAATCCTTTCCGTCTCAAACGGCGGTCGCAGCATTCGCAAACAGGTTCAGCTGCGGGTCCGGCCGCGTGGCTTCGTCTACGTTTGCAATGGACATCCGGTGGTAGCTCTCCTTGAGCTCGAAGCCCCGGAAGCGTCTGTTCTGCTCGATGGCCACGACCGCGGTGCTGCCGATCCCGCTGAATGGGTCGAGGACGGTCTGCCATGGAGCGCTGTAGAGCTTCATGCATCGCCGGATCACTTCGAGCTGCAGGGGGCAGACGTGCTTTTCTTCCTGGTGCTCGCGGGCGGCTTTCCAGTTTTCCAGGATGTCGATCTCCAGGATGTCGGTCCAGGCGCCGTGAGCCCATTTCACCCAGTCGTTTTTGGTGAACCAGCCGTCCGGGTTGATGCCGACACCTCCCGTTGCGGTCTCGATGGCGACGTTCCCCGTCGCTTCGCTGTAGACATGGATCTGGTAGGGGATGGTGCGGTAGTCGCGCCTGACCCGCTTGTTCACTCTCTTCGATCCGGGGCTCGATGTGAGCCCGTCGCAGTATTCGAGGATCGGAGAGGGCTCGACCAGAAAAACGCTCCGGTCGGTTTCGATGATGCCCTGTACCGGGTTCCCGCCCTGCCCAGGTTTCCGCAGGATCAGCACATAATCGTTCATGGCCGGCGCAAGGCCTCGCGAATCCCGCGCCGCGGTCGCGAACATGAGCGAGTGCAGGTTGTTTCGCTTCGCAACGGCTCTCGGGTTTTTCACGATCACGAATTCACCGTGCGGGATGAATCCGTGGTTTTTGCTCATAGAGATCACCGCGCCGCGAAAATCCCTCATACCCATGTAGCCGTCTTTGACCTTCGTGCACAGCAGTTGCTGGATGTGGCAGCAGAAGACCGCACCGGGCCTCATCACCCTGTAGAGGGACTCCAAAAAAAACCGGTAGTGCAGCGAGAACTGGCAGCGCATGAGGTCGTCGCTGTCCGAGTTGTTCCCAATGTCGTCCACCTTGTGGCTGTAGCTGAAGAGCGCTGCGAAGGGGATCGACGAGATCACGCAGTCGATCGATTCTTCGGCGAGATGCGCGCGCATTCCTTCAACGCAGTCCATGTTCCAGATCTTCACGTCGTGCTGCATGCAAGGGCTCCCTTCATGGCTTCCAGATAGTTTCGCTCCATGATCTTTGTGTCGCGGTCATAGCGCTGCTGCTTTTCCTGGACATTTTTCCAGACCACGCCTTCGAGCTCCGGGATATAGGGGATGTGGATACGGACAGATCGCTTCTGCCCGTAGCGGTATGCCCGGCGAACGCTCTGGAACTGCCGCTCGAACGAATCGTCGAATCCGCTGTAGATCATCGAGCCGCAGTTTTGGAAATTGAGGCCGAATCCGAGCATGGCGGCCTTCGAGATGAGCACGTCGCATTTCCCTTTTCTGTACCGGTCAATAATCTCCGGGCGCTTGGGCTTCGGGATGCCTCCGTGCAGGACCTGTACATCGAGCCCGCTCCCTTCGAGCGTGCGCTCGATGATCCGGCTTTCTTCGTCGTAGATCGTCCAGACCAGAGGCTGCAGGCCTGCCGCCGCGTCCTCTTTCACCAGGTCGCAGACCACTTTTGGCTTGAGGCTGTCGACGGGCTTCACGCGGGCCGACCGCGCGCGCTCGTTTCCCTGGTACAAAAATCCCCTGGCCGCCTGACCGTACTTGATCCGGTCACCAAGCGGGAGCTTTTCCCGGTTTCCGAACAGGGAAAGCTGCCCGTTGGCATCCGGCCGGCTCGTGATCATCAATCGCTGCTCGGCCGTGAGCGGGATGGGGTGCTCGATGACGGTCGGGGGCGGGAGGCCCCTCAGGTAGTCCTCGAAGCCGTATCGCTTGGGGTCGACGAGGTACATGCTCCAGCCGGAGAGGAAGCGGTAGAACGCCGCCTCGGCGTGCTTTTTGATCTTCCACTTCCCGTCGTTGTCCCTCTGGAAGTAGGTCCAGATCACTTCCCCGTCGTGCTTGATCTTCTCCAAAAAGCTCCCCTGGCTCGCGTAGTCGAGCGTATCGTTTCGCGCCGGCGTGGCCGTGAAGGTGTACTTGTATTCGATCCCCCTGCACGAGTGGATGAGCGCCCACTTGATCACTCCCGCCCCGGCCGCGAGCAAGCTCGCTTCGTCCAGGAGCACCCCGGCGAGGTATTTCACTTCGGAGACGCACTGGTCTTCCCCTTTGGGCGGGATGAATTTATCCGGATTCACGATGCCGATCCCTGGCCCGGGCGATCGGCACCAGGATCTCAGATGCCGCCTCGATCCGATCCAGGTCGCCTCCAGGCCGAACCACTCCGCTCCGATCTCCATCGTCTGAGCGATGATGTTGAGCGGAACGATCAAGAGGACCTTGCCGCCGGTCCGGTGCGAGACCTGGCGCGCAAGCTCCCACTGGAGATGCGTTTTCCCGAGGCCGGTGGTCCACCAGAAGGCGAACCGCCTGGCCTGCATGCCAACCCTGGCGCCGAAGGCCTGGAAATCTTTCAGGTGCGTCGACAGCGGAAGCCAGCCCCGGTCCGTCCATCCGGCATCGATCCCGAAGACGTGACCGAACCGCGCCGGCGTCTCGATCGTGAACGAATCGGTCTCCCAGTCATACCGGAGATCCTGCTCGGGGAGCTGCTTCGACTGAATGAAAACGCGATACGACTTTTCGTCGAAGCGATCAAAGCGGACGCGGATGGTGTCGCCCTGGATTTGGATCATTTCGAGGGCTCCTATCGAAAATAGATCTCGGCCAACACATAAGACCAGATGGCGACGTCGATCACGATCAGGGCGCATATGATCTTTTCCTCGATTTCTTCTCGGATGAATACCAGTCGATCCATTGCCGCCTCCATGGTCAAAGGGTTTTTCTCAAGCGTTCAGCTTCTTTCCGTCGATGATCTTGCGGGCCAGATCATGAAGCTCGGGGGTTTCTCCGTTCGTCATGTAGTCTTCCACGAACTGCATGGCCCACTGGGCGCGGGGAGCGTCGAGGGCCTTCATACAGGTACTCAGGGCGTACGGGTAAGCCCTGCCGTTGTAGAGCGAGAGCACCAGGCGGACCAGGCCGAGAGTGGTGTTTGCTCCCGGGTTGTTCTTGATCCACTCTCCGATCTGCCAGCAGATGAGCTTGCGGTTGCGGATCAAGATGTTGTGCACGTTCGTCGGGTTGATACTCTCTTTCATGGCGTCGCTCAGGGCTTCGTGCTCGGTCCAGCCGCGCCCCCGGACGCCGTTTGCCAGGGCTACCGTGCAGACGGTTCCCTTCCATTCCACGCTATGACTCATCGGGTTTCCTCCTTTTGGATCTCCGGGCGCGCTTGACGATCCTTGGCCCGGTCGGTTTGCAATACCAGCCCCGAATTCTGCAGCCAAAGGGATGCACTTTTTGTACATCCCTTTCAGTCGGCCATGCCATCCAGGCCATCCGCAATTACGCTCCAAGAGCAAGCTGTGCCGGACGCCATGGGTTGAAGGTTTTGCCGTCGCCGGCGCCCACGAGAGCTCCAGTCGAGACCGGAAAAGCCGTGGGGAATGAAAAGTTCAATTGTATTCATGAACAGAATACACACATGGATATATTGGGTCAAGGTTAAAATACACCAATAGGAATGAACGGGGATATGGCAAAGCGATTGCGAGATTTTAAACGAGGCATTATTGCTCGACTAGAAAAGAAAAGCCGCCTAATGGCGGCGAGCAGTGGGTACTATAATGACCGTAGGGGTTGAGACGCTCAAAAGAGAGCACTCATGCGTTGTTCCCTGTGGATCGTTTGGCCCACCACCAGGCGACTCTTCCGATTATTCCGGAATCTATTTCTTTGGCTTTTAGCGTGACAACCGTATCAAATTCATCTTTGTTTTCCGGTACGCCGACGACGAGCGCTTTCTCGGGGAAAAACTTCAACCATTTTACGGTGACGCCGCCGTCGACTCGAAATGCAGCAATCGACTTGTCGAGATCGTGAGGATTCTTGGCCAGATGGTCAATTGCCACTATATCCCCGTCGTTCAGGATCGGATACATGCTTCTCCCGTGGATTCTCGCGCAGGTGTAATGCTCCGGGTCATTTGGAACCCAGTCCCGAGACGCATAGGTCAATACCCATCCCTCCGTATCGGATTCGGTCACTTCCATTGGATTTCTACCCGCAACGGGATCTTTTAGGAGTCGGATCGGGATATAGGATCTAAGGGAAAACTTTGAGTCGTGGATTTTTAGGCGAGGTGGGTAATGAATTTCCAAGGTAGGTGGAGGGACAATCGGACGTGCAAGAGTGTCTTTCCCCGTGAGAAGCCAGTCAATCGTCTTGCCGCTCATGCGGGACAGTATAAGCAGGTTCTCTGGGCTTGGAAAGGTCTTTCCTGTAAGCCATTTTTGTACGACGGGTTGCGGGCTTCCAACCCTCTCGCCAAGCTCGGCCTGGGTCTTGATCCCAAGTTCGGCCATCACCCCTCTTAGGCGGCGCAAAAAGCCACTCCGGAGTTCTTTTGTCTCTTCTTGCAGGGTATCCTTTATGCTCATAGATGTATTTTCGTCGTTGACATTTATATTCATGGGTGTGTAATCTATTCATACCAAACAAGGAGGTCAGAGAAACCATGAGCAAGCAACACAGAAGCAGGGGTCTTCCGCTGAAAGTGGCCATGCTCGAAAACGGGCTCATTCAGCGCGAGGTCGCGGCAAAGATCGGGCTGGTGCTCTCCACGTTTAATATGAAACTGCGCGGAGAACGGCAGTTTTCGGATGAGGAAAAGGAACAGCTCTGCCGGATCCTCAACCGGCCCATGAGCACGTTGTGGCCGGAGGAGGATATCAAAAATGAACAAATTACACAAACCGATTCAGCAGCCTCACGTTGACCGGTCGCAAAGCGACGCGCACGGTCCGGGCGCAAGGGGCGCCTGGGGGGAAAATCAAGGGGCGTAAGAATCCGACTGGGGAAAGAAATGGGGAAGGGGCTTAAAATCAACACCTTGGACGTAGAGCACCAGCTCGCGGCGAGCATCATGCAGCGCATCAACAGGGAATCGCAGGAGAACGAAAACCTCGACATCGATACGGTCATCGAGCTGATTCTCATGATGTACGAGCAGTCCAGGAAAGCTTCATCATCGTAACCTTTCGTTTATAGAATCGTCATGCCCATTCCACTTCGGCGTCGGGGCGGAATGGGCTCACATACGGGCTCAGAACAGCATCCTTGCATCAGCGGATACGGCTCCAGGCCTCGCGATGGCCCGGGGCCGCTATCCCGTTCGCGCGCACCAATTTACGGCAATAGGGCAAACGGCCGATCGCACGGAGGGGTTCAATCATGCATCGGCCGTTTTGGGGAAATGGGTCCCTGGGGGGATACCTATCACTCTACCGCATCCTCTCCAGATCATTAAAGACCAAAAATACAAGGAGTTGGATCATGGACGAATATGAGAAAGATGCGTACAAGCGCCATTTCCAGGACAGCCAGCATATTCTCTATGCGGTTTTCCGCTACCGCAAAGACCACACGCAGGAGTCGGTGGCGAAGAAAATCAAGATGAGCAAGAACACGCTCAAAAACTACATAGAGGGGCGGACGGCCGCACCGGTCGAGGTGATCAAAAAGATCTATGCCGAGACCAGGCACCCCCTGATAAAAGAACTGCTTGAGCCCGAAGGCTTCGAGCTCAAGCCGAAGAAAAATTGCAAAATCGAACTCCTGCCCACCATAGACCACCACATCGTGCAGGCCCTGGGAAAGATCGTGGACCTCGAGCGCGCATTCAAAAAATACTTCGAAGACAAAAAGATCGATGCCCACGAGCTCCAGGACCTGCAGGTGCTGAAGGGCCAGGCTCAGGATGCTATCAATACGCTCTTTCGAAAAATCGAGACCACGGCAGACCAGAAAGTGAGGGCGGCTTAATGAGGAGAGGATCACCCGTGGCACCGGCCACGAATGGAGAATTTCCTGTAGTTACGATCCCTGCAACAACGTTTCGAAGGATTCTGCGGGGAGAATCGATGCGTGTGATCTTCGAGGATATCCGCAGGGAATCTTCGAATCGAGGGCTCGACTACAGCCCGGATCTCGGGTTTACCTGTTGGACCAACGAAGCGGGAGACTACTGCCAGCGGAACTTCAGGGTTCCAAAGAACGTCCGGCTGCGCTGAAATCGCAGAAAACCGGACCGCATCCGTTGAACCACACCTTATCCGAGGAGGGAGCTTCATGGCCAATCCGATTCAGATCATTTGTCCAGCCTGTTTCCGCGTGAGCGAGAATCCGCGAAACCTGAGACATCTGCGGAAGCGGAGAAGGGGGATTGTCGAAATGGAAACCCGCGGCGAGTGCGAGCATTGCGGGACGTCGTTTCGGCACCGAAGCATCGCGACGAGCGAGATTTCAAAGATCTATAACGCCGTTCCTCTGGATCGTAGGGCGAAGATCCTCGGGATTCTCTGAGGGGCGGACGAGCCTGCCGGGCGGCGGGCGACGATGGCGACCGGGATGAACTAAGGCATTTGAGGGGGTGAGGGACATGAAATTCGAAGTGGATCGGGACAGTTTTTGTGCGGTTCTGGCAAGGGCCGCCGGCGTCGCATCGAAAGCTACGGGGATGCCAATCCTTCGAAACGTGCTGCTGTCGGCCGAAATGGACAAACCGGTCGAGATGGCGGCAACGGACCTTGAAATCAGCCTTCGGGCGCACGCTCAGGCGATCGTGCACGCACCGGGGAGGATCACGGTTCCGGCTCGCGAGATGCTCGCCATCATGCGCGGGCTCTGGGAGCAGCGGGCAACGGTCGAGCTTTCTGAAAACATGCTCCAGATCATGGCTGGGAAGTCAAAGAGAAAGATCGCGTGCATCCCCGCGGAGGGTTTCCCGGCGATTGATCCAACGAGCGCCATGGCTTTCGGTCCGTGCGACAAGGCGGAGCTTTCGAGGGCGATCGCGAAAACGTTTTTCGTGATTCCATCAGAATCGAACGGATTCAACATATCGGGTGCCTTTATCCACAAGAGCGCCTCGGGCGATCAATACCGCATGGTCTCGGTTGACGGGCACAGGCTCTCCTGGTGCGGCATTGGGAGCCACGCTCTCTCACAGATCGAAGTCGGGGCAGGGATCGTCGTCCCGAGAAAGGGGCTCCAGGAAATCATGAAGATACTCGAAGCGCCCGGGGATGCCGCGATCGCCTGCGACGGTGTGCGGCTGGCGATTAAAACCGATGAGGCGACGTTGATCGTGCAGTTGCTCGATCCCGCGTTTCCAACCTACGAAGACATCATCCCGGCAGAGGAGCGGCCGTTTTCGATCGGCGTGGATGCGCAGCGCCTTCATGGCACGCTCGTTTCCATGATGCCCCTTTTTGTGAGCCCAACAAAGAATGTTCGCTTCCATATCGGCCAAAACAGGCTCACTCTGCAATCGGTCGCCAATCCGCAGGGGGAAGCCGAAGATCAGATCGAAATCGATTACGGTGACGAAGAGATCTCGCTCTATTTCAATGCGAAATACTGGATCGAAGCGCTCAAGGCCATGGACGGCAAGGCGCGCATCGAGTGGATAGACGGGTTTCATGGCGCCATACTCCTCGATGATGGGGATAAAGACTGTCTAAACCTCATCATGCCGATGGTCAATTGAAGAGAAAGGAGAGAAGCGATGATGACAGGCGGCGAGCAGTTGTCTTTTCCGTGGGTCAAGGGACAGTGGTCGATCGAGCAGGAGCGCTACGTGTGCGAATGCGGATCGGTGGATTTCATCATAGGCAATTACGGCATTACCTGCTCCGGGTGTGGCCAGAGATATGCGGACGATTGTCTCCCGCCGACCGATTTCAACGAAGAACGGGACGTACGGAAGATCTGACGTAAATTCAGCCGCAAAGAAGCCCTATGTCGTCCAACGGTTTGTCTGAAAAGCTGCGGGATCGCATCCGCAAATCGGATCTCTGGTGCGACCGGTCGAAGGCGACGCACTCCCATTTTTCGGGGCTCAGGTGTCCTGAATGCGGGAAGACGGAAGCATGGGTCTACGTCGAGCGGCCGTTTTCGATCAACTGCAACCGGAAAAACGAGTGCGGGGTCAGGGTGAGGACGCTCGATCTCTTCCCGGATGTGCTGGTCAACATCGAGAAGGACTATGCGCCGACGAAGGCCGATCCGAACCGGCCGGCACGCGCGTTCCTGCTCACCCGTGGGCTTAGTCAAAGCCTGGTCGGGCTGGACTTTCAATTCCGGAAGAACATCCGAAAAACCGCGAGCGGCGGGGTGATGTTCCATGTTGGAAAGTCCGCTGCCGGGAAGGACGTCTGGAACGGGCGGCTTTTCAATCCTCCGCCCGGCGAGGGGAAGACCCACAATAAGGGCGAGACGGTCGGGCTCTTCTGGAAGCATCCGCATATCGAGTACGATCCCAAGAGGCCGACCTATGTCACGGAGGGGATCATCGATGCGCTTTCCCTGATCGAGATGGGGCTGCAGGCCATCGCGGTACTTGCAGCCGGGCAGGATCCGTCAAGAATCGATCTGGGAGATCTTGCGGGAAACCTGGTCCTTGCCTTCGATCCGGACACGGCCGGGGCCGGCGGGCTCAAGAAATGGAAGGCGCACCATCCCGACGCGAAGGCCGTTACGCCGATTTCCGGGGACTGGAACGATTTTCTGAGAAGCCAGCCGCCGGGCAAGGCGGCGGGGATCTTAGAGGAGAAGCTCCCGGAATTCGAAGCCCGGGCAAGCCTTCTTCTGGCAGAGACTGCGCATGATTACGCGGATGTGTACCGCGAGTTCTATGGGTATCCTCCGGGACTCTTCGCCTTCGATCGCAAATACTGGTATTCGACCGCGAAGGCATCGAAGAATGGAGACGGGGCTCTTAGCGTCTACCGCGTATCGAACTTCACCCTGTCGGTCGATCATTACCAGCTGGACGCGAGCAACGACGATGAGCCGGTCTATCGCTATTACCTCAAGATCCGGCCGAAGAGCGGGCAGCCGATCTCGTGTTCGGTCACCGGATCGGAGCTCTCGACGCCCGGGAGCATCCGCTCGACGCTGCTCACGAGGGCGCGCGTCATGTGGGAAGGCGAAGCCAGGCCGAGCGCCGCGCTTGCAAACAGGATTGTCGAAGCCGGTGCTCCGGTTGTACGGCAGGTCCACATCGTCGGGCACGACATCAAGTCCGGCTGCCTGGTATTTAGAGATTTCCTGATCGATCCGGCCGGCAAGATCATCCTGCCGGACAAGCAGGGATTTTTCCGGGCGAGCCGCAAGGAGTTCTTGAGGCCTCCGGCGATCCCGACGCTCAAGCCGAAGAACGGGACCGATCCCAAAGAGATCTACCGCCTCATCAATGCCGCCTGGCCGGATAACGGCGCCCTGGCCTACGCGTTCACCTTCGCGAGCTGGTTCGCCAATTCCATAAAGCCAGAGCTCGGATTCTTCCCCTTTTTCAGCCTGCACGGAGACACTCAGACCGGAAAGACGCGGCTCGTCAGGGTTCTGAACGCTCTCCAGTGCTTCGATGAGGAGGGGCTGCCGATGACCAAGCTCAACACGGGGAAGGGGGAAATCCGAAAGCTCGCTCAGAGATCGGGGCTCTTCAAGGCGCTCCTCGAGGGGAACAAGGAAGACAAGCTCCGCTTCGATCTGGAATCCCTCCTTACCCTGTACAACTACGGAAACCACCTGCAGGTCCGGGCTGTGAAATCAAACGATATCCGCACGCAGGAAACGAGCTTCCTCGGGTCGCTCATCTTTGTTCAAAACAGGGAGCCGTTCAAGGGAAAGGCCCAGTTGGAGCGCGTGGTATCGAGCCGACCCTTCCGGTCGGAAGATATCACGGCGGAAACCACCGAAGCCTTCAACCGCCTCGTGCGTATTCCCCCGCGGGAGCTCGCCTACAGCTACGTTTACATCATGCGAAATCGGCAGGCCGTCGAGGCTGACTGGACGGCAGAATACACGGCGGCGCGCGAACAAATGTTCAGCGCGATTTTGGATAACCGGCTTTCCGAAAACTACGGGATCATCCTGGCGTTTCACCGAATCCTGACCAAAATTCTTAGAATATCACTCGACCTGAAGCCATTCATCATCGAGCTCGCCCAGAGAAAGCACGAGCAGTGCAGCGCAAGACAGGCAACCCTCGCTGACTCTTTCTTCGAAGCGATCAATGAGCTCAGCGACGAGACCCGGGATAAGTTCGTCGAAATCAAAGACGACCAGATGATGGTCAAGCTCCCGCTCGCACTCAAGACTCTGGATGGCCACGGCTACCGATTCATCCAGGCGCAGGTCATGAACGAGCTCAAAGAGCATCCAGCTTTCATAGAAAATAGAATGGCTTATCGAGGATATTTCGCCTCCACGGTCAGTTCAACCTGCCGAGTCTGGAGGTTCGATTTGTCCAAAATAATCTGAGCCTAGAAACAGGATGGTAACAGGATGGTAACGGGATGGTAACGGACATGGTAACAGATAAACTATTAGAATATATATATAATATATAAATATATATTATTTGTTACCACTGTTACCACTAAACGAATGGGGTTCCAAATGAACATGTTCGAGCAAGCAGAAAAAAATCTGGAAGCACGAAAAAAGATGGTAACAATGGTAACAGTGGTTACAGAAGCGGAATCATTAGAAAAAAATGGTAACATTTACGAAAACGGCATGGTAACACTGGTAACACATCCGGAATCATTAGAAAAAAACGGCATTTCGCAGCCGATTTCAGGGCCGGAATTATCCCATTCCATAGATGGTCAAATGCTGCAAAATCACGTAAACCGTGATTACAAGCCGGATTACGACGATCTATTCGAAAAATCGAAAAACGGACTCACTTCCTTCGAAGTGGCGCACCTGCCATCGGCCATCTTTCTCTTCGCTCTTGAAACCGTTCGGCAGTGCCGTGCCGAACAGTTCATGGATATGGGGCACCGATATTGCCCGTGCTGGCGCCAGCGCCTCGACCCTGAGGCCTGGCAGATCGTCAAGTCGGAAATCAAGCGCCGGCTGGACGGGATAAATCAACAGTAAGCTTCATTTTCGCCAAGGTAGAAAGGAGAACCAGATGGAAGAAGCAATGTGGGTAAGTGAAGAGAGCTTCCTCGCGCTCATGGACCGAATGCACGAAGAGGAAAAGGGAGAACACGGCAGGAAGTCCGCCGACTATGCCGACCGAGAAGGAAGGAACATTCTCCGGAACTTCGACGATGATGCCGCCGAGCTTCAGATCCCCCCTGAATTCGATCTCTGGATCTTTCTGAACAAACATCTCCGTGCAATCCGCAACTACTGCCGGCATGGAAGCACCACGAGCGAAGGCATCGAAGGCCGCATAAAAGATGCCCGGATCTACCTTGCCCTCCTCCGCGCAATGGTCGAGCGCAAGAAACATACGGACATCGACGAGGTCTATTTCAGGCACATGACGGCCGAAGCGAAGCAGAAGGATAGGCGCGCCGGCGGCCTCAATGCAGAGAAGATGCCCGAGATGAAACTCGGTCCCCTGCAGATCATGGAAGATCCAGAAAATATCTCGTTTGGCCTTGGACCTAAATGAGGGGAGCCGCCATGCAAAGCCAAACCATAATGGGTCGCCCACTGGATGCAGTAGATGTTGCCGCAGCCGCAAAGAAACTTAATGTTACGACGGCTCACGTTCGCGCAATCATGGCCGTGGAGGCATCCGGATCGGGATTCATCGCACGTACCGATGGAACAGAAAACCGCAGTTATGTGCCGAAGATCCTGTTCGAAGCTCACGTCTTCAGTAAAGAAACCAGGAGGCGATTCGACGGCAGCTATCCGCACCTGTCGAGTCCGTCATGGAATCGCGATCTCTATGCCGGAGGGCTCAAAGAATACGACCGCCTGAATGAAGCGGCCGATCTCGATTTCATGGCCGCATACCGGTCGACATCCTGGGGGCTCTTCCAGATCATGGGACTCAATCATCTCCTCGCAGGCTATGATCGCCTGGAGGATTTCATCGGCGCCCAATTCATTTCTGAAGGCATGCAGTTGCAATGCGGCGTTCGATACATCCAGCTGCTCGGACTGGATCATTATCTGAGGCTGGAAGACTGGCGTGGATTTGCAAAGGCATACAACGGGCCGCGGTACGAAGAGAACCGCTACCATGAAAAGCTTGCCCAAGAGTTCGAGCGCTATAGCCGCGGAAACCTCGAACGCGGATCGAGCGTCAAGGAGTTGCAGGCCGCACTTGATAGATTGGGTTTCAGGCTCACCGTTGACGGGATCATGGGCTCTCGAACCAAAGCAGCAATCAGAGAATTCCAAGAACAGCACGGCCTGGTCGTCGACGGG
>Ga0172382_10008023_pt1 | contig 14844 bp, 13 predicted proteins | sample Leawel138RmetaG_FD_122245 | JGI IMG/M metagenome (GOLD analysis project Ga0172382, IMG submission 122245) | Leachate microbial communities from a municipal landfill in Southern Ontario, Canada - Leachate well 138R metaG | ecosystem: Engineered > Solid waste > Landfill > Unclassified | place...
CAGAAAGCCGGTAATGGCGGCTGGAAAATACTCGCACAAAAAAAGTCGATTTTGTCTAATTCAGAAAAAACTGGACAAATTATGGATCCTTGGCAGGGTTCCCATATGAGGACCCTGAAAATGACAAGTCGCGTTGAACATGAAGGTTTCAAAAACCATCATTTTACTTTTCCCGTTATCTTTCGGTTAGAAGTGTCTCACTTGCATTGACACAGAGGGATATATTTTCGTTTTATCAGTTCAGTCATTTGCACGACGAAGGGTTTCTTGTGTCAAGAGCACGCTGATCAGGGCAACAACGCTGGTGCCAAAAAAGATCTGTAGGGGTAATTTATACGCATATGCAGGATAAGCACCCTGAACCCGGCCTACCGTATCCAGGGCAAACCCTATCACAGGCTGGAATACCAACCCCCCGACAAAGCCGGCTAAATTGGTTGCACCAATTGTAGTTCCAGCCAGGTTAAGTGAATAGGACTCTTTTACTGAAGAGAAACCTACGCTTGCAGGAGATCCGGCCATCATACCGGCAATGAAAAATATGATGTACAACCCTATGATAGGCAGAGAATCATAGAATATCAGCAAGATGATCCAGCATGTACAGTGGATAAGTGAAGAACCAACCAAGACAAGCTTTCTGCTGACAAACACTTTATCCGACAAGTACCCAAAAACGGGGGTGCCTAGAATTATGGCAAGTGGAACAATTGCGAGAAGATTTCCTACGTCTACCTTCTGAAGTTTATACACATCCATCAGATAGGGGCCTGCCCACAGCCCGAAGAAGCCGAAAAGAATACCCACTCTTAGGAAAAACCAGATGGCAAGCGGCCAGAAACGTTTTTCCGCAAGTACCTGCTTTATGCCAACTTTTCCGTCATTTCTTTGCTTGGACTTGTTCAGGTTGAGTTCTACGCCAACCCCTTGTGGCCCCGGTTTGTCCCTCACAATGAGCCACATAAGGCCAGTGAAGAGCGCAGTGATCAGTCCCACCGCGATGAATATTTCCCTCCAATTAAAAACTTCTGAAAGAGCAGCAAGCGGAGTTGTTCCAAAAAACCACCCGACAGTCCCTATTGCCATGAACAAACCTGACACACTGGCATACTCATGGCTCTTGAACCACATCCCAAAAACTTTCATGGCCGGGACGAAAATCGCCGAAACACCTAAGCCTATGAGAATTCTAGAAAAGATGGCACAACTAATGTTTGTGGACAGGGCTAGAACAATTGCTCCTGACGCACCGATCAATCCAAACAATGTGGCCGTTTTCCTAGCCCCCCAACAATCGGATAGTATACCTACGGGTATCTGCATTAATGAATATGGATAAAAATACGCCGAGCTCAGCACTCCCAAACCGGTCCCGGATATTCCAAAATCTCTGGTGAATTCCGGAGCGAGAACTGCCGGGCATACCCGATGAAAATATAAGAGAAGATACTGTAGCGAAAAAATTGAAAAGATATACCACCTGTATGCCAAAATCATTCTCTTCACCCCAAAAGATTTCTGGAAACCTATCAACTTTTCATCATTAGCCCCTTTTCATTTTGTGAACGGTACAGGACATTGGAAACCTTTAAGGACATTAAGGGCCTCACCGCCGATAAGGTATTTTGCGATGCCTTTATCCCGAGAGCGATCATAATAAAGCGAAAGGATCTTTATGATGTCTTTATTGTACTCTGCCAATCTCCGAAACAATTTTCTTGACCATTCTCTTGCAAATACTCACAATTGTCTGAAATTCTTCCGGTGTTAATTTATCCCAATGTATGCCGGCCACGACGACGGCCTTGCGGTTCAGGCGCCTTGCCAGCTCCTCGGACATCGATTTTGCTATGGCATCTTCTTTATGTCCCAAAAATGTAAAGACTGAACTTGTTGAGCTGATCTTATCTGCATATTTGAGGCTTGGTCGGGGTTCCCCTATCCCGATTGCCCCGATATGGGATGTTCCACCAGAAAGGATCACCAGAAGATCTTTACCCAGAACATGGAGCGTAGCGTTTATTTCAAATGTATTCGCTTTTTCGGTTATGGTGACGATATTATTCGTTTTCCTCACGTCATGGGTGACAGGTCTCAATTATCGCACCTCTTCCCGAAAGCTCAACGGTTACGTTCTGAGCAGTTGGGTGGCCACCGGGCACTCGGCCGATCTTTCCGCAGCGGTCCCGCGATTACCCAGTCTCATATGCAAGCCCGTACCATTTGTTTCTGGCAGTTCTCTTTCGTAGAGCAGTTTCCTAAAAAAAAGTGGATACAATTTCATAACAATTTGTTTTGCATTTTTTCTGTTGATCCCAAATTTGCACAAGAGACACATAATTTGCAATTCATTCATATGATGCTGCAATGTTCGTTTGCACGTGCTTAACGTCATGTTCTTTCGCCCTTACAGGTATTCCAGTACCCGAGGCAGTGCCAGCTTGAACCATGGGGTGTATTCACTGCTATGTATTCTTACATCCTCGATCAATTCATCTATGGGCACAAACTTGTGTTCCTGAATTTCATCATCGTTCGGTTTAAAGTCGCCGTCATAGACCCCGAGGAAAACATGATCGATCTCGTGCTCCCCGTATTGCCTGTCGTAATCGGCCTTATAATGAAATCTGAAAAGCGGCTTTACCTCGCAGGCGATCCCCAACTCCTCCTGCATGCGTCTTTGCGTTGCCTGTCCAAGATCCTCATCCTTCTTGGGATGAGAACAGCAGGCATTTGTCCAGAAACCTGGCCATGTTTTTTTCGTGAGCTGTCTCTTGTGGATAAGCATCCGCCGTTTCGAATCGACTATAAAGATTGAAAACGCACGATGCAGAGTGGCAGGGATCAGGTGACAAGATTCTTTTTCCCTGTAACCTTTTTCACGGTCCTTTTCATCGATGAGTATCAGCATTTCCATGAGATCCTCCGTTCTAAAAATTCAAGGTCTGTTCAGGCATCGGATGATACTCTTTTTCCTATTTGCAGGACGCTCGTTTTTTGGGTCTCATGCGACGGATCTTCGGACCCCCATCTTTTAAAGAGATGGGCGTCGATGGAAAAGAAATCGAGTGCCTTCCCAACCGTCTGGTTTATCAGGTCATCTATGGTCACGGGTAAATGATAGAAGGCGGGCACAGGCGGCATTATGACTCCGCCCATTCTGGTCACCTTCGTCATCAGTTCCAGGTGTCCTTCGTGCAGGGGGGTTTCCCTGACCAAAAGAAGGAGCTTCCTTCTTTCCTTGAGCATGACATCGGCAGCCCTGATGATAAGGTTGTCATTATAAGAGTGGGCGATAGCGGAGAGTGATTTAACGGAACACGGCGCCACGATCATGCCCTCCGTTCTGAAAGAACCACTGGCAATGGCCGCGCCCACATTGTCGACGTCGTACACGACCGAAGCCGTCGCATTGAGTTCGTCCATTGTGTAACGCGTCTCGATATCTATGTTCTTCTTTGCAGCCTTGGAAACCACGAGGTGCGTTTCGATGTCATTGTCGCGTAATACCTGCAGTAACCTGATACCATAGATCACGCCTGACGCGCCGGATATTGCCACAACTATTTTTTTCATCCGATCCTCCCTGAAATTGCTGTATGATTTCGCAAAAACATACCTGTATTTGTGCAATTCATATGCCCTTTTATTCAAGCTCGATTATTCAATAATTACACAAGGCATTAATGACCCAATAAATATGCGTCTAATTTTTGGACATGAATTAAACATATAATTGTCCAATTCATGGACGTTATATCAGGCTTTTCACAGATAATTGCGATTGGTACGGAAAGAATTGCTCGAATTCACCGAGACCAGCTGGTTGAGAAAAAAATAACCATAAATGCTGGAATGCTGCAGGAAAATGGTCGATGGCATCTTTGTCAGGTTCCCGCTGCATAATAGATCTCCAAAGTTTTCGGAGAAAACGATTTCACCGTTTTTCCTTAAATGTATTCTTGCCGTCGCGCCGGTTTGCCATCGAATTGGTCGCTCGATTTAGCGGTTTTCTCAGAAAAATGGAGCATCAATTCCAACAATCCCTTTTGCAATACATAAGGAGTAGTGCTTTTCGGCATAAAATTCATACCGAATAGATCATAATTACTCCAAGGCTTGGGCAGCAGTCTCTGGGCATCTACAAAGCTTTGTCTGATAGGGGTCCCGGGGAAAGGCGTGAGTATTCCCGCATGGATGTTAGTAATAGAGGTTTGTTCGGCAAAATCGATTATTTTCGGGAAAATCGTCTCATCGTGGTCATCAGTCCCGACGATAAAAGCGCCACAGACATCAATTCCATATGACTTGATCTGCAAAATTGATCTTTGATACTCGTGAAAATGACGCTGTTTCCATTTGCTAAGAGAGGCTATCCCTGGTTCCGTGACGCTTTCAAGCCCGATGAATAGGTACTGGCACCCGCTCGCCGACAACAGTTCCAGCATCTCCTCGTCTTTGGAGACACCAATGTCCGCCTGCGCCGCGAAACCTATATTGAGCTCGCTAACTCCGGTCAGCAGTTTCCTTAGGCGGTTCCTGTTAACGAACATGTTATCATCGGAAAAAAATATATTTGTTGAAGGGTTTAGCTGACGGAGGGTATTAATTTCATTTATGATCTGCTCTACTGATTTATAACGAAAGGTAGCGCCGTTCGCTTTTACCACGGAACAATATCTGCAATTGTTCGGGCATCCCCTGCTCGTCTGGATAAATGCGTAAAGAGTATTATTATAGGGAGACATCAGGTCGTAGCGGGGAACCGGTGATCCTTTAAGATTGATCATTTTCTTTTGACGGTAAAGTTGTTTAGGGCGGCCTTGAAGGAAATCGTCGATGAAAGCCAGCCATGTATTTTCAGCTTCGCCGCATATTACAGTATCTGCATGCATCATGCTCTCAGAAGGCTCAAGCGTGGGATGAATGCCGCCAATAACAGTGTGAACGCCTCGTTTTTTGAACTCGCGGCAGATCCTGTATCCCTCATCTGACTGAGCGGTCATCATGCTTATGCCAACAATATCGAATGGTTCGTCAAACGGAATCTCTTGAGTTGTACCATCCACAATTCGAATTTCTTCGAATACAGGAGGGGTCAGTGCTGCAATCAAGGGGAGTGCGGCACCAATAGAGGGGAAGAGTTTTGGTCCAGGTTTTTTTTCCTTAATCGAATAAAAATGGTTCATTAATTCTGCAAGGTGTGGATCTTTGGCAGCATCCTGGTTATGAATCCAGGAAGATTTAGGCCAGACCAGACATAACTTCATGGCGCTACTCCTTATCAATCGCTCATTTTTTTCTTCCCCTATTCTTTGAAAAGAGGTGCTATCATAAATGCAACATTCATACCGATATCGTCATCGCCCCAGAGAACCGGGGCCCAAGGTTGTATTTTTTTATGAACTTCGTTCCTGAGATTTACTGTGATAATTAGAGTTTTCCCGCTGGAATGACGGCCTCCTTGGTATTCGTGTACCCCATGATTATTGGATATATTTCTCGATAGCCTGTAATTTGAGAATGCTAACTGAAAATTAAAGTACGTAAGCTAGAGATCTCAGCTAATGTTATAGTCCTTCAATTTCTTGTAGAGGGTCGATCTTGGCATTTCAAGGAGTCTTGCTGCCTTGAGTCTGTTTCCGCCGGTTTTTTTCAGCGCGGCGACAATCATGTCCTTCTCAGCTGTTGTCAGGCGCTGTTCTATATTCATAGCCAACGGGGTTTCTATTCTCTCGGGCGTGCCGATTCTGTTAAAAAAGCGAACCTCGTCCGGAAGTTTTTCTACCGTTATCCGATCCTTGTCAAAAACTTTTATCGCCGTCTGTTCCAATACATTTATGAGTTCTCTTACATTTCCCGGCCAGTCGTATTCGGTAAGGGCCTCGAGTGACTTGTCGGAAAAACCCTTGATATTAGTCTTGAATGACTGATTTATTTTCTTGAGGAAATAATTGAGATACACGGGTATGTCTTCCCGTCTTTCCCTTAACGGCGGAATAATGACCATAGCTTTTGCTACTCTGTAGTAAAGGTCTTGGCGAAATTTACCCTCTTTGACAAGCGTACGCAAATCTATGTTCGTAGCTGCGATCGACCGGAATTTTAATTTTTTTATTTTCGTGCTTCCAAGTCGGGTTACTTCACGTTCCTGCAATACCCGAAGGAGTTTTGCCTGAATGGAAAGGGGAAGGGAAGAGATCTCGTCCAGAAATACTGTTCCACCTTCTGCCGCTTCAAAGGTGCCTGGTTTTCCATATTGATTTGCTCCTGTAAAGGCTCCTTTTTCATAACCAAAAAATTGCGATTCTGCCAGATCAAACGGAATGGCCGAGCAATTCACTTTTATAAATGCTTTATCGGCGTTCATAAAACCATGGATGCTGTGGGCAAATAATTCCTTGCCCGTGCCACTCTCGCCAACGATCAGGACATCCGTGTCGAGAGTGGCAATTTTTTTTGCTATCTCTACAGTTTCCCGGATGGCTTCGCTTGTACCCAGAATAGTATCGAATCTATATACTGAACTTTGTGCATCTTTTTCTTTTTGCTTCAAATAGTTTATTTCTTTATTAAGTCGCTGTATCTGATGATTTATCCTGTCAATCGCATCTAAGGAGTGGAAAATCTGTTTTCCAACCGCACCGATTAATTCTCCATCGTATTTCAAAGGATAGACTGAAATTATCCTTCTCATTCCTTTTACGTCCCATATTTTCCCGATTTGTGGTTTGCCGCTGGATAAAGTAAGAGGTATATTGGTATTGGGTTCCACGTTTGCTATATGGATTCCCGCCGCTTCTCCCTGTTTTAACCCGAAAAATTCCTCGGATGATTTATCCATAAAATGGACAATCCCATCTTTGTCGACAATAGTAATACTTTCATAGGGGTTTCTGAATAGGAATCTCAAAGCCCGTCCGATGATCGGATCCAGCCGATAATTGCCTAATATTTCAAAAAAGCTTGACAACAATCGTTTTTCATCTTTTGTCATCTCACCTGGTTTCCTCTACGTTTGTTCTAAATATGGACAATGTCCATTATATGGACAATACTCTAATATGGATTTTATGTCAAACAATAATATTACCTAATGATGTTGAATAATTAGCAATATTGTCGAAAAGGCATGGCAATTGCATAAAAAAGGGAAAGCGCACATAAATTTCAAGGAGGAAATAATAATGACTAAAACAGATGCAGCAAAGATGGGTGTTGTGGACGAAGCTCCGGGCAAGAAAGACCCGACAAGTGTCAGATCTGCTCTCGAATATCTGGACCAGAAAGGGTATGTGGTTCACGTGAAGAACGAAGTCGATCCGATATACGAAATCGCGGCGATCACCAAGTCGCTAGAAAAAGGGCCGATCCTTAAATTTGAGAACATTAAAGGGTACCCCGATTTCACTAACATTGCGAACCCTTTCGGCCGTCGTGAACCATGGGCGGATATCTTCGATATAGAGGATCCAAACAAGATGAAGTTCAAATTTGTTGACGCGTTGCATAATCCCATCCCCCCGAAGATAGTGAAGGACGCTCCTGTCCAGGAAATCGTTATTGATAAGGATATCGATGTTCTCGCGACGCTGCCGATAATCAAGCATACCGAGTTCGACGCGGGCCGTATTATGGGTTGTGGCAATCAGTTGCTCTGCGATATCTACAGGAAGGGAGATACAAATATTTCCTTCAACAGGATCCATTTCAGGGGAAGGGATTGGGCATCTATCTCAACCGCCCAGATCACCCATATAGGGCAGATGTGCTTCAAAACCCACCGGGATGCAAGAATTCCCGTTACCGTTAATATCAACCCTCCGCCGGCCGCAGGCTGGGTAGCAGGCGCATGGCACGTGAGAACGATAGTGCCGCACGGTTCCGATGAACTTGCCATAGCCGGAGGTTTTCAGGGCAGCCCCATCGAGCTTGTAAAGGCAAGAACAGTTGATGCCTATGCAATTGCGAATGCCGAAATAGTTCTCGAGGGTTACCTGGAGCCGACATCAGAGAATGTCTGGGAAAGCGAAGAGGCAGAAAAATTAGGTGTTCAGAAGCAGGGTGAAACCAATTATTTCCCGGAATGGGTAGGTTACATGGGTACCGCGTGGAAGGTCCGTAAGTTGACCGTCACAGCTATAACGATGCGGAAGAATCCAATTTTCTATACGCCGCTTGCTGCGGGTCTCGAATACACCTGCTTCGATCTCCCGAGAGAAGCAACATTCTTTGAAATGGCACAAAGGATAGCCCCGAACATTTGCGTAGACGTAAACATCCCCGATTACTTTAAATGGGGCAGCGGGGTAATCTTCCAGATCCGTAAAGAAAGGGCCCAGGATGAGGGATTCCAGCGAAACATTCTTCTTGCCGCTCTTGCCGATGCGCCGGGTATCCGTATGGCCGTCGCGGTAGATGAAGACGTAGACATTTACAATGCCGATGACGTGATATGGGCGATAGAGAGTCGGGTCGACCCGGACCGCGACATATTGAAGCTCCCTCGCGGTGCCCGTGGAATAGCGGCGCAGCCTATCGAAGCAAGGGTCAGCGGAGTAGGAGGTTGGGAAGGCGGACTGGCGTTTGATGCTACAAAACCTTACAATACCAAGCATTATTTCCAGAGGCCTCAGTATCCCGTAAACAAGATCGATCTGAAAAAATGGTTCACGCAGGAGCAGATCGATGAAGCGCGCGGCATGCAGACTGATTATGCGAAAACGCTTGCCAAGAGAGGCTGGTAGAATAGAGTAAAACGATCGAAAAGGAGGTCGGCATGACGATTTCTGAGATGGTGGCCAGGAATGCGCGGATGTATCCGGACAAAGTAGCCTTGGTGGAACGCGTGCCCAGCAAGAAGGTGAGAATTCAGAAGACCTGGAAGGAATTCGATGAACGGATAGACAGGATCGCCAATGCTCTTAAGAGCAGAGGAATTGGAAAAGGCGACATGGTGGTGCATTGGATGATGAATTCAATAACCTGGCTGGAATCGTATTTCGGGATCATCCGCACAGGGGCTGTCGTCGTGCCGCTCAATTTTAGATTTAACGAAAAAGATTTTAGTTACTGTATAGACGTGACCAGCCCGAAAGCTGTAATAGTTGATGCCGAGTTTATCGACAGGGTGTCAGCTTCAGGCGCACTTCCTTCAGTAAAAACCGGGTGTTTTGTAAGTGGCCAGCCCGTGCCCGATGACATGGAGGATCTCGAGGCGGTCATCGCAATATCTGCATCACAACCCCTTAACGTGGAAATAGAGCCCCAGGACCCCTGCGGGCTCTATTTCACGTCAGGTACAACCGGGACGCCTAAGCCCATTCTTCTTACGCATAATAATATGGAACACGCGGCTATCGTGGAAGTGGTGCACAAGCTGCGGGAACCCGGAGACATTTTTGCGATCCTCAAGCCCTTGTATCACACCGGGGATTTTATACACTGGCTTTCAAGCCTGATCCTCGGAGAGACTGCTGTAATTCAGAGTGACAAGATTACCCCTGAGTCGATTTTTGAAGTAATGGACCAGGAACGATGCACGGTTGTAATGCTTCTTGTTCCATGGCTTCAGGACATACTGACGGCATTAGAAAGAGGAACGGTCAAAAAAGAAGATTATGACCTGAGTCACTGGAGGCTCGTAATGTACGGGGCGCAGTCGGTTCCCCCGAACCTCATGACAAGATGGAAAAAAGAATTTCCCCATATGCTCTTTGAAGAAAATTACGGGCTTACGGAAGGCACCGGCCCGCAGGCCCTTCATTTGGGGATCGAGAATCCGCACAAGGTGGGATCGATCGGGAAAGCTGGATTCAACTGGGAAGTGCGGCTGGTTGACGATCTTGGGAACGATGTACCCCAGGGGGAGGTCGGCGAGATCATCATCAGGGGAAATGGTGTGATGCGGGAATATTATAAAAACCCCGAAAAAACAGCTGAAACGATCAAGAATGGCTGGTTGTATACGGGTGACCTGGCAAAAATGGATGAAGACGGCTTCTACTATATCGTTGATAGAAAAAAAGATCTGATAATCTGCGGTGGTGAGAACGTTTACCCGTATGAAGTGGAAAAGGTCATACAGACCCATTCGGTCGTGCATGACGTGGCGGTCATAGGGCTGCCCGACGACAGATTGGGCGAAATCGTCGCAGCCGTGATCAAGTTGAAACCAAACGTGCCTGAATCAGTTGAAACCGAATCTCGGTTGTCCAAATTTTTTGAACAAAATCTGCCAAGGTATAAAAGACCCAGGCGGATTATCTTTGACGAAGTATTGAGAAATCCAACGGGTAAGATCGAGAAGGTCAAAATGCGGCCAAAGTATATCGGGATCCAATAGACAGGATAACTTCCATTTATCTTGGAGAGAAGCTGTTGTATGGCCTCTCTCCAAATAAGGAGATAGCATGAAAAAATCGGCGATCATTACGCTTATCATTGTTTTCGCAATCATTCTTTCTTTTTCCGTAACACTTACGGCAAAAGAAGTTGTTCCCCTCTACACGCCTGGTTCCGGCGGAACGGCTTATTTTCTCGGCGGCGCGATCTGCAAGATAATAAACAAATACGTGCCGGAAGTTCAGCTGATGGTAGAGGCGACAGGCGGATCGGCGGCCACAGTCAGATTTATTGACGATAGGAAGGACAAAGGAAAAGGAGCGCTGGGCATCAGCGATTCGAAGCTGCTTTATCTCGGTTATACCGGAAAACCCCCTTTCAAGAAAGCATACAAGGAACTGAGAGCTATAACCTTTCTCTACGGGTCAGGGGTGAACTTGGTCGTCTTCAAGAAGTCTCCGATAAAATCTTACTATGATTTGAAGGGCAAGAAGGTGGGTCTCGGCGCGGCCGGTAGCGGCACTTCCGAGATCGCCATGGGCATAATAGAGGCCCACGGTCTGACGAAGGATAAATACAAGGCCCTGTGGCTCAGCTACAAGGAAGTGATCGAAGGGCTTCAGGATGGGAGCATCGATGCCGGCTTCGTCGCGGGGGCGTACCCGATACCGGCCCTCAAGGAACTCAGTGCCCGGCATGAGATAAGGATCGTCCCCGTCGATCAGGCCGTTATGAAGACCATACTGGCGGAAAACCCGTATTTGTACAGCGAGACGTTGAAGACGGGGAGCTACAAGGGTATTGATCAGGACACGCCTATCGTGGTTTTCGGCACCCCCCTGGAAGCGCATAGCGGAATGAGTACGGACCTGGTGTACAAAATAACGAAAGCCCTTTTCGAACACAGAAATGAGCTGATTGAGATCCACCCTGTTGCCAAACAGATGAGTCTGCAGAATGCCAGGAAGACGATTCTGTTCCCTTTTCACCCTGGAGCTGAAAAGTATTTAAAAGAAGCCGGGTCGAAGAAGTAGAGGCCAGCCTTTAAAGGGGGGATACAATGAAATGGCTGAATGTCAAGAATGTAGTGACCGTTACGGCAATCGTGATGTCGCTTTTCCAGATCTATACTGCCGGTGTTCAGCAGCTTCCCGCAATGCAGCAGCGGTCAGTTCACCTTTGTTTTGGCTTGATCCTTGTTTTCCTGATCATGCCGCTGAAGAATAGATTGGGAAATAATTTTTCATGGCTTTGTTCGTTAGTTGACTATGCATGTATCTTTTTTAGCATTTTCATCGGTACCTATGTGATTGTCGATTATGAGAACATTTCAATGAGGGCAGGTATTCCCAACGTTATGGATTGTATCGCGGGCGCAGCGGGAATTATTCTCGTGACAGAAGCGACAAGGCGGATCATGGGACTCACGATGTGCGTTCTCGTGGGCCTGAGCATCGCCTACGTGGCTTTTGGCACTTACCTCCCGCCGATGTTTGCCCACAGCGGGTATGACTTCGACAGGGTCGTTGCCCACATGTTCCTGAGTACGGAGGGTATACTGGGGGTTGCTGTCGGCGTCTCGGCCACCGTCATTATCATTTTCCTGATCTTCGGATCTTTCATGGAGCAGACAGGAGGAAGTCAGGCCTTTACAAATGTTGGGTACGCATTGTTCGGCCGGTTCAAAGGCGGTGCGGCCAAAGCGGCCGTCCTGGCCAACCTGCTCTTCGGAATGATGACGGGCAGCCAGACCGCCAATGCTGTTGCAGTAGGCAGCCTTGCGATACCATTGATGGTGAAGACAGGTTATAAGCCTATGATGGCCGCTGCGCTGGAGTCGGTTGCCTCAACGGGAGGGATGCTCGTGCCTCCTGTCATGGGTGCGGCGGCATTTATCATTCCCGAACTGATCGGGGGCAGTTACCTGGATGTTATGCGGTCTGCGCTTGTGCCGGGGCTTCTGTTCTACACTGCGGTGTTCGTCTATATGCAGGTCCAGGCAAACAAGTTGCAACTCGTCAAGGTGCCTAAAGCGGAGCTTCCCAAGATAGGTCCGCTTATGAAAGAATATGGGCACCTCTTTATCCCGATCCTGGTCGTTCTGTACCTTCTCATCGTTTCAAACGTTTCTACGAAAAAAGCCGGTTTCTGGGCAACAATAGCGATGTTTGCAGTAGCGATGATCAAAAAAAACACGCGGTTATCTTTCCGAAAAATTGCCCAGGCCCTGGAGAATGGCCCGAAAACGGCGCTCGTTGTCATCATGGCATGCGCTTCCGCGGGAATAATTGAGGGGGTAATCAACCTCACCGGGTTAGGGTTGCGATTCTCAGAGATATTGATCGCTGTGGCCGGAGGCAACAAGCTGATCCTTCTTGTGCTCACGGCAATCGCTTCACTGATCATCGGGTTGCCTCTGCCCCCTGTCACTGCCTATCTCATCCTCGCCATCCTTGCTGCACCGGCCCTTATTAAAGCCGGAATTCCGCCCATGGCAGCACACTTATTTGTTTTTCATTTTGGAGTGCTGGGTAATATTACCCCTCCTTCAGCTCCGTGTTCTTTTGCATCAGCCGGTATCGCAAAAACTGACCCGTTGAAGACGACGAATATGGCATTCTGGATATCAGCCCCTACCTTTGTCGTACCATTTCTTTTTGCGTACTCTCCTGAACTGATGCTGCAAGGTTGGGCTCCCTATGTATGCTTGCGGGTCTTGACGGCATTTATTGCGATCGGAGGGATCTCCATGGCGATCCAGGGCTTTGCCAGACTGAGTCTCAACCCCATTGAAAGGATGGTGATCCTGGCGGGGAGTGTCTGCCTGATCCCCCAGACGTGGTACTTAAACGTGTTTGGATACATGGTCATGGGAGGTTTGTTCTGGAGACAGGTTGTTTATCCGCGCCTGGGTACGCGCAGCGTTGAGCCGATCAAGAACAACGGGCAAGGGTTGTAAACAGGAAAATCACTTTGACAAAACATCACCTTAAGGAGGGTGGAGTGAAGAACCTAATGCTGATCATGCTTGCATTATTCCTTGTTGTCCCTGTACTCAGCAATGCTGCTGGGGTATCAAGCAGGTACGATGTTACATTCGGTGGTTTCATAAAATATGATCTCGGTTATTCTACCCAGAATATCCATGCAGATCCGACAACTTCCTTCAGGGATAGGAGCTTCAATGACGAGTATAGCAACACCTTTGCGACCGGGGCCGAGACCCGTTTCAATTTTCTTATCAAAGGTCCGGACCTGTGGGGCGCCAAAACAAGAGCCTTCATTGAAGGCGATTTCCGAGGTACAACAACAGGCAACGCCTATGGTGGATTCCAGTTGAGACATGCCTTTATGATCCTGAATTGGCAGAATGCAGAACTGATGATCGGGCAGAACTGGCAACAGTGGGGCATGACATACTATCCTGCAATGATCGGTATCGGGGAGATGCCGCAGTACATGAAGGGCATCAGGACCCCTCAGGTAGCATATCGATATTTCTTCACAAAAGAGTTTAACGCAATGGCCGGGATTACCTCTGCGACGACGTGGTCAGGGGCAACCCGAGGATATAATGATGACTATGCCAGGAGCGGATGGCCGGGGCTCATGGGCGAGATCGCATACTGGTCCGACCGCTGCGGCAAGATCGGCCCCAATAACATGAAGTTCGCGGTAGGCGGGGTCTACGGGAAGGAAAGCAAAACATTCACGAAAAATGGCGAATTCGAAGATGATACGATCGATGCCTGGCTTACCGCATTCAGGTACAGCATCCCCATCGTTCCCGAAAAACAGGGCAATAAAGCGATGGCCCTTTTCCTTAACGGTAACTTTTTTTACGGCCAGAACGTGGCAGGCAACAACTGGTTTGGCCCGGGCAATCCGAGCCCGAGCAATGGCTCCTACTGGAGAAATAACGTGGTGGGCAGCGATGCTGTGGCACCATCAGTATATGGCCTCTATGCGCAGGCCTCCTTCTGGCTCACGAACAACCTGTGGATCAACGGTATCTACGGCCACCTGAATTACAACTACAGCAGCCGTGCCCGTGAGCTAAACCCGAACCTTGTTCAGAACATGCAGACATACGCCGCCAATATACTGTGGGATGTGAACCAGGCCATCCGATTTGGCTTCCAGTGGATGAGAATGTACACTCGCTACAACGCCGAGTATCAAGGTTTGGGCAAGACAGGCATCCTCGACCAGTACAGGGCCGCAGCCTGGTACTTCTTCTAAGACCTGATCCCGAACATAACGGTAAGGGCCCCTCGGGGGCCGCTTGCCGGTGTTTGTCGCCACTTTACAAACCTATTCCGTATCCCAAAACAACTACAAGCGACTGCGTATTGACCGTTGCTATGCTCTTTCTATGGTACTGTCAACCCAATTGTGTAAATTTCTTATAGAGGGGCAAATTCGGACGTACCTTTCCTATCTTTGTTGTCCTCCAGTTCATCTCCATCTTCAGTGATATGAATGCCAGGAGAAGATAAC
>Ga0172382_10008024_pt1 | contig 14844 bp, 14 predicted proteins | sample Leawel138RmetaG_FD_122245 | JGI IMG/M metagenome (GOLD analysis project Ga0172382, IMG submission 122245) | Leachate microbial communities from a municipal landfill in Southern Ontario, Canada - Leachate well 138R metaG | ecosystem: Engineered > Solid waste > Landfill > Unclassified | place...
ATCTAATAATTTGTTTATGCTTCTTTTTGGCTGCAACTTCGTTATATTTTTTTGAGATAGAACACCGCTATCTCAAAAAAATATGCCTCGTTTCGCTCAAAAATAAGCTATAAACATTCTCACAATATAAATTTAAACAGGCTCTAAATAAAAAAGCGGAAACCCTGAGATTTCCGCTTTTTCGATTAACATTAACCACTTTAAAACGTATTGCTATGAAAACAGTGTAAAGGTAGGCTTTATCTTGTTAAACATACGTTGTACAAACGTTAGCGAAATGTTATAATCAAGCACAAAATAATTGTTGATAACTACCTGATTTTATTAACTTTATAGAAATGAAAAAGTTAATAATTTCTGATAACTCGGTTTGTGGCTTCATTTCAAAACCGAATCACATATAATTTTTTTCTAAAACAAGCGAATTGCTTACCTTTGCTGTCCTTATGCAAAAAACAGTCAACATACTCAACAAAAGGGCAAAGTTCGAATACGAAATTCTCGAGCAATACACAGCAGGCATCGTACTCACCGGAACGGAAATCAAATCCATCCGTATGGGAAAAGCTCAAATTGCTGATAGTTTTTGTGAATTTTCAAACGGAGAACTCTTTGTGATTAACAGCCATATTGAGGAGTATTCTTTTGGCACACACTACAACCACAAAGCCAAAAGCGAACGTAAATTGTTATTAACAAAAAAAGAATTACGGTCTTTACAGAAAAGTGTTCAAAACAAAGGACTTACCATTATTCCACTTCGACTGTTTATCAACGAAAAAGGTATAGCAAAACTTGATATTGCCCTTTGCAGAGGTAAAAAGCTCTATGACAAACGGGCTTCTATCAAAGACAGAGATATAAAACGGGATTTGGATAGGATTTCTTAGTGTTCAGTAGTTCAGTGTTTAGTGTTCAGTGCTGGTGTACGAATCCTTTCGTGTACCTTCTATGAATATTAAACGATCAATCTTATTTGCCGAAATTTGTAAACCCTGCCTCTCGTATTTTTAAAGTGTCTGTAATTTCTTGACTTAAATCAATCTCACTTACATTAGGCTTCTTTCTTGAGTATTTTACAACGTAATATTTTTTCAGAGGGTCTTTATAATCATAATCTCTTTTGTTAGCCCTTTCATATTTCTTATTATTAACAAAGTACATATAATTAATATTTCGTTCAGTTCCTCCTCTCCCTGAATAACCCGTAGTTTTGGCAATAGTATAGTCCAAATCATCATAATTTATATAATAATTATCTTCGAACGTTTTATATAGCGCATATGAGATTATCATTCCAAATATAATATTCATTAATGTGCTATATTTATTTGTGTCCTTTTTCATTTTTTACTGACTATTATTTTATTTCCCAGTGCTGGTGCACGAATCCTTTTAAATTGCCAATAAACTAAATCAGCTCCTTCAATTCTTCTAAATACGTTCTGTCATTAGAGAGTCTGGGAATTTTGTTTTGTCCTCCGAGTTTGTTTTGTTGTTTGAGCCAGTCATAAAACAGGTTTTTTCGGGCAATATGCACAACCGGAGGGTTTAAGGTCATATTATTGGTTCGTTTGGCTTCATAATCGGAGTTTAAACTTTGCAGGGTTTTGTCTAAAACCGAGTGAAAGAATGTAAAATCTTTCGGGTTTTCTTTAAATTCGATAATCCATTCGTGCGAACCTTTTTCTCTACCTTGCATAAAAATAGGGGCAACGGTATAGTCAATCATTTCGGTTTGGGTTTGTTTGCAAGCCTCCGCAATAGCCATATCGGTATTTTCAATCATCAGTTCTTCTCCGAAAACATTGATGTGGTGTTTGGTTCGCCCCGTTACTTTAATGCGATAGGGGTTGAGCGAAGTAAACCGAACGGTATCTCCAATCATATACCGGAAAAGTCCGGAATTGGTTGTGATAACCATAGCATAATTCTTCCCGATTTCCACTCTGGACAGGCGAATGGCTTTTTGTTTAGAAGTTCCGAAAGCTTCCATTGGGATAAATTCATAGAAAATTCCGTAATCGAGCATTAGCAGCATTTCATCGGAATGGTTGAGGTCTTGCAGGGCAAAAAAGCCTTCCGAAGCATTATAAATTTCGTAGTAATTAAAATCTGAACTCGGGAACAGCTTTTTATATTGCTCTCTATAGGGGTTAAAACTCACACCTCCGTGAAAGTAAACTTCTGCATTGGGCCAGATTTCCAGCAGGTTGCATTTTCCGGTTTCTTCCAACGTTTTGTTGAGCAATACCAGCATCCACGAAGGAACCCCTGCAAAACTGGTTACGTTTTCTTTGATAGTTTCCCTGATAATAGCCCCCAATTTGATTTCCCAATCCGAAAGTTGGGAGACTTTGTTGCTGGGAGTGCTGCTGAACTCTGCCCAAATCGGGAGGTTTTCAATCAAAATAGCAGAAAGGTCTCCAAAAAACGTATTGTTGTCTTCATAGAGCTGTTTGCTGCCTCCAAGGCGAAGGCTTTTTCCGGTAAAGAGTTCCGAATTTTCGTTGTTGTTCAGATACAGACAAAGCATATCTTTTCCCGCTTTGAAATGGCAATCTTCCAGAGCTTCGTTGCTCACAGGAATAAATTTGCTTTTGGCATCGGTTGTTCCGCTGGATTTGGCAAACCATTTTATAGGCGTATTCCAGAAAATATTGGGTTCGCCTTTTCGGGCTCTTTCGATGTAGGGTTGAAGTTCTTCGTAGGTAACAATGGGCACATTTTCAGAAAAAGTTGCATAACTTTTAATATCGGAAAAGCCATATTTTTTGCCCAAAATAGTGTGCTCTGCATTTCGTAACAGGTTGAAAAGCAGCTCTTCCTGCACTTCGTTGGGGTATTTTACAAACAATTCTATTTGATGAATCCGCTTTTTCAGAATCCACGAGGCAACCGAATTGATGATAGATAAAGCCATTTTTAGTACCTTTAGGGTCGTAAAAGTACTAATTTTTTCCGAATGATATTTGAAGCCACCCTTACAAAAATGGAAACCGAATTTGCCAGCCCTGTGCAATACTATCTGGTTTTTGAAAATAATTTCCTGAATATCAACCAGCTTTTGGACAAAACCCTCTCGATAGAGCATATCGGGTATGAATGTCTGAGCTGTAAATTGCCCAGAAAAATCTATCGTCAGGGGTTTTGTTATGATTGTTTTTACCGCTCTGCCCAAGCGGGAGACTGGATTATGAAGCCCGAACTCAGCACAGCCCATCTCGATATTGCAGACCGGGATTTGGAATACGAAAAAAGAGTGCAGCTGCAACCTCATATTGTTTATCTGGCTTTGTCGAGCGAACTCAAAGTAGGCGTTACCCGAAAAACTCAGGTTCCGACCCGTTGGATAGATCAAGGTGCTGTTCAGGCTTTGCCCGTGATGGAAGTTCCGAATCGCTATCTGGCAGGAATTACCGAAGTTGCCCTGAAAAATCATTTTTCTGACAAGACCAATTTCCGAAAGATGTTGCAAAACGAAGTTCCCGATTTGGATTTGCCTTACGAAAAAACCAAACTCGGAATGTATCTGCCTCAGGAAACCTTTCCTTATTATGAAGAAAATCAAAGCGAACTTCTGAAAATCGAATATCCCGTTTTGGAATATCCGAAAAAAGTAACTTCTCTTAACCTCGAAAAAACACCTCAATATTCCGGAAAGCTCAAAGGAATCAAAGGGCAATATCTTATTTTTGATGACCAGACGGTTTTCAACATCAGAGGTTATGAAGGCTATCGGGTGAGGTTGGAAATAGAATAGCGTTTTTTTCACCGCAAAGACGCAAAGTTCGCTAAGAAAAGCTTTGCGGACTTTGCGTTTTTGCGGTAAATTATAAAAAATATAACTATGAAAAAATTATTGATTTTTGGTGTATGCCTAATTACTCAGCTCTCTTTTTCTCAGACTTTTACTAAGCGGGATTCTTTACAGGGAGGTTTACCTTTTGAACGGACTTGTTTTGATGTGCAGGAATATAGAATACTTATAGAAGTTAATGTACAAGAAAAATCAATTTCAGGTTTAAATATTATTTCATTTAATGTATTGAATAATACAAAAAAAATTCAGCTTGATTTATTTGAGAATATGAAAGTGGATAGTATTAGACTATATAATAAAGAGGATATTTCTCTTGAAAAATTATCATATAAAAGAGAATGTGATGCTGTTTTTATTGAGTTTGATAAAGAATTAGAAAAAGGTAAGGAAGAAACAATTTTCTTTTTTTATTCAGGAAAGCCACAAGAAGCTAAAAATGCTCCTTGGGACGGAGGTTTTGTTTGGAAAAAGGACAGTAACGGAAAGCCTTTTGTCGGAGTAGCCGTTCAGGGAACAGGAGCAAGTTTGTGGTATCCCTGCAAAGATTCTCAAAGTGATGAAGCTGAATATGGAGCTGTTATAGCAATTACAGTTCCTGATGATTTGGTCGCTGTAAGTAACGGAAGGAATTTAGCAGACACACCTTGGGGAGAAAATCATCGTAAATGGGTTTGGATAGTCAATAACCCAATCAATAATTACAACATTACTCTGAATATCGGAGATTATGTTCATTTTTCGGATACGTTAGATGATTTAGATATTGATTATTGGGTTTTACGTGAAAACGAAGAAAAAGCAAAAAAACATTTTGAAGATGATGTAAAACCGATGTTAGCCTGTTTTCAGGAGAAATTCGGAGATTATCCTTTTATGGAAGACGGATATAAATTGGTTGAAACTCCCTATTTAGGCATGGAACACCAAAGTGCCGTAGCTTACGGAAATAAGTATAAAAAAGGCTATTTGGGAAATGATATTTCGGGAAGTGGGGTAGGGAAGCTCTTTGATTTTATCATCATTCACGAAACCGGACACGAGTGGTTCGGGAACTCCGTTACTTCAAAAGACATAGCCGATATGTGGATTCACGAAGCTTTTACGACCTATTCCGAAGCGGTTTATGTGGAATGCAGATGGGGTTACGAAAAAGCAATGCAGTACATCAACGGTCAAAGCCGAATGGTGGAAAACCAAAAACCGATTGTCGGGCAGTTTGGCGTGAATTTCAAACCCAAAAGTACCGATATGTATTATAAAGGAGCTTTGATGCTCAACACAATCCGACATATTATAAACGATGATGAAAAATGGTGGAAGCTGATTTTGGATTATTCCAACCATTTCAAACACCAAATCATTGAAGCCAAAGATGTTATTGATTTTTTTACCCAAGAAAGCGGAATCAACCTAAAACCTGTTTTTGAGCAGTATTTATACCACAACAACCTACCGGAATTACAAATTGAAACCCATAAAAAAGGCTTTACTTATTATTGGAAAACCGATGTCAAAAACTTTGAAATGCCAGTGGAAATCATCTTAGACGGAAAAACCATTCGCCTGCAAGTGACCAATCAGCCACAGAGGTATAAAACCAAAAGTAAAGGCAAAATAAGTGTAAACTCTGATAAATTTTTCATACGAAATTAACCGAAAAGAAAAAGCCGTAAAATCTGCATTTTACGGCTTTTTTATTTCAACTAATAAGCAATTAACCAGTTAACCAAGTTAAACTATATCGCCTTAGCGTTTTTGTCGAAATACATTTCTTTGAAGCTTTCGTTACGGTATTTATCGGTTTTTCTGAACAAAACATCGGGAGTAACATCATGAGGATTTTCAAATCCGCAAGCTCCGATAAATTCAGCCACAGCTCTCATGGTGTTTTTGTGGAAATTAGCTACTCTGAAACTTTTTTCAGTAACGTCAATCCCTTTGTATAACGCTTTATCCTGTGTGGCAATCCCAACCGGACATTTTCCGCTGTCACATTGTAAGGCTTGAATACACCCAAGGGCAAACATCATTCCTCTGGCACTGTAACAAGCATCAGCCCCCAGAGCCATAGCTTTGGCAATGTCAAACGAAGTGATGATTTTACCCGAAGCCAATAGTTTTATTTCGTTGCGAAGTCCTCTTTCTTTAAGCAATGTACTTACGAATACCAAAGCATCAGCCACAGGCATTCCGATATAGTCGATAAACTCCATCGGAGCTGCTCCGGTTCCGCCTTCTGCTCCGTCAAGAGTGATGAAATCAGGAAGGATTCCCGTTTTTTCCATCGCATTGACGATATCTATAAATTCGTCTTTCCGACCGATACAGAGTTTGAATCCTACGGGTTTTCCTCCCGAAAGATTTCGCATTTTCCCGACAAAGTGCATCAGTCCTTCAGCATCCGAAAAAGCCGAATGAGCCGAAGGTGAATGTACATCCGTATAAGGTTCGATATGACGTATGGCTGCGATTTCGGGAGTATTTTTCTTAGCGGGAAGCAAACCTCCGTGACCCGGTTTTGCACCTTGAGAGAGTTTCAACTCAATCATTTTCACCTCAGGATAATTTGATTTTTCGCCAAAAAGCGTATCGGAAAAAGTACCGTCTTCGTTTCGACACCCGAAATATCCGGTTCCAATTTGCCAGATTAAATCACCTCCCTGACGGTGAAATTCGCTGATTCCTCCTTCACCTGTGTTGTGAGCAAAACCTCCCATTTTTGCTCCACGATTCAGCGAAGTGATAGCGGTTTTGCTAAGTGCTCCATAACTCATCGCACTAATGTTGTACAGGCTCAGGCTGTAGGGTTGCTTACATTGACTGCTGCCTACTAACGTACGGAAAGTTTCAGGATTGGCTTTTTTCGGATAGATGGAATGAGCTGCCCATTCATATCCCACACGGGTGGGTTCGTCCTGCATTCCGAAAGCAATCGTTTCTTTTTCGTTTTTGGCTCTTTGATAAACGATAGAACGTTGCCGTCTGTTAAAGGGTTTTCCGTCTGTTTCGCCTTCAAAAAAATACTGACGAAATTCCGGTCTTACCGATTCAAACCAATAACGAAAACGGGCTAAAAACGGAAAGTTTTTACGTAGGGTATGTTTATTTTGAATGGAATCATACAAAACCAGTTCCAATAGGAGTATCGGGAATATGAGTGTCCACTTTGACCAGGAAAGGAACATCACAAGGGCTATTACAACAGCCAAAAACAGCAGAACCAGAGACCAGACTATTGTGCGAACACTAAGATTTTTCAGAAGTTTCTGTATCATGACATTAGAGGGATTGATTGAAGGTTTTTTGATTTATAAGTCCTGAAGAGAAGTATGGCTTTACATCCATACACAAAAATCGTTCCTGTAAACAAGAATTTACTCTCTGCTGAAAGAGATAAAAAAAGAGCAGATGATTTTTTGACCACATTATTGAAAAGCCAATATTTCAAAGGGCAAAATTATGCCTTATTTTGATAACTCCAAAATATAAACGGGTTAATTTTATCCAAAAGCAAAAGCCATAAATTACGTTGTTGTAACTTATGGCTTTTCTGCATTCAACCGGAAATTTCCGATTGAGTTACGGGATTATTTTACCAAGGTAAGTTCATCAATAAGGTGTTGAGCCCCTGCATATTTGTCGATAATAAACAACACATAACGGATATCGACATTGATGGTTCTTTGCAGCTCGTGGTCAAAGATTACATCGCCTGCCATGGCTTCGATATTTCCGTCAAAGGCAAGCCCGATGAGTTCTCCTTTTCCGTTCAGCACAGGCGAACCCGAATTTCCTCCTGTAATATCGTTATCGGTCAGGAAGTTTACCGGAAGTTCACCATATTCGTTAGCATAGTGTCCGTAATCTTTGGAATGGTATAATTCAACCAATTTTTCAGGATTGTTAAACTCATCGTCTTTCGGATTGTGTTTAGCGATGGTTCCTTCTAAAGTGGTGTAGTAATTTGCTTTGGCATCGTTGGCACGGGTAGGGTGGGGAGGAAGCGTAACTACTTTACCATAAGTAAGTCTCAAAGTGCTGTTGGCATCAGGATACTGAATGTTGTTCAACCCTGATTCTCTCAAACCTTTTACCAACAAACGGAAAGCTTTCGCAAACTTTTCGTCCAGAGCAATTTCTTCTTCGGTTTTGGCTCTGTATCGCATAAACAAATCGTTTGAAAGTCTGAAAAGTACGTCTTCGGTAATTCGTTCGGCATTTGGGTTTTGTAGAAATTCTTCTATTTTTTCACGGGAAGAAAACAGGCTGTATTCGATAGCTTCATCGACAAATTTTGTAAAGTCGCCTCCGGTTTCAGCAGCCAGTTCGGCTACGAAAGGAGCTACATTTCCCCCTTTTTCAGCATACAAATTCAATTGATTGATCAACACGTCTCTTTCCAAAGGCAGGTGCATGGTCTGATAGATTTCTTCCAGAGCTGCCTCCAAAGCCGGTTTGAGTTCTTCTCTTTTAGGTTCGTTGGAGTTGATGTAGTTCAGCAGGAAACTTCCCAATCTGTAAGGAGTTGTAGCCAAAGTGCTCGAACGCAAAACCAGCATAAGGTAGTTGTTGTGACGGGCATTTTCGTTGGTTTGGGTATAATATTCGTTAATATCGGAAATTACGGAGCCATATTGAGCACGATTCTTTCTTTCATTTGCCCATTTGTCGAATTTTGCCTCGGATTCCGCTTTGATTTCGGCTGTTTTGTGTTGGGTAAGAGCATCAATCATTCCCTGACGGTTTTTCCAATAATTGGCAAGACGGGCATAGGCCGAAGCATAATCGAGTTTTACTTTCGGGTCGTTATCCATATATTTTTTCATCACATCCATAGCCGTTTTGGAACCTTCAACCCAAGCCGGATAAGCAAATTTCACATTTTGCTCAATTCCGCCTGCTGGCATCCAACGATTTGTTCTTCCCGGATAACCCAGAATCATAGCAAAGTCACCTTCTTTTACGCCTGCCAACGAAACAGGCAGGTGATGTCTTGGTTTCATCGGAATATTTTCAGGAGAATATTCTGCGGGATTTCCTTCTTTATCGGTATAAACTCTGAACATTGAGAAATCTCCCGTATGACGTGGCCACTCCCAGTTGTCTGTATCACCTCCGAAACGACCGATCATATCAGGCGGAGTACCTACCAAACGAACGTCGTTAAAATCCTGATACACAAAATAATAGTATTCGTTTCCTTGAAAAAACGAACGAACCGAAACGATATATTTTCCGCCTTCGTCATTTTCTGCCTGAATTTTAGCAATTTCCTGATTGATGATTCGCTCTCTTTCTTTTTCGCTCATCGAATCATCGACCAAAGACAAAATTCTTTTGGTAACATCGTCCATACGAACAAAAAAGCGAACAGAAATATTTTTAGGAGCCAGCTCTTCGCTTTTGTTCTGAGCCCAGAATCCGTGGGTTAAGTAATCGTTTTCAGGTGTTGAAAGCTCAGCAATTTTGTCATAACCACAGTGGTGATTCGTCAATACAAGCCCTTCACCGGAGATGATTTCGGCCGTACAGCCACCGTTGAACTGAACAATAGCATCTTTGAGACTGCTGTTGTTGATGCTGTAGATTTCTTCTGCTGTGAGCCGTAGCCCCATTTTTTGCATATCCTTAATGTTCTTGTTAATAAACATCAGGAACCACATTCCCTCGTCAGCCTTCGACTGAAAAGGAGCAACAAAAAGGAATGCAAATAAAAATAATACTGATTTCTTCATTTTGTTTGAATTTAATAATTGTTTATAAGTTGTTGTAAATTGATATTCGTTACAAAAATAGACTTTTTTGTTTAGTCTGGACGGTTGGTTAATGGTTATTTGTTATTGGTTAATGGTTGGGTGGCAGATCTGACAGTTTTTAAAAATCTGTGAGGTCTGTACTTTTGTAATTAAATCCCTATTTTCCGAGTCTGTCTCTGACGTATTCGACTTGTGTTTTCCCGTGAGGTACGGGTTTGCCTTCCTCATCAAGGTTTACCATAATGATTTGGTCAACGGTAATGATGGTTTCGTGAGTCATTTTGTTGCGGACTTCACTTCGCAGGGTTACTGAGGAATTTCCGAATTTTATGACTTCAATTCCGATTTCGACTATATCGCCTTGTTTGGCAGAAGCCATAAAATTGATTTCGGACATATATTTGGTAACTACTTTCGGATTTTCTAACTGTACAATCGTATATAAAGCGGCTTCTTCGTCTATCCAAGCCAATAATCGACCTCCGAATAATGTTCCGTTGGCATTCAAATCTTCGGGTTTAACCCATTTTCTGGTGTGGAATTTCATTTGGTTTAAAGTTTAAGGTTTAAGGTTGGGTGAAAACACCTATTATTCTTATATTTTAGATTTTTTAGATTATTTCAATTTTTTAGATTATTTCGATTATTTATATTTTGTTATTTTCGACATTTCTTTGATAGCCCGACGTTTGAGTTGTTCGTTATATACTACCCAACCTCCTACAGCTCCAATGGTTATTCCGATGGCTGTATCTATAAGTCTTGCGGTAATGAGTTCGTTAGTAGATAAACCGGTTCTTTGAGCAGCTTCTGCCAAAAGAATCGTAAGCGGAGTGATAAAAACCACAGCCAAGGCATAATGTCTTGTAACCAACATTTCGATGATAAACTGTAATACTATAATCGTAATACAAATACCTGTGATTCCCATATTAACCGAAAGAATTCCCCAACACAAACCAATTCCGGTTATGGTTCCGAGTATGCGATGAAGTCCTCTTTTCCATATCTGATAGGTTGAAGCTCCCTGCATTACTGCCAAACACGAAATCGGAATCCAATACGGGTTTTCGAGCTGAAACAAATAACCGATAAACATCGATAAAAACATAAAAAAGCCAATAATGGCAGCTTCTAAATAGCTTGCATAATGTTCTTCTTTGTTTAGTTTTTTAGAAATTTCTTTAGTATCCTGCGAAATCGTTGTAGTTCGCACCAATAAATTATATCCTAAAGCAAACAGGCAGGTTATGATGGTTCCGATGGCTATAAGTCCGATTTTTTCAGGAATTTTACCAGCAACAAAGGGTGTTCCGCTTGCAATCGAAGCAAGCATTATAAAGAAAAAATTACGAGGAGGTTTTACTTTATAAAAAACACAAATCCAATGTACAAAAGCACTGAGCAAACCAAAAGCTATAGCAGAGAGAATCGGGTCAAAACTAAACAACAATCCTACTCCAAAGCAAAACATAAAACCAAAAGAACACAGCAGAAGGGTTATCATTTTGTTGGTAAAATTAGCATATATCGGCATATATAAAATGACCAATCCTGCCAAACTTGCCACAAAAGCATAGTCCATTCTTCCGATAAAAAGTCCGAAAACAAGCGGAAAACCAACGCAAAGTGCTGCCAAAAAAGCCACGTGCCAAATCCGATTGGTTGGTTTTAGCCTAAAGAAATTCTTGATTTCTCTTTTGATAAACCGCCTTTTGACTTCTTTGCTCATTTGCCTAATATTTTAGCAACGAAAAAACGTTTCTTTCTTTGATTTTTTCTCTTCCGTTAAGGAATTCTAATTCCATCAAAAAATTGAGTTGAACGATGTTTCCGCCTAATTTTTCAACCAGTTCGCTAACGGCTTTTATGGTTCCGCCTGTTGCCAAAACATCATCGTGAATCAAAACATTTTCGCCTTTCTGAATCGCATCGGTATGGATTTCCAGACTATCTGTTCCGTATTCTAATTCATAAGAAGTAGAAAGCGTATCATACGGAAGTTTTCCTTTTTTTCTGACAGGAACAAAGCCGACTCCAAGTTCTTGAGCCAATAAAATCCCGAAGAAAAAACCTCTGCTTTCCACTCCGATTACTTTGTCAATCTTAGTGTCAGGAAGGTTTTCGATAAATCGTTTTAAAACTTCTTTCCGTGCTTTTTCATTGTTAAGTAAAGGCGTAATGTCTTTAAAAATAACTCCCTCTTTCGGGAAGTCAGGTATATCACGGATGTAGGATTCTATCATTTTTTATCTTGTTTGTGTTTGTTCATTTCTATTTCTACTCTTTCAAAATACTCTTTATATTTTTCCCTAAATAGTTTCTGATAGAGTTTTTCCATTTCATAAGGTCGTAAACCTGCATTTATTCTTCTCTGGTCTAAATTTTCAAAATCATCAATATGCTCAGGAGTTACATTTTGGTAAATTCCAAAAGTAAACATGCCTCTTCTACGGTCATAACTATCTATCAAAGTAGCATATAACTCAACAGGTGCTTTGCCACATCTTACATACTCCAAAAATAAAGATTTAAAATAGTCAGTGTCTTTGACATGATAGGCAAAAATAGATACGTCAGCGTCTCTTTCATCAATATTATTATCTCCTATTATTTGTCTATTTGGATAACCATATTCTGCTAAAATTTCTTTAAATCGAGCTTCGTTATAATCATCTACTTCTCTCATTTCTTCATCATATTGACTTTTTCCTTGACGAACCCTTTGGTCTTCTTCAATCATTTTGGCAAGTTCATGTCTTAAATCAAGGTCTAAGCCAGTGTACCAATCATAATAGATTTGTTGAGCCCTATCTTTTAACGCTGTCCAACCCTCTATTTTTGTTATTCCTTCATAAGTAGGATGGTTTTCAAAGAAAGTAAGTTTACCACCATTTTTCAACACTAATTCTACGTAATATAGAGTTTCTCGATGCTTTTCTTTTTTAAAAGTAATCTCAATCAGTATCTCAATTTCATTGTTCAAACGATTACTATATAACAGATCACAATTTTTCTCTGCCTGTTTCAATAAATCATAGGCTTTATCAAAATCATTTTGCATATAACTGATTTCAGCCTCATAAACCAACTGATAGTAGTCTTTAATATAATCACATTTGCAGTCATCCGTTTGGGCAAACGCATAAGTCGAAACTAAAAAAGCTATAATTATTTTTTTCATAGAATTTGTTTTCTTTAGGTTTAAAATTTTTTCAAAACCTTTTCAAAAGTATTCAGATTGCGTGAAGTGAACGTATTTTTCAGGTCTTTCCGTCCTAATATTTTTCCGAAATCCGATTCGAGTGTGTTGCCTTTGGGGACTTTCCAATAAAAATTAGTTGCAACGATTTGGGCTTCTTCGCCTTTTACTTTTTTTGCCTTTTCAAATTCCGTCATTAGTGTTTTTTCAATTCCGTAAATTCCTGCAAAACCGTAAATATGAAATTCAGAATCTACTTCAAAAGGATTGTTATTGCAGATTATTTCTACCTCATTTTTATCTTTTAGAAAAAGAAAAGCCTCATAATTAAAATGCTCTGACATTGCTTTTTCCAGCATTGTTTTTAATTCGTCTTTACTTTTATCAGACGAAAAAAGAATATTTCCCGAAGCTAAAACAGACGACACATTTTTCATTCCTGCTTTTTCAAATACAGCACAAACTTCAGCCATTTTCATCGTTGTTCCTTTTACGTTTACACCACGCAAAAAAGCACAAAATTGAGGTGTGTTTTTCATTTTTATTAAATGTATATTTCGTGTTTATATTTCGGTGACACTATTCTTATTTCTTTATCGTACCTTTTTTCAAGAGTTATTTTTAGTTTTTCTTCGTAAAACGTTTCATTTTCTCTTTTGTAAATTTCTTGTTCGGATGTCTCACAATCTTCAAATTCCTTTTTGACAATAATTTTTCCAGTCGATAAGTTGAAATCCACATTTAACCAATAATCACAAAGTCTTCCACTATTACTTTCATAACCAATAAGAAAAAAATCGTCATTTTGGAATCGGTATTTGTCAGTATGTCCCCATTTCCAACTGCTTCCACCATAATGACTGATTAGTAGTATTCCATTTTTTATTTCAATTCCAACATAAGGGTCGCCCATCATTCCACCATCACGACTTCCGTGAAGTGCTTGTTCGGATTTTTTCCATTCTACCCAACTTCCATTTTCAAATTTATATATTCTCAATTCTCTTGGCACACTTTCATATTCTTCATCAGGTTTTTTAGTATCGAATACAGCAACAAGTTCCTTTATATTATCATTGTCCAAATCACCCGAAATTGTATCTATAATTACATAATTTTCAGGTATAGGTATTTCTTGTCCAAAGACTATTAAACTGTTAAAAAGAAGAAATATAATTATCAGTATTTTGTTTGTCATAATATTATGGCTAACTATTTTATTGTATCACAAATTTTACAATGACGAGGAAACCTTATCCACTTTCGCAATCGTAAAATCCAAATCTTCATACGACAAAGCATCAGTGATAAACCACGTTTCATACGAAGACGGAGCGATATAAACACCTTCTTTCAACAATCCGTGGAAGAAATCTTTGAATTTTTGTGTATCTCCGTAACCTGCTGTTTTGAAGTCATAAATGGCACGAGAATCAAAGAAAATCGAAATCATCGAACCCACTCTATTTACTGTATAATCTACCTTGTTTTTAGTCAATACTTCACGGATTCCTTTTTCAAGATAAGCGGTTTTTTCGTCTAAACGTTTAAAAATGTCTCTATCGCTGTTTAAGGCTCTCAACATTTCCAATCCTGCTGCCATAGCTAAGGGATTTCCCGACAAGGTTCCTGCCTGATACACTGCTCCGAGTGGTGCTAAATGATTCATAATTTCGTTTCGGGCTGCAAAAGCTCCTACCGGAAGTCCTCCACCAATCACTTTTCCGAAGCAAACAATATCTGCTTTAATTCCGAAAAGCTCTTGTGCTCCACCTTTTGCCAAGCGGAAACCAGTCATCACTTCGTCAAAAATCAAAAGGGAATTATTCTTATTACAAATTTCACGAAGTCCTTCCAAAAATCCGTTTTTTGGTGGAACACAACCCATATTTCCTGCTACGGGTTCGATAATTATTCCTGCGATTTCGCCTTGATTTTCGTCAAATAATCTTTGTACGCTTTCCAAAGAATTGTAATCAGCCAACAAAGTATCTTTTGCTGCACCTTGTGTAACTCCTGCACTGTTGGGCACTCCAAAAGTCGATGCTCCGCTTCCTGCTGCA
>Ga0172382_10008025_pt1 | contig 14843 bp, 12 predicted proteins | sample Leawel138RmetaG_FD_122245 | JGI IMG/M metagenome (GOLD analysis project Ga0172382, IMG submission 122245) | Leachate microbial communities from a municipal landfill in Southern Ontario, Canada - Leachate well 138R metaG | ecosystem: Engineered > Solid waste > Landfill > Unclassified | place...
GGGCTGCGGCGCACCTGCCGCGGGCTGCGGCGCACCTGCGGGTGGCGGCGGCGCCGCCGAACCTGGTTGCGGCGGAATGTAATCGGGCCGCAGCCAGTCCTCGCTATAGGTGAGCTCATTCGGTCGGGTGGTGGCACCGACGAAGACGTTCTGCGCGAGCGGCAGGAAGTTGTACTGCCGGTTCTTGATGATCGGGGCCATGTATTGCACGCACAACTTCGCCGACTCCTCGGCGCCCAGGCGTGACGCCGCCTGAACCGCGCCGCACAGGAAGGAGACCGGATCGGCGAAGTTGTTGATCATCGGCACGCTGCTGACCGCACCCTGGGCGGGTTGCCAGATGTTGACGTAGTTCTGCAAGGTGTTGGGAGCCACGTGCAGGAACTGCTTCACATCGGCGAGACTGTCCGTCAACGCCTGGGTCACCCCCGCCAGCTTGTCCGAGGTGGTGCCCAGCGATTCGCGATTGTCGGCCACGAACGTCTGGACCTCGCCGACGGCCTTGTCGAGGTCGCGGACCGCGTTGGCCACCTCGTCGGGATCGTTGGCGAGTAGGCCGGTCACGCTCGCGAGGTTCTGGTTTAGCTGCCGCATCAGGTTGGTGCTGTCCTGCAGCGCCGACACCAGGGTGGCCAGGTTCTTGACCGTGGAGAAGATGTTGGTGCTGTTGTCACCGAGGGCCGAAATGGCCTGCGACAGCTTGATGACGGTGTCCCGGATGTTGGCACCCTCGCCACGCAGATTGTCGGCGGTGGTGTTGATGACGGAGCCGAGCGGGCTCACGCCGCCGGGCTCGGTCGGCTGCAAGGTGTCGGCCAGCTTCGCCAGTTGCTGGCGAACCTCGTCCCACTCCACCGGGACCGCGGTGCGTTCCCGTGGGATGACCGCGTCGTTCTCCATCACCGGCCCACCCGTATAGGCGGGAGTGAGCTGAATGGTCCGGGCCGTCACCAGCGTGGGCGACAAGATCACCGCCTTCGCGTCGGCCGGGACCTTGTACTTGCTGTCGTACCAGAAGGAGACCTTGACCGACTCGGGCTGCGGCTCGATGGACTCGATCTTGCCGACGGGCACACCGACGATGCTGACAGCGTCGCCTGCATAGATGCCGTTGCTGTTCTCGAAGTACGCGACGGCATGTGTGCGGTTGATCGCTTCGGTGGTGCGCAACAGCACAACCACGCCGCCCACGAGGATCACGGAGAGTGAGGCGATCAGCAGGATCCGGAGGGTGCGCGTCACTGTCCGGCCTCCGCGGATCCGAGATGAGGCGTCTCACCGGGGGCGGGCACCAGCACCGGCGCCGGGGTCGGCCCCGGAATCGACTGCTGACCCGGCTGCGCCTCGGCGGGCGGCCCCGGCGGTGGCCCGCCGGGTGGCGGCGCGGGCAGCGGCTCGCGGTACGGGTAGCAGCCCGGGCCGGGCAACGGCAACCCGGGCAACCCACACGCCTGGTCGCCGGGATTACCGGTGATGGCGTCGGGAACCGTCAGCCGCGGCTCGCCACCCTGCCCTGTCCGGGGGTATTGCCCCGGCATGGCCGGTGTGCCCGGCTGGCCGACCGGCGGGTCGGTGAGTTCCGACGGCAGCAGCACACTGGGATCCACCCCGAGGTCGGAGAAGGCGGAGTCGATGAACGGCTGCAGGAACTGGCCGGGAAGCAGGTTGGCGACATAGGTCTTGAAGAACGGTCCGGATGCCACCGATTCGCCCAGCGACATCGAGTACTGCTGAAGCAGGTGGATGGACTTCTGCAGGCGTTCCTTGCGGTTGTCGATGATCGTCAGCACGCCGTTGAGCTTGTCCAGCGCGGGCTTGAGGGTCTCACGGTTCTCGGCGATGAACCCCACGAGTTGATCGCTGAGCGCCGAGATGTTGCCGGAGATCTGATCCAGTGCGGCGCTTTGGTTTTCCAGTTCGATCAGCAGGGCGTTGCTGTTGGCGATCAGGCTCACGACCTGATTGCTGCGCTCGGCCAGCACCGTCGTCGCCTTGTCGGCGTTACCCAGCAGGGACCGCAACTCCGCATCGCGTTCGTTGAGGGTCTCCGAGAACCGCGCGACCCCCTCGACTGCGACCCGAAGCTGCGGCGGGGTGTCGGCGAACGTCGCAGACAACACCCTCAGGGATTCGGACAGCTGATCGGTGTTCAGCCCGCTGATCGTCATTGCCAGATCGCCCAATGCGTCCGGCAATTGGTACGGCGACGTGGTGCGCTCGAGCGGAATCGGACCGTCGAGTTGACCCTCGCCGCGCGAGGTGATCTCCAGCATCTTGGTGCCCAGCAGGCCCCTGGTCTTGATCGCCGCCTCGGTGCGCTCACCGAGCCGGATGTCCCGGGCGACGGTGAACGTGACGAGCGCGAGCGATCCGTCCAACTCGATGGACTTGACGTCACCCACCGTGAAGCCCGAAACCTGCACGTCTTCACCGGTTTTCAGGCCACCCGCCTCGGCGAAGTAGGCCTTGTACTCCTTGCCCTGCAGGAACGGCAGCCTGTCGTAGTTCAGCGACACCAGCACAATGCCGATCGTCAATGCCAGCCCGACGATGCCGACGACGAACTGGTTCCGTTCACTGAAGGATTTCATCGCGGCGCGCACCTCCCGGTGGACTGGCCGGCGACCTTGACGTACACCGGCTGCCCGCCCTTACCGTTGAGTTTCAGCACGATGTCGCACAGGTAGAAGCTGAAGAAGTCACCGTAGATGCCTTGCCGCGCCAGCGCTTGATAGGCGTCCGGGAGCGTGTTGAGGAAGTTGTCGAAATACTCGTGGTCGGCCACCACGATCGCCGCGGAGCGGTCGGTCTCCTTGATGGTCTTGGCCAGCGGCGGACGAGCCTGCGCGAGCAGGTCCGCGATACTGGCGGCCGCGGCGTTCGTATACGCCAGGCCGTTGCTCACGTCTTCTTTGCGGTCCCGCAGCGTCTGCACCAGGTCGGCGAGCGAGTCGATCGCCTTTGCGAACTGGTCGTTCTGATCACCCAGCGATCCCAGCACGACGTTCAGGTTGGTGATCACCTCGCCGATCAGCTGGTCCCGGTCGGCCAGCGTGCTCGTCAGCGTCGCGGTCTGGGCCAGGAACGAGTTGATCGTTCCGCCCTGACCCTGCAAGGCCGAAATCAGCTGACCCGACAAGGCGTTCACCTGTTCGGGATCCAACGCCCGGAACAGGGGCCGGAATCCACCGATCAGCGCGTCGAGGTCCAGCGCCGGCGCGGTGCGGGCCAACGGAATCGTTTCTCCCGGCTTGAGCGTCGTCGTGGCGCCGGCACCCTCCTGCAGCGCCAGATAGCGCCCGCCGATCAGGTCGTCGTAACGGATGACGGCCCTGCTGCCCTCGGTCAGCACCACCGACTGATCCGCGGTGAACTCGACCAACGCCGTCGTGTCGGGTTGAATGGCAACCTTTTTGACCTGGCCCACCTCGACGCCGGCGATGCGGACGAAGTCCCCGTTCTCCAGCCCCGTCACATTGCTGAACGCGGCCTTGTAACTGTGGGTTTTCTCCCCGAAACGCATCTGACCGAAGACCGCGAACAATCCGAACACGCCGACCAGGCACACAGTCAGGAACACGCCCAGACGCAATGCGTCATGGCGAACCCTGGTTGTCAAGCCCGGCATGGCGGTGTACCTCTCCTCGCTTTTCCGGCGGCGGTCATGGGGACGGAGCTGCCTCGCGCGGCAACGGCACGGGTGGTAGGGGTGTCGGCTGCATCTGCGCCGGGTGCTGAACGATGAACGGCTCGGAGCCAGGCGTCGGCCCGGGGTCCCGCGGCGCCATCGGCGGCGGCGCCGGGGGCAGCCCCGGCCACAGCGGGGTGCCGTCCGGTGCGTACAGGTCCGCGCCGTAGGCGGGTGCGCCCGGATACGGAATCGGCCCTATCGCAGGCCCGCCGAAGAGGTTGCGGATGCTCGGCGGCTCCGGCACCGCCCGGGTGGTCGGCAGGTAGTTGGCCCAGGCCGGGAAGCCGATGCCCGGGTTGGGCCGCCAGTCGATCCCGGTGCCGAATCCGGTGTTGGTGACCAGGTTTCGCACCGGCCAGTTCTTGGCGACGTCGGGCAGCGAACCACAGCTCGGCTTGCCGCCCGGTCCGCCCTTGGCGCCGATGACCGGCAGGTTGTCGGGGTAGTGGTACGGGTCGTCGCCGAGCGTCAGGCCGACATCGAGGACCAGTGTTCGCCCGTTCCCGCCCGGCGCGTCATAGCCGCCCGTGTCCAGCAGGGTCTTCGCGCCCGTCAGCAGACAGGTGTACGACGGGCTGTACTTGTGCAGCAGGTTCGTCGTCGGCTCGAGCACGTTGATGGCCTTGATGAGGTTGGCCTGGTTGGGCGCCAGCAGGCTGATGCCGCTGTTGGAGAGTCCGGTGGTGGCCATCAGCAACGCATCCAACTGGGTGGCACGGTTGGTGATGGTGGTGCTGGTTGTGCTGAGCGCATCCAGCGTGGTCAGGATGTCCTGTGCGGCAACGCTGTAGGTGTCGTTGAAATCTCGCAGCGCCCGCCAGTTCTCGGCGATCGTCTCGTTGCGCGGATTCAGCTCGAGCAGGACCTGATTGGCGTCGGTGGTGGCCTGGCCGATTCGCTCGCCCTGCCCGCGGACACCGTCGGCCAGCGCGGACAAGGTGCTGTTGAGCTTGGCCACATCGATCCGCTTGATGATGTCGACGACGTTCTGGAACACCGTGTTGGCCTCGACGGTGACGTTGCGGGATTCGATCACCTGGCCTGCCTGTAGCTGCCCCTTGGGATCCTCCGGATAGACCAGGTCGACGAACTTGGCACCGAAGACCGTGGTGGCCCGGATCTGACCTTCGATATTCGCCGGGATGAACTTGATCTTGTCCTTGTCGATCTCCAGCTTCAGCGCCACCGGCTGGCTGCCGCCCTGGATGGCGGAGACCCGCCCCACCTGGACACCGCGCAGCTTGACCTTGGCGCCGGTCTCCATCACCAGGCCCGACCGCTCGGAGGTCAACGTGACCGTTTCGTGCGCCCTGAAGGTGCCGAAGAACAACGAGTACGTCAGCCAGAGGGCGACCACGGTGAGGATCACCAGGATCAACGTCCACCAGGCGGGGTGCAGGCCTTCTTCGTGTCCTTCCATGTCACCCTGCCAGATTGAAGTTGCCGGACTGGCCGTACACGGCCAGTGAAAGCATCACGAGGACGAACGCCGAGACGATCAGCGAGGTACGCACCGCACGACCGACGGCCTCCCCGACGCCCGCGGGCCCGCCGCGCGCGGTGTAGCCGTAGTAGGTGTGCACCAGCATGATGATCACCGAAAGGGCGATGCACTGACCGAACGACCACATCAGGTCGGTGGGATTGAGGAACGTCTTGAAGTAGTGGTCGTAGACACCGGTCGATTGACCGTAGATGACCGTCGTGCCGAACCGTGCCGCCCAGAACGCCATCAGCACACCCACGCAGTACAGCGGGATCACCACGAGGAAGCCGGCGATCACCCTGCTGGAGGCGAGGAACGCGATGGACCGAATGCCCATCACCTCGAGCGCGTCGATCTCCTCGTTGATTCGCATGGCGCCCAGTTGTGCGGTGGCGCCGGCGCCGATGGTGGCCGACAAGGCGATCGCGGTGGTGGCCGGTGCGATGAGCCGCACGTTGAAGTACGCCGACACGAAGCCCGTCAACGCCTCCACGCCGAGTTCGGAGAAGTCGCTGTAGCCCTGCACCGCCACCAGTGCGCCGGTGGTCACCGTGAGGAACCCGACGATCGCGACCGTCCCGCCGATGACGATGAGTGCCCCTGCCCCGAGGCCCATCTGGGCGATGATCCGGATCAACTCGACGCCGTAGTGGGTGAAGACGTAGCCGACGGAGCGCAGGGTGCGGCCGTAGAACTTGGTCTGCGTTCCGATGTGATTCCAGGGGTCGGCGACGCGGGCGAATTGGCTTTTCAGCCAGGGGAACTGGGAGTGCGGCCGGGAGACGGTCATAGCGTGATCTTGATCGCGACAGCGGTGGCGACGATGTTGATGGCGAACAGCGCCATGAAGGTGAACACCACGGTCTCGTTCACCGCGTTGCCGACCCCGGCGGGGCCGCCCCGCACGGAAATCCCTTTGTAGCAGGCGATCAGGCCGGCCGAGAGCCCGAACAACGCCGCCTTCACCAGCGCGATGACCACGTCGGTGGCCCCGATGATGAGGGTCAGGCCGGCTGCGAACGCGCCCGGCGACACGTCCTGGATGTAGACGACGAAGAAGTAGGCACCGGACAGCCCGACCAGAATCACGGTGGCGGACAGCGCGAGCGACACCACCATGGCGGCAAGCACTCGGGGAACCACGAGCGCCTGAATGGGATTGATGCCCATCACGCGTAGCGCGTCGAGCTCTTCACGGATGGTTCGCGCACCCAGATCGGCGCACATGGCGGTGGCGCCGGCTCCGGCGACCACCAGCACCGTGACGATCGGCCCGATCTGGCGCACCGTGCCGAGGGCGGCGCCCGTACCGGAGAAATCCGAGGCACCGATCTCTGTCAGCAGGATCGTTTCGATGAAGGTCAGCAGGACCGTGTAGGGAATGGTCAACAACAGCGTCGGCAGGATCGACACCCGCGCGACAAACCAGGCCTGCGAGATGAATTCGCGCCACGCGAACGGTGGCTGGAACATCGCCACGAACGTGTCGAGCGCCATCGAGTAGAAACCACCGAAAGCGCGCACGGGCTTGGAGATCACGTCAGAAGCGACCATTTATCCGGCCCCTCCTCGTGTACACCTCGCCGCCATACGCCCTCCGACAACCGGCCTGGCCCCGATTCGGGTGGGGCTGAGGTTACACAGGTGAGGACGCCGGGAAACCGTATATCAACAAATTCCGGCCCGGCAACACGGACGGCGTCCGACGAGCAGGAGGCCGGCTAGACCCCCTGCACGGCGTCCTCAAGTTGCGCAATCAAGATCTTGCGCATACCCAACATGGCCTTGGTCGCGGCCGCGGCGCGGGCCGGGTCGGGGTCGCTGGTGAGTTCGGTGAGCCGGTCGGGCACGATCTGCCAGCTCAGCCCGTATCTGTCTTTGAGCCAGCCGCACTGCGACTCCTGTCCCCCGGCGACCAGCCGATCCCAGTAGTAGTCCACCTCCGCCTGGTCCCGGCACGCCACCGTGAACGACACGGCCTCGGTGAAGGGGAACTGAGGGCCACCGTTGATGCCGATGAACCGCTGACCGCCGAGCGTGAACGTCGCGGCCACCACCTCCCCGGGCGTGCCGGGGCCCGCCTCGGTGTAGCGCTCGATCGTCTCGATCGCCGAGTCCGGAAATATCGAGCTGTAGTGGGCGATGGCCTCCTCCAGGTCGTTGTCGAACCACAGCGACGGCGTGATGGTGGGCATGGGCGGCTCCTTCGGGTCGAATGTCGATACCCTTCAGACCACGGAGCGGGGCGCGACTCATCGGCGGGTGTCTTGACCCCCGGGGACCGCGCCGACGGCGCGTAACGCGAAGTCCAGCACGGCGACCTCGGCCTGCTTGCGGGCCTGCGGGTCGTCGGTGGTCTGACGGACGAGCAGCCTGCTGACGAGGGCGTTGACGGCCACCGCGTCGATTTCTGGTTCGGCCAGCGGGAAGGAGCCGTCCCGCCGGCCCCTGCGCAGGATCTCGGCGAGCGAGCGCTCCCGCTCGGCGTGAAGCCGTTCGCGCATCTCGCGGTATCCCTTGGCGGCCCGGACCTCGTCGGAGTCGATCACCGTCAACTGCAGCCGCTGCTGCGGATCCACGATGATGTCGAACATGGCCGCAATCCAGTCGGCCAGCTGGTCGGCGGGACTGCCGACCGCGGCGTCGGCGATGCGGTCCACCTGGGCGATCACCGCCTCGCACTCCTGTCGCAGCAGCGCCAGGAACAGGTCGTCCTTGGACAGGAAGTGGCGGTAGAACGCCCGGCTGGACAACCCGGCGCTGCGCAGTATCGACGTCATCGGGATCGGCCCGGCGTGGGGCTGGGCCAGGCACCGGTACGCGGCCTCGATGATCCTTCGGCGATCGCCGTCGTGGTCGGGCCCCGGTTGCACAAGGAAAGTTTAGGGTCGCCCTGCGGTCCGGGACCCGAGATCGCCGCAACCCACAGCCTGGGTAGCGTGATCCCGGAGATCAGCCGAGAGGACGCCTGTGAGCACTGTGAGCAGCGAACCGACGACCGTGACGTTTCGCGGGGCGGAGGATCTGGCGCTGGTCGCCGACGAGTGGAACAACCCCGCCGAGGCGGCGTCTTCGGGCCGGGACTTCGACGCGTCGCGCCCCTCGGTGCTGATGCTGCACGGGGGCGGCCAGAACAGGTTCTCCTGGAAGAAGACCGGCCAGACCCTGGCTTCCCAGGGCCTGCACGTGGTGGCCCTCGACAGCCGCGGCCACGGGGACAGCGACCGCTCCCCCGATGCCAACTACACCGTGGAGGCGTTGTGCGCCGACACGCTCGCGGTGCTGCGCCAGATCGGCCGTCCGACAGTCCTGATCGGCGCCAGCATGGGCGGGCTCACCGGCATCCTCGCGTCCCGGCAGGCCGGCCCCGAGCTCGTCACCCGCCTCATCCTCGTCGACGTCGTCCCCCGCTACGAGAAGGACGGCAGTGCCCGGATCCGCGAGTTCATGTTCAGCCACGTACACGGCTTCGAGTCGCTGGAGCAGGCCGCCGAGGCGGTGGCCGCCTACCTGCCGCACCGGACGAAGCCGCGCAGTCCCGAGGGACTGAAGAAGAACCTGCGCCACCGCCACGGCCGCTGGTACTGGCACTGGGACCCGGCGTTCCTGACCAAACCGAACGAAGACCCGTTCGTGCGCGTCGAACAGCTCGAGCAGGCCGCGATCGAGTTGACCATTCCGATCCTGCTGATTCGAGGCAAACTGTCCGATGTGGTGAGTGAAGAAGCGGTGCAGGACTTCCTGACCAAGGTGCCCAACGCCGAGTTCGTCGAGCTTCCCGGTGCGGGGCACACCGCCGCCGGGGACGACAACGACGCGTTCTCCGAAGTCGTCGCCCAGTTCGTGCTGCGGTGAGCACCCGATCCACCGCGGGCTTCAACTTCCTGGAACAGCAGGAGCTGCCCGCCCCGCAGGTGAGCGAGGCCCAGGCGCAGGACATCCTGGCCACACACTACGGTCTGGCCGCGCATGTGAGCGCGCTGGGAAGCCAGCAGGACAAGAACTTCACGGTCCGCGACGACGGCGGCGCGGTGGTCGGGGTGCTCAAGATCGCCAACCCGGCGTTCACCGCCGAGGAATTGGCCGCCCAGGATGCGGCGGCCCGGCGGATCGCCGAGGCCGAACCCGGTCTGCGGGTTGCGGTGCCGCTGGCCAACGCCGCAGGCGAGACACGCACCGCGGTCGACGGTGTGCTCGAGGGCACCGCCCTCGTGCGACTGCTGCAATTCCTGCCGGGCGGCACCGTGTCGGAGTCCGGCTACCTGACCCCGGACTCGGTGGCCGGCCTCGGCGATGTCGCGGGCCGCGTCAGCCGGGCCCTTGCGGATTTCACCCATCCGGGCCTGGACCGGATCCTGCAGTGGGACTTGCGGTTCGGGATGCATGTGGTCGACGAGCTGAGTGCGCACGTCGGTGAGCCCGCGCTGCGGCGCCGGCTGCAGACCGCCGCGCGCGACGCGTGGGCGCGGATCGCACCACTCGACGATGCGCTGCCGCGACAGGCGGCTCACATCGACCTGACCGACGCGAACGTGGTGGTCTCCCCGGCGGACGGCCGCCCCGACGGGGTCATCGACTTCGGCGACCTCTCGCACACCTGGGCGGTCTCCGAGCTGGCGATCACCGCCTCGTCGGTACTGGGGCACGTCGGTGCACAAGTCACTTCGGTGTTGCCGGCGATCCGCGCGTTCCACGCTGTGCGTCCGCTGTCGGTGGCAGAAGCCGACGCGCTCTGGCCGATGCTGGTGTTGCGAACCGCGGTGCTGATCGTCAGCGGAGCGCAGCAGTCCGTCCTCGACCCCGACAATGAGTACCTCACCGAACAATCCGACGCCGAGCAGCAGATGTTCGACCTCGCCACCTCGGTCCCGATCGATGTGATGACCGCGGTGATCAAGGCCGGCCTGGGGATGGCGCAGCCGTCGCCGCCGGTTCGGGTGCAGGCGCAACTGATCGGCGCGGACAGGACCTCTACGGTCACCCTCGATCTGTCCACCACATCCGAGGTCTACGACGACGCGTTCGACGCCGCCGGGGTGATGCGCTCCGATATCGAGGACGAATCCGCAAGGGCCGCAATGCATCAGGGCGCCACGGTGGTGGTCACCCGCTTCGGAGAGGCCAGGCTGGACCGGGCGCCGAGGTTGAGCCAGGACAGCCCTGAGGTGGTGGCCACCGGGATCAGCATGTGGACAGCCGCCGACACCGACATCGCAGCGCCGTGGGACGGCGAGGTGGTCACCGATGCCACGGGATCGATCACGCTGCGCGGCAACGACTTCGAGGTGACCGTGGTCGGCGCGGCGCCGGCCGGCGGCGCCGCGGTGTGCGCCGGCGAGGTCCTGGCCAGTGCCCGGGCCGGTGAGCGGATCGAGGTGAGCGTTCGCCCTGTCGGTGTGCCGGTCGCCCCACCGTTCATCCGCGCCGATCTGGCACCCGGGTGGCTCGCACAGGTCCGCGACCCCAGGCCACTGCTCGGGCTCGCGCCGCTCGAGCAGGACGGCGCCGCCGACCTGCTTTCCCGACGGGACGCGAGTTTCGCTCCGGTCCAGGAGTTCTACTACCGCACGCCACCGCAGATCGAACGCGGCCGACGGCATTACCTGATGTCGACCGCGGGCCGCAGCTACCTCGACATGGTCAACAACGTCACCGTGCTCGGGCACGCACACCCGCGAATCGCCGACACCGCCGCCCGCCAGTTGCGCAGGCTCAACACCAATTCCCGGTTCAACTACGAGGCCGTCGTCGAATTCAGCGAGCGGCTGGCGGCGCTGCTGCCCGACCCACTGGACACGGTCTTCCTGGTCAACTCCGGCTCGGAGGCCAGCGACCTGGCGACCAGGTTGGCCACCGCGGCCACCGGCCGGCGCGACGTGGTCGCGGTCCGTGAGGCCTATCACGGGTGGACGTACGGCACCGACGCGGTGTCGACGTCGACCGCCGACAACCCCAATGCGCTTGCCACCCGCCCGGATTGGGTGCACACCGTCGAGTCACCCAACAGCTTCCGCGGCAAGTACCGCGGCTCGGAGGCATTCCGCTACGCCGAGGACGCGGTCGCCCAGATCGAGGCGCTGGTCATGTCGGGACGACCGCCGGCGGCGTTCATCTGCGAAAGCGTGTACGGCAACGCCGGCGGCATGGCGCTGCCGGACGGCTACCTGAAGCAGGTTTACGCGGCGGTGCGGGCCGGCGGCGGGCTGGCGATCTCCGACGAAGTCCAGGTCGGCTACGGCCGGCTCGGTGAGTGGTTCTGGGGATTCCAGCAGCAGGATGCGGTGCCCGACATCGTGTCGGTGGCGAAGTCCGTGGGCAACGGTTACCCGGTGGGAGCGGTGATCACCACCCGCGCCGTGGCCGAGGCGTTCTCCAGCCAGGGTTACTTCTTCTCCTCCACCGGCGGAAGCCCGCTGTCCTGTGCGATCGGGATGACGGTGCTCGACGTGCTGCGCGACGAGGGACTGCAGGACAACGCCCGCCGCGTCGGCGCTCACCTCAAGACCAGGCTGGAAGGGCTGAAGGAACGTCACCCGCTCGTCGGCACCGTGCACGGGTTCGGGCTGTACCTGGGGGTCGAGATGATCCGCGACCCGCAGACCTTGACCCCGGCAACCGCGGAGACCTCGGCGATCTGCGACCGGATGCTCGACCTCGGGGTGATCATCCAGCCCACCGGCGACCACCAGAACATCCTCAAGACCAAACCGCCGCTGTGTATCGACGTCGAAGCAGCCGACTTCTACGTCGACACCCTTGACCGGGTCTTGACCGAAGGTTGGTAACAGCCGCCCAGCCGAAACTGAAGTCGATGGTCAGATTTTCGCCGGACAGCGCGAACATCTTCAGTTTCGGCCTGCGGTCGGGTTTGCTTGAGCCATGACACGCACCCCCGACGCCGTGGTGACCGAGTTCTGCGCGAAGTGGACCACCCCCGATCCGCAGGAGTTGGCCGCATACTTCACCGAAGATGGTGTCTACCACAATATTCCGATGACGCCGGTGGTCGGCCGCGACGCCATCGCGGCCTTCATCACCGAGTTCACGAGCATGGTCGACGGCATCGACTTCCGGGTGCACCGCCAGATCAGCTCGGGCAACCTGGTGTTCAACGAGCGCACCGACGTGATGCGGTTCAAGGACGGCCGGCAACTGCCGTTGCCGGTGGCCGGGGTGTTCGAGATCACCGACGGCCGGATCGCGGCGTGGCGTGACTACTTCGACATGGCGACGGTGACCGCAGCGTGGAGCTAGGCCAGTAGCGGCACCGAGTCGAGCCGGTCATCGGTGAGAATCTCGAACATCGCCCGTCGGCTCACCAGCTCCGAACGTTCGAATGCCTTGCCCGCCACCTGTATTCGACAGTTGGCGATCGCCGAGTTGTAGCAGTACTTCACGCCGCCGTGCGTGTCGCTGTAGGTGAGGCCGATGACATCGGAAGGCACGGTGGTGATCTCGCCTTCGATCATCTGCTCGCCCACCCGCGCCCCGAACGTCCAGCGGAACGGCGCGTAACGCCCGTGGCTCTGCAGACTGCCCCGGATCGAGCGCACCGCGAACTGCTGCCCCTCGTGCCGGAACACGAACAGCGTCACCCCCGGCAGCAGCACCGGCCCCAGGGCCGCACGTGCGGTGACGATCTCCAGCGTCGCCTCGGGCGCGTTGTCGAATCCACACACCTGCCCGTACGCGTACGCCGGGGTGTGCCGGGTGCCCCAGTTGTGGTTGACGCTGCCCGTCCAGCTGCCGATGTCGACACCACGCCCCGAGATCTCAAGACGGCCGTCGAACCGGGCCAACGGGTCGCGGACCGTCGTCTTGGCGGTCGGGAAGCGCGACTGGTAGGCGCGGTCGGACAGCACCCGCACCGGCTCCTGGCCGCTCGCGGTGATCGCAAGATCCCATCGCGCGTCGGTCAGCGCACCGCAGGCGGCGGTGTCGTCGAGCGCCGTCGAGGCGATGCGCGCCGTCCAGTCGTCGTAGCCGAACGCGGCCTCGGCGATCGTGAACTGTTGCTTGACCGCGCGGTGACCGGACGGATCGAACACCATCACCCACACGTCGGCGACCGGTTCGCCGACTGTGGGCAGGAGCAGCGTCTCGCGCAGCCACACCGCGCGGGCGGTGTCCGGGTCGTTCGCCCGGATGAAACGACTCTCGTAATAGGGGGCCTTCGCCATCGTCACATCACCAGCATCCAATACTGGAGCGGTGACCGGAACGCTGATGGCGCTGTTGGTGCTCGCGGCGGTGGCTGTCGGGCTGGCGGTGGCGCTGGCAGTGCAGTCGCGGCGCCTGAAAACCGCCCGGCAGGAGGCCGACGAGCTGCGTCGCCGCCTCGACACCCGTCAGATGCTCGTCACCGGGAGCACCAAGGCCGTCAAGACGGTGTGGCAGACCGCCAACATCCTGCGCCGGGACGGCTTCGGGGCCGCGGTGCGGTCCTCGATCGAGGAGCTCGCCGACTGGGCCGAGGTGGAACGTCCCGATCTGGCGCGGCTGGCCCCCAACGGCAGGGTCGCGATCATGTTCTCCGACATCGAGGAGTCGACCGCACTCAACGAACGCATCGGGGACCGCGCGTTCGTCCGGCTCCTCGGCAGGCATGACAAGTCGGTGCGCCGCCATGTCGACGCTCACGACGGTTACGTCGTCAAGAGTCAGGGCGACGGCTTCATGGTGGCGTTCGCCCGGCCCGAGCAGGCGGTCCGCTGCGGCCTCGCCATCCAGCACTCACTTGGTCAGCGGCCCAACGGGATTCGCGTGCGCATCGGTATCCACGTCGGGAAGTCGGTACTGCGCGGCGACGACCTGTTCGGCCGCAACGTGGCGATGGCCGCGCGGGTGGCCGCCGAGGCCGACGGTGGCGAAGTCCTGGTCAGCAGCGCGGTGCGCGATGCACTGACCGAAGCCGACGACATCGTCGTCGACGGCGAGCGGGATGCGCACCTCAAGGGATTCTCTGGATCCCACACGCTCTACTCGGTGCGTTCCGCCTCGGCGAGCCGCTGATGCAACCGGGCGCGGATGTCGTCCGGGGTGTAGGCGTTGCGGCGCCGCTGATCGCGCGCAACCAGGACTCCACCTGCGACGACGCCTGCGACACCGGCAAGCCCGACCCACTTCCAGATCCCACGCATGCCCATCAGTCTGCATAAGCTGCGGGGGTGAAACCAAGCACGGTGTCGCTGGAGCGCGCGCTTGAGGAGACCCGCACGGGTGACATCTGGTTGTTCCGGGGTCGCTCGGGCCCGGACCGGGCCATCCAGTCGATGACCAACAGCCCGGTGAACCATGTCGGGATGACCGTCGCCGTCGATGACCTCCCGCCGCTGATCTGGCACGCCGAGCTGGGCGACAAGCTGCTCGACCTGTGGACCGGGACGCACCACCGCGGCGTGCAGCTCAACGACCTCCGGCAGGCGGTCGAACGCTGGACACACACCTACGATCAGCGTTGCTGGCTGCGGCAACTCACGCCCTACGCCAGCCGCGACCAGGAGGACCGCATGCTGCGGGTGATCGCACGGATGGACGGCACCCCGTTCCCGTCCACCGCCCGCCTGACGGGGCGCTGGATGCGCGGCCGGCTTCCGGGCGTGAGTGACTTCACCCGGGGAATACCGTTCGTGCACAATAAGGTTCGCGAATCAGTCGAGCGCCGCA
>Ga0172382_10008027_pt1 | contig 14843 bp, 15 predicted proteins | sample Leawel138RmetaG_FD_122245 | JGI IMG/M metagenome (GOLD analysis project Ga0172382, IMG submission 122245) | Leachate microbial communities from a municipal landfill in Southern Ontario, Canada - Leachate well 138R metaG | ecosystem: Engineered > Solid waste > Landfill > Unclassified | place...
ATAGCCGCAGGGGCAAGGGTTCATGGCGGCGATTAGCATGAATTTTGCGGGAAATTTTAGAGAAGCGGCCGCTCGAGAAATGCTGATTTCCCCGTCCTCTAAAGGTTGGCGCAGGTTTTCTAAAGCGGCGCGGGAAAATTCCGGAAATTCGTCTAAAAATAAAACGCCGCGGTGCGCCAAAGAAATTTCTCCCGGCCGGGGTTGGGAGCCGCCTCCGATCAAGGCGATGCCGGAGGCGCTATGATGCGGTGAACGGAAAGGGCGGGATAAAATTAAGCCGGCTTGGTTTTTAAATTCGCCGGCGGCGCTGTAAATTTTGGTTATTTCTAATTTTTCTTGGGTAGTGAGTTTTGGTAAGATGCTCGGCACGGATTTTGCGAGTAAGGTTTTACCACTGCCGGGCGGACCAAAGAATAAAAGATTATGGCCGCCGGCCGCGGTAATTTCTAAGGCCCGCTTGGCATGTTCTTGCCCGCTGATTTCGCTTAGGTCAATTATGTTTTTTTGTTCTTTGGTTATCTTGGTTTTCTTTACTTGTGGCCGATCGCCGGACCAGGCGTCTAGGTGTTGTTTGTTTTGGAGATGAAGAATTAGTTGGTTTAAATTTTCAACCGGAAAAATTTCTAAACCTTTTATCAAGCCGGCCTCAGCGACATTAGTCGCCGGCAAAAAAAGATTTTTTATTTTTGCTTGTTTGGCGGCCATGGCGATTGATAGGGCGCCGCTGAGCGGCCGGGTTGAACCGTCTAAAGAGAGTTCGCCGGCGATTAAGCTTTTTGCCGGGTCAAAAGCCAGGCGATTTTTTAAAGCCAAAATGCTCACAGCAATCGGCAGATCATAAGCCGGTCCGTGTTTTTTTAAATCCGCCGGAGCGAGGTTGACCGTGATTTTTCGTTGCGGATAAGGAAAGCCGGAATGGCGCAAAGCGCTACGGACCCGTTCGCGCGCTTCGGAAACTGCCGTGTCCGGCAGGCCGACGATCGTTATCCGACCAAAATCGCCGCCGCCGGAATCGGCTTCCACGGCGACAATAACCGCGTCCAAGCCGTTTAGAGCGGCGGATAATATTTTAGTGGGCATAATATTTAATTTCAAATTTCCAAATCCTAATTTCCAATTTGGTTAAAATTTTTAAATTTTTGACTATTGTCAGGAATTTTAAAAACCGCCTTGGCTAAGGGCGGTTTTATTATATAAAATCAGGCGTGAAAATTATTTAAACTTTTTCTAAATTATTTTTTTATGAGAGATTTTTTATTATTAATAAATTGTTAGCCGTTCGGGCGGCAATACTACTGAGCGCCTGTAATTTTGTAGAGTAAAATTCAGCACCGGCCGCCGGAGCGCCGAGTAGGCGGCGAAGGCGGAGTAGAGGTGATGAATTTTACCACAGAAATTACCGAAGCGAAGGAGTGTTGCCGGCGAACGGCGTTGGTAGTAAAAATTATTTCTTCAATTCATCTAATTTAACGCTCAAGAGCTTGCTCACACCGTCCGATTCCATAGTCACGCCGTAAAGAATGCTGGCGCGGCGCATGGAAGCGCGATTATGAGTAATGACAATAAATTGCGTTTTATTGGATAAATCATCAAGAATTTTAGCCAACCGTTCCGAGTTTGCTTCATCAAGCGCGGCGTCAACTTCGTCAAGAACCACAAAAGGCGAGGGATTGGCGCTGATAATCGCGGAAATTAAGGCGATGGCTGTTAAGGCTCGTTCGCCGCCGGAGAGCATAGTGACCGCCTGGATCCGTTTGCCCGGGGGCGTGGCCTGGATTTCAATGCCGGCGAGACCGACCGCGTTATGTTTCTTTAAGAATTTTATTCTTTTTAACTTGTCGTCAGATTCGTCCTTAATTTTTATCTCGGCGGCTGTCAGCCCGCTGTTAGCCGTGGTTTCATCGCCGTCGGCGCGCCCTTCATTATTTCCGCTTCCGCTATTTTTAGCATTTTCTTTTTCCAAATCTTCAATCATTACTTTTGATATTTTTGCACTGCCGCCGTTGAATAAAATTTTAAAGTATTCATTGAATTTTTCCGAAATAACTTTAAATTCCGCGTCAAAGCGGGTCTTGATGTTTAGATCAAGCTCATAGATTATTTCTTCTAAAGACTTGATCGCGTCATTTAAATCCGCGGTTTGGTTGCTTAAGAAATCATAGCGCTCCTTGGTTTCCGAATATTCTTTTTCTGTTTCTGGGTCAATACCGCCAATCTGGTCAAGCTGATTTTTTAACTCGGTTATTCGGCGGATCATTTTATCCGCGTCAAATTCACTCGACTCTTCATCAATTTTATTTTCTCCATCTTTAATTTCCAAAAGATTCAAGCCGTCATTGCGAATATTGTTTTCTAAATCTTCAAGCCGCGTTTCTTGCCGGGCGGCGTTGACTTTTAATTCATTAAGTTCGATGTTTAAAAAATCAACTTCTTTCTGGACCGCTTGTAGATTGCGCTGACAGTCAAAAATTAGGGATTTTTCTTGGTCTTTAGCGGCGTTAAGGCCTTCCGCTTCTTTTTCTAAATTTTTAATCTGTTCATTAACATTCTCCAGGTTTTTTTCCACTTCTTGTCGCGCGATCAAGGCGCCGCTTTTATCGTCTGGCGCGTCTTGGCGGGCGATTTTATTTTTAATCTCGCTAAGCTCGCGTTCTAATTGGGTTTTCTTTTCTCGCCATAAATTATATTTTTCTTTCGCGGCGGCCGAACGGAAACGCTGATCGTTAAGGGTCGCACTGATTGCCTGTTTTTCTTCGTTTAGGGAAATTATTTTTTCCTGGATTTCTTTAATGGCTAAGAGCTGGTTTTCTTCGCCGGTACTTAAGAAATCCTTGATTTGATTTTTAAAATCGTCTTGAGCGGCGCGCAGAGCCGTTTTAATAGTTGTTAAATCTTCTTCGGCGCTTATCTCTTCCAGACGGCTTAAGAAATCAGTAATAATCTTGTTTATTTCTTCTCGCGTTTTTTCCTGCCGTTCGCCGCCCAGACCCGCGCTGGCGCTTCGCAAGCGGCGATTAGCTTCTTCTAATTCTTTGTTCAAGCGAGCTAATTTATCAGCCAATTCTCTTTCTTCGTCATTTTTTTGTTCGGGAATAAGCAGGGCAAGTTCTTTTTCCGCTTTTTCTAAATCCGCGCTTAATTCGCTTTGTTTACTGTTTAGCCAGGATAGGTCGAATTTCCCCTGCGACTCTAGGCCGATTTCTAATTCGGCTTGGTATTTCGCCAGCTGTTTATGCAGTTGATTTTTGTAGTTATGTAATTCCTGAAGCCGCGGCTGGAGCTCGTTCCAGGCGCGGTTATTATCGGTCTGCTTAATCTTATTAAGATCTTCATTAAGTTTGGCGATTTTTTTATCGCGGTCGATTTTTATTTTTTCTTTTTCTAAAAATGTTGCGTTATAAGAATCCAATTTTTCATTAATCTCTTTCCATAGATGATAATAATAATTCAGTTGCCGGTTTTTTAATTCCGCTTCAATTTCGCTACGTCGTTTTAGCTTTTCTACACTGCGGGTCAAGCTTTTTAAGCGCGGTCGGATTTCCGCTAAAAGCATCTCGACCTGCTGAAGGTTTTCATAACTGCTTTCTAGTTTATTCAAAGCGGAATCGCGTTTGATCTGGAATTGCTTGACGCCGGTCGCTTCATCAAAAAAATCCTTGCGTTCGGCCGCCGAGGTGCTTAAGAAATTTTCCACCATGCCTTGGCCGATGACGCTATAAGTTTTTTGGCCGAAATTAGCTTTGGCCAGGAGCATTTGAATATCGGTCAAGCGCGCCCGATTATTGTTGATTAAATATTCGCTGTCGCCATTGCGATAGAGTCGCCGGGTAATGCTTATTTCCGGACAGCTTAAAATTAGGCGGTCAAGATCTTTTTCGGCTTCAATGATAATCTCCTCCTTTTCTTTGTTTTTCGCCGCTTCGGCGTTATTTAAATATAAAGAGACCTCGGCAAAGCCAAGTTGGTTTTTTTGGTCCGAGCCGGAAAAAATAATATCTTCGCTCTTTTTGCCGCGCAAAGTTTTCATGCTTTGCTCGCCGAGCGCCCAACGGATAGCATCAGCGACATTAGATTTCCCCGAACCGTTCGGACCGACAATCGCGGTCAAGCCGCGTTTCTCCGCGCCGATCAAGCCGGAGAAGATCAGTTTATTTTTGTTGGCGAAAGATTTAAAACCTTGGATTTCCAGTTTTTCTAAATACATAGAGGTCTTGCTTTTTTAGCTTAGCCGTTTAATAATTAATATGTTAATATAATAGTAAAGTTTTCATAAAAATACAATAAAACCTTTTTATAATCCGATTATAATCCAAATAAATTTATGATAATTTCTTTAAGCGGCGCGCCTGGATCGGGTAAAAGCACGATTGCTCAGATGTTGGCCGAAAAGCTTGGCTGGCCGCGTTATTATATGGGCGGATTGCGTCGGGAGGCAGCAAAAAAACGAGGATTAACCTTGGCCGAATACAATAAATTAGGCGAAAGCGATCCGGTAACCGATCAAGAAGTTGATGATTATGTTAAGGAATTAGGCGAAAAAGAAGATAATTTTGTGATTGAAGGCCGGACTTGCTGGCATTTTATCCCTCATTCTTTGAAGATCTATTTAGATGTGAACCAGGAGGAAGGGGCAAAACGTATTTTTAAGGCCTTGCAGAAGAAAAATGATCGTAATGAAGCGGCTGGTTTGGCTAATTGGCAGGACGTTTTGGCTAGCAATCAGGAGCGGATTGCCAGCGATAATTTTCGTTATCGCAAATATTATAATATTGACGCTTACGACCCGAAAAACTATGATTTTTACTTAGATACGACCAATATGCCGCCGGCAGAGGTTTTTGCCGCGGTTTTAGCTAGGGTTAAGGCCGATTTAGCCGCGAACAGGGCGCTATAAAGTAAGAATTGCGGACGGATTTTGGTAATTATTTTATAATAATATTGTTTATTGGTAGGCCATTAGCCCTATCCATAGCTTCTTGACAATAAGAAAAAATAGTTATAATATTAGACAAGATTTAAAATAAATAAGCATAAAAACGAGATTTTAAAATCTCGTTTAAAAATTATATGGTTGAGACCAAATTAGAACTGAAGCCCGGAATGACCGTCAGGGTTTATCAGAAAATTAAAGAATTAAATTCTAAAGGCGAAGAAAAAGAGCGGGTGCAGTATTTTGAAGGCATGATTATCGCTCGGAAGCATAATAAAGAGACCGGGGCGACGATTACTGTCCGCAAGGTTTCCGAGGGTATTGGCGTGGAAAAGATTTTTCCGCTTAATTTGCCGACGATTACCAAGATTGAAATTAAGAAGCAAGCCGCGGTTCGGCAAGCAAAGCTTTATTATTTACGAAGCGGTTATAAGAAGAGATTAAAAGAAAAAGTTGTTAAATAAAGAAATCAAGAAAGCCGCCCTCTAGTGGCGGTTTTCTTCTAAGCGCGAGTGCTGTAATTGGTAGCCAGGCTGGCTTGAGGTGCCAGTGCCGCAAGGCGTGGAGGTTCAAGTCCTCTCTCGCGCACTAGATCGTTTGTTAAAAAATCGGGCGCATAGCTCAGCTGGTTAGAGCACTTCGTTTACACCGAAGGGGTCCAGGGTTCAAATCCTTGTGCGCCCACCTTAAGTCAAGACTCCTATTTTGGGGGTCTTTTGCGTATAAACAAGTTAATGGATAGTTTTGTTAAGCTTTTCCCAGTAAATTAGCGGGTTATTGACATTTAACTGAAAGTATGCTATTATATAAACATTAAAATAGTAGGGGATAGTTCGTTTACAAATAAGGTTATATTTGATTAATTACCAAGTTTGTCTAAATACGTCAGCCGGCGGAAGGCAGATTTAGTAATTAATCGAATAATTTAATCTTTAAAAAAGGAATAAATCATGAAAAATATTTTAGTAATTGTTTTTTCCGTGTTAACGGTTAGCGTTTTTGCTCAGTCAAAAACTGATTCAATTTCAGCAAAAAAAGATTCAGCGAGCATTCATCTATCAAGTATTGACATTTCATCTGGTAAAGGGGCTATAAGTTCGGGTTTATATTTATATTTTAACCTGGAAAGTGATAATGCTATAATACAGATGACAATCAGTGAGAATGATTTAGAAATAACCTATTTTTATCGCTTATTCAAAGATAAAATTTTAATTGGGCCGAATGTTGGTTATTTCTATAATGTTCCTTATGGTGGACCTATGATTGTTTTTTCCTCGATAAAATTTATTTCTACTTTACACTGGTATGGTTGGTCTTTCGGAAAACCAGAGGGGGAAATAGAATCAAATGCTTCGTTTCTGTTCGGAGTAAATGCTATTACTGTAAATGCTTGGCGGTTTAATGCAACTTATTGCCTCATTAATTATATGAAGAATAAGCCACAGCACACCGTGTCATTAAAATATACCCAAGCAGTCAGCAAAGACTTTTCAATTTATACGGATATTGGTTATGATTTTTTAAATCAAAATCAATTACTAAAAATTGGAATAAACTGGAAACCATAAATTTACAAGGAAGTCTAGAACATCAGACTTCCTTTTTTATTTATCTAAAGCTATAATATCAGCATAATTATTATTAACGAGCCAGGGCCTCAGGTCATACCAGGTTCCCGCCCGAAAAGATTTTATTTAAACTTGTAAAGGCGGAAATTGTCTCCATGTTTTAGACATGAAAAAAACAACTACTCACAATGAAAAGGAAACTTTAGCTTATGGCGTTGCTTTAGGCCGTGCTTGTCGCGGCGGCGAAGTTTTCGTGTTAATAGGAGAGCTCGGCGCCGGCAAAACAAAATTGGCGCAGGGTCTGGCGGCCGGATTGGGCGTTAAGAGCCGGGTCAATAGCCCGACTTTTAATATTTTAAAATTATATAAGATAAGCAAGCGCGGCTTTGAGATAAAATATTTTTGCCATATTGACGCTTATCGTTTAAAGTCCGAAAAAGAATTAAGCGCCTTAGGCGTTAAGGAAATATTTAATTCTCCGGAAACGGTTACGGTTATTGAATGGGCAGAGAAAGTGAAAAAGATTTGGCCGCGGGGGGTTAGGGTGATGAGAATTAAATATTTAAATAATAGCCGACGAGAGATTGTTTTGAAATAATTTTATAGGAAAATATAAGCGCGGAAGAAGCTTGGAAAAAAATTTTACAAATTTAAAAGGAGCTTTAAACATTATGTTTTCAGCTCCTTTTTTGTTTTTTATATTATTTCGTCAATAAGGCCGAATTTTTTAGCCTCTATCGGGAGTAATATTTTATTTTCTTTCATCAATTCTTCCAGGCCATTTATATTTAATAAAACTCTTTTTATTAAAATATCTTTCATAATTTTGTTTTTTCTTTTTATTTCTAGTAATTCCGAGGAAATGCTATCACGTAAGTAGCCATCAGAATCGCTTGGAGATAATGTCCAGGTAACTGGGTTGTTTAGTTCGTGAACATGGATTCTTGAATTTTTTGTCGCTAATCGTTGATGGCAGGCTTGTAATATTATTCCGGAAATTATAGAGAAAGCATCCCCGACAACTACTCCAAAAGTTTCTACCGGCAAGATTTGAATAGTGTCGTATATTTTCATCGCTCCCGCCCAATTCCCCCCAGGGCTGTTCATAATTAGATAGATATTTTTGCTATCTTTGCTCAGGTTTATTAACTTAGCGGTTAACTCATCAGCGAATTTTTCGGTCAGCGTTCCGTTTAAAGACGCTGAAAATTCAGGTAATATAAATTTCTGCTTTTTTTCCATTTCTTTATATTTTTGTTAATGTATTGACTTTTTTTATTCAATTTATTATAATATAACAAAGATTAATTGTCAATAGTTAATAATAATGAATATCAGCTAACTTTTTTTGGAATTATTCATAGAAGTTATGATATTTTACAAAGATTATGCCAAATTTTGAAAATCCAGAAGTAGCCAAAAAGGGTCCGGCGCCGGAAAGAGGTAATATCCAATATACTTTCCGCGACGGCACAATCGGTTTTTTTAAGACCCAAGAGGAATTATCAGACGCTATTAAAGAGGAAAGAGAAAATTCCGAGAGAGAATAGTTAATGTAAAAAATAAAGCAAAAAACGACCGCTTAGGCGGCCGTTTTTTTGTTTAATTTTATAGTTTTGGTTAAGAGAATTATCGCCCCGCCGCTGATCATCACATCCGCCAGGTTGAAAACCGTAAAATATTTCAGCTCTAAATAATCAATAACATAGCCATAAATCAGTCGGTCAAGTATATTACTTATAGCACCAAAGATAATAAATGTCAAGATTATGACTTCCCATCGCTTGGCTGAATCGCGCCGGTTACGCAAGATATAATAAGTCAGTCCGATAATAATTAAAACTATTAAAATATTAATTAGCGGGCCGGATAGCGGTAAGGAAAAAGCCAGATAATAATTAGCCGTGAAGTTAAAAGAAAAAATATTGCTGATTAACCGGAAAGGTGCGTTATCCGCCATATTAAGAGCCAGGAATTTCAGATAGCGGTCGGCAATAAAAAATATAGCTATCACGGAAGCAATAGCTATATTCTTATTCTTGATGTTTAGTAATAGTTTATTCATTTTCTTGTAATCAATCCTGTTCCTGTAATTCGGTTTTGCAGGAAATACAAGAATTCGCAGTCGGACGGGCTAAAAGCCGTTTTTCCGCAATTGGCTGGCCGCAATATTTGCAGATTCCATAGTCGCCTTTTTTAATTCGTTCCAAGGTCTTATTAATATCTTCCAAGCTTTTTTCCAAAACTTTTTCCGCAACAATATTAGTTGAATAGTCGGCGATTTCCTGGGCGTTTTCATCTGGCTTATCGCCATATTCCGGAAATTTAGCCGAGGTTTCGTCGGCTTCATGATCATCTTTGCGCGACAATTTAGCCAGATCGGCCATAATCTGTTTTTTTTGCGCCAAAAGCTCTTTTTCTATATTTTCCAAGGTTTTTTTGTCTAATTTATTTTCCATATTAGTATAAAATAAAAAACTATAGCCCTACAGTTTATTGTCTTAAGTATAGCGTAGATAAGGCTTTTTGACAAGATGGAGCTATGACAAATAGATAATATGGGGTTTACAAATATTTTGAAAGGTGTATAATATGATTATAAAAAGTTAGTATATGTGCGGATAGCCATGACTAGCTTTTTTGTTTATACTAATATCTCAAAAATATTCTTACTATCTTGATCTTCAATCTTTTTATCAAGCAAAGTTTTATTCATCATCTGTTCAATAATGGTAATATCTCCATTATTTTTTTTGCCCATTTTTATATCATAGAATAAACTGGCCATTATTGCTAAAGTATCTGCTAATTGAATTTCTGAATCAAAATTCAACTTATTAACAAAACTTATTGAAGTAACTCTCTGCCTATACTCAAAACCACTAATTCCTTCTGATGGCAGTCCCATTCCTTGCAATCTATTATGGGCCTCAATTAAATACTTATCCTGAGAAGGGTCAGATTCTACCAATATTTTACCTTTGTTATCAGACAGATAATTTTTAACAAACTCTTCTAATATCTTATTGTATGACCTTCTAAGTATTGTAGTACTATTCCACCCTAATTTCTTAGCCTTTTCTTTATTTGTCACCACAAACGCTAGCGACAATTCTTCTGCTTCTATAATTTCAATTAAATCTCGCCAAAAATCTTTTTCCATATCAGAATCTTTTCTAAAACAAGAAAATGGCCCCTTCTTTCTTATCATGTCTCTACAATGCAAAACTATGTCATTACTATTAAAATATTTCTTCTTCAAATCTTTAATCTTCTTTTCTAACTCTCTTTGATATGATTCTTTTAAAATAAGCCCTGACAATATGAAAGTCTTTGATTGATGATTCATACTAGCTTTTCCTGTCTCATCTAAGGCTATTATTTTGTACTCTTCCATATTTTTAAAATTAATACTTGTATTTTAATTTTACCATGCTGACATGAAAAACAAAAATAAATATTTTTCTACTTGAAAGTATAAATAATAATTATACCAATTTAGATATTAAAAAAGACTCAAAAACAACCTAAATTTATTTAGGTTGTTTTAGTTAGCGGAATGGACGGGACTCGAACCCGCGACCTTCTGCGTGACAGGCAGACGCTCTAACCAACTGAGCTACCACTCCTTGTGTAATTTAACCGCAAAAAAATAATAGCAGAGCGTTTTATTTTTGTCAAAACGCTAAGCGCCAATCCGGTGCCTCCAGAGGGAATCGAACCCCCATCTTGAGATCCGGAATCTCACGTTCTATCCGTTGAACTATGGAGACAGCTTAGCCGCTTCTTGGCGGCAATGCTTTGATTATAGCGGAATTTATTTAAAAATCAAGGGGGCTAATCGGGGGATTCTTCCTAGTTTTTAAATTTTAGGTAGAGGGTTTTATGCCCCAATTCTTGTTTTAGTATTTCTTTCCAGGATGTTTCAATATCCGAAAAACGGCGAACTTCTCCCTGATCAAAAAAAAGCGGGTCAACTAGGCGCGATTTAAGATGAATTATTCGGTCGTAGTCGTTGGGGTTATTTTCAAAGCCATCTTTTATGTTAAGACGTTTTGAAAGATCTAATAATTTTTTATCTTGACGATGGAAGAAAGCCGCTTTATCCAAAATTTCTTGATCGGTAGTATAGAGATCGCCCTTTCCTAAATATCCCTTATCTAAAGCATAACCTATATAGTCGCCGATGACCTGATGCATGGCCCCGGCCCATAAGGCCGTATAATATTTGTCGTTTAAAGTTTTAAATAGCTCGGCGTATTGTTTGGCGCTCGGCAAATCCTTAAACACCCAGGCTTTATTTTTTGTAACTAAATTATCTAATAACAGATTAGCCGCTGTTTCGGGCAGGTCGCCGTAAACAATAGCCGCTCGCAAAGAATAGTCCAGGCGGTCGGCACATAAATTTGGCAGAGGAGTTTCTTTGAGCGGAAAATTATTATCATCTAAAAGGTATTCAAGATCTAAGCCATATTTTTCCAAAATACTTCCTATATCCGATTGGCGGACAAAATCGGGAAAAATATTATCTTGGTGATTTTGTTTCTGGCCGTTTCCTTTGTTTAGAATATAGTCAACACAATGCGAGAAGGCAGAGTGTGAAATATCGTGAATCAGCCCGGCCACCTGCTCAGCTAAGGGGGCGCCATATTTTTTAAGCAACCAAAATACGCCGATGGAGTGTTCTAAGCGGCTGATTATTTTATCTTTTGGCCAGTAAGCCCGAGTGTAGCCATGTTGGTCTATGCCTCTTAATCTTTCTAAAGACGGGGAAGCCAAAAGTTCCAGAATTACTGGTTCGTCGATGTTTATTTGTCCATAAACACGGTCGGAGATAGTCATAATAATTTATAAAATTTTTTGTAATTTTTAATAAAAATGATATCATTATAATTATAATACAATTAATCTTATGTGGAAAATCTTTAAAATGAATATCGGCGGGGAACCGAACAATTCTTTATCAGCGACCAAAACCGAGCGCGATGAGCTCTGCGAGAACATTATAAATTCTTCGGCGCCGAAAGCTGGCTTTTATTTATTGCTTGTTTTGTCTACTTTTATCGTGACTGTCGGCCTGCTTAAAAATAGCTTGATTTTAGTTATTGGCGGCATGTTGGTTGCGCCTTTGTTATCGCCGATATTATCAATTTCTTTAGCGGTTACGATTTTTAATTTCAAAGTTCTCTGGCGTTCGCTTAAGATATTCATTGTTTCCGCCGCGGTGACCTTGTTAATCGCTTATGGTCTCGGTCTAATCGCTGATTTTTCAATTATGAATATTAGCCTATTGGAACTTTTAAGAGTTAGCGATCTGACGGTCTTCTTGATTCCGGTCGCGGCCGGCGCGGCCGCCAGTTTCGCCTGGGCCAAGAAAGAATTAAATAGCTCTTTGCCGGGCGTGGCCGTGACCGTTGCCCTCTTGCCGCCTTTGGCGGTTGCCGGCTTATCTTTAGCGGTGGAGAATTTTTGGATATTTAAAGACGCGCTTAACGTCTATCTCCTTAATGTTTTAGGAATAATTATCGGGAGCTTGATTATTTTTTTACTCATGGGTTTCCGCGGTTCGGCCAAGAAGATAATTAAAGAAGTTGAGGAGGAGGAGAAGAGTGGGCAGGAATAAAGATGAAATGGAGAGGGAATATTAAATCTTAAGAATGGACAACCTTGGGATAGCGGCGGGAAAATAATATAATAGAGATCCGGGAGTATTAAGAAGTAGAGTTTTAAAATGTTTATTTATAATTTAAAAAATATGAAAAAATTAATGATTTCGTTGGCTCTTTGTCTTGTTTTGTTATTATCGGGATGTTCTATCACAAATTCTAACGAATTAAAGACAGTAAATGAAAATATCAAAAATTCTATAAAATTATTAGAAAATAGGACTACCAATCTAGAGGTCGCTCAAGAGAATGAAGAACAAAATAATGATGGCGCCACCTCCTTATTGGTAAAAAAGTTTTTGTCTTATAATGATTTAATGAAGGAGATTAATTTAGACAAAAAGGCGCCTGGTACTAAATTTTATTATTCCAGTAGCATGGGGGTGGCCTTCACCTACCGCGAGTTATTTGACAATCAAAATATAAAAATAACCGAGAGTGGAAACAATATTAATATTGATGGACAAAATTTATATTTTTTTGAAAAGGACCCGGAATTAAGTTTAGTGGAAGCCTTATCCGAAAAATTTCTCATAGGGTATAAAGAAGAAGAATGTTTTGCTAAACAGTATGAAAATAAAAACACTTCTAGTAGTTATGTAAAAGCGGGCTTGTCGCCGGGAGGAAATTTGAGAAATGGGCTAGAAGTTTTCAATAAATGTCCTTTAGATTACGGAGAGACTAATGGGGCCCGGTATTTTTTAATGGATAATAATATCCCGGAAAAATTCTTTTTTGTTGAGCTTGGACAAGCGGCCGTGGCTTCGGACGGGACAATAGATGAAGAAGGCAATACTTCTTCAGATTGGTCTAACTCTATTAAAATTTTTAAGTAGAGATTTTATAGATTATATAAACTAAAAACACCCGGTCGGGTGTTTTTAGTTTGTTGCGGCTTGTTGGAAGGGCGGATCGCGCTAGGCAAGTTTTATATTACCTGTAATTTTTTTATAATTTTCTAACGATTCCTTTGCGAGCGTCAACTTCTATCAAGTCGCCGTTTCTCAAGGATTTAGTGGCAATTTTAGTCCCGACGATACAAGGTATTTTCAGTTCTCTAGAAGTAATAGAGGCGTGAGAAGTTATGCCGCCTTCGTCCGTAATTACGGCTAATGATTTTTTAAATATAGAGATAAAATTAGGATCAGTCATTTCTGTAACTAAAATTTCGTTATTTTTAAATAATGAAAAATCTTTACTAGACAGCACTACTCTTACCCTACCTTTGACTTTTCCAGGATAAGCGACATTACCCTTGATAGAAGCGGCCTTTGTGTCAGGGTTTTCTAAAGTGATTTTATTTTTTAACAATTTTTTATCTAAATTTTTTTGTAAATATATTTTGCCATTTAAAGCGCCAAAACCATCTAGGCGTTTTTTGATTTGGTTTATATTTTCGGAAGATAAACTTTTTTGAGCGATTTTTATTATCTCTTTAGGCGTTAGAATAGCGGCGATGCCTTTTGTTCTATGTATTTTAGAGCAAAAATCCATAACAACTTGGTTCATTTTTGAAGTATAGCGTTCAGCTAGGACGCGATAGGATAAAAATTCTTTTTTTGTTTTGTTATCGATTTTTTTTATATTCGGCGCTAAAAATACTAAGTTCATCGCCGACCACCATTTGACTAAGTGTTTATAATAGTTATTAAATTGACTCGGAGAATCGATCCCATTTTCTAAATATTTTAAAACTATTGGCCAATTTGATTCCAAAATTTTAAATAGTCGTTTCTTAAAAGGAGTATTATGATCCGACAGCTGTTTTTCCAATTTTCTTTGAATTTTAGAAAGTTCGTTTAGATTATACCAAACCGTTATTTTGCGATTTTCCTTATCGTACAGAAATAGATTATTTTTTACCTGGTATTTTAAAAATAAACGATAACCCAACCTATCGCTGTCATTCCACATAAAGGCATAGAAAAATGGCCGTTCTCTGGAAAATATTTTGGATAGTATTATTTTTTCAGGCATAATAAAAATTTTTAATCCCGGGGCGAGACTCTAATGTTAAACATTTTTTTTAATATTCGCTAAAATATATTATTACAAAATTAAAAAATATTTTTAACTCTTTAATTCATTATAAACATTTGGGGATGTGTTTTTTATTAAATTATTATGATGTTTGAGTATTTCTATTTCTTCCGTAGCACTATCTTTTGATAAGCGGAAATTATGGAAAACTATTTCCGGATATTGTTTAAACATTTCTTTTTCTTCTTCGGTATCTAAAGAATTTCCAGCCAGGAAGGCTTTTATGGCCGAATCAGGGTAGCCCATTAAAGCCCCATATTTTTCATGGTTTTTGGCCGGGTCAACTTCTGTTAGGGCGTCTAAGGTTTCTTGATTTTTAGAAATTAAAAATTTACTAGAATATCGCTTGCCTTTTTTTTCTTGAGAAACTTTTTGATATTTTAGGCCTAGATTTTTTATTTTTTCCTCGTCCGCGGAAATCTCTTCCGGTGTGTCTGCGAAAAGCGTCAAGGCTAAGCCCGGTTTTTCTCCTAACAATACTAAAATCAAATTAGCTTTTTGTTCGGCGCCAGTTTTCAAGGTTTCAATTAAAGCAATTTTTTCTTGATTTTCCGGCACCTTTATCCTTTCTAAGTTTTTCGGGAACATATAAAATAAATTTTTGTTTTAAATATACGGGTTAACAAGATTAAATAT
>Ga0172382_10008029_pt1 | contig 14837 bp, 12 predicted proteins | sample Leawel138RmetaG_FD_122245 | JGI IMG/M metagenome (GOLD analysis project Ga0172382, IMG submission 122245) | Leachate microbial communities from a municipal landfill in Southern Ontario, Canada - Leachate well 138R metaG | ecosystem: Engineered > Solid waste > Landfill > Unclassified | place...
AGCAGCTGGCGGTGGCGGATCTGATCGTTGCCAGCAAGGCGGATCTGTACGGCGACGGGGCCCTTGACCGGCTGGCGGCCTACCTGGCGGAGCGGGGCCTCGGCCAGGTTCCCGTTGCGCCGGCGGCGCGGGGGATGGTTTCCCCCCACTGGCTCGATCTGCCACGCCGGGGTGGCGCCGAGGGGGTGCCCGGCGCGGCCTTCGCGGCGGCGAGGGCGGATGGCGCTGGCTTGGCGGTGGGCGCGTTGTGGCCATCGGCGGCGCCCCTGGCGATTCCCCCCTGCGGTTACCTGCGGGTGGATGGCGCCGGGGAGGGGCTGGTGAGCAGCGGTTGGCTGTTCGCGCCGCGCTTTACCTTTGCCTATCGCCCCCTCTACAACCTCCTGTGTGGCGTGGACGCCCTGCGCCTCAAGGGGGTATTCATCACCGATCAGGGGGTGGTGGGGTTCAACGGCGCGAACGGCGTGCTCAGCACCCTCGGCCTCGACGACAGTCTCGACAGCCGCATCGAGCTGATCGGCGAGAGCCGCGGGCCCTGGGCGGGCCTGGAGCAGGGGCTGCTGGACTGTCGCCTGGAAGAGGGGGAAGTGCCCGGCGGGTAAGTGTTGTCGGGCCTAAGCCTCGGGCCCCTTAAGCCCCCATGGTCTGAGCGCCGGCGCGGTGGCGATCCTATGCTTTGGTATCCCCACCCATCGGCCAAACCGGGAGGCAAGCCATGGCCATCGCGCCCACCCTCAAGAGTTACCTGGATGACCACCACATCCACTACGACACCCTCAGCCACCGCCATTCCAGCAACTCCATGGAAACCGCCGCCACCGCCAAGGTGCCCCTCTCCCAGCTGGCCAAGGCGGTGGTGTTCCGGGACGAGAACCGCCAGTACCTGATGGCGGTGGTGCCATCCCTGTGCCGCGCCGAGGTGTCGCGGCTCAATACCCTCACCGCCCACCAGCTGTCCCTCGCCGAGGAGCGGGAGCTGGGCCAGTTGTTCGGCGATTGCGAGGTGGGGGCGGTGCCGCCCCTCGGCACCGCCTACGACGTGCCGGTGATCTGGGACGAGCGCCTCGGGGAGATGGAGGATCTCTACCTGGAGGGAGGGGACCACGAAAACCTGGTGCATGTGAAGCGCGGCGAGTTCACCCGCCTGATGGCGGAGAGCAGTCGCGGGCGGTTTTGCCAGGCGATGATCTACGCTCATTGAGGGCACTGATGGCGGGCGCCGTGCCCGTCAGCCCGCCGCCAGGAGGGCGCAAAAGCGCCGGTAGCGATCCCCCAGGGCGGGATTGGCGCTCGGCGTGAAGCTGTCCTCCGGGGGCCTTGGCCAGTCGCTCGGCTGTCCCGCCGCCAGCCAGGCGATGCCCCGGGCGGTGGCCTCGGTGGCGGCGGGGCGGCTGACCGCCAGGCCGCTCAGGTCCGCGAGGCGCTGGCACAGGCCGTCCGCCCGGGCGAGGCCGCCGCTCACCCGCAGGCGCGTCGGCGCCACACCGGCGCGGGCCAGGCAGTCCAGGTTGGCCTCAAGCAGAAAGACGATGCTCTCCGCCACCGCCACGCCCCGTTGCCAGGGCTCCCCGTCCCCCTCCAGTCGCGCATCCGGCCCCGCCCGCCACCAGGGGGACCCGAGCCCGCCGACGGTGTTGACAAAGATCGGCGGCGCCCCGGGGCGTGCCAGCCAGTCGTCCAATTGTGGCGCGATGGGGCCGATGCCCCAGTGCTCCTCCGCCCAGGCGAGGGCGGCGCCGGCCCCGTTGACGGTGCCCTCCAGGCTGTAGGTCACGGCATCCGGCCCGCTGCTGGCGATGCCCCCCAGCAGCTCGTCGTCCAATACCAGGCGCGATCCGGTGGGCACCAGGGCGAAGGCCCCGGTGCCCATGTTGATCTGGGCGACGCCGGGCTGTGGTTCGCCGAGGCCGTGGAGGGCGGCGTTCTGGTCGCCGTTGACGGCCGTCAGGGGAATGGCGGTGCCCGCCAGGGTGCCGAAGGGGTGGCGGATGGGCCGGCACTCGGGGAGCACCGGCCGGGGAATGCCGAACAGATCCAGCAGCCCCGGGTGCCAGTCCCGCTGGCGGAGGTCCCAGAGCAGGGTGCGGGCGGCGTTGCCGTCGTCCACCACCAGGGGGCCGCCCGCCACCAGATGAAACAGCAGATAGCTCGCCAGTGGCCCCATCGCCAGGCGCCCCGCCCGCTGGGCGCGGGCCACCGCGGGCGTCTGATCCAGCAGCCAGCGCAGCTTGCTGGCGCCGTAGTGGGGGGAGAGGGGCAGGCCGGTGATGGCGCGGACCCTGCCGGCCTCGGGGGTGAAGCCCGCGAGCCAGCCGGCGGCGCGGCGGTCCTGCCAGCTGAGCACCGGGGAGAGGGGCTCCCCCGTGCGGCGATCCCAGGCCACCACGCTGGAGCGCTGGGTGGCGAGACCCGCCCGCGCCACCACCCGGCCCCGGGCCGCCGGGGACCCGAGCACCTCCGCCATGGCGGCCCGGGTGGTGGCGAGAATCTCCCGGGGGTCCTGCTCGACCCTGTCCCCCCTGCGATGGAGGGCCACCGGCCGTTCCGCCACCGCCAGGCACTCGCCCCGGCCGTCGAACAGCAGGGCGCGGCTGGCGTGGGTGCCCTGGTCGAGGGCGAGGGTCACGGTGTCGGCGGTGGTGTTCGGAGGGGCTGTCACGAAAAGGGGTGCGCGCCGGCGCTCGGGTCGCCGGCGCCCGGGGGTTACTTTTCCAGCATGCTGCGCAGCATCCACGCGGTTTTCTCATGCACCTGCATGCGCTGGGTGAGCAGGTCGGCGGTGGTCTCGTCGGTGGCCTTGTCCACCACCGGGAAGATGGAGCGGGCTGTGCGCACCACCGCTTCCTGGCCTTCCACCAGCAGCTGGATCATCTCCTCGGCGGTGGGCACGCCATCGGTCTCCTTGATGGACGACAGCTTGGCGTAGGCCTTGTAGGTGCCGGGGGCCGGGAAGCCCAGGGCGCGGATGCGCTCGGCGATGAGATCCACGGCGAGGGCCAGTTCGTTGTACTGGGTCTCGAACATCAGGTGCAGGGTGTTGAACATGGGCCCGGTGACGTTCCAGTGGAAGTTGTGGGTCTTGAGGTAGAGGGTGTAGGTGTCCGCCAGCAGGTGGGCGAGGCCCTCGGCGATTTTGGCGCGGTCGCCGTGGTCGATGCCGATATTGATTTCGGTGGAGGACTGCTTTTGCTTCTTGGCCATTGTGACTCCTGGGTATCGCGGTTGACGTGACCGGGGCTGGCGCGGATGCGCGGCCCCGCTCGGCAGGGTTGCACGGACCCAAGTCTAGCCCCGGGGGTGGTGGCGGGCAAACGGATTGTCGCGCAGGGTTGTCCTGGCGCAAGCGGGCGGTCGCCCCGCTCCGCCGCTGGTCAGGCCGGTGGACGTTCCATCCGCGCCGGGCTGCGCCTGCTTTCTCGCCGCGATATGTTGCCCTGGCGGGCAATGGGCCACGCATTTACAGTCTTTGCAGTGATGAGCGGATGCACCAGACTAGCCGCAATCGCGCCCCCGGCCACCGAGGATACTTCCGTTGAGATTGAAACAGGTCATTGCCGTCGCCAATATCGTCGTCGCCCTGGTGGTGGCCGGCGCCCTGGCGATCCAGGGCAGTCTGGATCGGGGGCGGGTGATCGCCGGGGCGGAGGCGGATGCGGTGAACCTCGCCAGTGCCCTCGCCGAGCATACCCGGCAGACCTTGCTTGCCCTGGACCTTGCCATCGGCAGCCTCCCCGACGCCGCCATTGCGGGCAGGGGGCTCGACAAGGCCGTGCTCCACCGGGTGTTGAGGGAGCGCCAGGCGCTGTCCCCCGGCACCTTCGGCTTCTACGTGATCGACAGCGATGGCCGGCTGGCGGCCACGTCCCTCAGGGAAAACCCCGAGCCGGTGTTTCTTTCGGGCCATCCCGAGTACGGTGCCCACCGGGACGATCCCGAGGCCGGCCTGGTGATCTCGCCCCCCCCGCAAGGGCACCATCGGGGATGCCCGGGACCGCTGGATCCTGACCCTGAGCCGGCGCCTCGAAGCCCCCGGCGGCGCCTTTGCCGGGGTGGCGGTGGCGGTGCTGTCCCTCGACTACCTGCTGGATTTCTACCATGCCCTGCGCCTTGGCGATAAGGGCTCGGTGGCGCTGTTCAACGGCGACGGCATCCTGGTGGCGCGCAGCCCCCTGGCGGAAAGCCACATGGGGCGCAGCTACGCCGACAGCGAGTTGATCAGCAATTACGCCCGCCAGCAGGGCCGCGGCCAGTTGCGCACCCGATCCCCGGTGGATGATGTGGCGCGGATCTATGGCTTTCATCGGGTGGAGGATGCCGACGCCCTGGTGCTGGTGGGGCTCGACGAGGCCACGGTGCTGGCCGGCTGGCGCCAGCGGATGCTGTTCGACGGCGCCATCGCCGGGCTTGCGTTCCTGCTGTTCCTCGCCGCCTCCCTGGCCGCCCTCGCCTGGGTCCGCCAGCGCCATGCCTGGGAACGGGAGCGCACCCGGCGCCTGCGCCTGCTCGCCGAGGAGAGCGCCGCGCTGCTCAGCTTCCGCGACGTCGAGGCCATGCTCAATCACGTCGCCGCCACCGCGCGGACCCTGATCGGCGCTCACCAGAGCCTGGCGAGCCTGACGGTGGACCCGACATTTGCCCAGGACATCAATGCCCTGAGCCTCTCCGACAAGTACGCCCGTTGGCGGGATTACGACGAGGCGCCGGACGGCTCCGGCATCTACCGCCTGGTGTGCCAGCACAACCAGCCCCTGCGCCTCACCCAGGCGGAGCTGGAGGCCCACCCGGCATGGCGGGGCTTTGGCGCGGCCCGGGATCGCCATCCGCCGATGCGGGGCTGGCTGGCGGTGCCCATCATCGGCGGTGACGGCGCCAATCTGGGCCTTTTGCAACTGTCCGACAAGGAGCGCGGCGAGTTCACCGAGGACGACCAGAGTGAGCTGACCCAGCTGGCCGGCATCGCCGCCGCGGCCATCGAGCAACTGCGGGCCAGCGCCGCCCGGGAGGAGGCCCTGCTCGCCGCCCACGCCGCCCGGGCGGAGGTGGAAACCATCTTCACCTCCATCTCCGACGCGGTCTACGCCCTCGACAACGACTGGCACTTCACCTACCTCAACGCCCAGGCGGAGCGCCTGCTCAACCGCCGCCGTGAGGACCTGGTGGGCAAGCTGGTGTGGGCGGAGTTCCCGGAGACCCTCGACACCGTGCTCTACACCGAGTACCAGCGCGCCCGGGCGGAGAACACGCCGGTGACCTTCGAGTTTTTCTTCCCGCCCCTCGACACCTGGTTCGCGGTGCGGGCCTTCCCCCACGGCGGCGGTCTGACGGTCTACTTCCAGGACATCTCGCGGCGCGTCGATACCGAGGAGCGCCTGCGCCAGGCCCAGAAGATGGACGCCATCGGCCAGCTCACCGGTGGCGTGGCCCACGATTTCAACAACATCCTCACGGTGATTCTCGGCGCCGGGGAATCCCTGCTCGATCACCTCGCCGATGCCCCGTCGGCCATTCGCGGCCAGGCCGAAACCATCGTCAAGGCCAGCGAGCGCGCCGCCTCCCTCACCCATCGCCTCCTGGCCTTTGCCCGCAAGCAGCCCCTCGACCCGCGCCCTACCGCCATCAACCCCATGCTGGCGGAGGTGGAGGACATCCTGCGCCGCCTTTTGGGGGAGAACATCCATATCGAGCTGGTGCGGGGCGGGGGGCTGTGGAAGGCCATCGTCGACCCGGGGGAATTGCAGAACGCCATCCTCAACCTCGCCATCAACGCCCGCGATGCCATGCCCGAGGGGGGCAAGCTCACCATCGAGACCGCCAACATGGCGGTGGACGCCGACTACGCCGAGGCCCACGGCATCAGCCCCGGGCAGTACGTGATGGTGGCGGTGTCCGACACCGGCACCGGCATGGCGCCGGAGGTGGTGGCGCGGGCCTTCGACCCGTTCTTCACCACCAAGGAGGTGGGCAAGGGTTCGGGGCTCGGCCTGTCCATGGTCTACGGCTTTGCCCGCCAGTCCGGCGGCCACGCCAAGATCTACAGCGAGCCGGGGGAGGGCACCACGGTGAAAATCTACCTGCCGAGGGACTACGGCGGGCAGGAGGCGGTGCTCCCCGGCGAGGCGCGCTCCGCGCCCCACCAGGGCAGCGAGTCGATCCTGGTGGTGGAGGATGACGAGCTGGTGCGCCTGCACACCGTCAACTGTCTGGAGACCTTGGGTTACAGGGTCACCGCCCGGGAGGACGGCCCCAGCGCCCTGGCGCTGCTCGATCGGGAGGGGGTTCGCTTCGACCTGCTGCTCACCGATGTGGTACTGCCGGCGGGGATGTCGGGGCGGCGGGTGGCGGAGGAGGTGGTGGCGCGGCTGCCGGGCATCCGGGTGCTGTACATGTCGGGCTACACCGAGAATGCCATCGTCCACCACGGGCGCCTCGACCCCGGCGTGCACCTGCTCGGCAAGCCGTTTCGGCTCGCGGACCTGGGGCGCAAGGTACGCGAGGTGCTGGACGGGGACTGAACGGGGGCCGGGTTGAAGGCCTGGCCGCGGGGATATTCGGCGGCGCCCACTCAGCCCTCGCCTACTCAGTCATCGCCTACTCAGTCATCGCCGACGAAGGGCGCGGTGATGGCCCAGCGCTCCAGCATGGCGTCGCGGCGCCGGGCGCCGGCGGTGACCTCTCCCGCCGGGGTAGCTTCATCCTCGGGGTGGATGAAGGTGGGGCCGTGGGGCAGCTCCCGCAGGCCGATGCGGGCCATGTCCACGGGTTTGGGCACACCGATGTCCTCGGCGTCCCAGCCGGCGATGTTGGACTTTTTCATCTGCGCCCGCAGGGTGGGGCTGTCCACCACCGAGATCAGCAGGTTGAGCACGTCCACGCCCCTGTCCTTCCACTCGATCCACAGGGATTCGCCGAAGTTGAGCATGAACGCCTTGGTGCCGGTGTACATGGCGTACTTCTTGTTGCCGCCAAGGCCCGCCTGGGAGCCCACCAGCAGCAGGCCGCCCCGCCCCCGTTCCACCAGCCGCCCGCCGAGTCGGTGGCACAGCTGGGTGACGGTGGTGACGTTGAGGCGCACCAGATCCTCCCAGGGCTCCAGGGGGGCCTTCAGGAACTCGCTGGCGTAGGGCGGCGCCCCGGCGTTGTAGATGATGAGGCCGAGGTCGAGATCCCGGACCCCCGCCTCGATGGTGTCCACCGCGCCGTCCTTCGACAGGTCCGCGGCGATCACCCGTGTCTCGATGCCGTGATCCCGCTCCAGCTCCGCCTGGAACGCCTTGAGGGTCGCCTCGCGCCGGGACAGCAGCACGCAGTTGATGCCCTCTGCCGCCACCTGGCGGGCGAACTCCATGCCGACACCGTGGGAGGCGCCGGCGATCAGGGCCCAGGGGCCGTACTTTTCACTGAAATTGTCTGCAAGACCGCTGTGGCTGGACATTATTCCTCCTCTGGGTAGCGGTGGGGCCGGGCTGTGCCGGCAGCGGGGAGGGGCAAGCCTAGTCCCGCCGGGGGTTCTCGGTCAATACAGTTGTCTTACGAAAAGGTTGGCAACGGCGGGGGCGGCTGGCGATGGAGGGCGGTGGTTTCCAGCACCATCGGCGACAGGACGCCGCCGTCGCAGGTCTCGGGGATGTACTTGCAGCGGCGCGGGAAGCCGCCGCCCGCGACCGTTCCGGCAAGCCCCGCCATTGCGTAGTTCTCAAACCCGACTTGCCTGTAATACCGCCTCCGCCAGCACTGGCGTCAGGTCGATGCGGTTGGAACCGTGGGCAATGGCGCTGCTGCTCCACACCTCGCCGATGCCGGCGGCGGCCATGGCCTCGAGGGCGCCGGGGGCGAACAGGGCGTGGGTGCAGAGGGCGCTCACCGCCCCTGCGCCGGCGGCGCGCAACTGGCGGGCGGTTTCCGCCATGGTCTTGCCGGAGCTGATCACGTCGTCCACCAGGATGGCGTCGGCCCCCCGGTAGGGGTAAGCGGGGAGGGCGATGCGCACCTCCCGGTCCCCGAGCCGTTCCTTGGTGGCGATCACGAAGGGCAGGCCGGAGGCCAGCGCCACCTGTTCCACCCACTGGCGGGACTCTTCGTCGGGCCCCACCAGCACCCCGTCGCCGCCTCGGCCCCGGAGAAACTCACCCAACAGGGGTGCGGCGCTGGTGGCCAGGGCATTGCAGTGGGGCAGGGCCTGGTCGAGGCGGGCGATGCGGTGCAGGTGGGGATCGACGGTGATGAGGTCGTCCACCCAGCGGGAGAGGTGTTCGCCGATGATCCGCTGGCTCACCGCCTGGCCGGGGTGAAAGGCCTTGTCCTGGCGCATGTAGCACAGGTACGGGGCCACCAGAATGATGCGCCGCGCGCCGTTGGCCCGGGCGCCGTCGCAGGCCAGCAGCAGCTCCACCAGGCGGGCGTTGGCGTCCTCGAGGCCGCGGAAGAGGACGACGGTGTCCGCCAGTTGCGGCGGCAGGGTCACCAGGCTCTCGCCGTCGGGAAAGCGGTGGACATCGATGGCGCCGCAGTCGCCGCCGAGGGCGTCGGCGAGGCGTCGGGCGGGGGCGAGGCTGTCGGGAAATCCCAGTATCTGCATGGTCGTGGTCCTGGCAGCAGCCTGGCGCTGCTTGCTAATTTTTGTCTGATGTGTAAATTTATTTGAGCTGGCGCCGCGCTTCGCCGCCAGCTCATCCTGATTCGATAATAACCGAGGATCTCCCCATGGCTACCCGCGACGATTCAACGACCCCCGATACCGGCCCGATGGTGGACCGGCGCACCCTGGTGAAGGGCATGGCCGGCGCCCTGGCCATGTCCGCCGTGGGCGGCGGTGCCCTGCTCGGCGCCAGCGGCGCCGCCGCCGGGGACGATATCAGCTGGCTGCCGGCCTGGCGCATCGCGGAGCTCATCGCCAGCGGGCAGCTGACCGCGGTGCAGGTCACCGAACATTTCCTCAAGCGCATCGAGAAATTCGACCCCATCCTCAACGCCTTCCAGACCCTCGACGCCGCCGGCGCCCGGGCCCAGGCCCGCGCGGCGGACGAATGGCAGAGGAGCGGCAAGCCCCTCGGCACCCTCCACGGCATTCCCATCGCGGTGAAGGAGCACACCGCCGTCAAGGGCCTGCCGGTGGTGAACGGCCCGGGCACCTCGGTGATCGCCACCAGCGACGACATCGCGGTGGAGCGCTTGCGGGCCGCCGGCGCCATCATCTTCGGCACCACCAAGCTGCCCGGCATGGGCAACACCGCCATGACCGGCCACCGGGACGCGGATCTCTCCCGGCATCCCCGCAATCCCTGGGACCCCGCCCGGGTGCCCGGCTCCTCCAGCGCCGGCAGTGCCGCGGCGGTGGCCGCCGCCCTGGTGCCCATCGCCCTCGGCTCGGACGGCGGCGGCTCCACCCGCCTGCCGGCGGCCATCTGCGGCATCGTCGGGGTCCACACCGCCATGGGCCGCATTCCCTACGCCCACTACGACGACCCCAAGATCATGCTGATGATCACCACCGCGCCCCTCACTCGCAACGTGCGGGACGCCGCCATCGCCATGCAGGCCATCGCCGGCCCCGACGGCCGCGACTTCATCGCCCTGGAGGAGCCGGCGCCGGACTACGTGGGGGCCCTCGACCGTGGCGTCGCCGGCATGCGTTTCGCCTGGACCGACAACTACGGTTACGGCGCCATGTACCACACCCACCAGAGCGCCGGCATCGAGGCCCTGGCCCGCAAGAGCGCCCAGGGCTTCACTACCCTCGGCGCCACCGTGGCCACCACCGATGAGCAGTGGGAGGATTTTTTCATCCCCTTCATCATGATGAACAACGCCTACGACGCCGTCGCCTCCGACGGCACCATGCCGCCGCCGGATGCCCTCAAGGCGGCGAGCGAGACCCGCCACCGCAACTGGCAGCGGTTCAACAAGCTGTTCGAAACCCATGACGTGCTGCTCAGCCCCTGCGCCGGGCAACTGGCCTACACCGTGGAGGACTGGGACGCGGCCTGGAACAAGGATGGCGACAAGTACCCCCACAAGACCTTCGCCCCCACCTACACGGTCTACACCCACATGTTCAACTGGCTCGGCTGGCCGGCCCTGTCGATCCCCTGCGGCTACATCGACGGCCTGCCGGTGGGCCTCCAGCTGGTGGCCCAGCCAAGGCACGAGGCCAAGCTCTACGCCGCGGCGGAGGCCTTCCTCAAGGCCTTCCCCCGCAACGAGAAGCCGCCGGTGGGTTGAGGGGGTCGCGCTCGGAGTTCACTCCATCCAGGGATGGATGTCGCCGGCGTCCTGGCCGATCACGAACCCCGGGTGGCTGCTGGCAAAGCGCACCGCGAAATCGAAATCGGCGGGGAACTGGGCGTGGATGCGGTACAGGGGCTCCCCCGCCGTTACCCGCTCCCCGAGCTTCCTGCCGATCAGCACCCCGGCGCCCTTGTCCATGGGGGCGCCCGCCAGCCGCGCGATGCGGGACAGCACCTGGTTGTTGATGGCCACCACGATGCCGCTCTCGGGGGCGACGATGTCGTGCACCAGGGTGCCGAGGGGGTAGTCCACTGTCTGTTTGCCCTGGGCCTCGATGATGGCGAGCATCTTGGCGTGGGCGCGGCCCGATTCGAGGATGTCCCGGGCGATCTGGTAGCCGTTGCCGCCGCGCACATCGGCGTGGAATTCGATCATGCGCCCGGCGAGGCGCAGGGATTTCTCCCGCAGGTCGTGGGGGGCGTCCGGGTCGTTGCCGAGCACCTGCATCACATCACGTGCCTCCAGCACCGGGCCGATGCCCCGCCCCACCGGCTGGCGGCCGTCGGTGATCATCACCTCGGTGACGAGGCCGATGCGGTCTCCCACGTATTCGAACAGCTTGCGCAGTTGCAGCGCCTCGCTCATGGAGCGCACCTTGGCGTGGGGCCCGGTGGGGATGTCGATCAGCAGGTGGGTGGAACCGCAGGCGCTTTTTTTCGAGAGGATGGAGGCCACCATCTGCGCCTGGGAGTCGATGCCGAGGGGCCGCTCCACCGAAATGAGTATGTCGTCGGCGGGGGCCAGGTCGGCGGTGCCGCCCCAGGCCAGGCAGCCCCGCTGCACCCGCACGATCTGGTCCAGCTGCGCCTTGGGCAGGTCCACCTTGGCCAGTACCTCCATGGTGTCGGCGGTACCCGCCGGGGAGGTGATGGCGCGGCTCGATGTTTTGGGGCACAAAAGGCCAAAGGCGGCGACGATGGGCACCACGATCATCGAGGTGCGGTTGCCGGGGATGCCGCCGATGCAGTGCTTGTCCACCACCCGGCTCTCCCGCCAGTCGAGCTTCTGGCCGGAACTGATCATCGCCCGGGTCAGGTAGAGGATCTCCTCCCGGTCCAGGCCCGCCTCCGATACCGCGACGATAAAGGCGGCGATCTCGGTCTTGGAATAGCGGTTGGTGGCGATGTCGCGGATGATCTCGTCGAGCTTGCCCTGGTCGAGGCGGTTGCCGGCGAGCTTCTGGCGCACATGCTCCATGGAGTGGGGCGGCTCGGCGTGGTTGACCCGCACCGGGCTCGATTCCGGCAGCCCCAGGTTCTCGAACGCCTGCTCCGACAGCCCGAGTTCGTCCCGGGCGACGATGCAGTCATCGTCCACCACGTTGAGCACCGCGAGGATGCGCTGGCCGTCCTGCTGGATCTCGATCTTGTTGAGGGCCTGGAACCCCTCCGCCTTGTAGAGGGGGCAATCCCGGTGGAGGAAGGCGACGTTCTCGTGGTAGGTGTCGATGGCCACCCGCTTGAGGGTCAGGGTGGCCGGGCTGGTGTCGGTCATGGGGTTCGCTCCGTTGGGTACTGCGGGGATTATCCGCAAAACCCGTGAAAGGGTCAGGCTTTTTGTCAGCGGGGCGGTTTGCCCCCGCCCCTGTTGGCGCGGGGCTATGCCCGGCGGGCAAACCTTTCTATGCTTGCCGGCAACTTTCCAGATCGCCGGAGATCCCCATGAGCGCAGCCCTCGACACCATCCCCTTCACCCGCATGGATGGCACCACCGCCACCCTGGGGGACTACCGCGGTTCCGCCGTGCTCATCGTCAATGTCGCCTCCGCCTGCGGCCTCACACCCCAGTACGAGGGCCTGGAAAAACTCCATGAATCCCATGGCGGCAAGGGCCTGGTGGTGATCGGGTTTCCCGCCAACAATTTCGCCGGTCAGGAGCCCGGCAGCAACGAGGAGATCGCCGCCTTCTGCAGCGGCACCTTCGGGGTGCGGTTTCCCCTGGCCCAGAAAATCTCCGTGGCGGGGGATGACCGCCATCCCCTCTATACCGCCCTGATCGCGGCGCAACCGGTCGCCACCGCCAATCCCGACAACGCCCTGCGCCAGCGCCTCGAATCCCACGGCCTCGGGCCCGCCAGCGACACCGATATCCTGTGGAATTTCGAGAAGTTCCTGGTGGACAGGGCGGGTCGGGTGGTGGGCCGCTTCGCCCCGGATATCGCCCCCGAGGATCCGCGCATCCTCGCCGCCATTGAATCCGCCCTCGGCTGAGGGACTGCCCCCGTGCGCCTTGGCCTGATCCTCGGCGACCAGCTGAGTCTCGATTTGCCCACCCTCGCGGCCCTTGACCCCGCCACCGACCGGCTGGTGATGGCGGAGGTGGCGGAGGAGGCCCGCTACGTTCCCCACCACCGCCAGAAGATCGCCTTCCTGTTCAGCGCCATGCGCCATTTCGCCCGGGAGTTGGCGCAGCGTGGCTGGGAAGTCGCGTACTACCCTTTCGGCGAGCATCCCCACCACTCCCTGTGGGAGGCGCTGGCGGCGGAGGTGGACGCCCGGGGCGCCGCCGAGGTGGTGGTCACCCACGCCGGGGAATACCGCCTGCAGACCCAGATCACGGGTCTGTGGCCGGCGCGGCTCGGCGTGCCGGTGACCTGCCTGGAGGACAGCCGCTTCCTGTGCGGGCGCGGCGACTTCGCCGCCTGGGCCCGGGGCCGCAAGCAGTTGCGCATGGAATACTTCTACCGGGAGATGCGCCGCCGCACGGGCCTGTTGATGGACGGGGGCCAGCCCGTGGGGGGCGCCTGGAACCTCGACGCCAGCAACCGCCAGCCCTACCGGGGCCAGGTGCCCATCCCGCCCCTGCCGCGCTTTGCCCGGGACGCCATCGACGCCGAGGTGCTGGCGCTGGTGGCCCGGGAATTTGCCGATCACCCGGGGCGCCTCGACGACTTTGCCTGGGCCACCACCCGGGCCGACGCCCTCCTGGCCCTCGACCACTTCATCCACCACCGCCTCGCCCATTTCGGCGACTACCAGGACGCCATGGTGAGCGGCGAGGACTGGCTGTTCCACAGCGCCCTGTCCCCCTATCTCAACTGCGGTCTCCTCGCCCCGGCGGAAGTGTGCGCCGCTGCCGAGGCCGCCTTTCGCGCCGGTCGCGCGCCCCTCAACGCCGTGGAGGGGTTCATTCGCCAGATCATCGGCTGGCGGGAATACGTGCGCGGCATCTACTGGCTGCACATGCCGGCCTACGCCGCGGGCAATGCCCTCGGCAACCGTCGCCCGCTGCCCGGTTTTTACTGGAGCGGCGACACCGCCATGCACTGCGTGAAGGAGGCCCTGCGCAACACCTTCGATCACGGCTACGCCCACCACATCCAGCGGCTGATGGTCACCGGCAACTTCGCCCTGCTGGCGGGGGTGATCCCCGAGGAAATCTGCGCCTGGTACCTGGCGGTGTACGCCGACGCCTACGACTGGGTTGAGTTGCCCAACACCCTCGGCATGGTGATGCACGCCGACGGCGGCTACCTGGGCAGCAAGCCCTACGCCGCCCCCGGCAATTACATCCATAAAATGTCCGACCATTGCCGCCATTGCGCCTACAACGTCAAGACCGCGAGCGACGCCGACAGCTGCCCGTTCAACAGCCTCTACTGGCACTTCATCGCCCGCCACCGGGCGCGCTTCGCCGCCAATCCGCGCATGGCGATGATCTACCGCACCCTCGACAAAATGCCGCTGGCGCGGCGGGAGGCGGTTCTGGCCCGCGCCGAGGCTTTGCTGGATGATCTGGAAAGCCTCTGATGACCCACCGCAAACCCCACCTGCCGCAAAAAATCTGCCCGGTGTGCGACAGACCATTCAGCTGGCGCAAAAAATGGGCGCGGGTATGGGAGCAGGTGATCTATTGCAGCGAACGCTGTCGCCGGGCCCGGGTCAGGGGTTGAGCCGGGTGGGATCGAAGTCGGCGAGCCATCGCCGATAGCCCGGGTAATCGAGGGGCCTTGTCAGGTAAAACCCTTGGGCGAAGTCGCAGTGGAGGTCCCCGAGCCGGGCCAGGGCCTCGCCACTTTCCACCCCCTCGGCCACCACCTTGAGGCCGAAGGCGTGGGCGAGGTCGATGACCAGCTGCACGATGCGGGCATCCTGGTCATCCGTCGCCATGTGGCGCACGAAGGCCTGGTCGATCTTCACCTCGTCGGCGGGAATCGTCTTGAAATAGGCGAGGGAGGAAAAGCCGGTGCCGAAGTCGTCGATGGCCACCCGTACCCCCAGCGCCCGCAGGCGGGCCAGATGCTCGAAGCACAGGGCGGGGTTTTTCATCAGCGCGCCCTCGGTGATTTCGAGGGTGAGGCGGCGGGGCGGCAGGCCCCAGATGGCGAGCCCCGATTCCACCGCCAGCACCAGATTCGGATCGTAGAGGGACGAGGCCGAGACGTTGACGCTGACGCTCAGCGCGCCGTCCGGGTCGAGCTCCATCGTCTCCCGCATGGCGGTGTTCAGCGCCCACTCGGTGAGGCCCTGGATCTTGCCGGAGGTTTCCGCCAAGGGGATGAAGTGGTCGGGGCTCACCGGATTGTCGATGCTCGGCGCCCAGCGCATCAGCGC
>Ga0172382_10008030_pt1 | contig 14835 bp, 13 predicted proteins | sample Leawel138RmetaG_FD_122245 | JGI IMG/M metagenome (GOLD analysis project Ga0172382, IMG submission 122245) | Leachate microbial communities from a municipal landfill in Southern Ontario, Canada - Leachate well 138R metaG | ecosystem: Engineered > Solid waste > Landfill > Unclassified | place...
CGGGCAGGGTGGTCGGTTGTTCTTGTGTGTTTGGCGACTGCAAGTCTACCAACCACCCTGACCCACCTCAGCCTCTTCTCGTCAACACCCGCTTCCCCGCTAATCCGTGAAGAACCAAAAAAAGGGGGGCTTTAGCCCCCCTCCGGTTCATCCCCGCGTGCGCGGGGAACACGTCCGGCGAAGAGTACGTCTGATCGCAATAGACGGTTCATCCCCGCGTGCGCGGGGAACACGCTATTAAGGGCGGGCGGGTGATTGTGACTAACGGTTCATCCCCGCGTGCGCGGGGAACACCGCATTCGCTCGAATGCGTCCTGGAATTCCTGCGGTTCATCCCCGCGTGCGCGGGGAACACACCAAACAACAGCGACCAAATCACTACGCGAGCGGTTCATCCCCGCGTGCGCGGGGAACACGGCGTGTTCACCCTCGACACAGGCAGCGGGTCCGGTTCATCCCCGCGTGCGCGGGGAACACGCCATCACCGCCTCACAGCATTTCGCGGATGTCGGTTCATCCCCGCGTGCGCGGGGAACACCGCGCCCGTATAGCGAAGCAAGTACATTTCCACGGTTCATCCCCGCGTGCGCGGGGAACACACCGAGAGGCCGTTCCTGTCTATGAGCGCGACTGGTTCATCCCCGCGTGCGCGGGGAACACGCTAGACGACCTAGCCACCCGCGCCTCGGGGTCGGTTCATCCCCGCGTGCGCGGGGAACACCCGGTTGGCGGATGGTCCCACGCCGTGGCGAGCCGGTTCATCCCCGCGTGCGCGGGGAACACTGCGTGCGCGCGCTGCTCAGTTAGACCACCCACGGTTCATCCCCGCGTGCGCGGGGAACACCTCGGCCGCACACGCATCGCCTGGGTGCGCGTGCGGTTCATCCCCGCGTGCGCGGGGAACACACCAACGCGATCCTGGTCGAGGGCATGACAGACGGTTCATCCCCGCGTGCGCGGGGAACACGTCGCCTCATCCCATGCCGCGTCGAAATCGTTCGGTTCATCCCCGCGTGCGCGGGGAACACGAGCGAGGCGAAGAAGCCCGAGGTAGCCGGGCCGGTTCATCCCCGCGTGCGCGGGGAACACTGCTCGTTGTCGCGCTCAAACAGGCCGAGGTGCGGTTCATCCCCGCGTGCGCGGGGAACACCGCCGTCAACGCGACAAGGACCGCGTCAATCTCGGTTCATCCCCGCGTGCGCGGGGAACACCTCCGCAGGGCCGGGATTTTCCTCGCCGCATTCGGTTCATCCCCGCGTGCGCGGGGAACACTCTATGCCGCCGCGCGCCAGTTCCTGCGCCGCCGGTTCATCCCCGCGTGCGCGGGGAACACATCGGGCACATTCACCCCGAGTTCGCTGATTTCGGTTCATCCCCGCGTGCGCGGGGAACACCACTGCTGGTGCTGTTCGCCCTGGGTGAAGCCCGGTTCATCCCCGCGTGCGCGGGGAACACTCCAGCGCCTCGAGTAACAGCGCATCCGCCGCCGGTTCATCCCCGCGTGCGCGGGGAACACCCTCGGGCACGTCAGCCACGGGCGGCTCTCCCCGGTTCATCCCCGCGTGCGCGGGGAACACCATCACGAGAACCTCATGGATGAGGAACCTTTCGGTTCATCCCCGCGTGCGCGGGGAACACGCGCGCTCATTTATCGTGATGCAGCGAAGACCCGGTTCATCCCCGCGTGCGCGGGGAACACGCTACTGTGCGCCCTGAGCAGCATGGCAACATCGGTTCATCCCCGCGTGCGCGGGGAACACGAGGCTCAGGTCAGTGGCTAAACGCAGGGAATCGGTTCATCCCCGCGTGCGCGGGGAACACTCAGGACAGATCGGCGCGGGTGACCTGATCGCCGGTTCATCCCCGCGTGCGCGGGGAACACACCATCGGCAATCACTACCAGAAGAAGACGGGCGGTTCATCCCCGCGTGCGCGGGGAACACGACCTGATGGCGGTGTTCGGCATCGAAACCGTCGGTTCATCCCCGCGTGCGCGGGGAACACACGTGGCGTCTGTGGCTCCTGCTCTCCGAGTTCGGTTCATCCCCGCGTGCGCGGGGAACACACCGGATGTGCCGAGTTGCCCGCCCAATTTTTCGGTTCATCCCCGCGTGCGCGGGGAACACGCCGCTCGCCGACATCGCGTGGTAGACATAGGCGGTTCATCCCCGCGTGCGCGGGGAACACTGAGTGCGCCAGAGTTCGCGGAAATACGCCCACGGTTCATCCCCGCGTGCGCGGGGAACACGCGCTCCCCAAGAAGCTCAAGAACTACAACATCGGTTCATCCCCGCGTGCGCGGGGAACACGCGTTCGCCGAGTTCGCGCGGGAAATTGGCCGCGGTTCATCCCCGCGTGCGCGGGGAACACATCACCCAGCAGGCGCTGGCTGAGCCGCAGGACGGTTCATCCCCGCGTGCGCGGGGAACACGCCAAGACCGGAACCGAACTGGGCGACGGCCTCGGTTCATCCCCGCGTGCGCGGGGAACACATCAGGGTCATGCCGCGCTGCAACTCGGGCAGCGGTTCATCCCCGCGTGCGCGGGGAACACGCGCTCACCCTCAAGGCCAAGACCAAGCTCAACGGTTCATCCCCGCGTGCGCGGGGAACACTCGAGGCACAGTTCGATCACGTTGCGGATGAGCGGTTCATCCCCGCGTGCGCGGGGAACACTCGATGCGCTTCAGGTGCGAGCCGATCAGGTACGGTTCATCCCCGCGTGCGCGGGGAACACGTCGCCGATAGGTAAAGCTCGAAAATTTCGGCCGGTTCATCCCCGCGTGCGCGGGGAACACTCTTCGCGTTGATAACCCAATGCCCCGGATACCGGTTCATCCCCGCGTGCGCGGGGAACACTTGTTCCCCGGCGAGCATTGCCGTAACCACGGCGGTTCATCCCCGCGTGCGCGGGGAACACATCGCCAACCAGTAGAAGGCGAGATTCGCCGCCGGTTCATCCCCGCGTGCGCGGGGAACACGGTCATTTCGCCACCGGAACGCACGGGGAAGGCGGTTCATCCCCGCGTGCGCGGGGAACACGTGGTCGGTTTCGCCGTCGGCGCGTGAGATGGCGGTTCATCCCCGCGTGCGCGGGGAACACAGAGGCACACGCGGCCGGGTTGACCCCGCTACTGGTTCATCCCCGCGTGCGCGGGGAACACAACGAACGCGACCGGTCCATCCTCCTCTCTTACGGTTCATCCCCGCGTGCGCGGGGAACACTTTGAATCGCCGCCGCCCGCCGCCTTCATCGTCGGTTCATCCCCGCGTGCGCGGGGAACACGGAGGCGCGCGGCTTCTACGTGCCCATGGACGTGGTTCATCCCCGCGTGCGCGGGGAACACCTCGGTCGCGGACTTGTAGCCGAGCACCAGCTCGGTTCATCCCCGCGTGCGCGGGGAACACGCGCCGGCGGTCTGGCGGATCTGGATCAGCTGCGGTTCATCCCCGCGTGCGCGGGGAACACATGGCTGGGCGCCGCGCACCAAGCAGTTGTGCCGGTTCATCCCCGCGTGCGCGGGGAACACGCGAAGCTGTCGGCCGCGTCGCCGAGGGCGGCCGGTTCATCCCCGCGTGCGCGGGGAACACGAGGGACAACTCACGCATGTGCTGCGGCACACCGGTTCATCCCCGCGTGCGCGGGGAACACATCGACGGGCATCGGCTCAGGCACGTCCCAGCCGGTTCATCCCCGCGTGCGCGGGGAACACCCGGCGTCGCATGAAGCGCCTGGTTGGGCGCTCGGTTCATCCCCGCGTGCGCGGGGAACACCGTTTTGTTATGCCGCATGTTGACGCAAGCACCGGTTCATCCCCGCGTGCGCGGGGAACACGATTTGAAGAAGGCGACGGTTGTGGGATCGACCGGTTCATCCCCGCGTGCGCGGGGAACACGCCAAAAAAAGCACCATGATCGCTTGGCACACCGGTTCATCCCCGCGTGCGCGGGGAACACAGCACTCTTTGACGTCGACCAACGTCCGTTGGCGGTTCATCCCCGCGTGCGCGGGGAACACGCGCCGTGGATGATCTCGCTGGAGATGTCGGCCGGTTCATCCCCGCGTGCGCGGGGAACACCGCAGCCGTGGCGCTGCCCGCCGCAGATACTACGGTTCATCCCCGCGTGCGCGGGGAACACCTGATCCGTGCGGTGCCGGGCAACTCGATTGCCGGTTCATCCCCGCGTGCGCGGGGAACACTCGGGAATCAGCGGGGCGCCGTCCCATTCCGTCGGTTCATCCCCGCGTGCGCGGGGAACACTTTCGGGTAATTCCAACATTATCAGCGTGGATCGGTTCATCCCCGCGTGCGCGGGGAACACTCGCGTGTGAGGCGGAGAAACTCGCGCAGTTGCGGTTCATCCCCGCGTGCGCGGGGAACACTCGACCTTTTGGCAAGGGAAGGACGGGCTATTCGGTTCATCCCCGCGTGCGCGGGGAACACAACGCAATGAGCACCAAAGAGCGGGCGGAATACGGTTCATCCCCGCGTGCGCGGGGAACACAGCCGAATTGCGCGCAACTCTGGCCGCACCGGCCGGTTCATCCCCGCGTGCGCGGGGAACACACCGCGTTCGAGTTCCCCGACGCGGACGGTACCGGTTCATCCCCGCGTGCGCGGGGAACACTGCCCGGGCCGTCGATTCGCTGAGCGTGATCACGGTTCATCCCCGCGTGCGCGGGGAACACATCATTCAGTAGTTGATCAATACGCGGCGGGGCGGTTCATCCCCGCGTGCGCGGGGAACACGCCCGCGTAGCGCCAGCAGATGACGAGCCCGGCGGTTCATCCCCGCGTGCGCGGGGAACACTCGCACGCGGAGAGGTGGACCGACGAGGTCGTCGGTTCATCCCCGCGTGCGCGGGGAACACTCACCGTCGTCGGTGATGCGGATGCCGAGCCGCGGTTCATCCCCGCGTGCGCGGGGAACACTTGGTCAGGGTCCGCCCGCCTGTGGCTGTCTGCGGTTCATCCCCGCGTGCGCGGGGAACACGGGGCATGTGCCTTTTCACTGAAGCGGTCATTCGGTTCATCCCCGCGTGCGCGGGGAACACATTGCATCAGCCTCGCGGATGAACCTGAATGCCGGTTCATCCCCGCGTGCGCGGGGAACACCGGAATCGACGCGCCGGTGAACAGCTCGGGCACGGTTCATCCCCGCGTGCGCGGGGAACACTCGACGCTCCGGATTCCGCATGGTCGCGAAAACGGTTCATCCCCGCGTGCGCGGGGAACACGGTCGGCCCCATCGTCGGGCCGCTCGATTACGCGGTTCATCCCCGCGTGCGCGGGGAACACCTGACCGACAGAGGCGGCCAGTCCCGCGCGCACGGTTCATCCCCGCGTGCGCGGGGAACACGCCGTGCTGACCTGAACACCGAAATAAACAGCCGGTTCATCCCCGCGTGCGCGGGGAACACGGCACTGGCGACCACCACGAGGACCTCGGAACCGGTTCATCCCCGCGTGCGCGGGGAACACACCACCCCGGGCACTTGCCCGGCGATGTTGAACGGTTCATCCCCGCGTGCGCGGGGAACACCCCTAAGCCGCGCTTAGCCCAATCGGGCAAGGCGGTTCATCCCCGCGTGCGCGGGGAACACGCCGGGTTGCGGTCCTCCGACCTGGCCGCGTGCGGTTCATCCCCGCGTGCGCGGGGAACACCAGCCGGCGAACCCTAGCGCGAGTTCGGCAACCGGTTCATCCCCGCGTGCGCGGGGAACACCGGGCGGGCAGCGATGGCGACCGCCTTGCTCACGGTTCATCCCCGCGTGCGCGGGGAACACTCCCCGGGTTGGTAGTAATCCCGGGGAGTTAGCGGTTCATCCCCGCGTGCGCGGGGAACACGCGACCGTGCCGCGATCCGGGTTCAGGGGGTGCGGTTCATCCCCGCGTGCGCGGGGAACACCATGAGTTCCGACTAATTCCCGTGATCTGTTCCGGTTCATCCCCGCGTGCGCGGGGAACACCTTCGCCCGCCAGGCTGATCACGCCCTTGTTACCGGTTCATCCCCGCGTGCGCGGGGAACACGCCGACGCGACGCGCCCCGCTCGGTTTGATGCCGGTTCATCCCCGCGTGCGCGGGGAACACTACAAATACATGCGCAACGCGACAACCGTTACCGGTTCATCCCCGCGTGCGCGGGGAACACGGCGGCGATGATCTCCTGAAGCGGGCCGATCAGCGGTTCATCCCCGCGTGCGCGGGGAACACATCCGCAAAGAGGGATCGCAGATATGGCTGATCGGTTCATCCCCGCGTGCGCGGGGAACACCTGAACCGGTCGAGGACGAAACGGCGGTATTCCGGTTCATCCCCGCGTGCGCGGGGAACACACCGAACCGGGCTCGGGAATAAGATCGTCCGCCGGTTCATCCCCGCGTGCGCGGGGAACACCGATGGGTGAGCCGATGAACGATCACCCGCGACGGTTCATCCCCGCGTGCGCGGGGAACACCCGCCCGTCGCCGTCGCGGGTGATGCGATGACCGGTTCATCCCCGCGTGCGCGGGGAACACTTAAAACTCCCATCCGCGACAGTTGAGTGTTAAGGTTCATCCCCGCGTGCGCGGGGAACACTGGACGGAGCTATCCAGCCCGTTTGCGGCCGACGGTTCATCCCCGCGTGCGCGGGGAACACTCCAGTTTACCGACATTGCGGACGGCCTGTGGCGGTTCATCCCCGCGTGCGCGGGGAACACGCGCTGAAATAGTGGATGACGATGCCCCGCGGCGGTTCATCCCCGCGTGCGCGGGGAACACATGACCTCTGCGTGCGCGCGCCTACAGCTCGCCGGTTCATCCCCGCGTGCGCGGGGAACACACAAGAACAAATACTCGCACCCGATGGACGCGCGGTTCATCCCCGCGTGCGCGGGGAACACCGAGCGGCGGGAAGCGTCGGGACGGCAACACGCCGGTTCATCCCCGCGTGCGCGGGGAACACGTTCGCCCCCGGCACGTGGAGCAGCCCCGACTACGGTTCATCCCCGCGTGCGCGGGGAACACCGGATCGTCGCTGGGGATGGTAAGGCTGATCTCGGTTCATCCCCGCGTGCGCGGGGAACACTGCACTTCGTCACACCGGATAGGCTGAACCGTCGGTTCATCCCCGCGTGCGCGGGGAACACGCCACCCCCATGGCGTGCGTGCCTGGTCTCGCCGGTTCATCCCCGCGTGCGCGGGGAACACGGCAACAGACACGAAGCTATATAGATCAAATACGGTTCATCCCCGCGTGCGCGGGGAACACACCACGGAGCGCGGGCGCAGGGTGTCGATGAACGGTTCATCCCCGCGTGCGCGGGGAACACGAAGTCGCCGCCCCAGGCGGGGCGGCGTGGAGGGGTTCATCCCCGCGTGCGCGGGGAACACAGCCGCCGAGGCCACAGCGGTAATTGCACTCGCGGTTCATCCCCGCGTGCGCGGGGAACACCTGTAGGGCGTTCAGTGCGCGCAGGAGTACCACGGTTCATCCCCGCGTGCGCGGGGAACACTTACGCCAGCGGCTATCCGCCGTGATGGATTTCGGTTCATCCCCGCGTGCGCGGGGAACACGTCCTTCGGGCCAGGTGTTCATATCTGATCCCCGGTTCATCCCCGCGTGCGCGGGGAACACCTAAGCGCTGACTGCATGGTTTTCTGATCGACCGGTTCATCCCCGCGTGCGCGGGGAACACCGGCCAGTGTTCAGCGATCGCGCTGAAGTGGTCGGTTCATCCCCGCGTGCGCGGGGAACACGGCGTCGGCATCGACCAGCGCGCGGGTACCGCCGGTTCATCCCCGCGTGCGCGGGGAACACTACATGCTGGATGACATGCGTGGTAACGATTGCGGTTCATCCCCGCGTGCGCGGGGAACACCTCCTGAAACGAAAAAACCCCCCGAAGGCGGTCGGTTCATCCCCGCGTGCGCGGGGAACACTGGCGCAAGCCGCCGAGCAGAGCGGAGAGCCACGGTTCATCCCCGCGTGCGCGGGGAACACAGCCGAAAGGACAGCAGGCGGATAGCGGCCTCCGGTTCATCCCCGCGTGCGCGGGGAACACCTCCACCGATGCCACCGCTCCGGCCATATCGTCGGTTCATCCCCGCGTGCGCGGGGAACACTGGAACCGAAATTCCAGGCGCCACACCGCGGCCGGTTCATCCCCGCGTGCGCGGGGAACACAACGCTAACCGCACCATTTTAGAAACGTGCTACGGTTCATCCCCGCGTGCGCGGGGAACACGCGAGTGATTCCAGGCTGTACCGTTCGGATGTCGGTTCATCCCCGCGTGCGCGGGGAACACACCGCAACCATGAAGGAGTACCCGGGCGGATTCGGTTCATCCCCGCGTGCGCGGGGAACACAAGGACGACGCGCTTGAGCACGTCGCCCCCGACGGTTCATCCCCGCGTGCGCGGGGAACACCGCGACATCCTCTGGCCCATGGCCGCCATGAACGGTTCATCCCCGCGTGCGCGGGGAACACCCATTGTCACCATCGGCGTGGCCGGCCGCTCCCGGTTCATCCCCGCGTGCGCGGGGAACACTTCTGCGTAAGTCGGGGCTGTGGCATGACTTGCGGTTCATCCCCGCGTGCGCGGGGAACACGCCTTATAGCCGTCGTAGTCCTGCACCCAGCCCTGGTTCATCCCCGCGTGCGCGGGGAACACGACGATGGGCACATTCACCGCAGCGCCGCCGCCGGTTCATCCCCGCGTGCGCGGGGAACACGCCCTTGAACCCCTTCACGACGTCGTAAACGGCGGTTCATCCCCGCGTGCGCGGGGAACACCAGATAGTTCGGGTTTTCCGGGTCGGTGCTGACGGTTCATCCCCGCGTGCGCGGGGAACACGCGTTACGTCGGTAGTCGCTCCAGCCAGAACGCGGTTCATCCCCGCGTGCGCGGGGAACACGTTGCCGAGCACGTTGACCGCATCGCCGAGGGCGGTTCATCCCCGCGTGCGCGGGGAACACGCCAACGTTGCCGGCGACAAATTCATGTCCGCCGGTTCATCCCCGCGTGCGCGGGGAACACCGTTACCTCTCGTGATCAGGGGTTGGTGAGATCGGTTCATCCCCGCGTGCGCGGGGAACACAGGGCAGAGGTGGCGGCATCGATGACGCGGACCGGTTCATCCCCGCGTGCGCGGGGAACACTCCCAGCGCGCCGCGAGCGCGTGCGGCAGCTGCGGTTCATCCCCGCGTGCGCGGGGAACACGGAAAGTACCTTGGGTTGAAGATGGATGAGGGTGGTTCATCCCCGCGTGCGCGGGGAACACCCGCCAAGCGCTATTGGGGCTATCAGCTAGAACGGTTCATCCCCGCGTGCGCGGGGAACACCTGCGCTGCGAGGACGGGCAGCGTTTCGGAGTCGGTTCATCCCCGCGTGCGCGGGGAACACAGTTTGGTCCCCGGTTTCATCCAGTAATTGGACGGTTCATCCCCGCGTGCGCGGGGAACACACGCAATTCAAGACGCCAGACCGGCGCGGATTCGGTTCATCCCCGCGTGCGCGGGGAACACCAGCCAGCGTTCGCATGGCGAAGACTCCCGACCGGTTCATCCCCGCGTGCGCGGGGAACACGGGTCCAACCCGGCAACGTAGGAATCAGCATCCGGTTCATCCCCGCGTGCGCGGGGAACACGGTGGGTATGTATTAGTTAGACTATTAAGAGTCGGTTCATCCCCGCGTGCGCGGGGAACACATCCACCGCGACATGCACAGCCACGTTCGACGCGGTTCATCCCCGCGTGCGCGGGGAACACGAGCCAGGAAGACCGGTATATGCCTCTATCGCCGGTTCATCCCCGCGTGCGCGGGGAACACTTCTGCGTAAGTCGGGGCTGTGGCATGACTTGCGGTTCATCCCCGCGTGCGCGGGGAACACCCAGCTGAAATTTCCGCTTACGCGGTTGCCGTCGGTTCATCCCCGCGTGCGCGGGGAACACCGGTCTACATGCACTGATTGAAGAAATTGGTGCGGTTCATCCCCGCGTGCGCGGGGAACACATCATCAAACGAGAACCCATCAAGGCGCGGGTCGGTTCATCCCCGCGTGCGCGGGGAACACCGCGCCGTCGAAGCGTTTCCCCTGAACGAATTCGGTTCATCCCCGCGTGCGCGGGGAACACTATGCCGGCCGATGTCTCGGGCCGTCCCCGGTCGGTTCATCCCCGCGTGCGCGGGGAACACGGCGCCAGGCCGATGACGCCCGGGCGCGTGAGCGGTTCATCCCCGCGTGCGCGGGGAACACCGCGCCGATGTGATCAAGCCGGTGATGGTTCGCGGTTCATCCCCGCGTGCGCGGGGAACACCACATGCATCAGCGAGGCAATGAACGCCTCGGCGGTTCATCCCCGCGTGCGCGGGGAACACCTCGCAGGTCTCTCACCCGAACACCTCCCCAGCGGTTCATCCCCGCGTGCGCGGGGAACACGTTTTGCCTCAAGATGGCCTGATGGTCGCCGACCGGTTCATCCCCGCGTGCGCGGGGAACACCGCACTCGCTCGAATGCGTCCTGGAATTCCTGCGGTTCATCCCCGCGTGCGCGGGGAACACCGCGTACGCCACAACTCGCGGAAATAGTGCCACGGTTCATCCCCGCGTGCGCGGGGAACACTCCAGCGCCATGGCGGTATCAATCAGGAAATCCGGTTCATCCCCGCGTGCGCGGGGAACACCGCGAGGCTAACCCGAACGCAGCGGACAATGACGGTTCATCCCCGCGTGCGCGGGGAACACTCCTGCCTGGAAACAAGAGCGCATAACGCCGCCGGTTCATCCCCGCGTGCGCGGGGAACACGCGGTAGCCAGCCAGAATAAGCCGGCGGACGACGGTTCATCCCCGCGTGCGCGGGGAACACACCTCCGGCTCCAGCGCCGGCAAGCACGCTTTCGGTTCATCCCCGCGTGCGCGGGGAACACATCACGGCAGCCGTGCGGGTGTTGACGCCCAGCGGTTCATCCCCGCGTGCGCGGGGAACACTGCAGCAGCTTGCAGGCCGAGAAGGAATCAGCCGGTTCATCCCCGCGTGCGCGGGGAACACAAGGTTCCGCCGCATTGGGTGAAGTGATGAGCCGGTTCATCCCCGCGTGCGCGGGGAACACTTTCTCGCGTTTCGCGCGCTGGCTCTTGGTCTCGGTTCATCCCCGCGTGCGCGGGGAACACGAGTGAATGAAGCGCAGCGAAATGAACGTCGGCGGTTCATCCCCGCGTGCGCGGGGAACACGCCGAGGCCCGCTCTGCGACGGCTGAATACTGCGGTTCATCCCCGCGTGCGCGGGGAACACTTCCTTCATCTTGCCAAGAACAAAACCGTTCGCGGTTCATCCCCGCGTGCGCGGGGAACACAATGTGGCAGACGAGCCGAAAAGACCTCGCGCCGGTTCATCCCCGCGTGCGCGGGGAACACCGGGCCACGAAATAGCCGCCGTGGTTGCCGGCCGGTTCATCCCCGCGTGCGCGGGGAACACCCCGTCGTATACATCGGCTCCAGAGGCCAGACCGGTTCATCCCCGCGTGCGCGGGGAACACCATCACGATGCCGCCAGGGAACGCGTTGGTGGCGGTTCATCCCCGCGTGCGCGGGGAACACAACCGGCTTGCCAGATTGGTGCTCATGGTGCTCGGTTCATCCCCGCGTGCGCGGGGAACACCACCAGCGGTGGAGCGTGGCGCGCGTGGGCGTCGGTTCATCCCCGCGTGCGCGGGGAACACATTTCCGGGCGGTTAATGGGTCGTGTGATAAACGGTTCATCCCCGCGTGCGCGGGGAACACTCGTCGCAACATTGCCAGTGACAGACGGGACGCCGGTTCATCCCCGCGTGCGCGGGGAACACATCCGCAAGAGCCTGTCCGAGGCGCGCGGCGTCGGTTCATCCCCGCGTGCGCGGGGAACACCCTATGAAGGTTGGCGAGAAATTGACGTTAATCGGTTCATCCCCGCGTGCGCGGGGAACACGCCGACAGGCTGGTGAGCTTTCCCTCAACGGCCGGTTCATCCCCGCGTGCGCGGGGAACACAACAGCTTGCCGTTGTCCTGGATGTCGAGGGTCGGTTCATCCCCGCGTGCGCGGGGAACACGCCGCCGACGCCTGCTTCCTCGTCAGCTGCTACGGTTCATCCCCGCGTGCGCGGGGAACACACTTGTTGTACCCGTTTGAATTACCGAGACTTTTTTCGGCCAACAAATTCTACCAAGAAAAAAGCCCACCCGCGGCCATCTCGAGTGGGCTTGTATTCGCCGGATTGTTAAAGAGCGTCGCCGGGGGTGTCTGGCGGCAGGAAGGTGACCAACCTGAGCCCGTCGAAATCAACGGGGATGCGCCGGTTTGCACCCAGGGTCTCGAAGTCGTAGCCGGATTCTGTATTGGTAGTCCAAGCCATCACCGCGTTGCCTTCGTCGAGTCCTTCTCTGATCTGGTTCCAAATGAATTCACGAAGACGCTTGGATGGATTTCCAATGTAAACGCCCGCGCGGATTTCAAGCAGCCAGACGGCCAGCCGGCCGCGCAGCCTCGGCGGAACATTTTCAGTGACGATGACCAGCATCGCCCAGGTTTTCCCCATCCGAAAATGCCGGCCCTACAGCATCTTCAGGTGGTTCTGGTGGTTTCATTTCGCCAGCTGAAAGGATTTCTTCGATTGAGGGGATGATCCTGGACAGCAATTTCGTCTCGCGGAAGGCATCGCGACAGGCCAGTCGAACCTGGCGCTCGGGCTGCGGCGGGTTTTGGGCGGCAATACGAAACGCCACGGGGGCTACCGTGTCGAACTTGAAAATGTCAGCAACGTCGTAAATGAAGGAAAGCGGCTTTCCCGTGTGGATGAAACCGACTGCCGGGGCATAGCCGGCCGCCAGTACCGCCGCTTCAGTAATGCCGTAAAGGCTGGCTGTTGCCGCAGAAAGACAGAGGTTGGGCACATCACTCGCATCCCAATCCGTTGGGTCATATTTCCGACCCTGCCACTTCACGCCATACCGTTGGGCCATGTTCTTGTACATCTCGCGTACACGCGCGCCCTCGATGCCGCGCAACTGCTCGACACTGCGCCGCTCCGGAGGTTTTTCGCGAAATCGCATTTCGTACATTTTCCGCACGACCTTGAGCCTGGCCTGCGGGTCGAGCGCAAGCTGGGCCTGGTACAGCAGGCGATCGGCGCGTGCCCCACCGGGCTGGCCCGACGCGTAGAGCCGAACACCCGCCTCACCGACCCACACCAACAAGGTGCCGACACGTGAGGCAAGCGCCACTGCCCGATGGGAAACGCGCGTTCCCGGCTCCAGCATGATGCAGGCGACACTACCGACAGGAATGTGGGTACGCTCACCTGTCTTGTCCACGACCACGAACGCACCATCAAGCACATCCACTTGGCCCTTTTCGATGAAGATCATCGAAATGCGTTCTTTCATGGCAATAGGCTTGAGCGGCGGCAACATGGGGCATCACCCGCCATTCCACGGGTTGATCACACGAATCGGGTACGGGGTGAAATCCTTTTCGTTGCGCGTCACAAGGGTGAAACTCCGACAAATGGCAGTGGCCGCCAGCAGACTGTCTATCACCGGAATGGGCAGTCCGCGTTTGCTGCTCTCACCACAAAGGCGTCCCCACTCCAACGAAATTTCCATGTCGATGGCGATGGCGCGTTCGTCGAAACGTTTTCGCACGTCTTGATCGAGCCAGGTCTGAATGTTTCGCCGGCGCCTGCCATCATCGAGCTTGGCGATGCCCTTGCGGATTTCGCCAAGCGACAGCACGCTCACAAAAAGTCGCTCCTCTTCGATACCCGACAGCCATTCGACCACACCTCGGTCCGGAACCGTCTTGAACAGTTCCGACAGCAAGCAGGTGTCGAGCAGATAACTCAAAGTTCCACCTCTCGGCCGACATCCTTGGAGCGGGTCAGGTCAAGCCCGATTCCTCGCAAAGGCGACTTCTGGAAAAACTCCACGATCGTCCCACGACGCGCAGTAAGCTTGCGATATTCGCTGGTCGACAACACCACTGCCTTTTCCCGACCATGCACGGTAATGACCTGCGGACCTTCAGATTCTGCTGCCTTCACCAGCTCGCTCAGGCGGTTTTTCGCTTCTTGCAGTTGCCAATTCATAGCCCCTCCGACTTCTAGCCAGACTAGCCAGATTGTAGCCCTGGTCCGGTCCGTTGACTACAACCGCCGCACCAGCAGCAGACCGCAGCCGAACCCCTTTGCCGGACCGATGCCGTTGAATAGGGAGCGGGTGAGCACGTCGGGGTCAGTCACCGTAAGCAAGCCTGCGCAATCCACCGTGCTGAAACGGATGCGTTGCCCGTCTTTCTTGCGCAACTCGTGCTGTCGATATCCTTCGGCACGAAAATCGCGTTGCTTGGCGGAAAAACCGGCATTCCCGGCCCGGGCTTCCAGCCATTGCCACACGGACTGCTGCACCCTTTCGGCTTGGCTTAACCGATTGCTGCCTTCCGGGTGATGGCGCTTGAAATCCATCACCACATCATGCCGATGGGACCGGCCCGCTTCGTCCTGGCGGGTGACGACAGGATTGACCCGGAGGGAATAAGACAGCAACTGACCTGTGGTCAATCGAGGGTGATATTCCTTCGTTTCCACGTGCCAGAGGCCTTCGCGATCGGCCGGGACACGTTGGGACACGATCAGAAAGCGAGGGAGGTTCTGTTCCGTTTCCTGCCGGTACAGAAAATCCCGGCGGGCATTCGGGTCTTCATCGAAAAGGCGCCAGAGCGCCTGGTGAACGCCATAACCTGTGGCCACTCTGCTCAACGCACCGTCCCACGATGCTTTTTTCAAGGTCACGCGACTCATGTACATGGCTCAC
>Ga0172382_10008031_pt1 | contig 14834 bp, 12 predicted proteins | sample Leawel138RmetaG_FD_122245 | JGI IMG/M metagenome (GOLD analysis project Ga0172382, IMG submission 122245) | Leachate microbial communities from a municipal landfill in Southern Ontario, Canada - Leachate well 138R metaG | ecosystem: Engineered > Solid waste > Landfill > Unclassified | place...
GATCAGCGTCAGGATACCGACGGCGGCAAACATCTGCGTCATCACCACCGCGCCGGCGCGGCCCTGCCTGATGTTGTCGGCGTGCGTCTGCACCCAGTATGCCGGTGTGTGCGGATCCACCTTGCGCAGCGCCTCGACCAGTCGCGGCGCAAACGCGGCCGCGTCACCGCGCAGGTGCACCGCCAGCTGATGCGGCGCGAGATAAATCAGGCCGGTCGGGCTTTATAAATGCCCTGGCCGATCCTTGCACCCGGTGAAACGTAATTCCGCCGGGTGCAAGGCCAAGGCTACCAGTTCCGGATGATGAGCTCGCCGCTGGTCTCCGGCTTCTTCTGGCGGTTGCCCATCGAGTAGCGGATCGTCGCCCGCTGGGTCCTGAATTCGCCGAACACTTCCCGCATGGCCGGATGGTCATTCACGGTCAGCAGGACCTTGCCGGCGGCGGCACGCATTCGGTTGGCCAGGTCGACGTACTGGTCCAGACCGAACTCGACACCGTAGCCCTGTGTCTGCCAGTACGGCGGGTCGCAGAAGAAGAGGGTGTGCGGCCGATCGTAGCGCTCCAGGACCTCCGCCCACGGCAGATGCTCGATGGTGACCTGGGCGAGCCGCAGATGCGCCTCGCTGAGCGCTTCCTCGATGCGGATCAGGTTCAGGCCGGGCTTGGCAGTGGTGGCGTACCCGAAGGTTCTTCCGTCCACCCTCCCGGCATAGCTCGCGCGCTGCAGGTAAAAGAACCTGGCCGCGCGCTGGATGTCCGTCAAACCGTCCAGGTGCTGCTGCTCAAGCCAGCGGAACATCTCCCGGCTGACGAGCGCCCAGCGGAACTGCCGGACGAATTCGTCGAGGTGGTGCTGGATGCAGCGATACAACCTGATCAGGTCGCCGTTGATGTCGTTGAGCACCTCTACTCGGGCTGGCTCAGGGCGGGCGAAAAGGAGCGCGGCCGCACCGGCAAACGGCTCCACGTAACACGTGTGGTCAGGAAACAGCGGTAGCAGGGTTTTGGCCAGGCGGGTCTTGCCGCCAGGCCAGGGGATGATCGGCTTCATGGGCTTCCTCGTTGGTGTAGGCTGCCCCTGCCGTGACGTCGCGGTGGGGGAGCCTTGCTGGTGCCTCGGAGCCTTGTCTCCGGGTGCTGGGGCCGGACGGACGTTCGCGCGTCTTTCCGGTCGCTCCCTCTTTCTTCTGTTCCTCAGCGCTCCTGGACCACGTCGAAGGTGGTCGTGTAGTTCGGCCCTGCCTCGTGCGGCAGCGGTGGCGGCTTGCTGAAGTGGCCGTAGATGGCTGTCCGGTTGATCCACAGCGGCGACTGCGCGCGGGGAATGACGATCACCTCACCGGTCCGGCCGACGGTGTAGCGCAGGTCATCGATTGAGGGTACGTCCGCCGCCGTGCTGTCATCCTCGTTGAACCCGTAGGCCTCCATCGTGCTCAGGCGCGCCGTACAGCGCAGGACACGGGCGCGCACGCCTGGGTCCTCCCAGTACTGGCGATCGGCGCTCGGTGCCAGAACGCCGGAGTCGTCGATATCCGATGTCCACTTCGCCTGGATGGACTTGGGCAGGATCAGCGCATTGCCAGCCCACACCCGCCCGGCCTCGAAAAACGGATCGTGCGTACCGCCCAAAGTCCATAGCGGCTGGATTCGCCAGATCTGCGCGGATATGGGAGACGGAAGAACGATCAACGCGTGGCGCTGGTGCCGGAACCCCACCGGGTCGGTCAGTGACAACGTCGCCGCAGCCACGAATGTGAAGCCGTTCCAGTAGTCGATCCGCATCTTGGGGCCGGAACCATCCGACACCCGCCAGTTGCAATTCAGCAGGCCGATCAAGCGCGGCGCCCTCGTAACCCCGAAGTCGATACGGATGTTGGCCGGGTTGAGCGTATCCCCGAAACGGCACGTGCTGGATAGCTGCCGCAGCTTCAGGTGGCTGACGGGGTAGCCCGGCTCGGTGGGGCCGTCATCAATGAAGAGTCCCGCCTGGTCGGCGTAGTTGACGTAGGAGATCACCGCATTGGTCATGAGTTCAGCCCCACAGCAGAAGGTCGACGCGATTGGTCCAGAACCGCGAGCGGACGCCGACCACGACGAAGTTCCGGCCCGCGGAGAGGATTGAGCGCGGCCAAACCACCCGGATCGTATTGCCCGGCTCCACGGCATCCCCCACGCCACCTTCCAGGAATGCGGTCAGCTCGACGAACCACCGCAAGCGCCCGTACAGCGAACACACGCGCACGATCTCGCGCCAGCCGGCGTCGACATCGGTATGCCAGGTGGCCAGCGGCGGAGCGCTCGCCGCGTGTGCGTAGGCCGGGTGCAGTAGCTCGGCCGGGAATGAGCGGATGAAACCCCACTCGGCCTTGAGTTGCTCGCGCATCTCCGGCGGCACGCCGGTCGACGGTGGTGCCCATGCGCCGATGTCCGCATCCCCGTGCACGGCATGGTTGCGCCGAATCGCGATGGATGTGGTCAGGCCGCGCGCCTGATCCTGGAATACCCGCGGCCGCGACGGCACGTTGCTGCGGGTGAGCGTGATCAGGGGAACGCTCGACGGTTCAGCCAGTCGACCAGCGACCACCGTGCCATCGCGGCGCGGCGCCAGCCACGCCGTAAAGCCGTTCAATGCGCCAGTCAGGGACATCAGGCCGGTCGTAGGCTCGGTAATGAACGCCGCAAGCGGCGCGCCTGGCGCAGCTGCTTCCAGCGCGTCCAGCGATGCCAGCGACAAGGTGCTGTCCCAGTAACCGGCGGTGCGCGTCCAGAGCATGTAACAGACGTTCCGGAGGTGTTCCCATACCGTGCCGCTCACATTCAGCCCAACCGGGTCGGCGACGATCTTGCCTTCCGGCTGGTTAACCAATGTGAGGCCGCGGCGGTCACCGGTGGGCGGCCAACAGTTCCAGTCGGTTGGCGGTGCGGCGAACACATCGCCCTTGTCGTAGGCGGCGGTGATCGAGGTCAGTCCACCAGTGGCCGCATGGTCGCGATAGCCGTCGTGAAACACGTAGCTGCGTGCATCGGCTGACGTGCCCTCGATGCCGACACGCACGCCCTCGCAGAAGCGTGGCCGGCCGATGGTGATCGGCAACGGCCGGTTCCGCGCCTGCGGATTCGCCCACGAGCCTGGGAACATCCTGCGCTGCAGCGGCTTGTCCATCTCCACCAGCGGATCCGCCACATGGAGGAGCAAAGCCCGCTCCACCTCTTCAATCCTGTCGACCCAGCCCTTTGACCACAGCACGTATTCCTTGAACTCGGCACCTTCCGGGCCACGGTAGATCTCGATGCGAGCATCGCGCCAGTGGTATTCCAGTAGGTGCGTCAACCCACCGTCCGGGTTGACCAGCGCCAGCTGCCCGCGACTGGACTGCACGCCGCCGCCCCACGGCCAGCAGCTCACGCGACGGTCGATCTCGACCTCACGATCGCCGGCGATCCGGCCGGGATGCAGCTCGTAGGGGCTCCCCAGCGACATGCCCGAAGGCATGCGGCCGGAGGCCAGCCAGAAGTACCGCGGGTCCCACTTAGTGGCCGCGTATGGCGAAGCGCCGACGGGAACCGGATAGGCGAAGTTCAGGCCAAGGCTGCCGGTGTACAACGTCCACGTGCGCACCGGTGACGTTGACCATTCCACCGCACAGGGGAACCATCCTCCCTTTCCGTCGATTGCGGTGGTGACCGTCAACCACGACAGGTTGTTTCGGCGCACACGCAGCGTCCGATTGTCGAAGTCCAAGTGAACGCAAATCCGGTTACCGGCGGATACGGTGCCGATGGCACCGACAAATGCCCCGTTCCAGTAGACGTTGCCGCCTCTCTGGGTGATCAGCGACGACGACCCGCCTTCTCCCATGTTCAGGCCACTGTCCAGCGCGTACGAGGCCTCTGCAATACCTGCTCGCGAATTTGCCTGCGTGCTGTGCGATGGCGCCAGCTCGAAGTACCAGCTGCCGGCCGACATGGGCCAAGCGGCCCTGATGCCGCGTGCACCGGAGGCCCCACCCACAACCGAGTGCGCCGTACGGTTGAGGTTCGACAGCGTGAACATGCCGGCGGGCGCGATTGTGGGCGCGTCCCACACCGCCTCGAACGCAGCGGACTCCCGCGGAATGAGCTTGGCGACCAGAGAGCGACGCTCAGCCATATCGGCCGCTCCTCGACCACTCGTCCTCGGCGCGCCGGGCGATGTCAGCACGTTGGTCGCGGTCAGCCTCGTGCTCAGCGCCGACGGTGCTGGCAATGCGATCCTGCCCGGCCTGGTTGTTGATGTCGGCCTGTTCGATCTTCGCAGCCAGCCGTTGCAGCTCGCGCAGGATCGCGGCTTGCGTCGGCGTGTCAGTGGCAACGCCGTGCACCTGAATGCCGTAGCGTTCGAGGATTCCCGATGACACCGGGTCGATGATCTTCTCGCCCTGGTGAATGTTGGCCAGCATGTCGTAGGGCACGTGGCTGCTGCCTACGTCGAAGCTCGGCACGCCCGATGTGCCAGACGGCCGGTTGCGGATTTCTCGCAGGTAGTCGCGCGACTCGCGGGTGTAGGTCGCCGTGTCATAGGCGTTCTGGTCGATCGACGACAGATAGCCGATCTCCGTGATCGCGTCGGCAGGGAATACACCTGAGAAATACGGCGCCAGCTGGTTGCGGATTTCAGCCGGCATGTCGTTGATCGCATCCTCGGCGGCTTCGACGGCTGCGCGTGCATCGGCCTCTGTCGTCGCGTTCTCGATGGCATTCAGCATGTCACGCAGCTGGTTGGCCTGTTCGCGCGGCAGATCGTCGATCGTCGACTCCAGCGCGTTGTTCAGCAGGCTCTGCGAATCCGCGAGCGTTCCCAGGTCCACGCCGACCGAGGTGGCCAGTTCGCCCAGGTCCACGCCGAGATCGCGTGCCAGGCCGGCCAATGCGACGGTGCTATCCGTTGTCAGCGCACTCAGGTCGATGCCGAGCTGCTCGGTCAACTCGGTCACGCCGCCGGCAAGGTCGGTGAGCTCCAGGCCCAACGCCCCAGTCAGGTCGGTCAGCGACAAGCCCAGCATGCCGCTCATTGCCGCCAGCTGCTGCACCGTCGCACCGGTGATCGATTCCAGGTTGATGCCGAGGTCTTCGGCCAGCGCTGTCATCGTCACGCCCATCGACGCCGCGAGCTCGAGGACCGGCCGGCCCGTGGCTTCGGACAGCTCGCCCAGATGCACCGCGAACTGCTGCGCCAGCGCAAGACGGTAAGCGGCCTCGCGCTCGGCCATCATCGCGTCGCGTTGCTCGTACAGCGCCTGCAGCTCAGCCGAAGCAGTGACCTCGTACGTGCCGCCGCCGACGCTGCTGCCGCCCGGTCCTGGCGCACCGGGGAACGTCAGTGCAGCGACCGGTGCGAGCAAATCGCGGACCGCTTGCCAGCCCTGGTTGTAGTCGTCGCCGCTACCCTCGAATCCGCGCAGCATGCGCAGGTAGGCATCGGCCAGCTGCGGCAGGCGGTTGATCGCGTCGGCGTCGCCGCCCTCGGCCGCTGTCGCTGTTTCGGTCAGCTGGCGCCACGCCTCGGCCAGCTGTTCCTCCGGAGACAGACCGGACAGGTCGCCCAACAGCATCTGATCGAGGTAATCGCGCACGCCCTGCACGCCGCGCCGATGCGCCTCGTACAGGTCGGACACCGCGTTCGAGACGCTGTTCATGCCGCTGGCGGCGCTTTGCGACAGCGCCTCCAGTCGGCGAATCTCATCCTCGACCTGCGACAGGGGCGTGCCGTAGAGTTCGGCCGCCAACCCTTCGACGGTCGCGCGCAGCTGCTCGATCAGGATGGCCAACCGGCGCTCGGCGAATTCACGCACGGCCGCGAGCTGCTCTTCCGTCGCGCCGAGCTCGCGCGTCCGACGAATAAGCGCCTCGTTTCGCGCGCGCAGATCGGTAATGGCCGCGCCGTAACCAGAGACTTGTGGCCGCAGCATCGCCAAGCCCTGGTCGACGCCAGCCATGATGGTTTCGAGCGTGGTGGACGTATCAACCAACGCCAGGGCATACCGCTGCTGCGCGTCGGTGGCGGCCGCCAGCACACGACCGGCCTCCAGCCACTGGACGATCTGCTCAGCGGTCATCTCCGCCATGCCGGCCTCGAAGGCCGCCCGGAACTCGGCCATGCTTGTTCCAGCGTCCAGCCCGACGCCTTCCAAGGCCGTGTCACGACGGGCAAGCAAGGCATCCATGTCGAGCACCATGCGCTCGGTTTCGCCGTAGAAGTTCGTGAAGAACGCGTCCCACAGCGCTGTCGCGGCATCGAGGCCGCCCGCGGCCTCGGTGATGTCCGCTGCCAACCGCACGAAGTCTTCGCGCACCAGGTCAAGGGTTGCACCGGCCAGGTCGACCGCGCGTTGCAGATACTCCGTCGCGACGAACAGGCGGTTGTAGGTTTCCAGCAAGCTCTCCGACGAGTTCTGGTACTCCTCGACCAGGTCGGCAATCTCTGCCAGCGTGCCATCGGCGCCCAGCAGGCCAATGCCATCGACCATATCGGTCGCGGCCTGCAGCAGGAACATCGCGCCTTCCAGGAACAGTTCGCCTGTATCGTCCCAGCGCAATGCGATGTTGAGCAGCGCCTGCATGCGCTCGTCCCAACTCTCCAGCGCCTCATCGACACCAGCGCCGCCATCGTCGATGGCCTTGGCCATGTTGTTGAGACGCTCGATCCAGTCGTCGCGCTCGCGGCCGCTCCCGGGCGGCGCCGGCGTCTCGCCTTCCGGCCGGCCGGTGCCGGTGGCGATCACGGCAGGCACGCCGATCTGCTCCAGCGTCAATGCGCTGGCCAGCACGCTCAGCATGTTGAAGCCGCGGATGCGATCAGCGAACTGCTCCCAGGCTTCTTCGTATTCGAGACCGAAGATCGTGCCCAGCGCATCGACCAGCTCACCCTCGGCGTCGTATTCGGACCAGAAGTCCGCGCCGATGATCTGCACGTCTTCCTGGTTGATGCCCAGCATGCGTGCACCGGAGCGCACGGCTTCGCTGATGCCGCGCCAGAAGCGATCCAGCGACCGTTGTACCTCGGCGGTCAGGTCATCCGTCTCGCGCCACCAGCGATCGGAGCGGAACCAGCCGCCTGCAGCGCGCACATCCTGCCAACGCTCGCCGCTCGCGCCATCGCCGCCGAAAGAGAAGTTCATGCCCCGGTCCATCACCTCGGGGTTCTTGTAGCCGAACATCCGCGTCATACCAGCGGCGCCGGACCAGATCGCCGAACTGCGATCGCTCATGCCAAGAGAACGCAGCAAGTCGTTGCCCCACATGGTGCCTGCTGCAAAGTAGCCACCCGGCTGTTGCAGCAATGACGATGTCGACATCGCGTCGCGGTTGAGATCGTTGTTCGGGTCCCAGCCTTGGTCGAACCATTTGGCGCCCATCTGGTAGCCCATGTAGGCCAAGACCGCGATGGCGGCGACAACGGCGACCGCGGCCATTGCCGCAGTGCTGGCAGCGCCCGCACCGGTTGTTCCGGCGCCGATCGCCGCGGTGCCGCCAGTGCCGGCCGTGACCGCACCTGTCAGCCAGGGCGCTGCACCTCCTGCGTAACCGGTGCCGGCGACAACGCCATAGGTGCCGGTCATTGCACTCATGCCCTGGGACGCAAGCACGCCGTATGTGCCGGCGCCCATTGCCGCGGTGCTTGCCGCGGTGCCCATGCCGAACAGCGAGCCGAGGTTGAAGCCGCCACCGGAACCACCACCACCCATCGCCTGCATGGCAATGTCCGACCAGTTGCCACCCTGACCAGTCATCACCTTGATCGCCGCCAGGCGGGCGAACTCCGCGATCATGTCGCTGACCGCGCGGCGGATGATGCTGACGAGGGTTTCGCCGAAGTCCTCGAAGCTCTCGATTTGCCCGGTGACGAAGTCGCCGATCGCACCGGCAACCGCGTCGATGTTCTGCAACCAGAACTGCGCCCAGCGCTCGGCGGCGGCTGCTGCCTCCAGTGTCGCCGTGGTCTGGGCAATCAGGGCCGCCGTGTTGACGCCGGTGATATCCGCCCCGGCGTCGCGTGCGCGATTCAACGCCTCGGTGACGATGCGTTCGGCTTCCATCGCCTGCGTGCTGCGACCAATGGCAAGGATGCGCTCATTCACTGCATCACCGATCGCTGCCAGGTGGTCGCGCTCGAGCTCCAGTTGCGCAAGTCCGGTATCGCGAATGCGAGCCGCGTTCGCCATCGCCTGGTCATACGCCTCGATCTGGGCAACCAGTGGCGGCCCGATTGCGACCAGGTCTTCCCAGGCTTCGGCCACCGCGGCAACCGTGTCCTCGTAGTCCTGCATCACCCGCACACCGGGACCGCCCAGCTGGGCGGTCAGCGCGCGATTGATCTTGGTCAGGTCTTCGGCCGCGCGGCGCGACATCTCTAGCGCCTGTGAGAAGGCGCGTTGGGCCGCTTCTGCGCGGCGCGACGCCTTCTCGGATTCGTCTTCGCTGGTGGTGAGGTCCGTGGTGGCCTTCGCGGTACGCACTTTCTCCTGGCGCAAGCCCAGCAGGCTGGACAGCCAGCGGCCGCCGACCGCGTCGGCAATACGCTCGCCAGTCGCCCGCCACGTCTCCGAAGTGCCGTCGGCAACAACCAATGCCGCGTCCAGTCGCTCGAGCTCTGCTCGCAAGCCGGCAAACGCAGTTTCGGCTGCATCAACCTCGCGTGCCGCGCGTGCCGCGCTCAACGCGGCCATGTCTCCGCGATCACCACGCGCGGTCTGCGCGTAGCTGTACGCATACTGGAAGTTGGCCTCTGCAGCAGCCAGCGTCGCGCGAGCGGCCTCAAGCCGCGCCTGGGCTTCATCGCGTGCGGCGCGTGCGGCCTGGATCGAGGCCTCGCGCGTGGCGTCGGTGGAGGTCTCCAGCTGCTGGAGCACCTCCGTCACGCGGCGCTGGGTGATCAGCAGATCGTCGTTGGCGTTGTTCCACTCGCGCAGGCCGTACACCAGCCCGCCCACCGCCAGCAGGGTGGCGCCGATCGGGCCGCCGGCCAGGCCGAGCAACGTGCGACCGAAACCGGTCACTGCCTGGCCCAGACGCCCCCAGATCGTGAGCGCGGCCGCCTGCGCCGCCGCCGTACGCGCCAGCGCCGCTGCATACGCTGTTTCCGCGGCGGTCACCGATGCCAACGAGGCGCCCAGCAAGGAACGTGTGCGCGCGGCAGCCAGCGCGGCCGCAGCGGCCACCTCGGCGGCACGCGCCGATTCCAGCTCGGCACGAGCCAGCGCCGCCGCGGCCACCGTCGCCGACACCGTGGACACGATCGATGTCGCCAGCGCGGCGACCAGCCGAACGGCGAAGAACCCGATCACCAGTTCGCCCGCGGTCACCACCGCATCCAGATTCTGCGCGACGAACTGCAGTGCGCTGGCGATGCGTGCCGACACGCCGCTCGCCTGGTCGCCCTGGCCGATGTAGCGCGTGATGGCATTGCCCATCTGCGTCCATGCGCGCCCGATCGTGAGCGCCATGCCGCCGAACTCCTCGGCGATCACATCGGCCTGGCTTTCCAGCGCCGACACCATGCGCTGAACCGTCACTTCGCCGTCGTTGACCTGCCGGCGCAGCTCGCCCATGCCGATGCCCAGCCCGTCAGCCAGGGCTTGGGCCAACCGCGGTGCCTGCTCGATGACCGAGTTGAACTCCTCGGCACGCATGACGCCACCCGCCAGCGCCTGGGTGAACTGCGTCACCGCGTTCGCCTGCGCATCGGCGGTGGCGCCGGAAACGGCGAAGGTCTGGTTGATGCTTTCGGTCAGCGCCAGCACCCGCGATTGCGAGATGCCGTACTCCTGGGTGGATTGCACCAGCCGTGAATACAGGTTGACGCTGGTACCCAGCTGCGTCGACGTGCGCTGGCTGCTGGCGAACAGTTCGGCCTCGGCCCGCGCGAGCTCCCGCGTGCTGCCAGTGACCAGGTTCAAGCGCGAGAGGATGTTGGTGTAACCATCGGCCATCTCGCGCAGCTGTCCCAGCGTCTGGAACCCGACGTGTGCCGAGAAGAACGCGATGAGCTGCCGCCGCGCGGATACCAGCTGATCGCTGATGGACTGCACGCCCTGGCGTGTGCGGCCCATCGCTGTGGTGCTGCGCGTGGCGCCGTGTTCGGCCTCGGCGTGGAATTGCTTGAGTGCGCCGCCGGCAGTGCGGACTTCGCCGACCAGACCGCGACCGTCGGCCACCAGGCGTATGCCAAGCTCGTAGACGGCCATGTTAGAGTCCCCTCATGAGTCGCAGCCTGCCCATGCTCTCCGCCACAACCCTCCTGCTCATCGCTGGCGGCGTGATCAATCCGTGGCTGTTTGTCGTGGGCGCCGCCAGCCTGGTACTGCTGGTCGGCGCCCTGGTTGCGTCGCTGGTGAGTCCGTAGCGGGCTATTCCTTCGCGGCGTTCAGCACCTTCGCTGCCGCGCCGGCCATCAACTTCACTGCCCACAACACATCCGGCCATTCCGCCCGCGGCACCCGCATGGCCAGGCATGTCGCCGCGATCTCCTGTGAGCGTATGCCCAGGAACAGCGTCTTGGCCGGCCCCAGGCCAGCGACCACGGTCTTGTCCCAGTGGCAGCTCGAGAACACCCGGACAGCTGTCCAATTGCACTCCCAGATCCAACGCGGTTGCATTTGGTTGGCGATTTCCTCGCGCTCGAGCTCGATGTCCTCCTCCGAGAACCCGGTTTCTGCCAGGTCCTCGAAGTAGGTCTCGTCGATGTCGAGGCCCGGACATTCGTTCGCCCACCAGATGGCCGCGTCAGTCAGTTTTTTGCGCGGCCATCCATGCCCAGGGACCTCATCCAGGCGAGCACGATCTGTTTCGGCGCCGGATGCGTGTCCAGGACCTTCTGGCGGTTGCTGTCATTGACTTCCAGCTGTGACCCGTCGGGCGCCTGGATGTCGCGCCAGCCGACGAAGACGCGCTCGCACACGTCCAGGTCGCGCACCGGGTCGCCGGATTCGATACCGGCCTTGATCTTGCCCATGAACTCTTCGAGCTCGCTCTGGGGCAAGCGCCGCAGCTCGGCGGTGAAGGAAAAGGTCTGCTTCCGGCCGGTCTCCGGATCGGTCATCGGGACCTGCACGGGGTACCAGTAGGTTTCGCGATCATCGAGCTTCCACATGGGGCAACCTCTTTGCGTGTGGGGGAAAAAGAGGGGCCGCACACCTGCGCGGCCCCCGAGGAGTAGCGGGGTCCGCCGGTCAGGTCAGGAGCAGCGAGATTTCGTCGTCGCCAACGTCGCGAATGAACGAAAGGTTCGCGTCGATCATGGCCCGGCCCTTGTCCTCGCCGTACTTCGGTTCGAGGATCTGCACGCGGTCGGCGCTGAACGTGCAGATGTTGCCGGCGGCGGTGCCGTGGACCATCGTCAACGCACCGATGGTGTCGGCACGCGCGGTGGAGAAGTAGTCCTTCACGCTGATCGCGGGCGCCTTCAGGCTGATCTGGCCGTCGGGCTTGCGATCGACGATCTCCACCATCTCTTCGCCCGGGTTGTCGAAGTACTCCACCTGGTTCTTGTGGTCATACGAAAACGACTTGTACGGCGCCGTGATGCCGTGCAGGACGAAGCTCGGCGTGTTGGCGAAGGTCACCGGACGCGGCACGCGGAACGCGCTCACGTCGCGGACCAGGTCGGCGATGGACTGCGGCGCCACGTACAGCCCGGTGAACACGAAGTGGATGTACGGGATGCCCTGGCTGTCCAGCTTCAGCTGCCAGTTGCCGCGGGCGCCCCGCATCGCATGACGCTGGCCGTCGAGCTGGAAGTACATGGTCAGGGAACCGGTGCCGCTGCTGGCAGGTGTGTATTCCACGCTGGTCGCCGCAACGATGGTCTCGGCCATCTGGCAGCCAAGCATCAACCGGCCCCATTTCGGTGCGGTGCCGGCCGTCCCGGAGCCCGCCAGCTCCACATCGAACTCCAGCTGGACATGGGTGCCGACATGCAACGCGCCGTCGTTGCCGAAGGTGCCACCGTCGAGCTCGCGCTGTACGGTGCTGCCGGCCAGAGGCGTGATCTTGGCCCCCTTGGTCAGAATGGCGTCGGCACCGGTCAACACGACAGCAGTCGCGTACGTGACTTCCGCCGCGGCGAAGATCTGGGTTTTCTTGAGACGCAGGCTCATGGTGGCTCCGTTATTTCGTCAGAAGGGTTCAGCGCCGGCCCTTGCCGGTACGTGGTGCAGGAGCACAGCGCGCTGCGCGCGGTGTGGTCTTTCGTGCAGGCTTGGCAGGCGCGGCAGGCTCGGTGGCGGCCTTCGTCGGTACCGGCTCGGTGACAGGAGCGACCTCCGCGGGCGAGGTGATGTCGTCAGCGCGCGGCGCCGTCGGCGCCTGGTGTTCGATCAGCTTGCCCTTCGCATCGCAGACGAAGGTTCCGCCGCGACTGCGCGACAGGCCGCCCAGATCGAGGGTGGTGCGGGATTTCTTGCTCATGGGGCCTCCAGGTAGCGGATGGTGTTGAGGGACAGGCGTGCGACATGGCACAGCACGCCGCCGAACATGGCTGGACCGCTGTCTTCGAGCTGGATGCCGGCTTCGCCGCTGCCGCCGCCATCGGCCGGCACCGTGCATTGGGCGACCGTGTCACCCAGCGTGTCGTCTGTGCGAAAGGCCGCAGCCACAGCCTCAAGCAATCCGTCGAAGGTCACTTCGCTCTGCGCGTCGTCGTCGATCGCCATCAACATGACAATGCGCCAGCGCGCGTGCTCCACCTCGTCGTCAATACGGCCGGTGATCGCCGTACTCAGGCGGCGCACATGACAACCCCGCACGCTGTTGTGCGTGGTGGAGAAGTAGAACTGCTTCAGCGCCTGCAGATTGGCGGCATAGCGTTCGAACGGCTGCACCATGCCGATATCCGGCACGGAGCTCAGCACCTGCACGATGGCTTGTCGGATCGCCAACATGCTCATGCCGCACCACCTGCCAGGCGGCTGACGACACGGCGGACAGCCGAATCGAAGCGTGAGCGCAGTGCCGCCTGCATGCGATCAAACGTGCGCTGCCACACCGGGTTTGCGCGCGTGCCCTGACGGCGAATCTTCCAGGCGATGGCGTGGGCGATCCTGGTGGCTTCCTCGCCACCGGTGCCGAACTTGGCCTCGACCCAGTCCGTCAATGCCTGGATACCCAGCGGACCAACAGCATGAGGCTGGGTCCCGGTCTCCACATACACCGCGTGCGGAAGGTTGCTGTAGACCATGCCCAGCACGGTGTCCGACAGCGGCTGTTCTTCACGCTGGACCGAGCCAGCCAGGCCACCCGAGCCACCCGCGCCGCGCGGCAGCTGCTGCTGCAGCTCGCCCTGCAGCAACAGGTTGCTGTCGGTCATCGCCACCAGGAACTCCTGCCGCACCATGTCCGGCGCGCGCTCCCACAGCTCGGCAACCGTCACGAAGTCGTTGGCACTGAACTCGAACCTCACGACTGCGTCCTCGGCCAGTCGCTGGGCGGATGGAACAGACGCCGGCCGCCGAGCGAATCGCGACTGGGCAGATGCACCGTCGCGCTGGCCGGCTTGTCGCGCGCGCTCGGCGCACTGCCCACCACCGACGTGTAGTCGTTGCGCAGGTCGCGCGCGCGGCGTGTCCAGCGTTCGGTCTTGGTCAGGTGGTCGACGGTGTCGGCGCCGATGGTCGGCGCACCCTCCGTCGCGTAGTAGCTGGCCAGCTGTCCGCACAGATCGGAAGCGGCCAGCGCGGCAACCGGGCGACGGTGCTCGGCCGGAATGGTGTTGAGCAACGGCGACAGGATGTGCGGCGCGGCATACGTCAACCGCACTACATCACCGGCGACCAGGGAAATCACCAGCCGCAGCTCTTCACCCGCCGGTGCGGTGTAGATCGCCGTGCCGGCGAGGTTGATCTCGGCGGGCGGCGTGCGCCCGATCGGGAACTCAACCATCGCCAGCCAGGACCATTGCGGTGCCCAGCCAGTGGGTAGCGCCAAGGTCGATCCGCCAGCGCTGGTGACATCCTCGACCACCATCCGCGGGGCATCGGTCGAGTAGCGCGCGAGCGCCGCCTCGATCGCGCTGTCACGCGCCGTCGAAGAAATGACCTGGTCCTTGTCGCGGACCAGGTCATTCACCAGCTGCTGGAAGCCGACGAGGAACACGGCTCAGGCGACGATGGCGCCGTAGAAGCCGCGGAAGTCGCGCACCGCGCCGCCATAGATGTGGCGGATCTTGTACTTGATCTGGTCGTTGGTGAACAACGAGCCCTGCGTCGGCGTGTCCTGGATGAACAGCGACGGATCCTCGCTGCCGTAGAAGCCCAGCTCGATCAGCGGGACTGCGGAGTTGTCAGCAGTCGCATACCAGTTGTTGGTGTCGGTCCAGTAATCGACCACATGGACCGTCGGCTTGCGGCTCTGGACGAAGGTCTCGTCGTTGTTCGTGTTGCGCACGAACAGATCGAAGGCTGCCTCCTCGAGGTCAGCCGGCACAGCCAGATGACGCAGGGTGATACCCAGCCGCTTGGCCGACGACAGCTCGGTCTGGCGCTTCATGGCCAGGCGTGCCGCCGCGAAGCTCGCCGTCCCCAGCGCCGTCGATCCCAGGTTGTTGTGGGTGGCGTGGAACAGCGCCACGGTGTCGTAGATCACCGGATTGGTCGCCAGGAAGTCGTAGACGAACTCGTACAGCGTGCGTCCAGCCGCCGTCGCCAATGCGATCGGAATCCGCCGCAGCGCGCCAACATCATCGTTCGCGATGGCCTCGAGACTGATCGTCTCCGTGCCGCCACGCTTGCTGACCGCGTACGCTGCCGCCTCGTCACCTGGTGTGGTGAGCGCTGCATAGGCAGCGTTCTCGGCGACGGCA
>Ga0172382_10008033_pt1 | contig 14832 bp, 10 predicted proteins | sample Leawel138RmetaG_FD_122245 | JGI IMG/M metagenome (GOLD analysis project Ga0172382, IMG submission 122245) | Leachate microbial communities from a municipal landfill in Southern Ontario, Canada - Leachate well 138R metaG | ecosystem: Engineered > Solid waste > Landfill > Unclassified | place...
ACATAGGAGAGGTCGACCTGCACGCCGCGCCGCTCCTGGCACAGCTTGAGGATCGCGCCGAGATAGTCGTCCGGCGTCAGGATCGTCGCCCTGATCCACGGCTCCTCGATGTGGTCGATGCGCACCACGTCCGGCATGTCGGCCGGGTTGTGCAGTTCCTTCATGGTGCCGTCGGTCATATGCAGATGGTAGACGACCGAAGGCGCGGTCGCGATCAGGTCGAGGTCGAACTCGCGCTCCAGCCGCTCCTGGATGATCTCCAGATGCAGCAGGCCGAGGAAGCCGCAGCGGAAGCCGAAGCCGAGCGCGGCCGAGGTCTCCATCTCGAAGGAGAAGCTGGCGTCGTTCAGGCGCAGCTTGCCCATGGCGGCGCGCAAATCCTCGAAATCGGCGGCATCGACGGGGAACAGGCCGCAGAACACCACCGGCTGCGCCGGCTTGAAGCCCGGCAGCGCCGCCTCGGTCGGGCGGCGGTCCTCGGTGATGGTGTCGCCGACGCGGGTGTCGGCCACCTCCTTGATGCTCGCGGTGATGAAGCCGAGCTCCCCCGGTCCGAGCTCGTCCACCATCACCATCTTCGGCGTCAGCACGCCGACGCGGTCGACGTGATATTTGGCGCCGGTGCCCATCATGCGGATCTGCTGGCCCTTCTTCAGCACGCCGTCGACGATGCGCACCAGCACGATGACGCCGAGATAGGCGTCGTACCACGAATCGACCAGCATCGCCTTGAGCGGGGCGTCGGCGTCGCCGGATTTCGGCGGCGGCAGCTTCCGGACGATGGCCTCCAGCACCTCGCCGATGCCGATGCCGGTCTTGGCCGAGATCATCACCGCTTCCGAGGCGTCGAGGCCGATCACCTCCTCGACCTGCTCCTTGATGCGGTCGGGCTCGGCCGCCGGCAGGTCGATCTTGTTCAGCACAACGACGATCTCGTGGTCGGCGTCGATGGCCTGGTAGACGTTGGCCAGCGTCTGCGCCTCCACCCCTTGGCTCGCGTCGACCACCAGCAGCGAGCCCTCGCAGGCGCGAAGCGAACGCGACACCTCGTAGGCGAAATCGACATGGCCGGGCGTGTCGATCAGGTTGAGCACATAGTGCTCGCCGTCCTTGGCGTCGTATTCGAGGCGGACCGTGTTGGCCTTGATGGTGATGCCGCGCTCGCGCTCGATGTCCATGGCGTCGAGCACCTGGTCCTTCATCTCGCGCTCCTCCAGCGACCCGGTCGCCTGGATGAGCCGGTCGGCGAGCGTGGACTTGCCATGGTCGATATGGGCGACGATGGAGAAGTTGCGGATATGGGAAAGCGGGGTTCTGGTCATGGCGTGCCGCTATAAAGCATTCGCGCGCAAAACGGAAAGGGAGTTTGCCGGGGACCGCCACGTGCGGGACGGGGGGTGCGGCACGCCCTGCGACAACCTCTGCCGGGCCGGCATGATCTATCGCAATACGCGCGTCGGCGGGGTTGGCTATGGTTGCGACAACTCGCACAGCCACGATGGAGAGAACCATGAAATCGAAGCTAGCGTATGCGGTCAGCGCGGCTGTCCTGCTGTTCGCAGTTCCGGCCCTCGCGCAGGATGCCGCCCCGATCAACGACGAGGAGCTGCGCACCGACGCGCAGGCCCTGTTCGAGCCGATCCCGACCGTGCAGCCGGCGCCCGAGGGCAACCCGGTCACCCGCGAGAAGGTCGAGCTGGGCAAGATGCTGTTCTTCGAGCCGCGCCTGTCGTCCAGCCACCTGTTCTCCTGCAATACCTGCCACAATCTCGGCATCGGCGGCGTCGACGGGCTGGAAGTGTCCGTCGGCCACGGCTGGCAGACCGGCCCGCGCAACGCGCCGACCGTGTTCAACGCCTTCTTCAACATCGCCCAGTTCTGGGACGGCCGCGCCGAGGACCTGAAGGAGCAGGCCAAGGGCCCGATCCAGGCCGCGGTCGAGATGAACGCAACGCCCGACCGGGTGCTGGCCGTGCTCAACTCCATGCCCGAGTACCAGCAGCGTTTCGCCACCGCCTTCCCCGGTGAGGCCGAGCCCGTGACCTTCGACAACGTCGCCAAGGCGATCGAGGTGTTCGAGGCGACGCTGATCACGCCCGGCGCGCGCTTCGACCAGTATCTCGAAGGCAACAACGCGGTGCTGAACGAGACCGAGAAGCAGGGCCTCAGGCTGTTCATGGACAGCGGCTGCGCCTCCTGCCACAACGGCGTCAATGTCGGCGGCGGAGACTACTATGCCTTCGGCGTCGTCGAGCGGCCGGGCGCGGAAGTCCTGCCGGTGGCCGACAAGGGCCGCTTCGCGGTCACGGAGACGGCGACCGACGAATATGTCTTCCGCGCGCCGTCGCTGCGCAACGTGGCGCTGACCGCGCCCTATTTCCACAGCGGCGGGGTGTGGGACCTGAAGCAGTCGGTCGGCATCATGGCGACCTCGCAGCTCGGCGCCGAGCTGGAGGAGGACGAGATCGACGCCATCGTCGCCTTCCTGCACACGCTGACCGGCGAGCAACCCGACGTCAGCTATCCGATCCTGCCGCCCAACTCGGCGACGACGCCGCGGCCGGAACTGATGGTGCCGGGCGCGCAGTAAGCGGAAACAGCGGGACGGGGGCAGCGGGGAAAGCACGGCTTTCCCCGCTTTATTCTTGCTTCGTGCGATCCTGCGCCCGCGCCGGAGGCGGGCGCGGGCGGCCACTTGATCTGGCGCAAGGTGCGCCCCTGCGTCCTCCTCCATTGTCGGTCAGGTGAAGCGGACCGAAGGAAACCGCGCATGGGCGTTCTGGAGACATCTTTTCCCGTCAGGGCCGCCGGACGGCAGAACGGCGATCGCGGCTCGATGACCCGGCTCTATTCGCCGCGCGAGCTGGTGTTCCGCGAGCATGACAGCGCCAGCCGCGTCTATGTCGTCGATGAGGGGCTGGTCATGCTTTCCCACGTCTTCTGCGACGGGCGGCGCCACATCGTCGATCTGGTCGGCCCGGGCGAATTGTGCGCCTGGGAAAGCACGCCTGCCCATGGCTGCACGGCCGAGACGCTGACCTACGCCACCATCACCAGCCACGACATGGCGCGGGTGGAGGAGACGCCGGCCCTGCAACGCGACCTGTCGCGGCGGCTGCGCGCCTCGTATCGCCGCGTGCAGGGGCACACCGCCATGCTCGGCCGCAAGACCGCGCTGGAGCGGGTGGCCAGCCTGATCGAGCGGCTGTGGGAGATCTGCGATCCCGAGGGCGACGAGGTCTACCTGCCGCTGACGCGGCGCGAGATCGCCGACCATCTCGGCATCACGCAGGAGACGGCGAGCCGCTCCTTCAGCGAACTGAAGCGGCGCTGCATCATCTGCCATCTCTCGCCCAGCGAGATCCGCATCGAGAACCCGGCGGCGCTGGCGCGGCTGGCGGGCTCGCGCATGGCCGGCCTGCCGGCGCCGCGCCGGCGGGCCGCCGAGCTGGCGGCCGGGCTTTGATCTTGCATCGGCGGGCGGGCGCTCCCATCTTTCCCTTGCGAAAGGAGCGCCACACGCATGCCCGCCCCCATGATGGACGATGCCAAGCTCGTTGAAATCCTCGAACCCGGCAGCGAGCGCGAGAACGAACGCCGCGAGGCCGACGTGCGCGCGCGGTTCTGGCGCACGGCGAAGCGCGCCGCCCGCCAGGTGCCGTTCATGGAGGACGTGGTCGCGGGCTACTATGTCGCGCTCGACCGCAAGACGCCGCTGCGCGTGCGCGGCACGCTGCTCGCCGCGCTCGCCTATTTCGTCATGCCGGCCGACATGATCCCCGATTTCATCGTCGGCTTCGGCTTCACCGATGACGCCGCCGTGCTGACGGCGGCGATCGCGGCCATACGCGGCCACATCGCGCCGGCCCACCGCGAGGCCGCCCGCGCCGCGCTGGACGACGCCGACGCATAGGGCGAGCATGCCGCCGCCGGGTTGACGCGGCCACGCGCATCGCACATCCCTGTCGCGGCAGTCTCCACCCTTGAAGGAGAGGGCATGATCTACACGGCGGCGCATTGGGGAGCCTACAGGGTGGTCGACGACGGGCGCGCGCTCGCGCCGCTGGATGACGACCCCCTGCCCTCGCGCATCGGCCGCGGCTGGCTTTCCGCCGCCACCGACCCGCATAGCCGCATCCTGCGCCCGGCGGTGCGGCGCGGCTGGCTCGATGGCGACGGCGGCGCGGGGCGCGGCATCGACTCCTATGTCGAGATCGAATGGGACGCGGCGCTCGACCTCGCCGCCCGCGAGCTCGACCGGGTGCGCGGCACCTTCGGCAACGGCGCGATCTTCGCCGGCTCCTATGGCTGGGCCAGCGCCGGGCGCTTCCACCACGCGCAGAGCCAGCTTCGCCGCTTCCTGAACCTCGCCGGCGGCTTCGTCGGCGCGCGCGACACCTATTCCCACGCCGCCGCCGAGGTGATGTTTCCCCATCTTCTCGGCCTGTCCAACCGCGCCTTCCAGGACGTGGTGACGAGCTTTTCCGAGGTGCAAGAGCATTGCGAGCTGGTGCTCGCCTTCGGCGGCATCTCGCCGCGCACGGCGCAGGTCGCCTCCTCCGGCACCACCCGCCACGAGGTCGGCGCATGGCTGGAGGCGCTGTCGGCCGGCAGGACCCGCCTCGTCAACGTCTCACCGCTGCGCGGCGACCTCGCCGGCGCCGAATGGCTGCCCATCCGCCCCGGCACCGATGTGGCACTGATGCTGGCGCTGGCCTTCGAGATCGTCGCCTCGGGGCGCGAGGACCGCGCCTTCCTCGCCCGCTGCACCGCGGGCTGGGAGACGCTGCGCGCATACCTGACCGGCGAGACGGACGGCGTGGCCAAGTCGGCCGAATGGGCGGCGGCGCTGTGCGACATCGACGCCGGCGCGATCCGCGCGCTGGCGCGGGAGCTGACCGAAAGGCGCTCGATGATCTCGCTCACCTGGGGCATGCAGCGCGCCGACCATGGCGAGCAGCCGCTGTGGGCGGGGCTGGCGCTGGCCTGCGTCATCGGCCAGATCGGCCGGCCCGGCTGCGGCTTCGCCTTCGGCTATGGCAGCACCACGCCGGTCGGCCGCGACACGCAGCTGGTCGACTGGCCGTCGATGCCGCAGGGCGTCAACCCGGTCTCCGACTTCATCCCCGTCGCGCGCATCGCCGACATGCTGCTCAATCCGGGCGAACGCTACACCTACAACCTCCAGCACCGCACCTATCCCGACATCAGGCTGGTGTGGTGGGTGGGCGGCAACCCGTTCCACCACCATCAGGACCTGCGCCGGCTCGACAAGGCATGGAAGCGGCCGCAGACGGTGATCGTCAACGAGCACAGCTGGACGGCGACGGCGCGGCGCGCCGACATCGTGCTGCCGGCGACGACGCCGTTCGAGCGCGACGACATCATGGTCAACCGCCGCGATCCCGTGCTTCTGTGGATGTCGCGCATTCGCGAGCCGATGGGCGAGGCGCGCGACGACTATTCGATCTTCGCCGCGCTCGCGGCGCGCATGGGGCTCGGTGACGCCTTCACCGAAGGGCGCGACGCCGAGGGCTGGCTGCGCCATTTGTGGGCGCGCTCGCAAGGCGTCGCCCAGCGCGCCGGCTTCGCGCTGCCGGATTTCGACACGTTCCGCGCGCAAGGCCGCTTCGACGTGCCGCTGGCGCCGGAGCCGAAGAACCCGCTTTCCGGCTTCGTCGCCGACCCTGAAGGCAACCCGCTGCGCACGGAATCCGGCCGCATCACGCTGGCGAGCGAGAAGATCGCCGCCTTCGCCATGCCCGACTGCCCGGGCCACCCGGCATGGCTGGAGCCGGCGGAGAGCCTGATCAGGGCCGAGGCGGACGAGCTGCATCTCGTTTCCAACCAGCCCGACACCCGGCTTCACGCCCAGAACGACCGCGGCACAGAGGCGCAGGCCGACAAGGTGGCCGGCCGCGAAGCCGGCTACCTGCACCCCGAGACGGCGGCCCGCTTCAAGCTCAAGGCGGGCGACGTGATGCGGCTGTGGAACGGGCGCGGCGCCTGCCTCGCCGGCGTACGGCTCGACGAGGGCGTGCGCCGCGACTGCGTCGTGCTGCCGACCGGCGCGTGGTACGACCCGCAGATCGTCGACGGCGAATGGCTCGAGGTGCACGGCAACCCCAATGCGCTGACCCTCGACAAGGGGACCTCCGGCATGGCCCAGGGCAACATCGCCCACACCACGCTGGTGTGCGTCGCGCGCTGGGACGCGCCGCCGCCGCCGTTGAGCGTCGACCGGCCGCCGCGCGGCATCGGCGCCGATTGAAGAAGGTCAGGCCCGGCGGCGCTCGCGCATCCTGATGCGGGCGAGCGGCGAGGGCCCGGTGACGGCCGGGGCGGCGGCGGGCGGCTGCCACGGGTTGGACGCGCCGGCGAGGAACCACAACAGCGCCGCCGTCTTGATCGTCAGCAGCGAGGTGCTGATCGAGAGCAGCAGCACCAGATAGGCGCAGACGAACAGCTTGTAGCGCCAGGCGTCGAGCGTCTGCGCCGGCGCGCCGAAGACGTAGATCGCCCACAGGGCGGTGGCGCCGAACAGGCCGAACTGCGACACGACCGTCGAATAGCCGGAATCGACGAAATCCATGTCGGAAGTTTCCAGCCCGAGCGCCTGCATGACGTCCAGCGTCGACATCAGCCGGCCGCTGAACAGCAGCCTGCCGGTGAAGGAATTGTCCCACGGCACGCCGACATTCATGCCGGCATAGACGAGCAGCGCCACCATGACGACGAAGGGAATGGCGAACACCACGCCCGGCCGCACCAGCGGCGCGGCGAGATAGGCGACGACGACGAGCGCGCACAGATAGATGCCGAAGCGGGCGTCGCCCAGCACCAGAAGCATGGCGATCAGCGCCGTCTTGACGATGAGCGCGAGCGGCCGGCGCCGGTCGCGCAGCAGCACCCAGGCAAAGACGATCGGGCCGAAATTGCCGAGCGAGACCGGCTCGAGGAACACCGACGACACCCGGTGCTCGCCGAGGAAGGGCATCAGCGTGCGGCCCTCGAAGCGCAGGCCGCTGATGAACAGCCCCGGCTCGTCGCCGGCCTCGGACGGGTCGACGGTGCCGCGGGCGACGTAATAGCCCAGCACGTCGACGAGGCTGAGGAAGAGATCGAGGAACAGCCATTCGAACAGGGCGACGGCCGAGACGATGACGATGGCGGCCGTGACCAGCCGGTCGGCGCTTTCCGGCGAGCCGCGATGGCGGCCGAGCAGGTAGAACAGGAACGGGATGAAGGCGTCGCGCAGCACCTTCGGATCGAACTCGCCGCGCACGACCATGGCGAAGACCAGCCAGCTGCCCATCGCGGCGGCGACGACGTAGAACACCTCGCTGCGGTTCCAGACCAGGAGGAAGGTGCAGCCGACCAGCGCCAGCTCGGCGGCGACGACATGCGCCTCGCGGATCGGCAGACCTTGCGTGTTGGCGAAGGCGAGCGCCATGTTGAAGGTGAGCGTCGCCAGCACGATGAGCCGCGCGGCGAAAGCGCCGCGGACGTCAGCGGCTGCCTGCGCCGTCATGGCCGGGGGCGAAGCTGCTCGCGCAGCCATGCCAGCGCCGTTCCCAGCCCGAGCCCGAGCAGGATGGCGGCGATGAGGACGAGGAAGGAGGGCGGCCCGCTCGGGGCGAGCGGCGCGGCAGCGCGGCTGATGATGCGGGTGTTGGAGGTGTCGAAGCGCGTCTGCTCCGACAATTCGCGCGAGCGGGCGAGGAAGGATTCGTAGACGGCGCGGTTGACCTCGACCTCGCGCGCCAGCTCGCGCATCCCGACCGCGCTCTCGTTCAGCCGGCCAAGCTCGGCGGCGGCGGTGTCGAGGCGCGCGCGCGCCCCGGCCTGGGCGGCGCGGGCGCGTTCGAGATCGACGTTGAGCGAACGTATGATGTGGCCGATCTCCTGATCGACCAGCCGCTGCACCTCGGCCGTCTGCTCGCGCGCGGCGATGTAGGCGGGGTGGAGCGGGCCGTGGCTCGCCGCCAGATTGGCCTCTGCCTGCCGGGCGGCGGCGTGGCGCTCGCGCAGCGTGGCGATAGTGCCGGTGCGCAGCGTTTCCGGGATGGCGTCGAGCCCGGCCGCTCCACCGCGCAGGCGCTCGATATTGGCGATCGTGGAGGTCAGCTCGTTGACGCGCGCCTCGGCGGCGGTGAACTGGGCCGAAAGCTGCTCGGCCTGCTGCTCCAGCAGCGGCTGACCGGCCGAGGTGACGAGATTGTTGTCGCGGCGATAGCGCTCGTAGCGGTCCTCGGCCTGGCGCAGCTGCTCGCGCAGGTCGTTCAGCCGCCCTTCGAGCGATGAGGCCGCGCGCTGCGCGGTCTGGGCGCTGGCACGCTGCTCCTCCTCCAGATAGGCGTCCATGATGGCGTTGGCGACGCGGGCCGAGACGACGCGGTCGGCGGTGCGCACGTTCACCGTCGCCACCAGCGACCCCTGGTTGCGCGTCACCGAAAGGGCGCGCTCCAGCCGCTGGAGGGCCAGCGCCTCGCGGTCGCGCGCCGTGTCGCGGCCGAGCGCGGCCGACAGGCGCGAGAGCACGCCGCGCCGGGCGCCGAATTGCGGGTCGTCGGCCAGCCCCTCGCGCTCGACGACGCGCTCCAGCACCTCGCGCGAGCCGATGACGTAGATCTGGCTTTCCGCCTCGATCGTCCCCGACGCGGCGTCGCCCGGCCGGGCGATCGGCCCGTTGCCGAGGAATTCGAGGCCGGCGGGGTCGATCAGGATGCGGCCGGAGGCGACGTAGGTGGGCGCGGACAGGAGGATGAAGGCGAGCGCGCCGAGCACACAGACGATGACGCAGGCCGCGATCCAAGAGGCGCTGCCGCGCATCATGTCGGCGAAGCGCCGGACATCGACCGCGGGCCGCGCCTCGGCGACGGCGCGCCGCTCGTCGCGGGTCAGGGGCATGGTGCTCAGGCTCGACTTCACGGCTGTCCGCTCTCGTTCGCTTTCATGTCCCCCGCAACCCGCTCCGCTGCCGGCCGCCGGGAACGGCCACCGCAAGGCAATCGGTCATACGATGAAAGGATATGATGGATTTGTGGTTAACAAGATCACAACGATTCGCCGCATTCGCGGGATTCGTCCTATCGCAGCAGGGCCACGTAGCGTTCGACCATGCCGGCGCGCGAATAGCGGGCCGCGAGCGCCCCGGCGAAGGCGGCGCGCGTCTCGGGCGCGGGCGGGGCGTCGAGCGCGGCGCGAATCGCCTCGACCCAGCCGGCGGTGTCGTCCCGGGCGACGAAGCGGACCGGCGACGGCGCGCTCGACAGCACCTCGCGCAGCACGGCGATGTCGGCCACGACCATCGGCAGGCCGGCCAGCCCCGCCTCGACGGCGACGAGACCGAAGGTCTCCCAATTGGTGGGAAAGACGAAGGCGTCGGCCGCGCCGTAGAGATCGGCCACGTCCTGCAGGGCGAGCGGGCCGAGCAGATGCAGCCGCCCCGAGACGCCGAGCGCATCGGCGCGGCTGCGCAGCATCGCCTCGTAGGGTCCGTGACCGGCTATCGCCAGCACCGCGTCCTCCACCTGCGCCAGCGCGTCGATGAGGATCGCCTGGTTCTTCTGCTCCATCAGCCTGCTGACGTTCAGAAGCACCGGCGCGGCCGCCGGCAGGCCGAAGCGGGCGCGGGTCTCGGCGCGCGAGCTGCGGGGCACCAGGGGATCGAGCCCGTGCTCGATCAGCACCATTCGTTTCTTGTACGATGCCGGATAATCGCGGAATTCACCGAGCGTAAAGCGTGTGTTGGCAATGTTGGTGGTATAGCCCCCCGTCGCGCCGACCAGCCGGTCGGCAAGGCGCACCGGCCAGGCGGTGGCGTGGGGCAGCGCGGTCTGGTGGACGATGCGGCGGCGGCACCCGGCGATGCGTCCGGCAAGGCCGGTCAGCACCGATGCGGTGGCCTGATAGGCGATGATCGCGTCGTGGTCGTCACGGGCCAGCCGCAGCGCCATCGCCGCGGCGGCGCGCAGTTTTGCCAGCGGCCCCAGCTCGGGGCTGGAGAAAAGGATGGCGGTATCGACATGAAAGCCTTGCGCGGCCAGTCCCTCTTCGATCATGGAAGCAAGCGTCAGGATTCCGCCGCGCTCATCGGTGTGCAGGATTTGCAGGACGCGCACGCCCACCTCCGTTCCAGTCGCCGCACAAGAGCATGAAGATCTCCAGCACGGCCCTTTATTTCGGCTCCCGCACCGTCGCGGCCATCGGCAACCTGATCTCGGTCGCCGTCTTCACCCATTTCATCGGCCCCGAGGAATACGGCGCCTATGTCCTTGTCTTCGCCTGGGTCATTATTGTCTACGGCTTCACAACGCAATGGATGAAGTTCGCCTATTTCGGCGTCTACCGCGCCGCGCAGGCGGGCGCGCTCATCGCCACCTACGGGCGGCTGGCGCTGGGCGTGGTGGCGGTGGCGTCGGCGGCCATAGCCGTGACGGCGATGCTGACGCCGATGGGCGGCGCCTTCGCGGCGGCGCTGGTCGCGCTGTTCGCGGGCATGACCATCTACGAGGCCGCGACCGAGATCAGCCGCACGCGGCTTCAGGCGGGGGCGGTGGCGCTGTGCATGGTGCTGCGCGCCGCCTTCGTGCTGGCGCTGGGGGCGGCGACGCTGTCGGTCTGGCCCTCGGCGATCGCGCTGGCGCTGGCGGTGGCGGCCGGCCACCTGCTCGCCGCGGTGCCGAGCCTGATCAGCCTGCGCGGCTTCGCTCGCGCGCAACCCTCGCGCGAGGAGGCGCGCGGGCTGGTGCGCTATGGCTGGCCGCTGATCTTCTCGTTCGGGATCACCGCGCTCGGCTTCACCACCGACCGGCTGATCATCGCCTATTTCGCCGGCAACGCGGTACTCGGCCCCTATGGCGTGGTCGCCGACCTGATGCGGCAGAGCTTCATGGTCGCGGGCGAATCCATCGCGCTCGCCCTCGTCACCATCGCCAAGCAGCAGGCGGACGAGGGAAGGCGCGCGCAGTCGGACGCGACGATGCGGCTCGCCTTCCGCGCCTGCGTGACGGCGGCGGCCTTCGGCGCCGCCTTCTTCATCATCTTCGGCGAGAAGCTGGTCGCCATCCTGCTCGGCGAAGGCTTCGCCCAGCCGGCCTACGAGATCATCCCGTGGATCGCCTGCGCCTTCTTCTTCATGACCATCCGGGTCTTCTACTTCTCGCAGGTGATCTATTTCATCGACGCCACCGTGATCGACCCGATCGTCAACGTCTTCTTCGTGGTCGTCTCGGTCGTCATCGCGCTGGTGCTGGTGCCGAGGGCCGGCGCGGCCGGGGGCGCGGCGGCGCTGGCCATCGCCCATGCCGGGGCCTGCGTGGTCGCGGCTTTTGCCGGGCGGCGCTACTACAAGCTGCCGGTGGAGCGGGCAGCCCTCTTCGGCATCCCGGCACTGGCGCTGCTGGCGCTCGCCGGCGCGTGGGGCCTGTCGTCGGCGCTCGACGGGGCGGCGTTGTGGGCGGGCGAGATCGCGCTGTTCGCGGCGGCCGCGCTCGTCGCCGCCTGGCGCTTCGACCTGTTCAGCCTCGTGATCGTCGGAGCCGGGCGGCAACGAGCCGCTTCATGAACACGACGTTGCCGACGAGGTAGCGGCGCCACATCCGCCGCGGCTCCAGCAGCAGGCGGTAGACCCATTCGAGGCGCAGCCTGCGCATCCATGCCGGCGCGCGCGGCTTCTCGCCGGCGGTGAAATCGAGCAGGCCGCCGACGCAAAGCGCCGAGGCCCCGCCCGGAACGGCGAGGTGGCGGGCGGCCCACAATTCCTGCCGGGGGCTGCCCATGCCGACCACGACGAGATCGGCGCCGCTGGCGAGGATGTCGGCGGCGACGCCGGCGTCGTCGTCAAAATAGCCGTCGCGGGCACCGACATAGCTGTGCTGCGGCGCGATCCGCGCGAATTCCTGCATCGTGCGCCGGGCGACGTCGCCGGCCGCGCCGACGACATGGATGCGCAGGCGCAGCCGCGTCGCGGCGAGATAGGCGGGGACGAAATCGGTGCCGTTGAGATTGGCCGGAAAGGAGCGGCCGTGGAGCAGCCGCGAGGCGATGTCCACACCGACGCCGTCGTTCAGCACCAGCGCCGCGCGCATCGCGGCGGCGAAGTCGGCATTGCCGGCGGCGAGGTTGGAGTTGTGGGCGTTGAGGAACGCAACCAGCACCGGCCCGTCGGCGGACAGGGCGTCGTCAAGGACGGCGAACGCCTCGTCCACCGTCGCGGCGACGACCGGAACCCCCAATATGTCGCGTGTCTGGGTTGTTTTCTGTTCCATCGGGGCCGTGGCGGACGCGAAACGGGAGGGGCGCGGGTTTATTTCGAAAGAGAAAGAAGCGTGACGGTTGCGCAAAATTAAGCGTGCCGGCGATTTTCCCGACCGGCCGATATCCATCTCGCCGAAAATCGGCTAAACGGCAAGCCGTGCAATCAACTTTGGATATATTCTCTTGTTCCTCGGCACTTCGGCGGACGACGTATACCGCAACCGCTTTCGGGTAAAGCGCTTCGCGCGCTTCCTGGGCAACGTCGACGACATCATCGCCCGCAAGGGGCAATGCCTGATCCTCGATTCCGGCGGGCGGATGGAGCATTGGTCGGCGATGGCCGACCTCTACGGCGACCGCGACATTCGCGTCACCCTGGTCAATCTCGAGGCGGAGGAGACGACCGACCCGCGCTTCACCAGCGTTGCCGGCAATGCCTGCGCCATGCCGGAATTCGCCGACAACAGCTTCGACCTCGTCTATTCCAATTCGGTGATCGAGCATGTCGGGCGCTGGTCGGACCAGAAGCGCATGGCGGCGGAAGTGCGGCGGCTGGCCCCGCATCACTTCATCCAGACGCCGGACTACTGGTGCCCGATCGAGCCGCATTTCCGCATGCCGGTCATCCATTGGCTGCCGGTGCCGTGGCAGACGACGATCGTGCGCGCCCGCGCCTGCGGCTTCTACCCGCGCGCCAACAATATCGACGAGGCGCTGATGATCCTCGAGGACGCGCGGCTGGTGAACCTGCGGGCGATGAAGGCGCTGTTCCCGGATTCGACCATCGAGCGCGAGCGGGTGCTCGGCCTGCCGAAATCCCTGATCGCCGTGCGCTGAGGCACCGTCCCAACCGTCATCCCGGACAAGGGCGCGAAGCGGCCGCCGAGCCGGGACCCATTGGTCGGGAATCGCTGGGCATGGCCCGGCTCTCGCCCTGGCGCACTTCAATCCTGCACAAGACAAGCCTTGGACCCGGCCGTGCTGCTCAATGGGTCCCGGCTCTCCCTCGCAAGCTCGGTCGGCCGGGATGACGCAAGCGAAGCCGCTGCCATATGCGATTGCGCCGCTTCCCCGGCGCCAGTCTCAGATATCTAGATTGGCGACGGAGAGCGCGTTTTCCTGGATGAAGTCGCGCCGCGGCTCGACCTCGTCGCCCATCAGTCGGGCGAAGAGCGAGTCGGCGTCGGTGGCGTCCGTGACCTTGACCTGAAGCAGCGAGCGCACGTCGGGGTCGAGCGTCGTCTCCCACAGCTGCTCCGCATTCATCTCGCCCAACCCCTTGTAGCGTTGCATGGTCAGGCCCTTCCTGCCCGCGGCGAAGATGGCGTCGAGCAACGCCGTCGGCCCGGACAGCGACACATCGGCCTCGCGCCGGCGCAGGCGAGGCTGCTGGCCGTAAATCTCCTGCAGGCGCGGCGCGTAGCGGTCGAGCGCGCGCGCGTCGGCCGAGCCGATCAGGGCCGCGTCGAGCACCACCGCCTCGCGCACGCCGCGCACGGTGCGCTCGAAGACGAGGCCGCCGACGCCGTCGTTCGACGGGTTGGCGCGGCCTTCCCAGCCGCGCTCCGTCTCCTCGGAGATCGCGTCGAGACGCCGCGCGACATAGGCGGCGGCCTCGGACGCGCGGCCGGGCTCGGACAGGATTTCGGGGTTGAGCGCGCCGGCGATCGCCGCCTGCTCGACCACGGTGCGCGAATAGCGCGTGTGCAGGCCGTTCATCAGCGTCCGCACGGCAAGCGCGTCGTCGACCACGGCGCGCAGGTCCGCACCCGTCCGCACCTCGCCGTCGCCGAGGGTCAGCGAAGCGTCGTCCAGCCCGGATTCGATCAGGAACTCCTCGAAGGAGCGCTCGTCCTTGATGTATTGCGCGCTCTTGCCGCGCGTCACCTTGTAGAGCGGCGGCTGGGCTATGTAGAGGTGGCCGCGCTCGATCAGCTCCGGCATCTGGCGGAAGAAGAAGGTGAGCAGAAGCGTGCGGATATGGGCGCCGTCGACGTCGGCGTCGGTCATGATGATGATCTTGTGATAGCGCAGCTTGTCGGCGTTGAACTCGTCCTTGCCGATGCCGGTGCCGAGCGCCGTGATCAGCGTGCCGATCATGTCGGACGACAGCATCCGGTCGAAGCGCGCGCGCTCGACGTTCAGGATCTTGCCGCGCAGCGGCAGGATCGCCTGGTTCTTGCGCGAGCGGCCGGACTTGGCCGAGCCGCCGGCGGAATCGCCCTCGACGATGAAGACTTCCGACTTGGCCGGGTCGCGCTCCTGGCAGTCGGCGAGCTTGCCGGGCAGCGAGGCGATGTCGAGCGCGCCCTTGCGCCGGGTCAGCTCGCGGGCCTTGCGCGCGGCTTCGCGCGCCGCCGCCGCCTCGACCACCTTGCCGATCAGCACCTTGGCCTCGGCCGGGTGCTCTTCCAGCCAGGTGCCGAGCGCCTCGTTCACCAGGCTTTCCACCACCGGCCGCACCTCGGACGAGACGAGCTTGTCCTTGGTCTGCGAGGAGAATTTGGGATCGGGCACCTTGACCGACAGCACCGCGGTCAGTCCCTCGCGGCAGTCGTCGCCCGTCAGCGA
>Ga0172382_10008034_pt1 | contig 14829 bp, 16 predicted proteins | sample Leawel138RmetaG_FD_122245 | JGI IMG/M metagenome (GOLD analysis project Ga0172382, IMG submission 122245) | Leachate microbial communities from a municipal landfill in Southern Ontario, Canada - Leachate well 138R metaG | ecosystem: Engineered > Solid waste > Landfill > Unclassified | place...
CTGTTCCCAGGCGCGCTGCATGGAGGGCATCTCCTCGCGGCAGGGCGGGCACCAGGTGGCCCAGAAGTTGACGATCACCGGGCGGCCGCGCAGTTCGGACAGGCGCCAGGTCTTGCCGTCCACGTCCTGCAGGGTGAAATCCGGCGCGGGCGGCAGGCCGGCTACCGGGGTCAGGGTCTGCGGCAGCTTGCCGGCGGCAGAGGCGCACAGCGGCAGTAACAGGGCGGCCAGCAACAGCCAGGGACGCAACATGAAAAATTTCCTCATCACAGTTATTCGCCGCCCGATATGGATGGACGCATCGGGCTTGGGGCAGCGACGCCCCGTGCCGCCGTAGGAGCGGATCGCATCCGCGATACGGCGCCGAATCAGGACCCGCCAGGTCGCGGATGCGATCCGCTCCTACTGGGGACGTTCATTGCTCCGCGGCACACTGCATGGCGGGGAAGCGCTGGCGCTTTTCCTGTTCGCCTCTGCGCCATATCACTTCGAGATCGAAGCGGCTGCCCGGCGCGAGCCCCAGGGTGATCATGCCCATGTTCCAGTCGCCCGGTTCAAACCGCTGTTCGGTGGGGAACAGCGCCCAGCGGAAGGCGATGCGTGCCGGCGGGCTGACGCCCATGCGCTCCCATTGCTCCTGCCACTGCGCCTCCAGCCTGAGCGGCTGCGCACTGCCACCGGTGGGATGCACACGCCACCCGGCCAGATTCAATGTCATCGGAGCGGCGGCCTCCGCGCCGTTGCGGATGATGGCCTGGAACACGCAGTCCCGCGCCAGCGGCTCGGCCTGTTGCGGCGTGAAGCCGCGGCCCTGGAAGAAGGCGCGGGTCTGATCCGGCAGGCGCTGGTTGAAGGTGAAGGAGGTGCCCTCACCCTGCCAGTGCCAGCCGGGCAGGCCGCTGCCGTCTTCGGCGATCTGTTGCACGGCGGCCAGTACCGGTGTGGTGCCCAGCAGCAGCACGCCCAGCAGCGGTTGCATCAGTGGGCCTCGATGAAGGCCACCGCCGCGTCGGCCAGTTCCTCGGCGTAGAGGTCGAGGAAGAAGTGGTCGGCGCCGTCGATGGTGAGGAGCTGCGCGTGTGCGCCGGGCTGCACCTCGGCCATCTTCTGCGGCAGGTCGCGTACGGTGGTATCGTCGCCGCCGGCTATGACCAGCACCGGCTTGCGCACCTCGCGCAGCACCGTCGGGGTATCCATGCGCGGGTCGGGCTGGTGGTAGGAGAGGAAGGCATGGGCCGTGGCGGCGGTCTGCTGGCAGTAGACGAAATCCACCGGCTGCATCAGCGTATCGCCCTGGCCCTGGGCCACCAGGGCCGCGGCCTTCTTCAGCTCGGCGGCGAAGGGCTTGTTGTAGCGGCTCTGGTAGTTCTTTTCGTCGTAGCCGGCGCTCCAGGTCTGCGGCGCGGCGAGGACCACACTCTTGATCAGGGCGCTGTCGTGGGCGGCGGCGTAGCGCGCGATCTGGTTGCCGCCGCGCGAGTGGCCGAACAGGACGACGGACTGCACGCCCTGTCCTCTGAGCCAGTCCAGCCACAGGCCGACCTCGTCCACCGCGTCGGTGTGGCGGTGACGGTGCGGCGCGGCGCAGTCGTACATGCCTTCGCGCTTGCTCTGGCCCAGGCTGAGGTTGATGGCGAGGCTGCTGTAGCCTCGCTCCAGAAAGGCCTGCTGCAGGGTGCTGATGATCTCCATGCGGTTGTGCGCCAGGGTGCCGTGCAGCATCAGGATCACCGGCCCGGCCTTCCAGTCGTCGCCGGCCCGTTCCAGTTTGGCGCTGACCTGCAGCCCCTGGTGGGTCAGGGTGAGGGTTTCGGCCTGGGCGTTGCCGAGGGCGATGAGCAGGCACAGAATGGGTAGCAGGCGTTTCATGATGACTCCTCCGATGCAGTGTTATAATTCAAGCTGTTTATTGAATATTTGAAGGGGGCGCCCCGACGATGTCAAGCCAAGGCTTCAAACAGCAACTCTTCGAGCAGTTCGCCCGCGTGGCGAAGGCAATGGCCAATGGCAATCGCCTGGAATTGCTCGAATTCCTCGCCCAGGGCGAACGCACGGTGGAGGCCCTGGCCAAGGTCTCCGGCCTCACCGTCGCCAACACCTCGCAGCACCTGCAGCAGCTGCGCCAGGCCGGGTTGGTCGTCGCGCGCAAGGAGGGGCAGCACGTCCACTACCGCCTCTCCGGCGACGATGTCATCGCCGCCCTGGAATGCCTGCGCCGGGTGGCGGAGACCCATCTTGCCGACGTGTCGCGCCTGGTTGACACTTATTTGACCGTCAAGGACAGCCTGGAGCCGCTGCCCGCCACCGAGCTCCTGAGCCGCGCCCGCGACGGCCTGGTCACCGTGCTCGATGTGCGTCCGCCCGAGGAGTTCGCCGCCGGCCACCTGCCCGGCGCCATCAACATCCCGCTGGCCGAACTGGAACAGCACCTGGCCGAGCTGCCCAAGGAAAACGAGGTGGTGGCCTACTGCCGCGGGCCGTATTGCGTGCTGGCCTTCGAGGCGGTGCGCCGCCTGCGCGCCCAGGGCTACCAGGCGCGGCGCCTGGAAAACGGCTACCCGGAGTGGAAGCAGGCCGGGTTGCCGGTGGAATGATTTCGTAGTCGGGTTACGCTGCGCTAACCCGAATACGCCCCGAAGGGGCCGCTCCGCGTCGGGTTACGGCTGCGCCTAACCCGACCTTGTATCTCTTCTTTACCTTACTCCCAAGCGCCCTGCACATAGCGCACCTGCGCCCCGTCCTCGCCCTTGTGCACCCAGGCCAGGTGCAGGCGCCCGCCGTGCCACAGCAGCACCGGGTTGTCCTGGTGGCCGGAGCCGGAGGCGCCAGGGAGGGTGAAGTCGTCGCTCCAGTCCTTTTCGCCGTGGCGGGTGGACAGCCAGATGTCGGGGCTGTCGTCGCGCGGGTCGTCCCAGGCGGCGACCACGCCGTGGGGTGTGACGGCGACTGCCGGGTGCCACTGCGGCTTTTCGGCGGCGAAGGCGTCCTGGGCCTTTTCGTTGGCGCCGAAGCCCTTGCCGTGGTCGGTGCTCACGGCGGCGTAGATGTCGTAGCCGGAGAGGAAGTCGCGCTTGTCCATCCACACCGCCGCCACCGTGGCGGCGCCGTCGCCGGCGAGGGAGATGCGGGTGACGCCGGGGCCGCGGCCGAGGCCCAGCTCGGCCGCGCTGCTGCTGCGCGGGATTTCGTTGAGCGGCTGCGGCGCGCTCCACTGCGCGCCGTCGCCGCTGGTCGCCGTCATCAGGCGGGTATGGCCGGCGCGGCGGTCCTCCCAGGCAATGGTGTAGCCCCGGGCAGTCGCGGCGAGGGAGGCGTAGAGCTGTTCGTCCTGGGCGGGGCTGGTGTCGACGGCGCGGGCGGCGCCGGTGCTGACCTGCATGCCGTCCACCGTGAGCGGGGCGCTGATCAGGCGCAGGAAGCGGCCGTCGCGGCGGCCCCAGGCGGCGTGGAGACGGCCCTTGCCGGCCGCCAGGGTGATCTGGGCGGAGGTCGCGCCATCCAGCGTGACGATGGGGCCGGTTGCCGTGGCCGAAAACACCCGCGCCACCACCTTGCCATCCTGCTCGAAGCCAGCCAGGAAGCGGCCCTCGTCCAGGCCGACGATCACCGGCTCGTAGGCCTCCTTGCCGTTGCTGAGGCGCAGCGGGGCGGCGAAGCCAGGCCGGTCCAGCGCCCGCAGGGCGACATAGACCTGCGGGCTGCCGTCGCGGTTGTCTTCCCAAACCACGGCGAGGACATCGTCGCTGGCGGCGAGGTTGCCGCGCCCGGCAGACTCCAGGTGGGGGAACAGTCCGGCCTGCGCCGTGCCCGACGCCGCCTCGAAGTCGGCGAACACCCACTCCGCCTGCAGCGGCAGGGCCAGCGCCAGGCCCAGCACCCCGCCGGCCAGCCACCTCATGACGGATTCTCCGCCAGGAACTCCAGCAGCTTCATCTTTTTGTAGTGGCCGCCCTGGACAAAGCGGTCGAAGTCGCGGAAGTCCTGCACGGTCTTGAAGCCGGGTACCTTGAGGATCGCCGCACCGTCCGGTTCCAGGTAGATGAATACCGGGGTGGCGAAGACGTTGAGGCGCGCCCCCAGTTCCATTTCGGTGATGCGTTCGCCCGAGGGCAGGGTGAGGCGGGTGCCGCTCTCGGCGTCGACGTAGACCAGCACGTAGTTGTCGCTGTAGCGCTGCTTCAGCCCGGCGTCGGAGAAACTCTCCTTGTTGGTCTTGTCGCACCAGGCGCAGCCGTAGCGGCCGAAGTAGAGGAAGATTTTTTTGCCGCTGGCCTGGGCCTGGCGCAGGCCCTCGTCGTAGGGCACGAAGGCGTAACCGGCCGGGGGATCGGCGTGGACGGCAGCGGCAAACAGCAGGGTGGCGAGGGCCAGCAGGTGGGTCAGGGCGTTCATCGGGGGCTCCGTGTGTCGGCGTGCTTGTGTTGAGTGGGGACGGCATGCGGCTTTATTCCACCCGCCATGCAAAGATAGCTAATGGCTATCGAATCGATTTGAATAATCCATTTCACCTATTTTCTGGCGCCGCTATCCTTTGGCCCATGCAGGACCATTCAACGGGGGATGCCGCCATGACCAAGACCATCACCTTTGCCATCATGCACTTTTCCATTGCCTTCGGCGTGGTGTACGCGCTGACCGGCGACGTGATGATCGGCAGTGCCGTGGCCCTGGTGGAGCCGGCGGTGAATACCGTGGGCTACTACTTCCACGAAAAGGCCTGGAGGATGTTCGGGCGCCGGCCGCCGCGTACGGCGGAGCGGACGATGGAGGCGGTGCAGGCATGAAACTGCCCCGCGACCCCCACCTGCTCTACAGCGTGATCAACATGAAACTGCGCAACGACTACGCCGACCTCGACGATCTGGTACACAGCCTGGGTGTGGAGCGGGAGGGACTGGAGCAGCGGCTGAGCAGGGCCGGTTATCGCTATGACACCGGCCTGAATCAGTTCCGCCTCAAATGATGTTGGTTTCCGCCAGGTAAGGCGCAAACAGAGGTTTCAGCTCATCCAGGGTGGCACCCAGGCCGTGCTGCATGCCATGCACGAACATGTCGAGCAGAACCAGGGCATTGATGGCGCCGTCCTCGCGCTTGATGGAGCGGATGCGATCGGCCATGCCCTTGTTTACCTTGGCCACCTTCTCGTAAAAACGGAATAGCCCCTTCATGTCCATGTCGGCGGACAGATTGTCCTGCCAGCGGTAGTACTGCGCCAGCATGTACATGGAGGCGGCGCGGTAGAAGGTTTCCTCCGGGCTGGCGAAGGGCAGGTGAAAACGTGCCATCGGCTTGAAAAACTCGGTGACCGGGCAGCCGCTGGTGGCGACAATAATCCCCATCAGCGAACTGATTCCTTCCTGGGCGGTGGCGCTGCGGGTGAGGGTGCGGTCATCCACCACGACGGTGACCTTGACCTGATCGATGGAGGTGACGTCGCTCAACTGCTCCACCACCGGTGACAGGTGGGCCGCCAGCGGGCAGTGGCTGTAGGAGCCATAAGGCAACTGGCAACCGGCGCATTGCTTGAACTCCAGCCGGGTCCATTCCGGCAGTACGGGCGGCAGAGATTCGCGCGGCACCAGCGTGATGCCATCCAGGTTAATGTGGAACTGCTCCTCGCGTCCGTTGGGAAAGCTGAAGCGATATTCGTAACTGACAGTGTCCATGTCCCTTGCCGATTGGTGGGTGACAGGCGGGAAGTGTAGCGGTAACCGGCCACTACGGGCTAGAGCTGTAGCGCTGCTATGCTTGCCTTAGCGCCACGGTAGGATGATTGCGGGGAATTGGGGATGGCACGAATGTTTTTTGGGTTGCTGCTGGCTGTGCTGCCGCTGGTTGCAATAGCTGATTTGCCGCGCGGGGACTGTGTTGCCCCGGCGCCGCGCACCGATTTGACTCACTGTGATTTTGGCGGGCGGTCTCTTGCCGGATATGCCTTGGAAGGGGCGCGCTTTACCGGCATGCAGCTGGAAAACATGAATTTCCGTGGTGCGGTATTGGCTGGTGCGGATTTTCGCGGCGCCAATCTCAAATGGGCGCATTTCGATGATGCCGATTTGCGCACGGTCGACTTTTCCACGGCCGACCTGTTCCACACCACCTTCAATGGAGCTCGCATGGATCAGGCCCGTCTCAACGACGCCTTCATGTTCGGCACCAACCTGCTCGAGGTACAGGCGCCGGGCGCGGACTTTACCGGTGCCTATCTCAAGGATGTATTGTTCGATGAATCGGACCTGAGCTGGACACGCTGTCTGGGATGTTTCATGCGTAGCGGCGGCATGGCCGGTGCACGACTGCACGGCGCCGACTTCAGTGGCGCCGACATGACCGGCCTGGATGGTGAGGCGACGGATTTCGGGGATGCGCGCTTGGTCGGAGTGCGTTTCAATGGTGCCATTCTGCGCCATGCGCGCTTTCGTGGTGCCGATCTGGATGGCGCCGATTTCATCCATGCCGATCTGACCAATACGGAATTTGGCGGTGCGAAAAATCTGCCGGCCTCGGTGGGTGAGGTGCTGATGCGCTATTTCGGCGCCGAGGAATCGCGGTAGGCGTGCGGCGGCTGTTATTGGCATTGCGGGTTTGGCGCGAAAAATGACGGCGCTGCACAGCCGATGAGCCGTTGGCGGTATTCATACCCCCACAGCTACCGCGTGTAACACGCCCGGGATCGTTGTCACCCCCGGCGCGTCATCGGACAGATCACGCCCTATGCGGATGGCATCCGCTGCCCAAAGGCGACCTCCCTGTCGCCGATGTGTTGTCGCGGCCCGGTGTCTTCGGTATGTGGCCTATGGCCCAACATAGTCATCCAGATATTGAGGATGCGGATACGGATTGTCCGGCCCATACGGGAAATACGGGTAATAGGGATAATCCGGATAAGTCATTCCCGGTGTATACGGCGGCGGATATTCATAATCCGGCGGCGGCGGCGGCGGCGGAGGAGGCTCCGGCGGCGGTGGTGGCGGAGGAGGCGGCGGTGGTGGCTCCGGCGGCGGCGGTGGTGGGGGCAGCCAGCTCGGATGGCCTGACGAATTTACCTGGTCGCCCTGGTTGAATTGCGGGTCGTCGGGTCCTGAGCCGTCGTTGCCACCCGCCTGGAACAGCAGCGGCGGCGCATCCAGTGGGCGCGGCGGCTGGTTGGGCGGCGTGAACGATGAATGCCCGGCAGGAAGGTTAAGCATGCCGAAGGCATTGGCGACAAAAATGGTGCCCTCGCCAGTCGTCGTATATAGCCCGTCTGCGGGCGGCTCGCCATTGTTCGGTGGGCAGTCGCCGGCACAGTAGCGGGCGCCATAGCCGGTGCCGCGGATGCCGATGGTGGCTACCGGGGTGGTGACGCTGTAGGTTTCCTTGGAGCGTACGCCGATGGTCCCGGTGACGGCGCGCAGGCCCCCCTTGAGCAGTTCAAAGCTGCTCTTGTCGTTGGCCGCATCGGCATCGAACTGGTAGGCGTTGATGGCGAAGCGCGAATGCGGCTGCATGGAAATGAAGCCGCCGTCAGTGAAGCGGACCTGGATCTGCCCCTCGCCGGTAATCAGGGTGTCGCCGCTGTAGATTGGAGCGCTGCGTTTGAGGGCACGATCACGGCCATCGTCACCGCGTGCCAGCGCGTCACCTTTGGCGAAGATGATCTTGCCGGCCATCTCGGCGGCCTGAATACCCGACCAGGCCAGGGTGCCCGCCAGTAGAAGGAGTGCAATACGCAAGGTAGACATTCCGTGCATCCCCCTATTTGAAGTCGTAGCGCAGCGCAATCTGGAACTGATTGCGATCATAGTCGTACACGCTGATGTTGGAGTCGTTGCGTGTGTGATGCAGTTGCGGCTGGATACTGACGTGTTCACTAAAGCGGTAATGCAGGCCGAGGGTCAGATCGAGAATCTGATCGTGGCGTCGCTTGAGGAAGAACGGGTCATTGCTGTCACGTTTGCCGTCGTGCCAGACGAGTAAGCCGGTAAGTCCCAGTTTCTCGTGCAGACTGTAATCACCGCCGACCCGCAAGCCATAGAATTTCTGCCCGTATTCAGGATGGGCGCGGTCCTGTTCGCGGTCGGTTCCGATGTAGCCGCCAGCGTAGAACAACGGCTTGCCGGGGGCGTCGAAGGCATGGCTCCAGGTAGCGCCCAGGCTGTTTTGATCCACGTCGCGTGACTTCTGGTCGGGATAACGGAGGGCCGCGTGGCGCATGAATGCCGAGAGATGGTTGCGGGCGTCGAGCGTATGATTCCATTGCAGGCTCAAACCACCCAGCTCCCGGTTGGTCTCGCCGTCGACATCGAATTGCTGGGCCTGCAGCGTGACTCCATAGCTGTTGCGGCCCTGCAGCCAGCGTACGCCTGCATAGACATCGAAGGTATCGGTATCGTATTCGTCATGGCTGTCGTGGCGGCGCAGGTCGGCACGGCCACCCAGCAGCAGACGGGTGGTGCTGGAGAGTGGGCCGGCGTAGTCCACCGCGCCGCGCAGACGCAGGAAATTGTCGTCTTCGCTGGTGCTGCCTTCGGTGAGCGTGACCGGAACACCATATAACGGGATATAGGCGGTGGTATCGTCCGTGGCGCTGTTGATGTTGCTGTCGTGTCCGGCCGCCAGTTCGATGTGGCCGGTGAGGTGATGCCGGCTGCGTGCCGCACGCCGATCGATGGCGCTGAGGTAGCGGTCGAGGGTTGCCCGGTGTGCGGTGGTGAGTGGTTGTTGTGCAGCGCGGCGGAAACTGTGGCGGGCGGCGACATCCTCGCCCATCAGGTAGTGGGCACGCCCCAGCGCCAGCAATGCCGGGCCGTCGTCAGGCCGCTGGGCGAGTACGCGTTCCAGGGCGAACACCGCATGGGCCGGTTTGTCCGCTTCCAGCGCTGCCAGTGCCAACAGATAGTCATAATCCGGGTCGCCGGCACGCTGTTCCAGTTGACCGGCAAGCAAGTCATAGGCGGCAGTGCCCCGGTCACTTTCCAGTAACTGCCTAGCCTCGTCGAGCATGGCGTCGGCGTGGGCGGTGGCGGACAGGAGCAGGGTGGTATAGCTCAGGGCCTGCAGGGTGGAAATGAGGAATCCCCTCGTGCCCCTACGTTGCGGGCTGCGTGTACGCGTCATAGTGCCACCTGGTTGTGTGAGCTACTGCTCAAATACTAACACCTCGCTGCGATATGTCAGCACCCAGGCGCAGCTTTTTTTCCCGCTGCCCGCCTGGGTTAGAATGCATCCACTTACCCAACCGGATACATGTCATGGCCGACGATCTTGCCGACCTGCTTCAGAATAATCGCGCCTGGGCGGCCCAGCATATCGCCCAGGATCCCGAATTCTTCACCCGCCTATCGTTGCAACAGAGTCCCCAGTATCTGTGGATAGGCTGTTCCGACAGTCGTGTTCCGGCCAACGACATCGTCGGTATGGCACCGGGGGAGCTGTTCGTGCACCGCAATGTGGGCAACCTGGTCTACCACACAGATTTCAATTGCATGTCGGTACTGCAGTACGCCATTGAAATCCTGCAGGTGAAACACATCATTGTCACCGGCCACTACGGCTGCGGCGGCGTGCGCGCCGCCCTGCAGAATCGTGAGCTGGGGCTCATCGACAACTGGCTGCACCATGTGCGCGACATTTACGATCGCAATCGTACCCGGCTGGAACCGCTGGACGAGGAAGCTCGCATCGACCGCCTGTGCGAACTGAACGTGGTGCAGCAGGTCGCCAACGTCTGTCACACCACCATCGTGCAGCGCGCCTGGCACAAGGGGCAGGCGCTGTCGGTGCACGGCTGCATCTACAGCGTCAAGGACGGCATTCTGCGCGACCTGGGTGTGCGGGTCACCGACGCGGAGCAGCTGGCGCCGGTATATCGGATAGAGGGGTAGGGGGCAGGGAACTGTGGGGTCAGATTCAATTGAAAACCTAGGTTATGCCTTCCCGCGTTCGCGAAAAGCCTGACTGCGGCGGTCGCCTCCTTGCGGAAGCCTGGTTGGCCGGCGTTTCAGAATCAGTTCGATTTCGGCCTTGAGCCGGTCATTGCCAAGCGGCCAGCTGCCCTGGCTGGCTGTGCGCATGGATGCCAATGTTTCGTCGCCGAGATGCGCGCTGAAAAGTGTTTGGTAGGTAGTCTGAGGACTGGCGGTGTTGCTGTCGAGGGACAAGCACAGCGGATGCGGCGCAAGCAAAGGGTTTGTCGGCCCCCTGGCGTTCGCTTGGTAGCTGGACCATCGATAGATGCCGGGGCTGTTTATCATGCCCGCCCGAACGGGATTCAACTTGATGTAGCCTTGGAGGGTGAGCAGGTATGGTCCGCTTTCGATAAGAACGGATTTGAAGCGGCCCTCCCATAGCGTCCCGCTGCGTCGATAGGTGTAATTGATGTGCCGGACATATCGACGGCCGAGCGACTGCATCAGGTTGCTGAGGCCATCGGCACGCTGCGGGGTAAGCAGCAGGTGGACGTGGTTGGTCACCAATACGTAGGCGTGGATGGCGCAGCCTTGTTTTTCGGCTTCTTCGCCCAGCCGGTCCAGATAGTGCCAGCAGTCGTTCTCTGTTGGTATTTCAGTTTACTCTGACCCCACTGGTTTTTTTGTATCGACCTTCACCAGAAGGCTTTCCGACCAGCGGTCGTGCCAGCTCATCTTTTCCTTGTCCCACAGCGACCACCAGAAGCCGAGGCCGAGGGCAGCCCACGAGACGATAGCGGTCATGAAGCGCAGCAGGGCCTGGGACCAGCTGATGGCATGCCCGTCGCGGGTCTGCACGCGGATGCGCCAGGTGCGCATTCCCAGGGTTTGCCCGCCATGGGTCCAGAACCAGCCGAAGAACAGAAAGGCCACCGCCAGCAGCCAGAACAGGGCCAGCGGGTCGAAGCTGCCGTCGCCAGCGCCGCGGCGCAGCAGGGTGTAAGGCACGAAGGCGAACAGCTCCACGCCGAGCAGCAGCACGGTGTCGTACAAGGCGGCGGCCAGACGGCGCAGCAGGGGGCAGGGGGCGAGATTGTTGTTCAAGGTTTGATTTTCATGGCTCATTGGTCAGGGCGCCACCTTACCGTTTTTCTCGGTGACTTTGAATATTTGTGTGCATTTGATGCCGCTGTGCACCGTTCTGCTACGACGACCGGGCACCGCTTAAGCCTGATTTAAGCTTGCTTTGTTAGTGTTGCACCACTGGTCATATATGGTGGTGGGTGGAAGCAGGATGAGACGTTCTCCGTACTTCGATTTCAAGGGACGCTATACGGCCGTATTCCTTTATATTGGGATATTCGTCGCCATTTCCTTCGTCGTGCGCGTAGCGCTGCTGTGGAAACAGCTTGACGGTGTCGATGCCGGGCTACTCGGTGTGCTGAAGATGTTTGGTGTCGGGCTGGTGTATGACTTGATTACGGCCAACTATTTCGCCATTCCCTTTGTCCTTTATCTGTTGTTGCTTCCGGAGGCGCTGTTTCGTCACCGCTTGCACCGCGCACTGCTGGAGTTTGGCTACGTTGTCGCGATCTTTGTACTGTTGTTTGTCGGGGTAGCGGAGTGGCTGTTCTGGGATGAATTTTCCAGCCGGTTCAATTTTATTGCCGTGGACTACCTCATCTACACCCAGGAGGTGGTCGGGAATATTCGTGAATCCTATCCGACGACCGCGATCCTAAGCGGGGTGGTCGTGGCCTCTTTGGCACTGTATGCCTATTTGCGGCGCCACCTCGTCGCCTCCATCGCCCACCCTACCGGCATGGGGGCGCGGCTGCGCCACGCGGCCGGATTTGTCGGGGTCGCCGCGCTCTCCGTGGTTCTGGTCGACAGTTCGCTGGCACACATCTCCGATAATCAGTACGAAATCCAGCTGGCAGGCAATGGGCCGTATAACTTTTTTGCAGCGTTTCGCAACAACGAACTGGATTACAACGTCTTTTACCGCACTGAGCCGGAGGATGTGGTGCGTGCACGTCTGGGGCGTCTGGTAGGCAATGAGGCTGCCGTGGCCGCAGATGAACTTTCCGTGCAGCGCAATATTGTTGCCCACGGTCAGGAGCGCCGGCTCAACGTCATGCTGGTGGTGGTAGAAAGTCTCAGTGCAGACTTCCTTGGCGCCTATGGTGACAACAGGGGGCTCACGCCGCATCTGGATGCCCTTGCGGCCGACAGTCTGCGTTTCACCCAACTCTACGCCACCGGTACCCGCACCGTGCGCGGGCTGGAGGCGCTTACCCTTTCGTTACCACCAACGCCGGGCCGCTCCATCGTCAAGCGCCCTGACAATGCTGGCTTGTATTCAGCCGGGTACCTGTTCCGCGAACGTGGTTACGACACCCGCTTTCTTTATGGCGGCTACGGGTATTTCGACAATATGAACGCGTTTTTCGAGGGGAATGGCTATGAGGTGGTAGATCGTACCAGCATCAGTGAAACTGAGGCGCCCTTCGGCAATGTATGGGGCATTGCGGACGAATATCTGCTCAACCGGACACTGGCGGAGGCGGACCGTTCCTACGCCGCCGGGCGTCCGTTTTTTCACCATGTCATGACGACCTCCAACCACCGCCCCTACACCTATCCTGAAGGGCGTATCGATATCCCATCCGGAAAGGGGCGTAGAGGCGCGGTAAAGTACGTTGACTGGGCCTTGGGTGATTTCATCAGGCAGGCCAGGCAACGCCCCTGGTTCGACGATACGGTGTTCGTCATCGTTGCCGATCATTGTGCCAGCAGTGCCGGCAGTACCGAGCTGGCTGTAGCTCGTTATCGCATACCGCTGCTGATCTATTCCCCAAAACATGTCGTGCCGGCACAAAACGATGTTCTGGCCAGCCAGATCGATGTCATCCCCACCCTGCTGGGCCTGCTCAATTTTACTTACAGCAGCAAGTTCTTCGGTCAGGATTTGTTGGCGCAGGGCAGCGAAGGGCGCGCCCTGATCGGGAATTATCAGAAACTGGGGTATCTCCATGACAATCGTCTGACGGTGTTGTCGCCGAAGCAGGAGGTCACGGCCTATACCGTCGATATTCGCGAGGGGCGCATGGAGGCTACTGAGCCGCGCTCAGATGAGATCGCCGATACCATCGCGATCTATCAGGGTGCCAGCGAGCTTTATCGTCGTGGCAAACACTCCTGGAGTGCCAACTGAGCACCGTCATACCTTGCGCTTGAATGCCCAGGCATACAGGAGCAGCGCCACGCTCCAGCAGACGAATGCAGACCATATGTCGTGCGATACAAAGTGTGCGCCACGTACCCACTGTGTGGCAGCGAATAGTGTGCCGGTCGCAAGTGCCACCCCCAGCCCTGTCAGGGCAAGGCGGCGGTTTCTATCGCGGAACAGGAAGTAGAGGAAAAAAAGCGAAAATCCGCCCGAGGAATGGCCGCCGGGGAAGCAGACGCCACGGGGCATGTCGGCTGGTCGCGCACTGAAAGCGGGGATGTACGGCCGTTTACCACCATATTGTTCCAGGCTCCAGGGGCAATCCACGTTGGAGACCTGCTTGCCGGCCGATACCAGCCCGGTGCCCAACAGCATGCAGAGAAAAGCGTAGCCAAAGGAACGCCGCCATCGGCGCAATCCGCTACTCATCAGGGTGCCGGCCAGGCCAAGCAGTACCAGCACAGCAACCAGCTTTATCGCGTTGGCCCCGCCGTCATGCAGTACATTCTGGGTCAGCCAGGTATTGCCGATGCGCCAGCGGCCCTGTGCCGAGTCGTAGAGCAGGTTACTGACGGCAACATCCAGTTCGGAAAACTGCCCCAACAGCGCCAGGACGAGAAATAGGAGTGTCGGCACGATGCCGTGCCATAACCAGAACTGCCTTGCAGTCGTCGCAGTCGTTGTCATTGGTATGTACGCCCGGGAGTCGAAAGGACCTATTGTTTCATTCCGACCCAGAAATTCCCATGGTGCCGATGGTGGTGGCCGACAGTCTCCACGGGCCGGCGGGTAGAACGGCAACACCAGCTTCTGGGTGGAAAAACTGCGGGTTTCGGCCCCCCGGTAGTGCCTTGCCAGCCTCCCCGGCGTTTTCCCTTTCCCCGGTTTGCCAGTATCATTGGCGCCTCTCCGAATTCTCACCGAAAGGCCTGCCCTGTCATGCTGCTGTTGCGCGGAAGTCCGGCTCTGTCCCCGTTTCGTCTGGAAAAGCTGCTGGCCCAGGTGCGCCGCGCCGTGCCAGGGGTGGAACACCTCTATGCCGAGTTCGTCCACTTCGCCGACCTGGAGCGGGCGCTCAGCGACGCCGAGCGCGGGGTGATGGAGCAGCTCCTCAGCTATGGCCCGCGCCTGAGCGTGGAGGAGCCGCACGGCCGGCTGTTCTTCGTGGTGCCGCGCCTCGGCACCATCTCCCCCTGGGCCTCCAAGGCCACCGATATCGCCCACAACTGCGGCCTGTCCATGGTGCACCGGCTAGAACGCGGCGTGGCCTATTACGCCGCCAAGGCCGGCGACGCCCCGTTCAGCGAGCACGAGGTGGCCCAGGTGGCGGCGCTGCTGCACGATCGTATGACCGAGAGCGTGCTGGACGCGCTGGAGGAGGCGGCCGGGCTGTTCCGCGCCCAGGAACCGGTGCCCTTGCGTTCGGTGGACGTGCTGGCCGGCGGCCGCACCGCGCTGGAAAAGGCCAACAAGGAGTGGGGCCTGGCCCTGGCCTCCGACGAAATCGATTACCTGGTGGAGAACTTCACCGCCCTCGGCCGCAACCCGACCGACGTCGAGCTGATGATGTTCGCCCAGGCCAACTCCGAGCACTGCCGCCACAAGATCTTCAACGCCGACTGGGTCATCGACGGCCAGGCGCAGGACAAGTCGCTGTTCGGCATGATCCGCAACACCTATCACCACAACAGCAAGGGCATCCTGTCC
>Ga0172382_10008035_pt1 | contig 14829 bp, 15 predicted proteins | sample Leawel138RmetaG_FD_122245 | JGI IMG/M metagenome (GOLD analysis project Ga0172382, IMG submission 122245) | Leachate microbial communities from a municipal landfill in Southern Ontario, Canada - Leachate well 138R metaG | ecosystem: Engineered > Solid waste > Landfill > Unclassified | place...
AATGCTTTGAATTGCCGGGGCAGCGCCTCATGGTGGGAGAAATGACACAACGGCAGATGGACCTCTATGAGAAACTGGGGGTTATGCCTCCGGCCTCGTTACAATAGGCCGGGAATTCAGGTTACAAGGGAGTCATGTAAAAGGTTGAAAGACGCTGGATTCCGCCGCAAAAAGTCGGCGGAATGACGGGGTTGGTGGATTACGGTATTGTGTGCGCATTCGGGCAAGAGGAAAGTAATTACGATACAGTCTCCTTAAGGCCGTATGACGGAGAGAGAGGGAAACTCCTCACCCGATTATTTTTATTTTCTTCTTCTCAGGCTTATTTCTCAAAAGGATATACGTTGCGCCTGGGCCGCCTTCGGGCATTACGGCGTTGGAGAATGCGGTCACCCACTTGCGGTGCATGGCACGCACGATCCAGGTTTTCAGATAATCTTTAATTATTGGTGCCCGTTTTGATTTCAGGCCACGCCCGTGAATGATCTTGATGCATTTGAGGTCTTTCTTTACTGCCTCGCGCAAGAAATATTCGAATGTCTCGCGGGCGCTTTCGATAGATAACCCATGAAGGTCAACAACCTGCTGGACCGAAAATTCACCATTGCGGAGCTTTTCCATGACGAGGGGGCTCACGCCATCTGCATAGCCCTCCATATATTCGGGAAGGTTCGTTACATTTATCGTGTTGCTGTCTGCAAGAACACTCTGAAGAAGCCTGTCCTCTTCACTCACCCTGGCAGGGTCTGGCGTGACGGAGCGTTCTTTCTTACGGCGTACACGGTTATCGCGCTTTGAGATAGCACGAACACCCTGCATTGCCTCGCTGAATACGGTCTCCTCATCATCCGGCCTTATCTCGTTTCGCAGGGGCGGCGGTTCTTTTTCAACCTTGATGCGATGTTCTCGTATAAAGGCGGAAAGATCGGCAAATGGTTTATTTATCGAATCGTTCCCATCCATGGGATACGCTCATCAGGAAAGTTCCATATCGCTTACAGCGATCGCATACGTTTCAGCGATCTCCTGAAAATCAAGGAGTTTTACGTCAAAAGCACCTTTCTCGCCGGGTTCGATAGCGATGGTATCCGAATAATCGGCCAGGACATTGTTCCTGTCGTCGAAAAGCGTGACCGTGACCGTGATAAGCGACTCTTCCGGCCGTTCGTTGATGAGCCAGCCGGAGATCTTTGCCCAAAAGGGAAGGGCAAGCAAACCGCAGCACGGCATGAGCGACGGAAGAAAAATGTGGCCTTCGACGGCTATACCGTCAATGGAACGGACATCCGTGCATCGAGGCTCTTTCTGGTCCTGGGGGATTATACACCCGATAAGATTTCTGGTCGTTGTCATAATCGTTCAATCACCGCTATTCTTATTTACCACATGTGAAGAACTTTTGACAACAAACAGTATTTATAATAAATTACAAATATGCAAGGACACGTTTGTACGTGAGGCAGGAAATGAGCGAGGGCCGCTGTACCGCGTTCTTATTCTCGTTTCTGCTGCATGGAATAATAGTAGCAGCCGCATTGATCATCCCATTTTTCGACGTAAAAAAAGAAGGCCCGATAGCTATAAACCTCAATTTTGTCACGCTTGACGGAAATGACGTGGCAGCCGCCGGCTCCAGCCAAGCGGGCCCGGTAAGGTCCGTAAAGAAGGAAAATACTTCACGTTCCAGAAACCCGGATGTGGTTCGGGACAATGGATCGATCACCCGTCGGGAAGCCACCGTAAAGAACGAAACAGGCCATATCGTGCCCGGGGTGCATGGGCCCGTGGAGCATTCGGGAGACCCGGCCGCACACCGGACTATATCACCAGCATCGTCAGGCAGTGGCCCGGGAGGTATAAAGACGCTGAACTATACCAGTCCAGGAGGCTCGGACGAGCGGCATTTTTCTTTCATACGCGAAGTCATAATGCAGGGAATAGTATATCCTGAGCGAGCGCGGAGAATGGGATGGGAAGGAAAGGTCGTGCTCTCTTTCGTGGTACGTGAGAACGGATTTATCGATGATGTGAAAGTGATCACCAGTTCGGGCTTCTCGCTGTTGGATGAAAATGCGCGGGGCACCGTAGCAAAGACAAACCTCAAGAAAAAAGTTCCGGTCCGGCTTTACGTGCTGCTGCCGGTGGAATACAGGCTACATTAACGATCCCGCAGTAGTCTCAGACTTGGAGACCGCGTCGCAATTCCCCGAATATCGTCATTCAGGGCTTGGAGGCTGTCATCCAGAGGGCATCTGGCTCAAGATGACGACAAGATTTACCGAATCCAGGATCAAGCCCCGGATGACGGTGAGGTTATGTCCAATTTCCTCGTAAACACAAGATACCCCGTGTGTGCTATCATGCGGTCGGTGGGGCGGACGCGCTCCGATACTGTCTTGTACTTCCTCATGAGGATCTCCAGGACTTCAGTATCTCCATACCCGTTCTCTTCGAGGGTCTTAAGAACATCCGATACCTGGTTGGCGGTCGGCAAAATCATGCCGATCGGGGCACTCCTCTTTACGGCATCCCGTACCTTGTCGAGGATGGCCCAGGGTTCCCTTACGTCGATGAATGCCGCGTCGAACTCCTCGCCATTGTAACCGGTAAATTCCTCGTTATGGAGCTCGACATTATCCCATTCACAAAACCTTTCGATGTTTCGTTTTGCGTTCCTGAAATGCCTCTCTTCCTGTTCATACGATACGACGCGTCCTTCCGGCCCGACAGCATGAGACAAAATGAACGTATTTGCGCCGCTTCCCGTGCCTACTTCAAGGACGCGGGAACCTTTCTTCAGACTGAGCCGGAAGGCGATATAGAAGCTCTCCTTAGGAAAAACGATCTGGGTCTCGCGTTTGAGGCCGTACATGACGATGTCTTCAATTGTTGGCTCAAAGATGTCATACTCATTGATCCTTATGCCGTAAGGTTTTCCGACAAGCTCGCTATACCGGAGCATCCCGCCTTTTCCGTGAAATGACTGGTCGAGGGCGATCCGCTTGAGGTATCGCCTGCCTCGCCAGATTATCAATACGAGCTGGCCGTCTTCGATCGTTTTCATATTACCCATTACCTGGAACCCGTTACCCGTCGTCTAGAGAATAACAAACCTTCTCACGTAATCGACGATCTCCTGGGGATCGTCCATGATCTTGAATATGTCCAAGTCTTCTTTTAATATCCTGTTGTGACCTAACATCTGGTCCTTCATCCAATCAATGAGTCCCTGCCAGTATGGTGCATGGTAGAGAATGACGGGGAAAGGCCTCATCTTTTTTGTCTGGACAAGCGTGATCGCTTCAAAAAACTCGTCGAGCGTGCCGAAACCGCCGGGCATGACGATGTATGCGACCGCATATTTGAGGAACATCACCTTTCTCACGAAGAAATAGCGGTAGCTCAAACGGGTGTTGGCGTAAGGATTGGGTTTCTGTTCAAAGGGAAGCTCGATGTTGATCCCGATCGATCTTGCACCCCCCTCTTTAGCACCTTTGTTTGCGGCTTCCATAACACCACCACCACCGCCGGTGATGATATTGAAGGAATTCTTCGCGAAAAGTTTGGCGATATCGTATGTCTTTTCGTACAGTAGTTCGCCTTTCTGGGTACGCGCGCTACCGAAAATGGTCACTGCGGGATGGATGTCGCTGAGAGTTTCGAAGCCTTCGACGAATTCGGCGATGATATGAAAGAGCCTCCATGATTCCTTGAGTCCCATATCGTCAATGACATACTGTTTTTCCATTCGTTCCCCTTTTGCTTGAGATTTTGAGCGCTGACATATATTATTTAGATACTAATTACTTGTCAAATTAAAACGATGAGCGAAATATTGATCGGTACAAGCGGCTTCTCCTTTGATGATTGGATAGGTGAGGTTTATCCACCGCACACGAGGAAACAGGACATGCTTCCGTACTACGTCGGTATATTGGGGTTCAAGGCGCTCGAGGTGAATTATACGTATTATTCGATGCCGTCCCGCAAGACTATGGAATCCTTTGTGCGTCGTACACCACGCGATTTTGCGTTTGTCGTGAAGGCGTATAAAGGGATAACCCATTCGGTCGAGAATGATATCCGCCAGACCTGCAGATTTTTCAAAGAAGGGGTGGAGCCGCTCGGCGCAAACTTGAAGGCATTGCTTTTCCAGTTTCCGTACGTGTTCCTGCCGAACGACCAAAATATCGATTATATCCGGAAATTGAAGGATGAGTTTGCCGGTTATGAATCGGTTATAGAATTCCGGAATGCGCAATGGTTCAAAGAGTGTTATTTCGATCTCCTCAGGAAACTTTCACTCGGGTTTTGCATAGTCGATGAACCGAAGCTCAAAGGACTGATGCCTTTCACGCCCGTCCTGACCTCAACCACCGGATATTTCCGGTTTCATGGAAGGAACAGGGCATGGTTCAAGGAACCGGTCGATGTTCGTTACGATTATTTGTATTCCGAAAAAGAATTGAAAGGGTTCGTGCAGCCGATCCTTGATGTTGCCTCTCAGGCGCAGGGTACGACCTTTGTTTTTTTCAATAATTGCCACCGTGGCAAGGCAGCTAAAAATGCGCTCATGATGATAGAGTTTCTGAAGGGAAAACCGGTTTTTGGTTCGGCAGCACACGCTCCTCATAATTAATATGCATAGGATAAGGCTGTATGTTTTGTCTGGTGACAGTAGTGAACCGGGTTCGGGCGATATCGTGAATTCTTCTAAAAGGGGACCGCTATGAATACTGAAATATTCAGGGAATATGACATAAGGGGAAATGTCGAGCGTGACTTGACGGACGAGGTTGTGCGGGACATAGGCAGGGCATTCGGTTCGTATATGGTGTCGCGCGGGAAAAAGAACGCATCCATTTGCCGCGATTGCCGTTTAAGTTCGGAGCGTTACAGGGATATTCTCGTAGAGGCGATGACCGGGGCCGGTCTCGATGTCACGGATATCGGTCTTGCACCGACGCCTCTGTTTTACTTTTCACTCTTCAAACTGGATGTTGAAGGCGGCATTATGATCACTGGCAGTCATAATCCGCCGACCATGAACGGTTTTAAAATTGCCGTCGATAAAGCGACCCTGCATGGCGAACAGATACAGGACCTGCGAAGGACGATCGAGGCCGGGGAGTTCGTATCAGGCAAAGGTTCCTTCAGGGAGTACGGGGATATCGTAAAAGACTATTACGAATACCTTCGTTCAAATATCACCATTGGAAGAAATTTCAATGTGGTTATCGATGCGGGCAACGGTACGGGCGGAGTGGTAGCGGTACCGATAATGCGTGAATTCGGTCAGAATATCACGGAGTTGTTTTGCGACATGGACGGTCGTTTTCCGAACCATTTCCCTGACCCGACCGTCGAAGCGAACCTCACGGCCCTGCGTGATACTATCCTCAGGGAAAAGGCCGATGTCGGGATCGGGTATGACGGTGATGCGGACAGGATCGGTGTTGTCGACGAAAAAGGCGGCATAATCTGGGGTGATTATCTCATGCTGATCTTCGCACGGCAGATCCTCAAGGATAATAAAGGGGGAACATTTATCTCCGAAGTGAAATGTTCGAGGAATCTTTTTGACGATATAGCAAAGCGCGGCGGAGTACCCATTATGTGGAAGGCCGGCCATTCGCTTATCAAGCAGAAGATGAAGGAAACAAACGCGATGATGGGCGGGGAGATGAGCGGTCATATTTTCTTTGCCGACCGTTTCTTCGGTTATGACGACGCAATATACGCGTCGTTACGGTTCCTCGAAATAATGGAACGCGACGGCAGGCCGGTCTCGGAATTTTTGAGCGATCTTCCCAGAACATATTCGACCCCCGAGTTGCGCATGGACTGCCCGGATAATGTAAAATTCGACCTGGTTCGAGAATTGACCGAACTTTACCGTGCAAAGTACCCGATCATTGACACGGACGGCGTCAGGGCAACATTCAACGGCGGGTGGGGGTTGGTGAGGCCTTCGAACACCCAGCCGATCCTTGTTCTAAGATTCGAAGCAGACACCCCGGAGGCGTTGGATAGGATACAGGGTATTGTGATGGAAGATTTGGAAAGGATAAAGAAGCGGTTCTAGTTTTCAGGTTAAGAAATTGCACGTCAAGAACAACCTGGAAACTAGAACCTAGAACAATTATGATAGACATCCCTCGCCATATCCTGCGGCCCGCCCGGTATATCGGTTGTGAGCCGAACCATATAACAAAGGACCCGAAAGAGGTCAAGGTACGTTTTGCCCTGTGTTATCCGGATATATACGAGATAGCCATGTCTTATTACGGCCTGTTTCTCCTCTATGAGATCTCGAACAGGATCGACGGGGTGTGGTGTGAAAGATGCTTCGCTCCCTGGGCCGATATGGAAGAGCATCTGAGGCGATCAGGGAAACCTTTGACCACCCTTGAATCAAAAACACCCCTTTCAGCAATGGACCTTATCGGCTTTTCGGTGACGTACGAGCTTAACGTTACCAACGTGTTGAACATGCTTTCTCTTGGCGGGGTAAAGATACGTTCGGACGAACGAGAGGGAAACGACCCGATCGTCATCGGCGGCGGGCCACTCATGCTCAACCCGAAACCGTATGGACGCTTTTTCGACATAATTGTGACCGGTGAAGGAGACGAAGCGATCGTATCGATACTCACGATGTACCGGGACATGGCCGGCGAAAGACGCGACAGGGTCATAGGCGAATTATCCAAATTGGACGGTGTTTATTCTGCTCATTCGCGGACGGTAAAAAGGCTGTTCATCAAAGACCTTGACCGGGCATTTCACCCGGTCCGGCCCCCGATACCCACCGTTGACAGCGTTCATAACAGACTGAACGTCGAAATATCACGCGGCTGCGGCAATGGCTGCAGGTTTTGTCTGGCCGGGTTCGGATACCGGCCGTATCGTGAGCGCTCATTCGACGCCGTCAAGGCGGTTATCGATGAAGGATTGCATAATACCGGGTATGAAGAGATATCGCTTTTGTCATTAAGCTCGGGAGATTACCGGTATCTTTTCGATGTGATCGACTATGCGAGAAAGGAATACAATGGTCTGTCGGTCAGCCTCCCATCGCTCAAGATCGGCAGTATCGGGGAAGATGAGATAGCGGCGATGGGCCAGATGGCGCGCACCGGTTTTACATTTGCGCTTGAGGCGCCTGCAGCGCATCTTCGCCGGCGCCTCAACAAGGATATCGATGTCGAAAACCTGGTAATGCAACTGCCACAGCTCAAGGCCCTCGGATGGCGCCGCTTAAAGCTTTATGTCATGGTGGGTTTCCCGTGGGAGACCGAGGACGACTTGAGGGTGATCCGCGACGTGATAGCTCCTTTCCGGGCAGCAGGCTTCGATATAAATCTGTCGGTCTCACCCTTTACCCCGAAGCCCCACACTCCGTTCCAGTGGCTGCCGATGGATGATGAACCTGTCCTCAATGCGAAGATCATGCTGATAAAGGATGCCTTGAAAAAAACGGGTGTCCGGGTCAGGTATCGTGATACCTCGGTCAGTATTGTCGAGAGAATTGTCGCAAGGGTGGACGAGAGTCTTTCACCCTTGTTCGAGTATCTCCATGACCGCAACGTTCGCCTGGAGGCATGGCGTGAGTTTTTTTCGTTCGATCCATACCGTGACTGGTTTGAGAAGAATTCGATCGATATGAAAGCATATACCGGTGCCCTTGACCCGCATGGTGCATTGGCCTGGGATGTTGTCGATATGGGCTTCGATACACAGTTTCTCCGGGACGAGCTTGCAAAGGCCGAATCCGGCGACATGACTGCCGATTGTTTGAACGGATGTGCGGGGTGCGGCCTTTCATGCGGCAAGACCGATGGCCTGGCACCCGCCAGGGCGGCAGGGGTCAAAACGGGTGCAGCCGCCCGTGATACCGGCCAGGCTGCCAACAGCCTTGCACCCGCAAAAAAGATCACGTTTCGTTACGGCAAATACGGGGACGCGCGGTATATCGGGCACCTTGACACGATGAGTATTCTTGTCAGGGCTATGAAAGCCTCCGGGATACCCATCAGGACAAAGGGAAAATACCACCCGCTGCCAAAGATAGCCCTGACGGATGCTCTTCCGGTCGGGATCGAAAGCTTCTATGAATTTATTGAGATAGAAACAGATCCCGGTGTACGGATAGATAGCTCGAGGGTAAACGACATCAATCGAATGCTCTCGTCGGGTATAAAAATGTATGATTTTATTGAAGGTTCCTTAAAAGATGTGGTAAAAGATTATCTGTTCATATTAATTGCTGCTGGGCCGCAGGAAGGTGATATCACCCTGTGGAAACAAGCGGGGGATAGATATTATTATGTGTGGCGCGGAAAGGGTGTTAAGCAACTCTGGAATCGGGGAACTTTTTCCCGGATCATCAAAATAGAATCGAGACAAAGATGGCATCTGAACTCGTCATAAATGTTACATACAGCGAAACGAGAATCGCCTTCCTTGAGAACGGTACTCTTGTGGAGTTCTTTATCGAGAAGAAGAACGACCGGAGCATGGTCGGCAGCATTTATAAAGGGAAAGTAGTGCGGATAGTTCCCGGAATGGATGCGGCATTTATTGATATAGGGCTCGAAAAATCCGCATTTCTCTATGTCGGCGATATTGTCCTCGACGGGATGATGTATGAGGAATTCGATAGTTCGGACTTTCATTTTGAGGCGGGGGAACGCATCGAGGGTGTTCTCGAGGATGGCCAGGAGCTTATCGTCCAGGTGTCCCGTGAACCCATCGGACAGAAGGGCACACGTGTCACGTCGAAGATCACCCTACCCGGAAGGCTTCTCGTTCTCATGCCCGGCACGGACCATATAGGTGTTTCGCGGAAGATCGAGGATGAAGAAGAGAGAAAACGCCTCGCCATGGTAATGAAGGACATATGTCCGAAAGGCTACGGGCTTATTGGCAGAACGGCATCTGAAGGCAAGAGCCGGGAGGAGCTCTCGACTGATCTCAATTTCTTGAGGCGCATATGGGAGAGCATCCAGGAAAAGGCAAAGGGGTCACGGGCCCCCGCTATCCTTCACCAGGAGCTTGGGATCATTTTCAGGGTCATCAGGGACCTTCATTCACATAATCTCAAAAAGGTCATCGTCGATGATGAGTTCATTTATAAAAGGCTCGAACAATTCTTGAAGGAATACCTGCCCGAGGAGGGGTGTGAGGTTGTCCGTTTTGATGAGAAGGACCCGATCTTTGAGGTCTACGGCATCGAAATGGAAGTGGCGAAACTCCTGCAGAGAAAGATATGGCTCAAATCCGGAGGTTATATCGTTCTCGATTATACCGAGGCACTCACGGTGATCGATGTCAATACCGGTCGGTACCTGGGCAAGAAAGACCTTGAAGATACGATCTTGAGGACCAATCTTGAAGCTGTGAAAGAGATCGCATACCAGACACGCCTTCGCAACATCGGCGGGATCATTATCGTCGACTTTATCGATATGGAACGCAAAGAATCGCGTGAAACTGTCTTCCAGTCGTTGATGGACACACTGAAAAAGGACAGGATCAAGACATTTGTATATCCTATTAGCGAACTGGGGCTCGTTCAGCTCACACGGAAACGCACGCGTCATAACGTTGTTAACCTGCTCACCGAAACATGCCCGAATTGCGAAGGTTCAGGTTATATGAAATCGCGTCATACCGTGTGCTACGAGGTGCTCAGGGATCTTCGGACCGCATGCAGGAAGGGAGAGGGCAGGATATTCAATATCTATCTCTCAGCGGACGTTGCCAATCTCCTGTACGAAGAGGAAAAGACCTCCCTTGAGCAGATAGAATCGACATACGGGACAAAGGTAAATCTTATTGCCAACCCCGATTTTACGATCGATAAGTTCCAGATCGAAGGAATACTGTAAGGGCCATGAAGACTCGGCTCGCATCTCCCGCGAAGGTTAATCTGTACTTAAAGGTCCTGTCCCGGCGGCCGGACGGTTATCATAACTTGCAGAGCCTCGTTGACATCATTTCCCTGGCAGATATTATTCACATTGAAGACATCCCCGGAAATGATATCGTCCTCGATGACGACAAGGGCATCCTCCCTAAGGGAAATGGCAATACTGTTTTTCGTGCGGTGCAAATGTTGAAGGAATCTGCACGTGTAGAGCGCGGCGTCCGTATTTTTATAGAGAAGAGGATCCCCATCGGCGCCGGGCTCGGCGGTCCAAGCAGCAATGCTGCCATCGTATTGAAGGAATTGAACACGCGCTGGGGCATTGGTCTTGGTGCGAAGGAATTGAATGCAATAGGAAGCCGGATAGGGGCCGACGTACCTCTCTTTCTCAACGGAACGTCGTGCGTTATGGAAGGAACAGGCGATATTATCAGTCAGGTGGAATTACCGTGCCTGTGGTATGTTATTGTTTATCCTGATGTCAGTATATCGACAAAAGCGGTCTATGAAGGCTTGAGAATCGTGTTGACAAAGGAGCGCAATGATATTAAATTGATGGGGAATTTCAGCAATCCTCGTGAAATCGCGGGCATTCTTGAAAACGACCTTGAAAGGGTCGCGGTCAAGATCTGTCCACAGATCGAGATCATCAAGGATGCTCTGGAAGGCACCACGGCCCTAGGTTCGCTGATGAGCGGGAGCGGTTCATCAGTTTTCGCTATTTTCGATAGTGAGGAAGATGCATATCGGGCGTCATTGTCGGCAATAAACGAGATGGGAACTGTTTTCGTTGCACATAGCGTACAGGGAGGGGCACACTAATGCAGATCACTGATGTCAGGACCTTCCCCGTCGACGAAAAACGGGTGAAGGCGTATGCGTCAATTGTTTTCGATTACTGCTTTATTGCGCGGGACGTCAAGATAATTCAAGGTGATAATAAATGTTTTGTCGCCATGCCGAGCAAGAGGATGAAGGATGGGTCTTTTCGGAGTACGGTCCACCCCTTGAGCAATATCACCCGGCAGATAATAGAAGAAAGTGTACTCGGGGCTTACAATCTGGGAGTGGGTAGTCCGCAAACGTGAGATTATTGGGGTGTCGTCAAGCGGTAAGACACAGGCCTTTGGAGCCTGCATTCGGAGGTTCGAATCCTCCCACCCCAGCATAAATTTTCAGGAAGGTGTCGATTGAATAAACTTAGAATATTGACTGGCAATGCAAACCCGGAATTGGCATACAAGATAGGAGAGTATCTCGGGATCGATCTTCTGAAGGCGGGAGTGACTCAATTCAGTGATGGGGAGATACAGATTTCGATTGACGAAAGTGTCCGGGGAATGGACATGTTTGTCGTACAATCGACGTGCCCCCCCGTCAATCATAATCTGATGGAGTTGCTTATCATGATCGATGCCCTGAAGAGGGCGTCTGCCGGAAGAATAACGGTCGTTATGCCGTATTACGGTTATGCTAGGCAGGACCGCAAGGTCATTCCCCGGACATCGATTTCAGCGCGGCTTGTCGCCAATCTTGTAACTGTAGCCGGTGCATCAAGGATACTTGCAATGGATCTCCATGCCGGACAGATCCAGGGTTTTTTCGATATTCCGGTGGACCATCTTTACGCTCTTCCCGTCCAATTAGAATACATCAAAAAGATCGCGGGTGATGTCGTCGTTGTTTCCCCCGATGCGGGCGGTGTGGAGCGCGCCAGAGAATTAGGGAAAAGGATCAACGCCACCATCGCGATCATAGACAAGAGAAGGGAAAAGGCTAATGAATCAAAGGTGATGCATGTCATAGGCGAGGTCAGGGGCCGGACTGCCATATTGCTCGACGATATGATAGATACGGGCGGTACGATCGTTCAGGCCGCCAAGGCAATTGTTGAAGACGGGGCTAAAATGGTGTATGCGTGCTGCACGCATCCTGTGCTTTCAGGCAAGGCTATCGAGCGCCTCAATGAATCGCCGTTTGAGGAAGTGATAGTGACCAATACCATCCCGCTGTCGGAAGAGGCAAAGAAATTGCAAAAGATAAAGGTCCTGGATGTGTCGCCCATACTCGGTGAGGCAATCAAACGTATACACAGTGACGCATCCGTAAGTTCGTTGTTTATATAGTTGGGAGGAACAGCATGGAACAGGTTTTGATCAAGGCAGACAGAAGAAATTCGACAGGAAAGGGTGTCGCACGCAAGTTCAGGGCGGCAGGACGGATACCGGCAGTTCTTTACGGGACAAATGTCGAGCCGGTTGCAATAACGATCTCGGCGCGCGATTGGGACTATATCACACGCCGAATCAAAAGAAATGTCATTTTCGATATGGAGATCCGGGAAGGTGACACGATAGATAAAAGGCCCGTAATGGTCAAGGAAATTCAGCGGGATGGCCTCGGAACAAACATCATGCATATTGACTTTTTCCAGGTTTCTATGGAGCGGACCATCGAAGTCGAAGTTCCTATCCATCTTACGGGAAAAGCCAAGGGCGAGGTCCTTGGAGGTATCGTTGACGTCCATTTGAGATCGATAAGGGTGGAGTGCCTCCCCAGGCAGATCCCGGAAGAGATAACGCTTGACGTTTCAGAGCTCGATATCGGTGATTCAATTCACGTCAGCGATATTTCTCTGCCGGGCGTGAAGTTGGTGGAGCATGGCGAGATAGCCATTCTCAGCATCATACCGCCGACAGTGGAAGAGAGGAGAGGCGCTGAAGAGGCACCGGAGGCCGCTGCCGCAGAAGAGAAAGAGGAGTAATATCTAATTGCATTTATTGTGCGGGCTTGGCAATAAAGGCTCGGAATATACGTTTACACGGCATAACATCGGCTATCTCGTGATAGACCGTTTTTCGGAACGTTTCAACATACCGATCAAGAAGAAGGACTCAGGTTGCAGGATCGGGTCAAAAAATGACCTGATCCTTGCAAAACCCGATACATACATGAACCTGTCCGGCAGCCCGGTCGCCAAGCTGGTCCATAAATTGTCCGTTCCGCCGGACTCGATCATCGTAATACATGATGATCTTGACATGGATTTTGGCAAGTTGAGGATACGCCTGGGGGGCCGGGACGGGGGGCATAAAGGTGTCCGTTCCATAATCGAAAGTTTGGGTACCCAGGATTTTTATCGTCTCAAGATAGGCATCGGGCGAAACCCTGCAATAACGGCAGAGGAATACGTTCTTTCGCGCTTCGAGTACGAAAAGCAGCGTGAGCTTGCAGAGATCATCGATATAGCATGTGAAGCCTTGGATGTTTTTGTATCCGAGGGCGGCTCGAAGGCTATGAGCATTTACAATAAACGCGGTCCGGAGTGATTGCCACGCCATGAGTTTCTCATGTGGTTTTATAGGTCTTCCCAATTCAGGTAAATCAACTATCTTCAATGCACTGACATCCCTTGCCGTTCCATGCCAGCCATATCCCTTTTGTACCATCGACCCCAATGTCGGCGTAGTCCCCGTTCCGGATCGCAGGCTGTTTCGCCTGGCGGAGTTGCTTCAGCCTGAAAAGGTTGTCGAAACCACGATCCAGTTTGTCGATATTGCCGGTCTCATTAAAGATGCCCATAAGGGTGAAGGGCTCGGCAATCGGTTTCTCGCCCACATCAGGAATGTGGACGCAATAGCTCACGTGATCCGGGCCTTCAATGCAGGACAGGTCCCACACGTCTACGAGGATATCGACCCCGCCAGGGATATGGATATCGTTGAGACCGAGATAATCATCTCTGACCTCGAGATCGTTGAAGACCGGATAAAGAAGATCGAACGCCTTGCAAAGATATCCAAAGACAAGGGCGAAACGGAGATGGAACTTCTGCTTAGGGTAAAGCGATACCTCGACACCGGCCGTTTCGTAGCCATGGAGGATTTCGATGAAACCGAACGGCACGTCGTCCGGGGTTTTGACCTGATAGCGACAAAACCGCTCTTTTACATTGCCAATGTTGATGAAGACACCCTTGCCGATATACCCCTTCCGAAGATCGAAGATGCGGCGAAACAGCGCAACAGGCAGGTTGTTTACATATGTGGCAAGCTCGAGCAGGACCTGAGCGTTCTTCCTGAAGAGGAAAGGTCGTCCTACATGGAATTGTATGGAATGAAGGAATTCTCGATCGAAAAGATAATCCACGTAGGTTACCGCATTCTGGACCTCATCACGTTTTATACGGTCGTCGGAAAGGTCATGAGGGCTTGGACGATCCCGCGCGGAACACCATGCATCAAGGCGGCCGGTAAGATCCACACCGACATGGAGAAGGGGTTCATACGGGCAGAGGTCATAAACATTGATGACTTCATCGCCTGCGGAAGTGAACACGCTGCACGGGAAAGGGGACTCCTTCGGCTGGAGGGCAAAGAATACATCGTGCAGGACGGGGACATTCTCCACATCCGTTTCAATGTCTGATCCGGTCTTTTAATTTCAAACTTACAGGGAAGTGGTCGTCATCCCGGCAAGCCGGAATCACAATACGAAAGCGCGACTCCACCCCTTAGTGTATACTGAGGGAGATCTTCGCCAAAAGACAAGGAGCCGCATCCTTTCCACCCTCAATAAATGCGGGTGGACGTTGGGCGAGTTTAGCGGCGCCTCCGGGAAGTCTGCCGGGGCCGATGCATCGGTACGCTCCCCTCCCTGACGGCATGCGTCACCCGGGACCTCCTCGATGAGCTTGTGACGGGCTCCGTGAGATGGAAAAACACATCAGGGAACCGGAAAGGAGCACTGAGGCAGAGCCGGTCCAATAAATTCGGACAATGACTCAAATGGTTTCGCTGTTCTATAATGACAACAGAAAGGAGCAGAGAGAACAATGACAAAAAGACCACGAAGGAACCACTCACCGGCATTCAAGGCGAAGGTAGCCTTGGATGCCC
>Ga0172382_10008036_pt1 | contig 14828 bp, 14 predicted proteins | sample Leawel138RmetaG_FD_122245 | JGI IMG/M metagenome (GOLD analysis project Ga0172382, IMG submission 122245) | Leachate microbial communities from a municipal landfill in Southern Ontario, Canada - Leachate well 138R metaG | ecosystem: Engineered > Solid waste > Landfill > Unclassified | place...
CGCGCCTCCAGCCACATGCGCAAGAACTGTTGTTATCGCTGCGGTCAAGGTAGTCTTACCATGGTCTACGTGACCGATGGTTCCAATGTTTACGTGTGGTTTAGTTCTTTCAAATTTCTGCTTCGCCAATTTTAGTGCCTCCTTCTAAACTCACTGTTAGGAGTATTTCTCCATAATTTTATCGCCAACGCTGCTGGGTACTTCAGCGTAACTATAAAAATGCATTACATAGGTAGCTCTCCCTTGGGTGAGAGAACGAACATCTGTAGCATAACCGAACATCTCCCCTAGGGGAACGAGGGCTCGCACCACTTGCGTATTTCCCCGATGTTCCATACCTTCTACTCTACCCCGACGGGCATTGATATCTCCACAAATATCTCCAACGAATTCCTCCGGTGTAACTACCTCCACCTTCATCACAGGCTCAAGGAGCACCGGCTTTGCCTTACGAATAGCATCTTTAATCGCCATTGAGCCCGCAATCTTGAAAGCTAGTTCCGATGAGTCTACTTCGTGGTAGGATCCATCTACCAAGGTCGCCTTTATATCCACTACAGGAAACCCGGACAACACACCGGCGGTTAAGCCCTCTTTCACTCCAGCTTCAACGGCCGGGATATACTCCTTGGGGATCACTCCGCCTACAATCTTGTTCTCAAAGATAGACTCACTACCTCGCTCCAAGGGCTCAATCTCAATCACCACATGACCATATTGGCCGCGCCCACCCGATTGCCGAATGAAGCGTCCTTCTACCTTAGCACCCTCTGTAATCGTCTCACGATAGGCTACCTGGGGTTGACCGACATTGCCTTCTACCTTGAACTCACGCAGTAGTCTATCAACAATAATCTCAAGATGGAGTTCTCCCATCCCCGATATGATCGTCTGTCCCGTTTCCTCATCGGTTCTCACCTGGAACGTCGGATCCTCCTCAGAAAGCCTAGCTAACGCCACCGCCAGTTTATCCTGGTCAGACTTAGTCTTCGGTTCAATTGAACGATTGATTACAGGTTCAGGAAACTTTACAGACTCAAGAACAATTGGGTGTTCAAGGTCACACAACGTGTCTCCCGTCTGTGTAAACTTAAGCCCAACCGCTGCCACAATATCTCCACTGGATACCTCGGTCATATCTTCCCGATGGTTTGCATGCATCCTTAAGATACGGCCAATCCGCTCACGCTTACCCTTGCTTGAGTTTAATATATAGCTACCTACGCCAAGGCGTCCGGAATAGACGCGGAAGTAAGCCAGTTTGCCTACATACGGGTCATTCATAATCTTAAACGCTAACGCAGCAAAGGGTTCATCATCAGCTGGACGTCTCTCTGCCGTCTCCTTTGAGTTTGGAACTACCCCAGACACTCCAGGGAGGTCTGTGGGCGACGGTAGATAATCCACAACTGCATCGAGTAATGATTGTACACCCTTATTTCGAAACGACGAACCACAAAGCACCGGAACAATATTCGCTGATAATGTAGCCTTTCTTATGGCTTGATTAATCTCTTCCTCGGTAAGCTCTTCGCCTTCAAGGTATTTCACCATTAACTCATCATCAGACTCGGCCAAAGCTTCTATTAGTTGTTCCCGGGCCAGCTGTGCCCTTTCCACATACTCATCTGGCACCTCCCCTACGTGACGTTCAGTACCCAGATCATCATCGTAGGTGATGGCAATCATCCGAACCAGATCAATAAGACCCTTGAAAGTATCCTCTGCACCTATTGGGATCTGAAGAGGTACCGGATTGGCACCCAGCCGGGTTCTGATCATATCAACAACCCTGTCAAAGTCAGCACCGACACGGTCCATCTTATTAATATAGGCAAGCCGAGGAACCCCATAGCGATCTGCTTGCCGCCATACGGTTTCAGATTGAGGCTCAACACCGCCAACGGCACAGAAAACCGCTACGGCGCCATCAAGCACACGCAGCGAACGCTCTACCTCCACAGTAAAGTCCACGTGTCCGGGCGTATCGATGATGTTGACATAATGATCCCGCCATACACAGGTAGTTGCAGCAGAAGTAATGGTAATTCCCCGTTCCTTCTCCTGTACCATCCAGTCCATAGTCGCGGCACCCTCATGAACCTCACCTAGTCGATGTAGACGTCCAGTGTAGAACAAGATACGCTCAGTGGTAGTCGTCTTACCCGCGTCGATATGGGCCATGATCCCAATATTCCTCGTTTTTTCCAGTGGAACTTGACTAACCAATAACTTTCCCTCCTCGGGCAACTTAGGCCCGCAATTACCAACGATAATGCGCGAAAGCTTTGTTGGCCTCTGCCATACGGTGCATTTCTTCCTTCTTGCGAACTGCACCGCCAGTGTTGTTGGCTGCTTCCATAATCTCGCCAGCCAAGCGTTCGGCCATGGTCTTTTCACCCCGTTGCCGTGACTGCTCTATCAACCAGCGAAATGCTAATGAACTCCGGCGTTCAGGTCTTACTTCCATGGGAACCTGATAGGTGGCTCCACCGACCCGCCGGGGTCGCACTTCCAAGACAGGCTGGATGTTTTTCATCGCAGTTTCAAGAACCTCCAGGGGCTCTTTTTGCATCTTAGCTTGAACCAAATCGAGGCTACTATATACTGTTCGCTCCGCCACACTTCGTTTCCCGTCAATCATCACCTTATTAACTAGACGGGTTACAATCTTACTATTGTAAACAGGATCCTCTAAAACATCCCGCTTTGGTACATTACCTCTTCTCGGCATTCACTAACCCTCCTGCCATTATTGGGGCTTTTTCGCTCCATATTTCGACCGTGCCTGGCGTCGCTTATCTACACCCTCTGCGTCTAGTGTTCCCCGGACCACGTGGTAGCGCACACCTGGTAGATCTTTAATCCTACCACCACGAATGAGCACCACCGAGTGCTCCTGCAAGTTGTGCCCTTCACCAGGAATATAGCTTGTAACCTCAATTCCATTGGTGAGTCGCACACGAGCTACCTTTCGCAGGGCGGAATTAGGCTTCTTCGGTGTTACTGCAGAAACACGGGTGCAAACACCGCGTTTTTGTGGGGCGCCATCGGTCCGTCTGATTTCATTACGGATACTATTATGAATATATCGTAGGGCGGGAGCGTCACTCTTTTTCCCCAAACCCTTACGCCCTTTGCGGACTAATTGATTGATCGTCGGCATTATACCCCTCCTTTCTCTTCATAAATTGCAGCGGTTGAAGCTCCAACTTCAATCCTGCAAAAAACTCCCAACTCATGCATGCTGTCAACTGTGACAACCTCAACATTTTCCTGTCGGCACAACTCAATAAGAGGCTTTAATAACACCTCATCGGCATCCTTAGCAACGTAAACAACCTTTGCTCTGTTCTCCTTAACCATCTGGGTAGTCTGTTTCAGTCCGACAACCGTCTTCCCATCACCCAGCCGGTGCGGCATAACTCCTCACTCCCACATTGAACAAGCGGCCCAAGGCCGCTTGTTCTCCACGTAGTTGCGCCTTCACATATGCCCCAACACATACTTTGACATTTTAGCACCACTAGCTTGCATGTGTCAAGACTCAATAGAGGCAGATACCTCTGACTTCTCCGCGGCACTTGTGGCAGCCGTCTTCAAACCCTCTGCTGGGTACACCCTAATATTGCGGTACCGGGACATTCCTGTTCCTGCGGGAACCAGTTTTCCAATGATGACGTTTTCCTTCAGGCCAACTAACGAATCCACCTTACCCTTCAAGGCTGCGTCGGTTAAGACCCGGGTCGTCTCTTGGAACGAAGCTGCGGATAGGAAACTTTCCGTAGCCAAGGATGCCTTAGTAATACCCAAAAGGGCTGGTTTACATAAGGCGGGTTCGCCTCCTTCTTGCGTAACCCGTTGGTTCTCTTCTTCAAAGTCGAAGATATCCACTAGGCTTCCCGGCAGAAGCTCCGTGTCACCGGACTTTTCAATCTTCACCTTCCTAAGCATTTGGCGAATGATTACCTCAATGTGCTTATCGTTAATATCAACACCCTGGGACCGATAGACATCCTGTACCTCATTGAGTAAATACAGGTGAACTGCCCGAACCCCTTTAATCCTTAGGATGTCATGGGGATTTAAGGGGCCTTCCGTTAATTGGTCCCCGGCTTCAATGGTCTGTCCGTCTCTCACTTTCAAACGGGCGCCGTAGGGAATGGTATGGCTCTTTTCCTCACCGTCTTTGGTTATTACGATGACTTTCCGAGCTCCCTTGGTCTCCACTATCTTAATCTTCCCGTCAACCTCGGACATAATCGCCTGTCCTTTAGGTTTTCGAGCCTCAAAGAGCTCTTCAACCCGGGGCAGACCCGACGTAATATCCTCACCAGCTACACCACCGGTATGGAAGGTTCTCATTGTTAGCTGGGTGCCTGGCTCACCAATAGACTGGGCTGCAATGATCCCTACGGCCTCTCCTACCTCCACCATATCACCGGTGGCAAGGTTGCGTCCGTAGCAACGGGCACAGACTCCATGTCTGGTACGGCAGGTCAACACTGAACGTATGGTGACCTTTTCAATACCAGCGTCTTCCACCATCGTAGCAAGCTCTTCATCGATTATTCTTCCAACAGAGACGATTACTTCACCAGTTCTTGGATCCGTAATATTCTCCGAGGCTACTCGACCGATAATCCGTTCCCTCAAAGGCTCAACAATATCAAGGGAACCATCGGGAGTAACATCAACAATCGCCCCCACTCTAATGCCTACATCGGTACCACAATCCTCCTCACGAACGATCACATCCTGACTTACATCCACAAGGCGACGTGTCAGATATCCTGAGTCCGCCGTTCGCAGGGCCGTATCCGCCAAGCCTTTTCTCGTTCCGTGGGTGGAAATAAAGTACTCAAGAACAGTAAGTCCTTCCCGGTAGTTAGAGGTAATCGGAATTTCAATTGTCTTACCCGTAGGATCTGCTACCAAACCACGCATTCCCGCAAGCTGGCTAAGCTGTGATACGTTTCCCCTAGCTCCGGAGTGGGCAATCATATACACTGGGTTAAAGGAACTTAGGTTATTAACCATGGCCGTGGTAACCTGATCCTTGGCCCAGGTCCAAATGTCACAAATCCTCTGGTAACGTTCGTCGTTGGTCAACAGCCCCATTTTGTGCTGTTCTTCAACCAATTCCACCTCTGCGTTAGCTTTCTCTAGAATATCTACCTTCGCTGGCGGAACATCTAAGTCAACCACGCTAATGGTGGTACCGGATCGGGTTGCATAGTGAAAACCGATTCCCTTAATGCGATCGAGCACCTCCGCGGTGGTTGCATTCCCATACCGCCGATAGAGTCGGTCCACTAATCTTCCCAACTCGCTTCGGTCAACATCCCGGTCATAGAAACGCATATCCTCCGGAAGGATTTCGTTAAAGAGTACGCGCCCCGTCGACGTTTCGACCAGCTTGCCATTAAGTCGGACGTTGATCAAGGCATGTAGGGAAATGTCTCCTGAATCATAGGCCATAATCAGCTCTTCAGGACTGCAAAAACAACGACCTTCTCCTTTTGCACCTGGTCGAATCTGGGTGAGGTAATAGCAACCAATAACCATATCCTGGGTAGGTGTTGCCACCGGTCGCCCACTGGCGGGTAACAGCAAATTATGACTGGAGAGCATCAGTAATCTGGCCTCCGCCTGCGCCTCGGCAGAGAGAGGCACGTGCACCGCCATCTGGTCACCATCAAAGTCCGCGTTATAGGCTGAACAAACCAAGGGATGAATCTGGATTGCCCGCCCCTCTACTAACACTGGCTCAAAGGCCTGAATCCCTAAACGGTGTAGGGTAGGCGCTCTATTTAGCATTACAGGGTGTTCTTTAATGACTTCCTCCAGCACATCCCAGACTTCGCTACGCACCCGCTCAACCATCCGTTTGGCGCTCTTAATATTGTGGGCATATCCTTTATCTACCAAACGCTTCATGACAAAGGGCTTGAATAGCTCAAGGGCCATCTCCTTCGGGAGACCACACTGATACATTTTCAGCTCTGGTCCCACCACAATTACCGACCGGCCCGAATAGTCCACTCGTTTACCTAATAGGTTCTGTCTAAAACGCCCCTGTTTGCCTTTAAGCATATCACTTAGGGATTTTAGTGGTCGATTTCCCGGTCCGGTAACTAGTCGACCCCTTCTACCGTTATCAATGAGGGCGTCTACTGCTTCCTGGAGCATTCGCTTCTCATTACGAACAATAATATCCGGAGCGCCAAGCTCCAGCAATCGCTTCAAGCGATTATTCCTATTGATCACCCTTCGATAGAGATCGTTTAAGTCCGAGGTGGCAAAACGGCCACCCTCAAGCTGTACCATGGGGCGAAGATCTGGAGGGATCACCGGAATGACATCCAGAATCATCCACTCAGGCCGATTATTCGAACGGCGGAATGCCTCGGTGACCTCAAGTCGTCTAATAGCCCGGATGCGACGCTGTCCACTACTGTCTCGAATCTCTTTTCGGAGTTCCTCGGCAAGTTCATCTAGATTCGTCTGGCTAAGGAGCTCCTTGATCGCCTCAGCGCCCATCCCGCTGCGAAATCCATTGGGGTACTTGCTTGAGTACTCCTTATACTCACTCTCATTAAGCAACTGCTTAACGGTAAGCGGCGTCTCGCCCGGATCAATAACTACATAAGCAGCGAAATAAAGCACCTTTTCCAAGGATCTTGGAGACATATCAAGTAGTAACCCCATCCGGCTGGGGATCCCCTTAAAATACCAAATATGGGATACTGGTGCAGCCAACTCAATATGGCCCATCCGTTCCCGTCTTACTTTGTTTCTGGTTACTTCAACTCCGCAACGGTCACAGACTATTCCTTTATACCGCACCCTTTTGTACTTCCCGCAATGACACTCCCAATCCCGGGTCGGTCCAAAGATCTTCTCGCAGAATAATCCTTCCTTCTCGGGTTTAAGGGTACGGTAGTTAATGGTCTCCGGCTTTTTGACTTCTCCGTTGGACCACTGCCGAATCTGCTCCGGCGACGCTATGGAAATCCGGATTTTATCAAAGTTATTTACATCCAGCACGGGTAAGTCCCCCCCTAAGAATGGTAAATAAAGCTGGCATGTATCGTATCCTGGGGCAATCGCCCTTCACAATACTGTGCTCTCCGATTACCATCATGATCTTATTCCTTTTCATCTAAATCCTCTAGATCAAAATCCGAATCATCTTCATCTTCACTGACTTCGTCCAGATCCTCAGAGTCAATGGAACCCATATCCTCGTCATATCCATCCTCGCTAATACCTTCAATCTCATGGATATCCAAACCTAGCTCCCTGGCCATTTCGCCGATATCCTCGTCTTCCTTAATTTCGATTTCATCGGCTTCTTCGCTGAGCACCCTGACATCCAAGCACAAACTCTGCAATTCCTTAATAAGCACCTTGAATGATTCGGGCACACCAGGTTCGGGAATGTTCTCACCCTTCACAATGGCCTCATAGGTCTTAACCCGGCCCATCACATCATCAGACTTCACTGTTAGTAGCTCTTGTAGGGTGTAGGCCGCACCATAGGCCTCTAAGGCCCATACCTCCATTTCTCCGAACCGCTGTCCGCCAAACTGAGCCTTTCCTCCTAAGGGTTGCTGTGTGACTAAGGAGTATGGTCCAGTGGATCGCGCGTGAATTTTGTCATCCACCAGATGGGCCAGCTTCATCATGTATATATAGCCAACGGTTACGGGGAAGTCGAAGGCTCTGCCGGTCCGACCATCATAGAGAACTGTCTTTCCGTCCTCGGGAAGCCCTGCTTCGGCTAGACAGGCCAAGACTTCTTTCTCCGATGCGCCATCGAAAACAGGGGTTGCCATTTTTATCCCAAGGGCCTTCGCCGCCCAACCTAAGTGGGTCTCCAGGATCTGCCCCACGTTCATTCGTGAGGGAACCCCTAGGGGGTTTAAGACAATCTCCACCGGTGTTCCATTGGGTAAGAAGGGCATATCCTCCTCAGGAAGGATCCGGGCTACAACTCCCTTATTCCCATGTCTGCCCGCCATTTTATCTCCTTCGGAGATCTTCCTTTTCTGGGCAATATATACACGAACCAATCGATTTACGCCCGGTGCCAGTTCGTCATCATTCTCTCGGGAGAAGCTCTTAATATCTACAACGACCCCACCTTCACCATGGGGCACCCGCAGGGAAGTATCCCTAACCTCCCTAGCCTTTTCGCCGAAAATCGCCCGAAGCAACCTCTCCTCCGCGGTAAGCTCAGTCTCTCCTTTGGGGGTAACCTTACCCACCAGGATATCCCCAGGCCGCACTTCGGCACCAACCCGGATAATACCCCGATCATCTAAGTCTTTGAGTACGTCCTCACCGACATTAGGGATGTCCCGGGTAATCTCCTCAGAGCCTAGTTTTGTATCCCGGGCCTGACACTCGTATTCTTCAATATGGATCGAGGTAAACACATCTTCTCTGACTAGTTTCTCACTTAGCAAAATCGCATCTTCATAATTGTATCCTTCCCAGGGTACAAAGGCTACTAGCACATTACGACCTAAGGCCATTTCGCCTAGTTCAGTGGAGGGACCATCGGCAATAACCTGGCCTTTTTCCACCCGTTGCCCTCTCCTTACTAGGGGTCTTTGGTTGATACACGTACCCTGATTGGAACGTTCGAACTTCAGTAAACGATACTCATCGATTGCGCCTGTATCTGATTCAGCCACAATCTTAGATGCACTAACCTTTTTTACAGTACCACTATGCTTAGCAACACTCACAACACCCGAATCAACGGCAGACTTATACTCCATGCCTGTACCAACCAAGGGTGATTCCGGGCGAAGTAGGGGCACTGCCTGACGTTGCATGTTTGAACCCATCAAGGCCCGGCTAGGGTCATCGTTCTCAAGAAAGGGGATCAAAGCAGTAGCCACACTAACTAGTTGCTTTGGAGATACGTCAATATAGTCGATATCTACTCTATCGACCATAGTGATCTGATCCTTGTACCGACTGGTAACCCGTTCATTGACTAAGTTACCATCTTCATCAATAGGCTCGTTTGCCTGGGCGATTACATACTTATCTTCTTCATCGGCAGTCAGATACTCAATAATGTCGGTGACTTTCCCCGATTCTACTCGTCTATAAGGTGTTTCGATGAAACCGAAGTCGTTAACCCTAGCATAGGTACAAAGGGAGTTGATCAAACCAATGTTCGGGCCCTCGGGAGTCTCGATCGGGCAAATCCGACCATAGTGGGAATGATGTACGTCCCGCACCTCAAAACCGGCCCTTTCCCTGCTCAATCCTCCCGGCCCTAAGGCACTCAGTCGACGCTTATGGGTAAGCTCCGTCAAAGGATTCGTTTGGTCCATAAACTGACTAAGCTGGCTACTACCAAAAAACTCCTTCACCGCAGCTACTACTGGTCGAATATTGATCAAGGCTTGGGGTGTAACAATCTCCGCATCTTGAATGGTCATTCGCTCTCGGACAACCCGTTCCATTCTAGATAGACCAATACGGAACTGGTTCTGTAGGAGTTCACCCACCGATTTAAGTCTTCGGTTACCTAAATGATCAATGTCATCAATCTGTCCAACCCCGTGCATCAAACATACGATATAATTAACGGTGGCGACCATATCCGAAGGACCTATTGTCTTATCCTCTGGATCGCCAAAATTGCGGATTACCTTGACTTCCTCGCCGTCCACCCCCGTCAAGAATACATAGGGTGTCTTAATGCTATTTATCTTTTGCAGGATCTCTCTATTAACCTTAGTACCGGCCTTGGCGACGACTTCGCCCGTTCCCTTATCAGTGACGTCCTGTCCTAACCTTTGCCCGAGAATCCGTTCACCTAGACATAGCTTCTTGTTAATCTTGTATCTGCCCACATTAGCTAAATCGTAACGCCTAGGATCGTAAAACAGGGTTTCAAACAAGGACAATGCACTCTCGGGTGTAGGCGGTTCCCCCGGCCGCAATCTCTTATAGATTTCTACTAGGGCATCTTCCTGGGACTCAGTATTGTCCCTTTCAATAGTATTGCGGATATACTCGTCGTTATTAAACAGCTCGGTAATCTTTGCATTGGTTCCATACCCTGCAGCACGGAGCAAGACAGTCACCGGCAGCTTCCTGGTCCTGTCGATTCGGACGTAGATTACATCATTTTTGTCCGTTTCAAACTCTAACCAAGCTCCTCGGTTAGGGATGATGCTCCCGGTAAAAAGATACTTTCCTGAGGTATCTTGCTCATAGTTGAAATATACCCCTGGGGATCGTACCAACTGACTGACAATCACCCGTTCAGCACCATTGATAATAAACGTACCTTTATCAGTCATAAGGGGAAAGTCCCCCATAAACACTTCTTGCTCTTTGATTTCGCCAGTTTCCTTATTAATCAACCGCACACGTGCACGCATGGAAGCAGAGTAAGTAGCGTCCCGTTCCTTACATTCCTCAACAGAATACTTAGGCTCACCCAACTCATAAGCAACAAATTCCAACACCAGATTACCCGTGAAATCCTGAATAGGCGAGATATCCGTAAACATCTCCACAAGTCCTTCTTCTAGAAACCACTCGTAGGACTTCCGCTGAATCTCGATCAGGTTTGGCATGTCCAGGATCTCTTCAATCTTTCCAAAGGAACGCCGGGTCGTCTCTCCAAGCTTAACATCAACAGCCATAACCATCACCCTCGCTTCCCAGTGATATATACTCTAACAAAAACAGACCGGTCCCAGACCAGCCCTGGGCCCACCAATTTCATCCAGAACAAAAAGCGAAAACCCACCAGCATGTAGAATTTCCGCCTTAATACAAATCTATACTCTTTAATCGATGGTAAACAGCGTCGTTGATCAGTAAACACCGCCAAATTTTTTGAGGAAATCTGCAGCCCCTTGCAGGAAAAACCGTCTCATCGAAGAACTAATAGATATATGAGTGATTATGCATAGGCTCCAGTTTCCGAAAAAAGGGCACAACGAGCCACCGAATCAAATAACACCTTTGAATGATACCATAGAGGAATGTGTAATGTCAACAGGATGTTTGTCGTCGTTTTGAGAATGTACGTCCTAGTATGTCCTATAATGCCCGGTTTATGAGGAGTTACTGTAACCACCGATATTCTGAATCTAAAGGGAGGATTTATTTGATCCTCCCTTTTTTACTTATATCTCTACTTCACTTCGACTTCAGCGCCGGCTTCCTCTAACTTGCCTTTAATTTCTTCGGCTTCCTCTTTGGAAACTCCTTCTTTAACTGCCTTTGGAGCCTCATCGACTAGCGCCTTTGCTTCTTTCAGTCCAAGACCAGTAATCTCTCGGACGACCTTAATCACTTGGATCTTCTTGTCACCTATACCCTTTAGAACAACTGCAAATTCTGTCTGCTCCTCGGCAACAGCCTCAGCAGCTGGGCCAGCACCCACAGCAGCCATAGCCATTGGGGCAGCAGCGCTAACGCCAAATTTCTCCTCCAGTGCCTTTACCAACTCGGAAAGTTCAAGAACCGTCATGTTTTCAATAGCCGTTAAAATATCTTCTTTTGTCATATCAAAAGTTGCCTCCCTTAATTCATTAACTGGCCGCATCGGCCTTCTGTTGTCGCACTCCATCCAGTGCGTATACTAATCCGCGGACAATTCCGCTTAGCGCGTTCACAAACCCAGATACCGGGGACATAAATCCATATGCCACCTGACCGAGTAAGATTTCTCGGGATGGTAACGTTGCAAGTGCTGTGACTTCTGCTACATCAAGCAACTTCCCCTCAAGAAGGCCTGCCCTCAACTCCAGATTCTTATGGTCCTTGGCAAAGCTCGTCAAAATCTTGGCAACGGCCACAGGATCATCGTAGGAAAAGGCTAGCGCCGTTGGGCCCGTCAAGTACTCATCTAGGCCTTCAATGTTTGCCTCCCGCGCACCAAGACGGGTCAAAGTATTCTTAACCACCTTATACTCAACCCCGACTTCGCGTAACTGCCGACGTAACTCTGTCACTTCAGATACATTCAAGCCTCGGTAATCCGTAATAACAATACTATTGGCTTGCTCGAACTTCTTCCTTAGTTCCTCTACGACAGCTGCTTTATCTGTTACTGCCATCAAGTCACCCCCTTTTACGTGTTGCCACCTGGCTTCGGACAATAAAAAAAGCGCGATCACCACAAACAGATCCCGCTACAAAAACTACTTCGGAAAGCCTCGGCTGGTCACGTACGTGATTAAGCCATATCATGGCGCCTGCTGTCTGTGGCTACTCAATGTATATTCACTTTTTGGAACTACTACTTAGCGTTCAGTAAACGCAGCTACCACAACCGACGGACTAATTTTAACCCCTGGACCCATAGTCGAGGAGACTGTAATCCTCTTCAAATAGGTTCCTCTGGCAGCCGCTGGTCTGGCTCGCACAATTGCACTCATCAAGGTCCTGAAGTTGTCTACTAACTTCTCATCTTCAAAAGAAACCTTACCTATTGGCACATGCATGTTGCCTGCCTTAGTGACACGAAACTCCACTTTTCCAGCCTTAAACTCCTCTACAGCACGGCCAATATCCATAGTAACTGTTCCTGCTTTTGGGTTAGGCATCAAGCCCCGCGGTCCTAGGATGCGTCCTAGTTTACCTACAACACCCATCATATCTGGGGTTGCAACCGCAATATCAAAATCCATCTTACCAGCTTCCACTTGCTCGGCAAGATCTTCAGCGCCAACCAAGTCAGCCCCTGCTGCTTCAGCTTCCTTTGCCTTATCGCCCTTGGCAAAGACCGCGACCCGCATTTGCTTACCTGTTCCATGGGGCAATACCACAGTCCCCCGCACTTGCTGATCCGCATGCCGTGGGTTTACACCAAGTTCTATTGCAGCCTCGACTGTCTCGTCGAACTTAGCTGAACTAATCTTCTTAACTAAAGAAAGCGCCTCAGCGGGTTCATACTCTCTCTCCCGGTCTACTTGTTTAAGTGCTTCTAGATACTTCTTACCATGCTTTGCCATGTTGTTTCCTCCTTTGTGGTAATATCGAAAGTTTCCTTTCTCCCACAATCACGAGGCTACGCCTCGACGACCTTGATGCCCATACTACGTGCAGTACCTGCAACTACCCTCATTGCAGCTTCAATATCTGCTGCATTGAGGTCCGGCATCTTGATTTCTGCGATCTCCCGTACCTGGGCCTTGGTAACCGTCGCCACTTTCACGTCATCAGGAGTACCTGAACCCTTTTCGATCCCCGCTGCCTTTTTCAGTAGTACTGCCGCAGGCGGCGTCTTCGTAATAAAGGTAAAAGATCGATCCTCAAATACGCTAATGACTACGGGAATGAGCATTCCTGCCTGATCAGCCGTCCGGGCATTAAAGCTCTTGCAGAACTCCATAATATTCACCCCGTGTTGTCCTAAAGCTGGACCCACAGGAGGCGCTGGAGTCGCTTTGCCAGCGGGAACCTGAAGCTTCACAATCGCTACCAACTTCTTGGCCACAATTCTACCCCCCCTACACACCGATTCTAAAACTTCTGGACTTGATCAAAGTTTAGTTCAACGGGCGTCTCCCGTCCAAACATGGATACGGAAACACGCAGCTTACCCTTTTCTAGATTAACATCCTCAACCCTACCGGAGAAGTTAACAAAGGGTCCGTCAATAACCTTGACCTTCTGTCCCACTTCGTAAGCAACTTTGCGTTGCTTCTCTCCCATACCCACCTGTTTGAGTATGGTTTCAACTTCCTCATCCTTAAGGGGTACGGGTCTATTACCGGAACCAACAAATCCAGTAACCCCCGGTGTATTACGTACCACATACCATGAATCGTCGGTCATAATCATCTCGACTAGTACGTACCCAGGAAATATTTTTTTCTCGATGACGCGTTTTTTCCCATCTTTAAAGTCCAACTGCTCTTCTGTAGGCACAAAGACCCTAAACACCTTTTCGCCCATACCCATGGATTCAACACGTCGCTCAAGATTTGTCTTAACTTTGTTCTCATAACCTGAATATGTGTGAACCACATACCATTGTTTACCGCTTCCCATGCGGACGGAGATCAAATCGTCTCCTTACCCCCCCAAGGTCTGTAGTAACCGTAAGATCTGCGCAACAACAAGATCAGCTAGACCAATAAACGCCGCAGCGATGACTACAGTAACAATGACCACTCCTGTATAAGTCATAAGCTCTTGCCGATCCGGCCAGACTACTTTGCGCATTTCTGCTCTGACTTCTCGAAAAAACCTCTTTACGCGCTCCCAGCCACTGTCTTTATTTGGTACGGTAGCCATGGCTTATCCCTCCGTCGGATTACCGAAAATACCTACTTAGTCTCCTTATGTTCGGTATGCTTTCGGCAAAACCTACAGTACTTTTTCAATTGCAACCGATCGGGTGTGGTAGTCCTATTCTTCATAGTCCTGTAGTTGCGGTTCTTGCACTCACTGCATTCTAGATTCAAAGCGGCCCGGGCCATATTCACACCTCCATCGCCAAAAAGACCCACATATCTCCCTTAAGCGCACGTTTGTGCATAATAATGAGACTACCATATCTAACGTAGACTGTCAACCCTGGCGAAACGCAAGCTCCCATCGAGAAAAATAGGTAGGGTAATCCCTACCTATCTTCTGTCCAAAAATAGTAATTGACCAATTACCTTATTACCTTCGTGACAACTCCTGCTCCAACAGTCCTACCGCCTTCTCGAATAGCAAAGCGTAGTCCTTCCTCCATCGCAATCGGTGTGATTAACTTTACACTAACACTCACCCGGTCGCCAGGCATAACCATCTCTGTTCCCTCGGGTAACTCCAGATCCCCG
>Ga0172382_10008037_pt1 | contig 14827 bp, 20 predicted proteins | sample Leawel138RmetaG_FD_122245 | JGI IMG/M metagenome (GOLD analysis project Ga0172382, IMG submission 122245) | Leachate microbial communities from a municipal landfill in Southern Ontario, Canada - Leachate well 138R metaG | ecosystem: Engineered > Solid waste > Landfill > Unclassified | place...
AATATTAAGAACAACGCCACTATGGCTATTCCGTTCGGGGCTGTGGGGTAGCTTGGTATCCTTGTGGCTTTGGGAGCCACTGACTCCGGTTCAAATCCGGGCAGCCCCACCATATCATTCTGATTCTCGGCACACACATGGAATAACCCGGCTCTCGGGGCCGGGGCGATGCCTCTTGCCGCTGGCGTGAACGACCCGCATCTCGATGACGGCGGTCATCTCCATGGCCTTATCGTCCACCGAGGCATAGGACGGGACCACTTTCCGGCATAGGGCCAGAAGGGCCCTCTCTTTGTACTCCCGATCCTCTAGCACCGAGGCCTCCCCTCGTAGCACCACGGAATCGTATACGGTGGTGATCCGTTTTCCATCCTGGAAGACCTCATGGCCGTGGCATCGGTGCACGGTGAGGCAGCAACGAGGGTCCCGTTTCAGGTTGGAGATTTTCTCCCCCACCCCTCTCCCGTGGAAATAGACCCGGTCATCCAGGAGCACGAAATCCATAGGCGTTCCGTAAGGATAGCCGTCCTCCCCGGTGGTGCTCAGGACACCGCATTGGTTGTTCTCCAGGAAGGAAAGTATCTCTTCTGACCCCATGGCGTTCTTCTGCATCTTGGGCTGCAGGACCCGGTCTCCTTCGCTGCGCAGAGGCATGCTGGGAACGAGGTTGATCCAGGATAAAAAGCTTAGGTGTCAGGAGCCACGATGGAGCTCAGCGCCGGTCCTTGGCCTTAGGGATGACATCCATGCCGTCCTCGAAACCCTTCGCCGGTGACCGGTCCTTGCCGGTGGTCAGCTCCAGGGCTTGCAGGAACTCCTCGTAACGGTCGGACTCTATCATGATCGTGCGGCCGTTGTTGAGATGCAGCTTCACCCCAGTGTCCCCGCCCATTGTGAAACCGGCCCCCTTGGGTCCGATGCGGTACCCGATGCCCATGTAGTCCTTCAACCAGCTGAAGCGCTCGGCATGGAAGGAACGGATGTCCACGTTGGAATACTCAAAGCTCTTCAACATCCGCACCCGGATCCCGGCGCTGTGCACCTCCGTGGTCATCGTGAACTGTATGAAGAACAATGGTAATCCGATGCACAACGGCACCGTCAGCAGAATCACCACGAAGTCGGGAGCGGGATTGTCTCCCACCTCCATTCCCAGGAGTATCTGGGCTATGAAGATGTAGACGCCGATGGCGGCCAAGCCGATGAGCACGGCCTTCATCCATGGGCTTTTCAGCCTCTGCCTCTCTTGGAACAGTATCCCAGAATCCCGCATGACGTGGTTATGGTGGAAAAGATATTTAATCTTGGATTCAGAAGCACAGGGCATGGTGGCAAGGATGCTGGACGCTTGGGCGGGGCTCACGACCAAAAGGCCGTGGTGGTGCATCGCGGTGGTCCTGGTCATCAGTCTGGCCGCCAGTGCCTGCATAGCTACCATGGGGGTCACCCAGACCTTCAACGTGTCGCAGTTCAAACCAGACAATGACGTGGTCCGTTCCCTGGAACAGTCCTCATCGCAATTCGAGGACCTGCATGCCGCATCCGTACTGGTGGAATTCATCCCGGATGAGTTTACTGGCACGAACTTCAACAAGTACCAGTTCCTGCAGGTCCTGGAGTTGGAGAGGTCCATTTTCCAGGATCCGTTCTTGAATCCCCATCTCCGGGACCCGTCCGATTGGCGGAACTCCATATACAGCCCTGTGAGCATGGTGTCCTTGGTGATGCTGAACATCATCACCGCTCCTGGATCTCCCATAGGTATTGATTGAAGCGGCTGGGGGTTGGAGATGACCCCGATGCTGAACTCCTCCACCGGAGAGCCTATCCTGGATCCCGACAGCGGCGAACCGGTCCTGGTGCCGGCACAGAGCTATGACAACCTCATACTCATGGTCAGCAACCTGTACACGGCACATATCCATCAGGCCGTGTACCTGATGATGGAGGAGGGGTCGGGCATGGGAGACACGGCCAAGGATGCCTTGCGCAGCCTCCTGAGCACCGACTTCAGCTATGACACCCAGTTCAACGTCAACGCCAGTGCCGCTCTGGTCATCGTCTACTACCGTGTCGGGGACCTGTCCGCGCTGGAGGTGGAAAGGCATCTGGTGGACATGGCCTCAGGGGCGGACACCAACGACTTGGTCAATCGAGTCATAGGTTGGGGGCTGGTGAACCAGCAGATAGCCGACTCCGCTGTGCAGGACCTCATGATGCTCTTCCCCGTGGTCATAGCCTTAGTGGCGGCGTTCCTGTTCTGGTTCCTGCGCAACATCGGGGACGTGCTCATCACCCTGACGGCCTTGGGGATGGCCATCACATGGGTGTACGGATATGCCGCCTACACCGGGGAGGTGCTCACGCCCCTGTCCCTGGCGGTGCCATTCCTGGTGGTGGGCGTGGGCACGGACTTCTCCATCCATCTCATCCTGCGCTATAGACAGGAGCGCCTAGAGGGCATGGACAAGGATGTCAGCAACCGGACCACCATGCATGTGGTGGGGCAGGCCCTGATCCTTTCCACCCTCACCACCTGTGTGGCCTACCTTTCCAACGCCAGTTCGGACATGTCTGGGATGATACAGTTCGGGGTCATGAACGCCCTGGGCCTGCTGTCGGCCTTCCTGATAATCATGCTCTTGGTGCCCTCCAGCCTGGTGCTCCGGGGAGACCCTTTGGTCCTCACGGAGAGGCGCATGCGAATGATGGATCTGGACGGGCTCTTGGCCAGGCTCTCTGCCCTGGTGAAAAGAAGAGGACGTTCGGTGGTGGCCGTCCTCGCGGTGGCCACGCTTTGCATGGGGGTGGCAGCCGTGAACGTGGAGATGGATTTCAACCCCTATCAGTTCCTGCCTCGGGGGACTCCCATCGATGAGGGGGTGGGCATGCTGTTGGAGAACTTCCCCTCCTCCGGCCTGAACGAGATGGTGGTTCTGGTGGAGGGCAGCGCGGACGATCCAGACGTCCTGCAAGGCCTGCAGGAGGGGCTAGGGACATTGGCAGGGGTGGAGAACGTCATCATCCATGGCAGCACGGCCTCCACCCGCTCCATATTCAACGTCTGGCATGACTGGGCGGTATTGGATGGTTCGGAGGACCAGCGTTACAATGCCAGCTTCGCCGCCCTCTATGCACTGCATTTCCAATTCAATTCCAGTTCCAGCGTCTTCATCGATGCCACAACGTCAGAGCTGCAGGAGATGACGGAGGCGCTCTCCGGCTCGGAGATGGCCCAGGAGGACATGGCCCGCTTCGTCTCCTGGGAGGATGGAGGCGTACTGCGTCTTACCATAGCCATCAGGGACGGTCTGTCGGAGACCGAGATGAGGGCCTTGGAATCGGACATCTACACGGCCTTCCGACCCTTGCAGGACGCCGGCTCCACGCTGATAGTCACCGGGGACGCCTTGGTCTCCTACGAGGTTGTGGAGGTCATGCGGGACGCCCAGATGAACTCTGTGGCCATCACCCTGGGGGCGGCGTTGCTCATCCTGACCGTATTAGGAATGGCCATGCGCCGGCATCCTTTGCTGGGCCTCTTCGCCGTCCTGCCCACGGCGGCCACCATCGTCTGGGTGTGGGGCCTGTCATTCATCTTCGGTGTGACCTTGAACCCCCTCACCATGACCGTGGCCGCCATCGCCGTGGGCTTGGGCGTGGACTACGCAATCCATATGAGCAACCGTTACTACGACCTCTTGGACGAGGGCGCCAACGATGAGTTCGCTATCGACGAGACCGTTCGCCACACCGGCAAAGGGGTCCTGGGAGGGGCGTTCACCACCGCCATGGGCTTCGGGGTGCTGGCCTTCTTCAGCATGCAGCCCATCACGGAGTTCGGCATAATGGTCACGGTCTCCGTGCTGCTGTCCCTGTTCATGACCCTCTTCCTGCTCTCCTCCGTCCTGGCGGTCTGGGGGCGCAGGTTCAGAATATGAGATGGTAGTACAGAGGATCGAGATAAGAACGGCAGGGGGTCCGGCCGAAGATGTCCTCCACATCCTGAGGACTGAGTCGGTCCTGTAACGGAGGCCCGGAGGGGCTGTCCACCTTCTGATGGTCCACCACATGCACCCGGCCGCCGGGACGGAGGACGCGGAGGATCTCCGCCACCGCTCGACGACGGTCCGGGATCTCGTGGAAGACGTTCACCAGCACTGCATGGTCCACGCTGTGGTCGGGCATCGGGATTTCTGGCAGCTCCGACCTCACCGTCTGCAGATGGGATCGGAGATCCGCCGGCACCCGGGAGCACAGCATGTCCAGCATCTCCTGCCGGAGGTCCAGGGCGACGACATGGCATCCGCTCTCCAGCAGAGGCAAGGTCATGAAACCGTTGCCGGAACCCAGGTCCAGCCAAGTCTCACCCTGTTCCGGTCGCAGCCTCGACAGTATGGCCTCCGGTGGCTGCCTCTGCATCCTGTCATCGCTGAGCAGCATCGCCGCCCTTCCCGGGTCGAAGACATGTCCCATGCCGCTGGAAGCATCGTAGCAGGGATAATAGCTTGTCGATAACGGTTATATCCTACGCACCCGATTCTCTCGCATGTTGATTTCACCGAAAGTGGGGGAAGAGGCCCCGGATTTCCGCATGCCCTCCACCCATCAGGATGAGTTCCATCTGCACTCGGAGTTGGAGAAGGGACCCATCCTCCTCTACTTCTACCTGGGCGACTTCGCCCCCAACTGCACCAGCTACATGAACAAGATCATGGACATCGCCCCTCGCATGCAGGAGCTGGGAGTGAGGTTCAAGGCGGTGAACCCCAACAGCTTGGACAGCCACAAGAAATGGGCGGAGAGGCTGGGGACCGACTTCGAGCTCATTCACGATGAAGGGCAGCAGGTCAGCAAGGCCTACGGGGCCATAGTGGTCAACTCGCCTTTGACGAAAGGTTTCACCAACCGGGAGTTCTTCCTCATCGGTGCCGACCGGGTCATCCGTTTCCATTGGAAGGCGCCCATACCCCGGGAGATGCCGGAGCTGGACTTCGTGATCGAAGCCATGGAGAAGATGTAGGTGGTACCATGAGCATCGGATGGTTCAAGCCCCAACGCCTGCCGGAGGGGGAGATGTCCCCGGACTTCACCCTGCCCTCCACTGCCGGTGATTTCCATCTGCACGAGGAGCTGAAGAAGGGCCCGGTGCTGATGATGTTCTACATGGGGGACTTCGGCACCGGTTGCACCCTGGCCTTGAACCGATTGGCGGAGGTCGCTCCCCAGATCGAGGCTTTGGGCGTGAGGGTGACCGCCATCAGCGTCAACTCCATGACCATGCACCAACGCTACCTGGGCCGCATGGACTTCCCGTTCCCGCTCATATCGGACGTGGGCGGGGAGGTCACCAAGAAGTACGGTGTGCTCATAGAGAACCATATCCTGTATGCAGGCATGGCCGGTCGGGCGGTGTACATCATGGGGAAGGACGGACGGGTGCTCTACAGTTGGGTCCCCGTGGACGACCCCGCGGACACCCCGGACTTCCAGGGCTTGGTGGAAACGGTCAGGTCCTTTTCCTGACGCCGGCATGGAAGGCGGTAACCCGCATCAGGCCGGAGAGCTGGCTCATGGCCACCTTGCTGGCATCCACCACGATGGGGAAACGGTGCAGGGGGGAGTCCAGGGTTAGGGACTCGTACTCCCCTCCTTCCCCGGCCACGTTCACCCCATGCCTTTCTTCCAGTTTTTTCAGGTCTTGCAAGGCGGAAGCGTCCAGAAGCCTACCCAGCCATCTCTCGTCCAGACCCTCGGCCGAGACCCCGACCACGATGGCTTCCGTCCCCGATGCCAACAACTCCTCCATCACCAGGTGGGGGTGCTTCCTCCACAGGGGGTTGATGCTCTTCAGTCCCAGCTCATGGCAGACGCCGTTGATGCGGTCCCACTGGTAGTCGGAGGCCACCGCCCCGGTGACCACACCGTCAATATCCAATCGTTGCAAGGCCTCCCGTAGCGCCCGGAGGTCGTCCTCCTCGTCCCCGCGGCTGGGGACGCTCACCAGGGTCTTGCCCATGGACTCCGCCATCAAGGGTAGGAGGTGCAGGTTGGGGGTGTGGAAAAGCCAGGAATGAGGGTCGGCGGGAGCGATGTTCACCAGATGCTCCACGCTATGTCCCATCTGCTCCGCCAGGTAGAGCGCCAGGGTGGAGTCCTTGCCTCCGGAGTACAGGGCCGCCAATCGCATGGGCCAAGAGAAACAGTGGAGCGATATCAATCTTTGCGGAGGATTACTTTTAATGCCATGAGTGGATTTCTGGAGCATGTACTGCCCCCGCTGTGAGCGTTCCATCCCCCCGGAGAAGCTGGAGGAGAAGAGGGAGAGGCTGCAGAAGGAGTTCGGCAAGGACGAGTTGGACCGAGGCCTCTGCCCGGTCTGCGGCACGGAGCTGGTGCCTTTGAAGCGAAAGGAGTGATGACATGCGCATGGAGGACATGACGTCGCCGGAGTTCGCGGAGGCTGTGCGCCGCTCCCCTGGGTGATACTCCCGCTGGGAGCCACGGAGGCGCACGGCATGCATCTCCCTTTGAGCACGGACAGCATCCAGCCGCAATGGGTGGCGGACCGTCTGGCGGAGAGGACCGGTGCCCTGGTGGCGCCCCTGCTCCCATATGGCAACCATTCCTCCACCCGGCGTATGCCCGGAACGGTCGGCCTGAGCTTCGACACCTTGCGCTCGTTGCTGCGGGACATACTGTTCTCGCTCTCGGACCAGGGGGTATGGCGTTTCCTGATCATCTCCGGCCATGCCGGCAGCGCCCATATGACGGCCCTGCGGGAGGCCTGCAAGGACCTGGTGCAGGAGCGGGAGGCCAAGGTGCTGCTGTTGACGGACTATGAGTTAGCCCAGGAGAGGGCCGCCGGTTTGGGGGTCCCATCCCAGGACGGGCACGGGGGAGCATTGGAGACCGCCCGTGTCATGGCCATCCGCCCGGGGGCGGTGAGGGAGCCCATGGCCGTGGGAAGGTTCATTAGTCCTGGTTACCGGGTCCTACCGGACCCGGAGCGCTGTTTCCCCCAAGGCATGGCCGGCGACCCGTCCCTGGCCACGGAGGCCATGGGGCAGGAGCTCAACCAGCATGTGCTGGAGCGCTTGGTGGGGATCATGGAGAAGGAGACTGTTGACGATGAGTGATTTGAAGAGGATGGCCGCGGAGAAGGCCGTGGAGGACGTGCAGGACGGGATGACCGTGGGACTGGGCACCGGTTCCACCGCCTACTTCGCCATAATGCGGGTGGCGGAGCTGGTGCGCAGCGGATACAAGCTACGTTGCGTGGCCACCTCCGTGCAGACCGAGGAGATAGCCCTCCGGGAAGGCATCGAGATACTTCCCCTGGACGAGGTGGAGGGCATCGACATCACCATCGATGGCGCGGACGAGGTGGACCCGCAGCTGCAACTCATCAAAGGCCTGGGCGGGGCCCTGTTGCGGGAGAAGATCGTCGCCGCAGCATCCAAACGGGAGATAATCATCGTGGACGACTCCAAGATGGTTCCCAAGCTGGGCACCAAATCCCCTCTGCCGGTGGAGGTGCTGCCATTCGGCCAGGGTCACACCCGTCGGGCCTTGGAGAGGCTGGGATGCGAGCCCACGCTTCGAATGAAGGACGGTCGGCCGTTCATCACCGACGGCGGCAACCCCATATTCGACTGCCGCTTCCCGGGGATAGAGAGCCCCTTCTTCCTGGAGTCCCGTCTGAACACCATACCCGGTGTGGTGGAGAACGGGTTGTTCCTGAACATGGCCACGAAAGTGATCGTGGCTTCGCCGGATGGAATAAAAATAATGGAAAGGTGATCAGCAGAAGAGGCTTCTCAGCTGATCGATGTTGGCCAGGATCTCCTGGACACGTCTCTTCTCATCTTCCTCTATGGCGTCGATGATCTCTGGGAACGCTATAGCCAGACGGTATGCATGCACGGGTCTCCCCTTGCCTTTCTTCTTGATGTCCCGCTTCTCCACCCATCCACGGTCGCGGAGCTCCTGCATGGCTATGGATACCTCTGGTTGTCGTAGCGATGTGTGGGTCTCGATGTCCACGGATGTCGTTTCCGGTGCTTTCTGCACGTAGACCAACGTCTTGGCGACATTCTTGCGCATCCCCGTACTCATCAACAGGTCGACAAGATGATCATCTTCTTGGCTCCACTCGACGGTTGTCATAATTTCCAACTGAGTGAATAATTAAAATTATAAATTATATAGACTTTGTCATTAAACTAATAATTTTATCAACGCCCTAGAATCGGGTTGAAGATGCTCCGTCTAGGGCATCGACGGCCGGGCCCGGACATTGCCGCAAACAGCATCCAGGATGCCAAGGGTGACGGAATTTTTATTAAGGGCACAATGCTAAGCCTTTTTATAGGACATCGATATTTAGCAATCTGTTCCCGTAGGTGCATATCATGAAGAAGCCTAGGTCCATACAGACTTACTGTCCCCATTGCAAGACCCATACCCCCCATGAGGTAGAGAGGGTGAAGAAGAAGAAAGCGAGCGAGCTCAAATGGGGTCAGAGGAGATTCAGGAAGGTAACCGCCGGTTACGGTGGTTTCCCCAGGCCCAAGCCGGAGGGGAGGGAGAAGCCCACCAAGAGGGTGAACCTCAGATACCGTTGCGCCACCTGCAAGAAGGCGCACCTGAAGCCCTGCATAAGAGCCAAGAAGTTCGAGCTGGTGGAGTGATTCCATGACCGGTGATTTCATTAAGATAAAATGTCAAGACTGCAGCAACGAGCAGATCGCCTTCCGCAAGCCGGCCACCGTCGTGGTGTGCACCGTCTGCGGGTCGACCCTCATCCAGCCCAAGGGCGGTGTGGGCGAGCTCAAGGGCGAGCTGCTTGAGGTGGTCGGTTAATGTCGCGTGCCAAGGGCTACCCCGAAGAGAGCGAACTCGTCGTCTGCACCGTCAAGAACGTCAAGAACTTCGGTGCCTTCGTCTCCCTGGACGAGTATGACGGCAAGGAAGGATTCGTCCATGTACGGGACGTAGCCACTGGCTGGGTAAAATACATCCGAGACCACATCCGCGAGGGTCAGAAGATCGTCTGCAAGGTCCTGGGTGTCGACTCCTCGAAAGGACACATCGACCTCTCCCTGAAATCGGTGAACGAGCACCAGAAGAGGGAGAAAATCCAGCAATGGAAGAACGAGAAGAAGGCGGAGAAGCTCCTGGAGATCATGGCTGAGAAGCTGGGCATCTCCCTGGACGACATCTACAACCTGTTCGGGAACACCCTTCTGGAGGAGTACGAGACCCTCTACGGGGCCTTCGAGACCGTGGCCGCCGCCCCCGCCGAGTTCCGGGAGGAGTTCGAGGGTGATTGGGTGGAATCGTTCATCGAGGTCGCTCTGGAGAACGTCACCCCGCCCTACGTGCAGATCGAGGCCTTCCTGGAGCTGAGCTCCGGGGCCCCCGACGGTGTGGACCGGGTACGCCAAGCCCTGCTGAAGAGCATGGAGGCGGCGGACGGGGAGCAGGTGGCCATCCAGTACATGGGGGCGCCCAAGTACCGTCTGGTGATCATCGCCGACGAGTACAAGACCGCGGAGGAGACCCTAAGACGGGTCTCGCAGGCCGGCATCGACGCCATAGTGGCTGCTGGCGGGGAAGGCACCCTGAAGAGAGAAGGCCGATAGGCCTGCAGGGGGCGTCATGAATTCTAGGATGAGGCGATGCGACCGTTGCGCCCGCTACACCCTGCAGGCGGAATGCCCGCAGTGCGGCGAGCCGTCGCGCAACCCGTTGCCTCCTCGGTTCTCACCCGAGGACCGTTACGGCGCCTACCGGCGCAAACTGCTGATGGAGAGGTGTGGTGAGAATGGAAAGTATAATCAACGTCCTGATAGAGGAGCCTGAGCTGCAGAGCCCCATTTTGATCGAGGGCCTGCCGGGCGTAGGCAACGTCGGCAAGCTGGCCGCGGACCATCTGCTGGAGCAGCTGGGCGGCGTGAAGTTCGCCGAGATATTCTCCCGCCATTTCCCGCCCCAGGTGGTCCTGGACGAGGACGGCGTGGTGAGCTTGGTGAACAACGAGCTCTACTACGTCCGCAACGTCGGTCGCGGCGTGGACGTCATCTTCCTCATCGGCGACCATCAGGGATTGACGCCGGAGGGACAGTTCGACCTGGCCCGGAACATCGTGGACATGGCCAAGGACATGGGCGTGTCCCGCATCTACACCTTGGGCGGCTACGGCATCGGCAAGATGGTGGAGGAGGTCCGTGTATTGGGTGCCGTCACCCATCTGAGCATGAAGGAGGATTTGCAATCGCACGGCGTGCTGTTCTCTCCCGGTGAGCCGGGCGCAGGCATCGTCGGCGCCAGCGGTCTCATCGTCGGTCTGGCGCAGAACGCCGGCATCGAGGCCGCCTGCCTGATGGGCGAGACCTCCGGCTACTTCGTGGACCCCAAGGGAGCAGAGGCCCTGTGCCGGGTGCTGGCCAGCATCCTGGGCGTGGAGATAGACTTCTCCGACCTGGAGGCCAAGGCGCAGCAGATCGACGTCATCGCCTCCAAGATCAAGGAGATGGAAGGTTCCCAGTCCGGTGGACGTGAGGACCTCGGCTACATCGGATGAGCCGACATGATGGTCGATGACCGTCATTTTTCATTATTTTAAAAAAGGGGGATTGGGGGTCTTTCGACCCCGGGGGTTCGTAGAGTGCATCCCATCCTTTCCTGGCTAACGGGAAAGGTACTTCTCTTCGAATTCTAGCATCCGATTCATGGTCTGCTCCGCCTTCTCCATGGCCTCGACCTTGTCGATGACCATGTCCACGCGGTTGTAGAGCATGTCGCGGACGGATGCACGGATGGCTTCGGATCGGGACGGGAAATCGTCTACCTTCACCAGGAAGTCCAGCTGCCTGATGTATCTCTGGGGGAGTCGCAAGGTTATCTTCTCCAAGTCGTCTTCCACCATGCCGAGCACCTCATCCTTGCGTAGGTCGGATAGACCTACTTTGTCGGACAATATAACAAATAAACGTGATGATATATAATGCATTGCCAGAATTTCGGTCGTCCGCGGTGCTTCTGGACATTCAAGAGAGGTCAGATGGATGTCATGTGACATTCACCGCGTCAGGAAAAAGTCCGTTAATCATAAATAGGAAATGGCTAATCCAGAGTGTGCCCGACTTAGCTTAGACTGGCCAGAGCGGCTGACTGTAGTGGGTTACCGGCATGCCGGTGCAGCCGCCGATATCAGCAGATCCCCAGTTCAAATCTGGGAGTCGGGACCATTCTCACTTTTCGATGATCATTGTAGATATAATTGTTTCAATGATAATTATTCAAAACTGAGAGCAGACGTGTTCATCACCATGGCTCGTTCCTCGACTCTAGGTGTGTCTTTAAATTCGATAGAAGTGCAGAGCAATGATTTGAGGAGCCAAGCTCAAATGATTAATACCTAACTAACAGAAAAGTTAGTCATGAACAAAGTACTAGATGATATCTTCGAACTGGTGACGAAGAAGACGAATCCAGAAGCATGGAAGAGGTTCGAGAAGGAACAGCTGGAAGAATGGAAGGTCTTTGCCTTGAAGATGTTGGATCTGCAGGAGAAGGCCGGGCTGACGTACAAGGAGGCGCGGGTGTTCTTGCTCAGGCGGTCATCCAAGATGCTCTACGATTTATCTGTTTAATGGGGCATCATCATGGGGGCCATCTACAATCTTTCCCGGAGAGCTTTGAAGAAACTACATAATTCTGATATAACTGAGATGTATCTCGGCCCGGAAAACGGTTTCATTGATTAGTCAAATAATTACTTTGGAAAAAACAGGCTTATTTTTCCGTATTAAAATAATATTCATCTACTGGTCTTTTAAGATACATGAACAAGACAGAAAAATCAGCCAGATCAGCCTCGATTGCATGCCCTTCAATCCTCTCTATTGAAGCTATCGGACCGATCTTAATGGTATCTGTTCGGTCTGAAATTGCGTGATTGTGTACAAAATCGTTCCTTAGGAAGCCTGCTCCAACGAGGAGCTCATAGTTCGGTCCCGATAGTATTGATTCAACTCTCAAGGCATCCATTAATGTTTTGTAAGACACAAATTTTCTGTTAACCACTTTCTTCAATCGTGGTGATATTTCCTTTTGGTTCCTCAGATGGTTTTTGAAATTGTATTCAATGGTTGATAACAGTCTAATCAGACAATTAGTTTGTATATAAACTAATTTATCAACTAATATAGGACGAAGGCTGTTACTCCTCTCCTCTTTTGAATAAATATCATCCCACTTGTCATAATGCAGTCTCAAACTTTCTATGGTGTTATGAACGATGTTTGCCATGAAGACGAAAGCGTTGGGTTCTATCCCTCTGTCAATCCAGAGCTCGCTACTTTCTCCAAATTCTTCGCAAACACAGATATTGCAATTCAAAATGTTTTCGAGATCGACCATAATGTCAGGATCCGTATTCAAAAACTCTGTCATTATGATTCTATTCATGCAATATCATCAATTATTTCATATTAAATCATATACTAATGTGATAGATTTGTAAAAACAGCTATCACTATCTATATTGTATCTAATTTTTTCATCCCGATAAATAATCTGGAGATGATGGTAACGGATGTGTGGCCGGATTTCGGATCTGTCATTGCTAGTTCCAGCCGCAGGACCAAAATAACGCCTTTAATGAAGGGGCCGTCGATTCCTAATATCATATCAGAAGGTCTGGACGCGATGTACAGGGAATCATTCCCAGGGATTTGTTGTCCAGTGTTCAATGACCCGAGTATTGTACAATAATTACTCCAAAATCTAGAATTCTTTGCTAGACTGTTGTTCCAATGATAATTCGTCTTCTGATGATTCATTGTTTTATCAATGGATTCTGCGCCCCTTTCCTTCATTGTAACGATAAATATCACATCGAGGCATTTAATTATCTTGAAAGCTCCATATTCAAAGTATGGACCTGGAAGACAAAGAGAGGATACTGTTTCACAGCAAACAGATAATTTTAAATCCAGATAGTTACAACCTCCAGAATTCCTCATTGATCTGCTCCAGAGAAGGGGGGCCCTCGTCTGCATACTGCAGGAAACTATTCTTGGCATATAGGCGTATGTTGCAGGGGGAAGCCTTCAATGACGACTTAAGCGATGAGATGGTGAGATTCTTCCTGGATGATTTCCGTAGTCAAGGGAGAGACCGACTTCGGGGGGCTTTGGAATCCACAAAAGGATACCTCGACTACAGGGAAGGCTATGGAAAAATGCACCACCCGATACGTGAATTCTGCCGGGGTTTGAGCATAGAGCATGGCATCGACATAGACTTCATGAGTTTACGAAAAGACTTGCAAACACAGGCCAAGGAGGGAGAGGCCGATCGACCCCAATTATATCAAGGCATAATCAAGCGTATGGTAGGCCACCGCGATTCCGTTCTTCCCTCCAATCCTTTATCAAGTATAACTGATGAGATCCTAGCATCATTTGTCGAGTCCCTCGATGATGGTAATAAGAAGTACCGGAAAGATCAAACGGAGATACATGCAAGAAGCATTTATGTGGCTGAATTCACGCGCAGGAGAGCTAGAGGCGTTTGTGAGCTATGTGGCATGCAAGCCCCGTTCAAGAAGCCTGATGGGACTCCTTTCCTGGAAGTCCACCATATCGAATGGCTTGCCATAGGCGGGGAGGATCGTGTGACCAATACCGCTGCTCTTTGTCCTAATTGCCATAGAAGGGTGCACATCCTCTGTGACATTAAAGACTTGATGAATTTGAAACTTTTACGAGAAATGGATTAGACTACTAAAGCTCCGGTCGATTGCTAAATCTATATGAATGAAAACGAAAGACTGGAATATTTGTAAATATAATTAGTACAATATTCATATGGGGTTGGGATCACACTCCCTACCATGGCAGTTATTTTGAATGAATGCAATGGAGCTGAAGCACATCGATTCAATCATCGAAAGAATTTGTGCTGAGAAAGTGAATAATCATCCCCGGTAAGAGATGCCGGAATGAATGATTATACTTACAATCCGGAGTTTACGCTTTTATCTTGAATCACTTACTAGGTGATTTTGCTTATGGCTAGTCAAATAAATTTTATCATCTTCTAGAATGTACTGTGATTTTAGTTATCATTGAGTGGCGAACATGATATATTGGTCGTCGGCATAATGATAATCGGGAAGAAACAGTGACCCAGTTTCAGACTACTCTCAAGGTGGTGGTTTATATATGTATGAATATGAGAGTGATGTGTCAGAGGGTTGTGGGGTAATCAAGAATGAAGAAGGTTTTTCGACTCGGTGAACTTTTCTCAGGCCCGGGGGGTTTGGCACTAGGGGCGCGGAGTGCTAGAGTATCCGAGAACGGCAATTCATATAGCATAGAGCTAGAGTGGGCCAATGACTACGATAAGGATACGTGTGAAACATATCGATTCAACATCCACCCTATTAAACCGAACAAAGTCATTTGCAAGGATGTTCACGAACTTGACATCCCAAAACTCAAACCCATAGATGCACTCGCTTTCGGATTCCCATGCAACGATTTTAGCATTGTCGGTGAAACAAAAGGCACCAATGGCCGATTCGGACCGCTTTATTCCTATGGTGTCGAGGCTCTGACAATTCATCAGCCCGAGTGGTTCCTAGCGGAGAATGTCGGTGGACTGAGGCATTCGAACGAGGGTAAAGATTTCAAAATGATTCTCAATAGCATGTATGATGCGGGTTACGACCTCTATCCTAATCTGTACATGTTCGAGAAATATGGTGTGCCTCAGGCTAGGCATAGAATAATCATTATAGGCATAAGGAAGG
>Ga0172382_10008039_pt1 | contig 14821 bp, 13 predicted proteins | sample Leawel138RmetaG_FD_122245 | JGI IMG/M metagenome (GOLD analysis project Ga0172382, IMG submission 122245) | Leachate microbial communities from a municipal landfill in Southern Ontario, Canada - Leachate well 138R metaG | ecosystem: Engineered > Solid waste > Landfill > Unclassified | place...
CTTGACAGATTTTTATATTCACTTGGTATTGATGGAGTCGGGGATTATATTGCTGGAATTCTTGCCAGAGTTTTTAAAAGTATTGACAGAATTCAGCAGGCTTCAGAAGATGAACTTAAAACAATAGAAAAAATAGGTCCCACAGTAAGTAAAAACATTGTAAGCTTTTTTGAAAAAACTTCAAATATCGAAGAAATTGAAGAGTTGAAAAAATTTATTGAAATTGAAATTATTGATAATAATGAAACTGGCATTCTTTCCGGTATGAATATTGTTGTTACAGGCTCTGATGATAACTATTCAAGACAGGATTTTGAAAACATTATTAAGAAAAACGGAGGAGTTTTTCAGAAAAGTGTGGGAAAAAATACCAGTGTTGTTGTTTTCGGTGAAAATGCCGGCAGTAAACTGAATAAAGCAAGGGAGTCGGGCATAAAAACTATTTCAATTACAGAATTTTTAAAAATGGAAGGCTTAAAGTTATGAATATTGCAGTAATTTTATGTGGTGGAAATGCAACAAGAATGAATATGAAAGGTTCAAAGCAGCTTATTGAACTTGAAGGAAAACCTGTATTTCTGCATTCGTTTGAAAAATTTGAAAACCACCCTTATTTTTCCCATATTATTGTTATTTATAACTCGGAATATAAAAAGGATTTTGAAAAATGGCTTTCGGGTAAAAATAATTATTCTCTTGTTGAATGTGGGAAAGAACGTTATGAGTCATCATATAACGCATTGAAGTTTATTAAAAAAAATTTTTCAAATGCTGAAACAGTTGCAATTCATGATGGTGCAAGACCCTTTTTTAAAAATGAAATGATTGAAAATCTGATAATTAAAATAAAAAAATTTTCAGCAGCTATTCCAGTAACTCCGCTTAAACCAACAATAAAACAATGTGAAAACAATATGGTAATTAAAACAGTTCCCCGACAGAACATTTACTGTGTTGAAACTCCGCAATTTTTTAATTTTAATAAAATATACTCCTGTTATACTGACTGTAAAGATATGTCAAATATTACAGATGATGCTGAACTTATGGAATTAAATGGCGAAAAGGTTGCAACAGTAAACGGAGATGAGAATAATATAAAAATTACCACTCAGAATGATATTATGCTTGCAGATTTTATTTTAAAATATGGAGCATTGAATAAATGATTAATATTAAATCCCCTGCAAAAATAAATCTTGCCCTTGATATTCTTTATAAAAGAAATGATGGTTTTCACGAAATTGATACTTTAATGGCGAAAATTAAACTATGTGATGATATTTTAATCGAAGAACACTCAGATTTAAAGGTTGAATGTGGAGATATATCTCAGGAAAAAAACCTTGTTTACAAAGCCTGTATGAATTTTTATAAACTTACTGGAATAAAACCACTTTTTAAAATTAAAATAAATAAAAAAATACCTCAGGGAGCTGGACTTGGCGGTGGTTCTTCAAATGCGGGAACAATTCTAAATTTTCTTGGCAGAAAATATAATATTGATAAAAAAGTGCTTATGAAAGCAGGAAGTATGACAGGTGCTGATGTAAATTTTTTTTTAATTGATAATGCTTTTGCAAGATGTACTGGAAAAGGTGAAATAATTATTCCAGTGGATGGAACAGTAAACTCAAAAGTAATAATCTTTAAAAGAAATTCCAGTTTTTCAGATACTCCATCTGTTTATAAAAATTTAAAATTATGTTTGAAAAATCCGACTAGCGGTATATCCGGGGTGATTTTTGATTTATTGTCAGGGAAAATAGATAATTATTATAATAAACTGTATAATGTACTGGAAACATCAGCTTTCAGTTTATATCCTGAATTGAAAGAAAATAAAGAAAAACTTGCAAATAAGTATGATAATGTAATAATGTCTGGTTCAGGAGCAAGTTTTTTTGTTTTAACAAATGAAAATAAAAAAACTGAACTTTTAAGTGATTTTTCAGCTAAAGAAAACTTATATGTTTTAACAGAGTTCTGGAGGCAAAATGAAAAAAATTAGTATTATAATCTTATTATTTTTAATAATTACAACTTCTGTTACAGCAGATGAAAGAAGAGCAGCAAGGGAAAAAAATTTTATTTTAAGACTTTATAATCAGAAATATTATAGAGAAGTATTAGATGGTCTGGATAATTTTGAAAATTTATATAAACGATATATGGATGCAGACCTTTATCTTGTAAAAGCCGAAAGTCATTATAATCTTGGTGATTATGAGAAAGCTATTGAAAATTACATAAAATGCCTTGAAGCGTCAGATAAATATGAAAGATATGCAAAATTTTCAATAGGATATTCTAATATGGAGTTGGGAAGATTTATTAAAGCTCTGGAATATTTCAGAGAGCTTGCTGATAATGCTGGTGAGCATACTGACAGAAGTATTCTTAACACTGCAAGAATTTATAATAAAATGTTTCAGGCGGAAGAATCAGCTAAATATTACAACAGGTATTTTGAAGAAGTAAAAGACATAGCTGTTGAAATAACAGTTGAATATGCTGAGGTTCTTTTTAACCTGAACAAAAAAACTGAAGCTGTAAAAATGCTTGAATCGCTTCTTGAAAAAGAGTTGAAAAAGAATGAAAAAGTTAAAACACTTGAAATGCTTGCAGAATTTAAAAGAAAAAGCGACGAATTTGAGAATGCTTTGAAAATTTATGATGATTTAATAGCTCTTACAGGAGATGTTAAATATAATTATTTCAACGGTGTAATAAGTTTTCAGAATTCTGATTTTAAAAAAGCCTCAGAATATTTTTCTCTTGTAACAGAACATTCAGAGTTTGGCGAAATGAGTCTTTTTTATCTTGCTCAGAGCCAGTATTTGATGCTTTCGTTTGAAAAAGCGATTTCAGGGTTTGAAAAACTTACATCTTCATCTGATGAAACGGTTTCTGCAAAATCCTTTTATCTTATAGCAGCATCTTATTTTCAACTGAGAAATTATAATAAAGCGCTTGAGTTTATTCCAAAAACAAAATTCCCCGGCGGTGAATATGCTGAACTAAGACGTGATATTTATATTGCAATGGCAAAATACACAGAAGCAATTGAAGAAATAAGAGTGCTTCTCAAAGAAAATGTTAATGTAGCAAATAACTATTATCTTGCAGGTCTATGTTATTACAATATGAAAAATTTTGAAAGAGCAATTGCTAATTTTGAACTTGCAAAAAATCGAGCTCAATCAAATGAAGTTAAACATAACTCTATATTTGAACTTGGAAATATTTATGTTCTTCAGAATAATTTTAATAAAGCGGTAGAAGAGTTTTCACTTATTCCTCAAAATTCTTCCCTGTACAGGGAAGCAAGACTTAAAACAATAGATATTTACCGAAGAGAAAAAAAATATGATGAAATTATGAAAATGCTTGATGCGCTTGAAAAAAATTCTAAAGATGATTTTATATATTTTTCCAGAGCGGAAATTTTATATGAACAGGGAAAATTTGACAAAACTTATGAACAGCTTGAGAAAATAGAAAAATCATCAACTTATTTCTGGAGAACAATAATACTGAAAGCTGAAATATTACAGAAAAAAGGAATGGTTTCAGAAGCAAAAAAAATTCTTGATGATAATAAAAATAGTCTTGATAAAGCTTATGAGATTGATTTTATCTATGCATATACCAGAATTGCTTTTGAGCTTGAACAATATGATGAAGTTATTAATCTAATTGAAAATTTTGTTTCTGAAAAGGGTAGAAACTTCAGAATAAGAGATGAAATTAGATTGCTTCTTGCCGAAGCCTATCTTAAAATAAGAAATCTTTCTCAGGCTGAAGGAAATGCTTTATATGTAGCTGAAGAAAGTGATGATAGAAATCTCCGTCTGAAAGCTCAGTTTCTATTGGGGGATATATTTTTCTCTTTTGAAAATTTTAAACAGGCTGTGCTCGAATATCTGAAATGTGCTTTTATGGATCCAGGAAGTATTTATGCTGCTGAAGCATATTTCAAAGCGGGTGAATGTTATGAAAAACTTAAAAGACTTGATGATGCAGTAAGGTCATATCAGAAAATAATAGATGATTATAAGGATTCAGAGTTTGTAAAAAAAGCGGAAGAAAGAATTAAAGCGTTAAAAATTTAAAAAATTAAAAAAATTAAAGTAAAATATATTTTTTGACGATAAGTATTAGATTGGTTAATTTTAATCAGAGGTAAAAAAGCTTCAGGTTGACAAAAGTATTTTTATTATTTAAAATTACTTAACTGTTCACTCACAGAATGAATGGTTGACAGGGAGGTCATCATGGTTGGAGGAAAAAAATTGATAACTGAAATTAGAGAAGCTGTTGCCGAGCTTAAGGAAGTCTATGGCACTTGTTCGCTAAAACTTGGTACAGAAGCCGAAGCAAACACTTTTGAAGATATTGAATACATGCATAAAAACCTCGGTGATATAATACCAATAATTGTAAAAGTTGGCGGCTGTGAAGCAAAAAATGATATAAGAAAAATGTCTGAAATTGGAGTAACAGGAATTGTTGGTCCGATGATTGAATCCCCTTATGCTTTAAAAATTTATTTTAATACATTAAAAGCTTATTATGAAGATTTATCAACTGTTCAGAAAATTATTAATATCGAATCAATCAATGCTTTTGAAAATCTGGGTAAAATTTTATCTGCTCCTGAATTTGACATGGTTGATCAGGTTACTATTGGAAGAAGCGATTTTTCAGCCTCTCTTGGATTGCATGTTGATGACTCAAAAGTATATGATTTTGTCAGAGAAATAGTCAATGCCTGTCATAAAGCGGGTAAAATCACTTCAGTTGGCGGTGGAATAACACCGAGTAATGCTTTAAAAATCAAAGATTATATTGGAACAGAAAAAATTAATATCAGAACTGCTGTTATTGAACTATCAAAATGTCCTGACATATTTGTTGCAATAAAAAAATGTCTGGAACTTGAAATTCTTATATTAAAAAATAATATGAAAGTTTTTCCGCAGTACACCCCTTATTTTGCAAACAGAATTGGCGTTATAAAAGAAAGAATAGCCTGCTGATATGCTTGTTGTTATTGGTGGCGGTCTTTTTCAGAGTTTTGCCATAAAAAAAGCGGAAGAAATTTCTATTAAAACTGTTTGTGTAGATATTGACAATAATGCCCCCGGAAAAAATCTCTGTTCTCATTTTATTAAAAAAAATACGAGAGATTATGCTGGAATAATAGAAGAACTTGAGAAAGAAAAGATAAAGCCTTCGGGGGTTATAACTGTCGGAACAGATATGTCAAGAACAGTTTATGAAGTGTCAAAACACTTTGGGCTTGATCCTGGATTTAATAATCCAGACGTAGTTGTAAACAAAATCGAAATGAGAAAAAGATTAAAAAAATTTAACATACCTCAACCTGATTTTGTTTATGGAAAGAGTTTTGAAGAATTAAAAAACAAAATAATTCAAAGTAATCTTAAATTTCCTTTAGTAATAAAACCTTCTGAAAATATGGGAGCCCGGGGTGTTGTCAAAATTTCTGATTTTGAGGATTTGAAAAATAATTTCGAAATATCCTCAGGTTTTTCTCCTGATAACAGAGTTATTGTTGAAGAGTTTATGGAAGGTCCAGAACTTTCAATTGAAACAATAGTTTATAATGGAAAACTTTTCCCACTGGTAACAGGGGACAGACATATTGAAAAGGAGCCATATTTTGTCGAAACTGGGCATTCATGCCCTTCAAAACAGTCAGAGGAAATTTTAAAACAAGCTTTTAAAGTTATGTCAGAAGCGGCAGCTGCTCTTGGAATATACAATGGACCTGCAAAAGGGGATATAAAAATCTCCGGGGGCAAAATAAAAATCGGAGAAATTGCGGCAAGACTTTCTGGTGGTTTCATGTCTTCTCATACACTTCCGCTTTCCACAGGTATAGATGGAATAAAGCTTGCTGTAAAACAGAGAATGGGACTGAAAATTTCCGAAGAAGAATTTGAACCTGTAAAAAACATGGTATGTCTTGAAAGGGCGATTTATTTTGAAAATGAATTTGTTATAAAAAAAATTGAAAATGTTGATAAATGTTTAAAGATTCCAGGAGTTGAATTTATTCATTTTAACTTAAAAGAGGGTGATAAATTCAAAATTTTAAAAAATAATATTGGTAAAATTGGCAATTTTATTGTTAGAGCAGAGAGTTTTAAAAAAGCAGAAAAAGTGGTGGAAAAAGTATTTAATACTTTGATAATTAAATGAAAATAAATATTTTTAAAAACAAATGTTTTAACTGTGCTTTGTGTAATGGCAAAAAATGTGTTGGAATTATTCCTGGAATGGGTGGAGCAGGGAAAGGATTAACATTTATCAATAATTTTATTTCGTGGGAAAAATTGACAGCTGAGGGTGTAATAAACCGGATAATAAATCCTGAAATTATCGGAGTGGCTCCCATGACTGGTGTTGATGAAAATATGGGTGGGAGTATTTCTGAAAGGGAATTTCATCAAAAAATTATTAAAGGTGCTATGAAAGCTGGTTTTTTTTCCTGCATAGGTGATGGAACACCTGAATATAAGCTGCTTTATGGCTGTGAAGCATTAAAAGAAAATAAAGTTAAAGGTAATATAATTATAAAACCCTTTGAGAACTCAGTTATATTTGAAAAAATTGAAAAAGTAAGAAATCAAGCCTGTGCAATAGGAATTGATATTGATTCTGTCAATTTAATTACCATGGATGGGAAAGCAGTAATGAATAAGAAAAACGCAGATGATTTAATTAAAATAAAAAATTATTCAAAATGTCCTTTTATAATTAAAGGTGTTTTTTCAGAATATGATTTTGAACTTGTAAAACAGGTAAAACCTGAGATTGCCATTATTTCAAATCATGGAGGAAGAGTGTTTGATAATGGTGAAGGAACGGGGGATATTCTTAAAAAATATTCAAAATCAGTTAAGAATTATGTAAAGGAAATATGGGTTGATGGCGGAATAAGAAAAAAAGAACATATACTGAAAGCTTTAGAATATGGAGCTGACAGAATACTTATAGGAAGACCATTCGCAGTAAATACAATTTTACATGGGATTAATGGAGTAAAAAAATTCAGTGATGAAAATAATTTATGTTTTTAAATCAGGATTAAATTTTGGTTCAGGTCATGTAAGCAGGGCTAAATTTTTATCTGAATATATAAAAAATAATATAATGGATTGTGAATTTACATTCATTGGTGAAGACAAGGATGATGTTTATAAAAAAATACTTCCTCAAAGTATTATTGTAAGTTCAGATGAAGAAATATTAAATTATATAAAAAAAATCAAAGCTGATTTTGTTTTCTTAGATAGAAGAATTAATTCAAAATTTATACTTGAAGAAGCAGGGAAAATCTCAAAAACAATTGTAATAGAAGACCCAGAAATTTTGCCACATCAGGCTTATGTTATATGGGATTCAAACAGAAGTGAAAATTCAAAAAAAGCAGAAAATGAAATTCTCGGGTTTGATAACGTATTAATAAATCCAGAAATTTTACAATTTTCAAAAAATAAAATTCGCAAAAATGCTGATAAAATTTTTATATGCATGGGTGGAACAGATGTCAACAGAGTTATTCCAGATATTGTATGTAAGCTCTCCAGTAAATTTAAAATCACCGTACTTCCTGGTGTTCATCACAATGATTATTTGAAATTAAAATCTGTCAATGTTAAAATATTAAATAGTAATAATTTTTGCTGGAAAGAAATTGCTGAATGCGATTTTGGACTTGTTTCCGGTGGTATTGTTATGTCAGAAGCGCTGAGTTTGTTTATGCCTTTAATTGTATGGCCTCAGGTAAATCATCAGATTGTAAACGCGAATGAACTGAAAGAGAAAAATTTAATTACTGTTTTTGAAAAAAAAGAAAACATTGTTAATATTGCTCAAGAATTTGCCGATGATTACAAAACAAGGCATGAACTGAATGAAAAATTAAAAAAAGTTCAATATGGGCGGGGAATTAATAAGGTTTTAAAATATCTGGAGGTATGCAATGAATAAGAAAGTAGTTATTGGGGTGGTTGTTGCAGTTGTTGCAGTGCTTATATTGTTTATGACTACTGGCAAAGAAAAAGAGGAAGTTGTTGTAACACCTGAAAAAACAGAACTTACTGTTGTAGAAACTGTAAAAGAAGAAAAGAAAGTTGAAAAAAAAGAAGAAGCACCACGACCAAAAATCGAAGAGAAAAAAATTACAACATCAGCTGCTCAGGTTGAGAAAGTTGAGTTGAAACCTGAATTTACAAGACCACTTAAAACAGAAAAAAAAGAGTTTGTTTATGTTGTTCGTCCTGGCGATACTCTCTGGAGTATAGCGTTGGAATACTATAGAGATCCTTATGGTTTTGAAAAACTTGCAGCTCATAATAAAATCAGCCAGGCTGAAGTTATTTATCCAGGTATGGTTATTAAATTCCCTGAAACATATTATGAAAGAGATTATGTATATACTGTGAAGAAAGGTGATACTTTATGGAAAATTACCAAAGAAGCTGACAGTTTAAAAAACCCAATGCTATGGTCTTTTCTTGCTGGATATAATGGAATAGATGTTGAAAAAAGAATTGTATGGGAAGGTATGAAACTGAGAATACCTTATGAAATTGGAAAGTATGAAGTTAAAGAAGAAGGAATGGATTTATTTAAAATTGCTGAAAAAATCTATGATTTTAAATATGCAAAACTTCTTGCAGCAAGACTGGCAAGATATAATAATATTGATTATGTTTATTATGTAAAACCAGGAACAATAATTTACTATCCAATTTTTTAAAATAAAAAAGGATTAAGAATCGAGTGAAAATATTGTAATTGTTTTTGCTCGATTCTTTTATTATTTATGAAAGTAAAAATCTGTGTTGTTGGATTAGGCTATGTAGGATTGCCGCTTGCGGTTGAGTTTGCAAAGAAATATGAAGTTGTGGGATATGATATTAAAGCAAAAAGAGTAGAAGAATTAAAAAAAGGTATAGACAGAACAAGAGAAGTTGATAGCGAAGAATTAAAAAAAGCACAGAATATTGTTTTTACTGACAACATAAAAAATTGTGAAAAATGCAATGTTTTTATAGTTACAGTACCAACTCCTATTGATGAGTTTAAAGTTCCAGATTTAACTCCAGTTGTTAAATCATCAGAAACAGTTGGAGGGATTTTAAAAAAAGGTGATACAGTTATTTATGAATCAACAGTTTATCCAGGAGTGACTGAAGAAATCTGTGTTAAAATTCTTGAATCAAAATCCGGGTTAAAATTTAATAAAGATTTTTTTGTAGGTTATTCTCCTGAAAGAATAAATCCAGGAGATAAAGAACATACTTTCAGCAGTATTAAAAAAGTGGTGTCAGGCTCTGATAAAAAAACTCTTGATTTTGTTGCTGAAATTTACAGTCATGTTGTTAAGGCAGGGGTTTTTAAAGCTTCATCCATAAAAGTTGCCGAAGCTGCCAAAGTTATTGAAAACACTCAGCGAGATGTTAATATTGCTCTTATAAATGAACTTGCAATGCTTTTCAATCACCTTGGTATTGATACTGGTGATGTACTTGAAGCTGCGGGTACCAAATGGAATTTTCTTCCATTCAGACCAGGAATAGTTGGTGGGCACTGTATAGGTGTTGACCCATATTATCTTACCTATAAAGCTCAGAAAGAGGGGTTTCATCCTCAGATTATTCTTGCCGGAAGAAGAATTAATGATGGAATGGGTAAATATGTAACTGAGCAGGTAATTAAAGAAATGACCAAAAGAAAAATACTTGTTTGGGAAAGTAAAATTCTTATTATGGGATTTACTTTTAAAGAAAACTGTCCTGACACAAGAAATACAAGAGTTGTCGATATTTATGATGAGCTTAAAAAATATAAAGCTTCTGTTGATATATGGGATCCTGTTGCAGATGTTGAAGAAGCAATGGATGAATATAAAATTAAAATACTTCAGAAAAAACCTCAAAAAAAATATGATTGTATTATTCTTGCAGTAAGTCATGAAGAATTTTTAAAAGAATTTAAAAAAATATACAGTGCTGTTTCAAATAAAAACTGTGTTTTATATGATTTAAAAAGTGTTTTAGATAAAAAATCAGGAGCAGTCCGACTTTGAAGCAGTGAAACGCGGGTGAAACGCGAGAGAAACGCGAGAGAAACGCGAATGAAACGCGAATGAAACGCGTATAAAACGCGTAAGAAACGCGTATAAAACGCGAATGAACCTTAAAAGCCGTAATCAGTGATGAGTAATGAGTGATCAGAAAAAACAAAACAAAAAAGCTTTTAACGAATTACGGATCACCGATTACGGGTCACGAGCTTTATATTGCCTTTAAGCTTTTGTAGAAGCAGAACATGTTCTGCCCGTTGAAGATTAGAGCAATGAATGAGTGATTAACAAAAACCATACATAAAAAAGGGATTAAATATGATATTGAATATTGGAAAATATAAAGTTGGGAAAGGGCAACCCCCTTTTGTAATAGCTGAAATAGGCGTTAATCATAATGGGGACATTAAACTTGCCGAGAAACATATAATTATAGCTAAAAAAGCTGGCGCTCATGCTGTAAAATTTCAGACATGGACAAAAAACTCATTATATTCAGAGAATTTTCTTGAAGATAAACCTGATTTTAAAAAAGACCTTGAAAATTATTCTTTTTCATTTGAACAGTTCAGAAAGCTTAAAAAAATCTGTGATGAAAATAATATTTTATTTTCGGCAACTCCATTTTCATTTGAAGAAGTTGATTTTCTTGCCAGCATAAAAGTGCCATTTATAAAAATTGCATCAATGGATTTGAATAATTACCCATTTCTTGAATATGCAGCAAGTAAAAAAATACCAGTATTTCTTTCAACTGGGTTTTCTACGCTTGATGAAATTGTTAAAGCTGTTGATTCAATAAAAAAGACAGGAAATCATAAAATCGTTCTCATGCACTGTATTTCAGATTATCCTCCAGTTTACAGCGAACTAAATCTGAATAATATAAAATATTTAGACCAGGTTTTTAATCTTCCTGTTGGATTTTCAGATCACAGTACAGATATTCTGCCAGCTTTATATTCAGCAGCTATAGGAGCATGTGTTGTTGAAAGACATTTTACACTTGATAAAAATTTACCCGGTTGGGATCATGCTATTTCCTGTGACCCTGAGGATATGGCAAAGCTTTGCAAAGAGCTTTCTAAAATTAATTTAATACTGGGTGATTTTGAAAGAAAAGTAAGTAAAGAACAGAAATCAAAAAGAAACAATTTCAGACGGAGCATGATAGCAGATTGTGATTTAAAAAAAGGTGAAACTCTAACTTTGGATAAAGTGAGATTTGCACGACCGGCAACAGGAATATCTCCTGAACAAAGTCAGTTTTTTATCGGAATGAAATTGAAAAAAAATTTAAAAAAAGAAAGTATAATAAAAAAAACTGATTTTAAGTGATTATGGGTATGGATTGTACTGATAAAGTTCACTGTAATCAAATTTTTCTGAAATCATAACTCTCCATCGAGAATTTTTATTTTTGAGTACTGGTGGCGGATAATACATTCTTTCAACAAGATAGCCAAGTCTGGTAAGATTATCAAGAAATATTAGTGATTCATCATAATCAAGAATATACGAACCATACAAAGTTTTTTTCCAGAAAGTTTGAGTTAAATCTTCTGCTGGGGTTGGAAAATATTCAGGCATATAATAAGTGGTAAAAGGTGGAGTTGGAGCTGGAGGTCTTCCAACGGTTCTTCTGAGCATTTCTTTGAATTCTACCCGTCTTAAAGCTGAGTTTATTGAATTTTCAACAGACATGAGCGAATCAATAAGTGTCTGTTCTTCCTGACGGCTTAATGTAAGGGCTTCTCTTGGAATGGTAAGCATTACAGTAATAGAAAGTCCTGAAATTATAAGCAGAATAACAATTAAAAGTAATCCTTTTTTATTTTTAATCATAAAAACTCCCTCTGGACTCGCTTGCGCTCGTGTAATGTTAACTTTCGTTAACATGTAATGGCTTTCATCCCCGTTTCATACACGTTTCTCAATATCCTTTTAATACTGTGCCGGCTTCGTATGTTCCTGATATGAAATTCTGAATTGCTCTCCATTCAAAATATCTTGAGGTGTGATCAGTAGAGAATTCCAGTCCAGCACTGTAATTTGAAAGAAAAGCATCAAATTCTAAAATACTGTATTCTATTTCCATATCATTAATAATTGGAACTGATGTAAGAGGAGGAACTTCAAATGGTGGGGTTGCAGGAAGACCACTTTTTATATGACCAGGCAAATGAGCATCAGGGTCCACCATGCTTGGTGTATCTAAAGTCAGCCAGTTATACGCAGCAGGTATCTGATATTCAAGATGAGAAAGTGTATGTGCTGTATGAAAAAGTTTTGGTTTATACATATTTATTGCAACATCCTCATCCTGAATTCTGTACCGAGAATATGGGTAAACCTGAAATAAAAGAATAAGATATCTCCCGTAAAGACCCTGTGGATTAATACCTGGAAGTGTAAGATCAAATGTTACATTATGAGTATTGTGAACACCAGCCCCTCCTGGAATATATGTATCAAGAAGAGGGTCTTCAGGAACATATCCAGCGTAATTGGCAGGTGAGAGATATAAAGTTCCATAATTTTTTACTGGCTGACCACCTTTGGTTATAACAATATCAGCCATAGGTTTAACTCTTTTTTGTTCGACGATATATGGATTGTCTGGCTTGGGAACAGTTATCATGGTTCCTGCTATATCGTCCCATATTTGTTCAGTACCAATTATTGTATGTGGATCAACAACTGTCCCTTTGAAAGTATCAACATAATATCTTTCGGTGAAAGAGTCCATCCAGTTAATATTAGCAAGTGTCTGATCGTTTGTTGCAAATGCCCACATACGTATATTCCAGCCAGAGCCACCTGTTGCCGGACCTCCACCACCATCTTCTATTTCAAAACAGTTAACAGTTCTTGGTGGACGCCCAAATGGAGGATATCTGCTGTCATTTCTGTTTGGTGTTACTATTATCCAGTTGTTATGGGTTTCAGTACCGCCTAAAATATTAGGATGAAAATTAGTTGGAGCAACGTTTGTCATAAGAGGATTTATAGGAGTAGGCTCTATATGCATGAAAACTTCAGTGTTTAATGTGACTTTTTTCCAGTGAGCCATACCATGCTTTGATTCAAAAGATTTTGTGAAAATATATGAGCGTTCCATTACATTGCTCCAGGCCACTCTTTCATCATATCTGTCGTAAGATTGACCAACTGCGACAGGTGGCTGATGAACATAAGTTCCCCCGTAAAGAAGTAGAACTGTAGTCGGTGGTAAAGTGCTCCATGTGGCATATTCCATTGTTCCTACAAACATATTATATTTCCATAAATATTCAACTGAGCCGTAAGCTCTTCTCTGTGCAGGTGGTGGTGGTCCAGTTGGAACCGTACCTTTACCAATACCTAAAGGGTCTGCTCCAAAATGAATGAATGGGAAAATAATCTGAGGATTGTTTAATGAAATAATATTATTACGAGGTGGAAAATATTCGTTTGAGCAATTAGAACACGAACCATAAGAAAAATTTTCAGTATTACAATCTTCACAAATCCACGGCAAATATTCACGCAGAGAAGATTTAAAATAGTTTGTTACATTAGGTCGACATGATTTAGTCTGCCCGCAGCTCACACAGGTTGAAAAAAAGAAATTTTCTTCATGCTGGCAGTTTATACATATCCAGGGGAGAGAATATGGTTGATCAGGATGAGGCTTTATACTGTATTTAAAACCGGAAAGGAAAAATAAACTAAATAATGTTATTATCAAAAAACTTATTTTTGTTTTCATAACAGCTCCCTATATACTCCCTGTTTTCCATATAAGATTAAATTCATACAGAAAATAATCAAGGTTCAGGTTTAAAAAATAATAAAAATTTGAAAGAATATCCCGGTTACAATTTTCAAGATTTATTACTCCGATTTCAATATTTTTTGTTTCAACAATATTTTTTATTACAGAGTTAAGATTTTTATGAAATAAATCATTCTTTACTGGCAGTTCCCAGGTTATTTTATCTATAACTTTTTTTGTAAGACAAGGTTTTTCAAAATTTTTGCCTGCTATGTAAAATGTATCAAAATTATCAAGAATTGATTTATAATAGAAAATATTGCTCCATTCAAAAATAATATATGAATATATCTGACTGTTTTCAATAAATGAATAAAATAAATTTTTCCCTTTACATAATATTTCAACAGCACAGTTGATTTCATTGTTCATATTTTGAATAGAAATGTCATTATAAGGAATATAAAAATTTCTCATCTGATTATCTTCAAAAAAATAAGCAGGATTATTTTTATTTTTTATTTTAAAACGATAACCAGTATTTTTTTTTGTTTCAAGCAGAGTATGAAAGTAGTTTAATCCATCATCACAGGTCATTTTTTTTTCATTTATAGAAGTCCAGTCATCCTCTGTATATACAAGGGTTACATTTTCACAGGCAGGAATATATGGAAAAATAAAGTTGAGTTTTCCATTTTTATAATCTTTAATTAAATCCATGTTCAGATTTGAGTTTAACATATATATATTATATCATAAAAGCAGAAAATGTGAAACTGGGGGTCTGTGCAGTAAAATTTTGCTGAAAGCAAAATTGGACGGCCTGACCCCTTATAGAACGCGTAAGAAACGCGGGTGAAACGGGAATGAAACGCGTAAGAAACGCGGGTGAAACGGGAATGAAACGCGTAAGAAACGCGGGTGAAACGGGAATGAAA
>Ga0172382_10008041_pt1 | contig 14818 bp, 9 predicted proteins | sample Leawel138RmetaG_FD_122245 | JGI IMG/M metagenome (GOLD analysis project Ga0172382, IMG submission 122245) | Leachate microbial communities from a municipal landfill in Southern Ontario, Canada - Leachate well 138R metaG | ecosystem: Engineered > Solid waste > Landfill > Unclassified | place...
CGCATTGTGCGGACCTCCGATAGCACTCTGGCCCGACCCATCGACGCCCCCTCTCTGGAAGACGTCTAGGATCGGTCAGATCACGTGCTACCTGCATCGGTCACATCATGTGTCACCGACACTTTAAGGCCAGAGGCTGGTCTTGCCCGCGTCAAGCTGATAGGCTCAATCGAGCATGGCCTCGGGGACATACCCTGCGGATGAAGCAAGAGCGCATATGAACGTCATGAAGGTCACCCGGGAAAACGCCGTTCCCGCGACGGTGGAGGCGACGCTGCCCCCCGCGACAATTGATTCTGCAACCCAACGCTATCGCGCGCTTCGGTTGCGGAGGACGCGGAATCTTGTCATCCAGGCTCTGTTGTTCGTGGCGCTGCCCACCCTGCTGGGAGCGCTGTATTTCGGGCTGATCGCCACGCCGCGCTATGTGTCCGAGGCTAAGGCAAAGATCGAAAAGAGCCGGGGCATCGCCACCGAGTCCTTATTTTCGTCTGTCCTGGGCGGCAGTTCCGGCTCCGGTTATGTTGAAGTTCTCAAGGAATACATCCTGTCCCAGCAGATGGTCTCCGACCTGAGTCGTCTGATGGATCTCCGTGCCACCTTTGGGGTTCCCGAAGCTGACTGGCTGTCGCGGGCCGATGACGACGCCACAGCCGAGGAATTCCTCGACTACTTCAGGGACCGGGTGCATGTCAGCGTGGACAACCGCAGCGGCGTGCTGACCCTGGAGGTGGAGGCTTTCACCCCCGCCGAGGCGCAGTTGATCGGCAAAAACATCATGGGTTTAAGCGAAGATTTGGTCAACCGTATGTCCAAGGACACGCGGGATGACGCCGTGGAAAACGCCAAACGTGATCTCCAGGCCGCCGAGGAACGGCTGACCGACCTCCGCCTGCGCATGGCCGAGCTGCGCACCCGCACCGGCCAAGTCGATCCGGGCCGCTCCGCCGCAGCCATGGACGATGTGGTGGCCGGCTTGCAGGTCGAGCTGTCGAAGGCCGAGGCCGAGCTAACGAATCTGTTGACGTACATGCGGCCGGACGCCCCGCAGGTCGTCGCCCTGCGCGCCCGCGCCGGCGCGCTGCAAAAGCAGGTGGAGGCCGAGCAGCGGCGGGTGGCCGCGGCCGGTAAAGGGGCGGTGACGCAGTCGCTGTCGGAGTACGAGGCCCTGCGTATCGAAGCTGAGTTCGCCCAGGAGGCCTACGTCGCCACGGCCGCCAACCTGGAGGCGGCCCGCGCGGAGGCGCGGCGCAAGCAGATGTACTTGGTGGCTTTCGTGCAGCCCAACCTGCCGGACGAGGCAACGCGGCCAGATCCGGTCATGGGTACGCTGACGGTGTTTTGCATTGCCCTGCTGTCGTTCGGCATCGTCCGCTTGGTGGTGACTGCCCTGCGGGAAAATTTGCAAGCCTGAGGCAAGGGGGAGGGGGACCGTGATCGAGACGAGCCAGTCCCACGAGGACCTGCTGGAAGTGTTGCATGTGCTGCTGCGCCTGCGCCATGAGGAACTGCCCCCGGCCGAGGTGAGCCAGTTGGCCGAACAGGCCGTGACGCTGCTGGCCGACGCCTGGAGCGGCCTGTCGAGCGATGACCTGTGGCAGCGCTATGCCGCCGAGCGCGCCAAATTCGAGCGTTACTGAGCCATGTTCCCGTTCGTTGCGCCCCGCGCCCACTATGCGCGGCCCATCCGCCGCATTCTCATCCTGGCGCGGGAGTCGTCGCCCACTGCCGACATCTATCTGGACGACCGATTACGCGGTGCGGGAGTTCCCGTGGAGCGGGCCGATGTGCGCGCCGTGGGGCGTGCGGGCGCCGGAGACGACCCTGCAACGCTGTTGACCGATGGGACTTTCGTCATTGTCGTGCGCTATTTGACGCGACGGGCGGCATCGGCGCTGCGGGGCCGCGCCGAGGCGCTGGCCGGAGTGGCTTATCTGATGGACGACGACATGCCCCACGCGTGGCGGTCGCCCGGTTTGGCGTGGCCCTACCGCCTGGGGCTGGCGGCGCGGTGGCTGGAGACCCGGTCCACGATGGCCGGTCTGGTCAGCGAGGTGTGGCTGTCCTCGGACGGGCTGATGGGCCTTCACGGCCATCTGCCCGGCGTCCATCGGCTCGACCCGCTATTCCTGGAGCCGCCGCGTAGGCCGCTGCGGGTGTTCTACCACGGGGTTTCCTCCCACGAGGGCGATGCCCTGTGGCTGCGGCCGGTGGTGGCCGATGTTCAGGCGCGGCGCGACGATATTGTGTTTGAAATCATCGGATCAAAGGCGGTGGCGCGCGCCTACGCGGGGATCCCGCGCTGCCGCGTCGTGCCGTCCATGAACTGGCCGGACTACATTAGCGCCACCGCAGCCGGCGGGTGGGATATCGGTTTGGCACCGCTCGCCCCGACGGAGTTCAACGCGGCGCGCTCCCACACGAAGTTCTTCGACATCGCGCGCAGTGGGGCTGCCGGGATCTTTGCCGATCAGGGGCCGTACCGTGCCGTGGTGGGCGACGGCCATAATGGGCTTCTGCGGCCCCATGAGCCGGACGCGTGGCGCGACGCCATCCTGATGCTGGCGGATAACCCGGACCTGCGCCGCGCAATGGCGGCGGCAGCGTTGGCGACGGCGCGGGAGCTTGATCGGCGGGAGAGGGACAATCCGCTGTTCGCGCGCTTCTTCTCCGCTCCGTCAGCGGACTGACATTTCGGCCGCGCCAGCGGTGACCAATTCCCAGGGACCATCCTGGGCGCGGCACATGGCCCAGGAGCGCACCGTGCGGTCGCCGTCCAGGGCGACGGTGTTGAAGCGCCGGCAGTCGCGGCCGCTTGCCGCCCGGTAGGTGCGGCCTGCCGTCACCTCCACCCGCCCGCCAACGATGGGATCATCGACCACCGTTACGGCGCCCTCTGGTGCGGCAGCGATGAAGCCGCCCACCCCGGCCATCGGCGCGGCCGTCGCCGGAGTGGCCCGTGGCGCGGATCCGCCCGACAGGCCGTCGCTGGCGCAGGCACTTAGGAGTGCTGCCATCGCGCAGGCCGCGAAAACGCGCCGCGCCGTCGTCCCTCGAAAGCGCGGTTGTCCCGACCCGCTGTCGAGTGCTTGCCTGTCACAGATCATATGCTGAACTCGGTCAAATGCTGGTGGGCGATGACTTTACCACTGCCACCGGGCGATGGCAAAACTCGCGGTCCCGCTTCGTCTCCGGCGACGGGCACCCCATCCCTTCTAGGTACCCGTTTTGCGCTCAGGGGGAGGGGTGGAAACGGCGTTCACTAAGTAGTAAAAATTGCACTGGGTCAGTGTGTGATCGTATCTCTACAAAATTTATCCGGGGGCGGTGCGGACCGTTCCGCCCTGCCCATCCCAAGGATTGATGCGCGCTGCGCGGGTGCGTCATGAAGGGTCTCAATTATGGATGTTGAGGTGATGGCGCAGGCGATGGCCCCGGAGGCTCCGCTCAATGGCGGTAGGACTGCGGTTCTGGTGGCGGGCATGCACCGTAGCGGTACCTCGGCCATTACCGGGGTGCTCAATCTGCTGGGCTTCGAGTTGCCAGCCAACCTGATGCCTGCCCAGGAAGACAATCGTCCGGGTTATTGGGAATCGTTAGACGTCGTTCAATTAAACGATGCCCTGCTGTCGGGCGCGGGATCGGCCTGGGACAACGTCCTGCCGGTAGCGACCGAGGCTCTGCCTCCTGATGCCGCCGACCGGGTAACGGCCCTGCTGGCCGAGCAGTTCGCCGAAACCACGCGGTTCGTGGTCAAGGACCCGCGCATTTGCCGGCTCTTGCCGGTGTGGTTGCAGGCCGGCCGCGCGGTGGCCGACCGGTTGCTGGTCGTTTTGCCCATTCGCCACCCCCTGGAGGTGGCCGCCTCGCTCAGTCGGCGCGACGGGTTCAGCACCGTCAAGGGTGTTCTGCTGTGGCTCGGCCACGTGCTTGAGGCCGAGCGTGAGTCTCGGGGGGAACGGCGTAGCATCCTGGCCTTTCAGGATCTTTTGGAGGACTGGCGGGGGACTGTCCTCCACCTGGCCGACGATCTCGGTGTCGATCTGGGGGACGCGCCGGCCGAGGCGATCGACGCTTTCGTGGACCCCAGCCATCGCCACCAAATCGCCCCGCAGCGCGCGCCGGCCGACGCGGTGGAGGATCTGGCGCAGCGGGTCTACGCCGCGCTACGTGCCGGGGGGCCGGAAATGACCGGGGTTCTCGATGCGGCGCGCGATGAGGCGGCGGCGCTTCTGGACGGCCCCATGCGCCGCGTGTTGAGCGACGAGATGGCCGCCCGCCATGTGGCGTCGGAGAGGCTCGATCGGACGCGGGCGGAGTACTTGGGCGAAATCGAACGCCTGCAGGGGGAGTTCGACGAGAAGTGCCGGCATATCGTCTTGTTGCTGGAGGAGAACGAGCACCTCCGGCAGGCGGTCGAGGAGGCGCGGGTGCGCCACGCGGAGGACTTGAAGAAGCACGAGGAGATCTTGTCGCTGGGCGAGAGGCTCGACAGCTTCGCGTCGGACCTGACATCGCTGAGCGACCGCGTAGAGACCCTGGAGGTCGAAGGGGCGCGCCGGGCGGCGCTGGTGTCGGATCAGGTTGCCGAGATCATGGAACGCGCCGATCGCAGCGCCGAAGTGGCCCGCAGGGCGGGTTCCGAGAGCGCCGCCGCAGTGGCGCGCGTGGAGCGCCTGATCGACGATGCGCTGCGCCGCTCTGGCGAGCAGTTGGCGGCGACGGTGAAACGTTCCGAGCAGGCGCTGGCCGCGGCCTGCGACGAGGCATCCATTACTGCCCGCGAGGCCGCTGCCAAAGCGGCCCGGACCGCCGCCGCCGGTGTGGCGCAAGAGGTGGTCGCGTCCGCGCTGCTCGCCAACACCGAGCGCAAGGCGTTGGCGGGGTTGCGCGAAGCGGCATTGCTCCGGCGGATGCGCGACCTGGAGGGGCGCCTGGGCGCGGGTGTGGCGCCGCGCCGCCGCCGCCCAGGAGCTCTGGCAGGCTCGCAGGCGCGTCTGCTTTATCACTCGCCGCTGTTTGATGCGGACTATTACGTGGCACGGTATTCAGATGTCTTGTCCTCGCGGATGTCGCCGTGGGAGCACTACTTGGCCCATGGTGCGCGCGAAGGCCGCGACCCGCATCCACTGTTCAGCACCTCGTGGTACCTGCTGCGGAATGCCGACATCGCCAGGGCGCGACTCAACCCGCTGGTGCACTTCATCCGCTTTGGCGCCGCCGAGGGGCGCGACCCACATCCGCTGTTCGACCTTGCCTTCTACCGCCAGCAGTGTCCCGAGGCGGCGGCGCCGGGGGTCAACCCGCTGGAGCATTTTCTCCGCGAAGGAGCGGCGCGCGGGCTGCGGCCGCACTGGCTGTTCGACACGAGCCGCTACGCCGCCGAGCATCCGGAACTCGGGAATGCCAATCCGCTGGCCGACTACGTGATCAACGGAGCCTGGGACAGTCGGTCCCCCCATTGGGCTTTCGATCCCGACCATTACATCGCGCAGTATCCAGAGGTTCTGCACCACGGCCTCAATCCGCTCATTCACTTCCTTACCGATGGCTGGCGTCTGGGCCTGCGTCCCAATGCCGATTTCGACACCAACGCTTACGTCGAGGCTCATCCGGAGCTGACCGGGTGCGGCGATAACCCGCTGGTCCACTACGTGCGTGGCATCGACTACGGCCGCGTCATGCTGGGCGCCGAGGGCGCGGTGCCCCTTGCCGCCGGCAGTGGCGTTTCGTCCACTGGTCCGGCGCCCGGCGAGGCGATGCCTGCCAGCGCCCTGGTGGAGATGCTGGACCTGGAGTGGGGCGTGGAGGCGCGCAACACCATCCTGGCCCGCATGCGCCGCTTCCGCCTGCCTTTCCACACCGCAAAAAAGCACCCGGCCCCGCCGACGGACGCCGAGATTGCCGACTGGATCGCCGAGATCGAATGCCTGTCACCGTCGGCCCCCGTGGAGGCGCCCGACGTCTCAATCATCATCCCGGTGTATAACCAGCTTGCATTCACCCTGGGCAATATTGCCTCGGTGTTGGCCTCGCCGACCCGTTACTCCTACGAGATCATCGTCGCCGACGACTGCTCCACCGACCAGACGGGGCCGCTGATGGCTGGTGGCGTGGGCCAGGTGCGCCATGTGCGCGGCGAGACCAACCAAGGTTTCATCCGCAATTGCAATGCCGGGGCACGGGCGGCGCGCGGGCGTTTCCTGGTGTTCCTGAACAACGACACCTTCGTCCTGCCGGGTTGGCTGGACGAGATGATCGGCACCGTGGAGGCCGATCCGGCAGTCGGCTTGGTCGGCTCCAAGCTGGTCTATCCGGACGGTCGCCTGCAGGAGGCCGGCGGCATCATCTGGCGCGACGCCTCGGCCTGGAACTTCGGCCGCTATGATCAGGTCCGCAAGCCGGAGTACAGCTACCTCCGCGATGTGGACTACGTGTCGGGCGCGTCCATCGCCGTGCCGCGTCCGTTGTGGGATGAGATGGGCGGCTTCGACGAGTGGTACGACGTGGCCTACGGCGAGGACAGCGACCTCGCCCTGCGCATCCGCCAGTCGGGGCGCCGGGTGGTGTTGCAGCCGCTGTCCATGCTCATCCACTTCGAGGGCATCAGTTCAGGGACCGACGTGACCCAGGGCGTGAAGGCCTATCAGGTCAGCAATGCCCGCAAGATTGCCGAGCGCTGGGCCGATGTCTTGGCCACCCATCGCCCCAACGGCGAACGCCCGGACTTGGAGAAGGAGCGCCCGGTGGGGCGCCGCGTGCTGGTCATCGACCACTGCACGCCGACCCCGGACCAGGACGCCGGTTCTTTGACCTGCCTTGAAATTATGCGTGCCTTCCAGGCCAACGACTTCAAGGTCACTTTCATTCCCGAGGACAATTTCCTGTTCATGCCCAAGGAGACGCGCAATCTCCAGCGCATCGGGATCGAGGCGGTTTACTATCCCTTCTACACCTCCGTCGAACAGTACCTGAGCGTCTATGGGGCGCTGTTCGACGTGGTGCTGATCTTCCGCAACGGCGCGGCCGGGCGGCATCTGGACACCGTCCGCCGCCTGTGTCCGCAGGCCCGCGTGGTGTTCCACAACTCCGACCTCCATTACCTGCGGGAGGAGCGCGAGGCAGCCCTCAAGGGCAATCCGCCCGAGCTGGTCGCCGCTGCCGCCGAGACCCGGCGACAGGAGTTGGCCATCATCAATGCCGTGGACACGACCGTCGTGCATTCGACCGCCGAGCAGGAGATGCTGGCCGAGGCCGCTCCCAAGGCGAAGGTCTACGTGTTCCCGTGGATTCTCGACCCGGTGGGCCGCGATACTGAGTTCAAGGAGCGGCACGGCCTGATGTTCCTCGGCGGCTATCGCCACACGCCCAACGTTGACGCAGTGCTGTACTTCGTGAGGGAGGTCTGGCCGCTGGTTCGCGCCCGCCTGTCCGATGTCACCTTCTACGCCGTGGGCAGCCATGCGCCGCGCGAGATCACCGATCTTGATGGACGGAATGGAGTGAGGGTGGTTGGTTTCGTGCAGGACCTGCGGCCGTTGCTGGCCGAGATCCGCCTGTCCGTGGCGCCCATCCGCTACGGCGCGGGCATCAAGGGCAAGGTCGCCATGAGCATGGCCTACGGCGTGCCGGTGGTGGGCACCGCCTGCGCCGCGGAAGGCATGGGGCTGACCTTGGGCAGCGATGTGATCGTGGCCGACGACCCTGCGGAGATGGCCGACGCCATCGCCGCCCTTTATGAAAATGAGACGCTATGGACGGCGGTATCCGATGCCGGTCTGGACTTCATCGCCCGCAATTATTCCAGCGCGCTGGGCAAGCGCCGGGTGGCGGAAATCGCCACCATGGCCGGCATGTGTCTGGACCACTGACGCCGCACCCCAACCCAGAACATCATGCTGACCATCAAACCCATCGGGGGTTCCATGAAAGAGTGCAGCAAGTCCATCCACCGCCGCCTGCAGAATGGCAACTTTCTGCGCCGCTACTTCCGCGGCGACGGTGTGGACATCGGCGGCGCCCCGGATCCTCTGTTCCTGTATCGCGAACTGTTTCCTCTGATGGGGGAGGTGCGCTGCTGGGACTTGGCCGATGGCGATGCGCAGTTCATGGAGGGTGTCGCCGATTCTACTTATGACTTCGTGCACTCCAGCCACTGCCTGGAGCATATGCGTGACCCGGTCGAGGCGCTGGACAACTGGCTGCGGGTCCTCAAGCCCCGCGGCCACCTGGTTGTCACCGTGCCCGACGAGGATATGTACGAGCAGGGGGTGTTTCCCAGCGCCTTCAACCGCGACCACAAGTGGACCTTCACCATCCACAAGCAGGCTTCGTGGAGCGACAAGTCGATCAACCTGCTCCAGATGCTGGCCCGCCTGGGGCCGGAGGCCGACGTGCGCCGGCTGGAGGTGATCGACTTTGGCTTTCGTCACGACCTGCCACGGTATGACCAGACCCTCAGCCCGGTGGCCGAGGCGGCCATCGAGTTCGTGGTCCGCAAACGTCCCGCCGCCGAGGTCGCCGCCGGTGGCCGCCTGCCCGGCGCCGCGCAGCCTGACCCGGAGGTGCGCCGCCACCTCAACCAGTATCGGGACGACCAGGCCACCCTGCGCTCCGTCAACCCCGGCAAGCCGCCGTTCAAGAACATTAGCGAGATCTGAGCCATGTCCATCGAAACCGTTCGCATTGCGTTCGCCGAGTTGGTGGAGGTGCAGTTTTCCCGGCGGAACCAACCGCCATTTGATATTTGAAACTCCGTAGAACGAACAGGTAAATGCCCATCTATATTTGGCAGTGCTAGCCGCGGCCCCTCCAGCGAATGCTCAATTTATGATTTTCTTACTTCGCTAACCTAGCGGCATAAGGTCGGCGTGGCGTTCCCGGTGTTTACTGCAAGACCGCTTTGTTGACGTGGAGGAGACGGCAAATGGCGTTAACGGTATTTATCGGTCCTCCCGGCGCAGGGAAGTCGACGGAAATAATAAAGCTGCTCCGGCGAGCGCAGCGGAACGGCGATCGGGTGGCGTTGTACCTGCCAGATCATGAGTTTCTCAACTGTCGCCCCAACGTGAAACCGGGCGGCTATATGGGGTGCCGGACAGGTGGACTTTCATTTCCAATTACCAAGGTGGTGGGGGTCGCAGAACTTGAAACCATTCTGGGTGCCGCTCAACCAAGAGATCTTGTAGTCATTGACGAGGTGCAGTACCTGGGGCCCAGTATTTGTCCGGCCTTGATTCGGGCTCATCACAATGATGTTAATGTGGTGGTTGGAATGCCGTCACAGCATCAGCTAATTGATCTGGAAAAGGGAGGATGTACAGTGGTTAAGCCTAATCATGCGCAAGACGTAAGTGAGTTTGATAAGCTTCTTGAAACTAGTCCACCCTTTCCCGGCGAGAGGCGCGCTTATCAACCTCTATTTGGTCTTGATCTCGATTTTAGTTATGTGCGGGAGGATTGTCCCCAGCGCCTGAAAATCATGCTATCGGCCTGTCGTATAAAAATGGGGTTTTCATCTGAGGTGCCGGCCGGGAAGACTTATCTGGATGTCGGCTGTTGCTCAGGATACTTTGTTGAGGGGATGGCGTCGGCTGGTTTTAAAAGTACCGGCGTGGACGTTCAGAAGGTATTTTTTGACATTGGGCGGAAGCTCTCGACTTACAGAGATAGCGGAACAGAGTATATACTAGAGAATGCATCCGATTTTTCCCGCAGGGAAGAGAAGTATGATGTCATATCCACTTTTGCCACTATTCAGTGGGTTATGGTGCAACAGGGGTATGAGGCGGGGAGGCAGGCGCTTATTAATCTGATGAACAGAGCAAATGATGTTTTCGTCCTTGAAATGGGGTACAGTTCTGAGGACGTATACAAAGGTAAGATTGATGTTGAAATTGACCGCGAGTGGACCCTATCAATATTGAAAAATGAAGGGGCATTTGGGGCGGTTCGCGGTTACTGGGCGGGCGAAAATGGATTGTGGCGCGATGTTTTCGTAGCTATGCGGTAAGATGACCTGTAGCGGCATCTTGCCATTCAAGCATCCGGCTCTAGATGCTGAGCGTTTCAGGCTGAAACAGACGCGTGGAGTGCGATGAGGGCAGGTCATGGGCAGAGTCCACCACAGGTCCTCCGAAACATTAGAGACCTGATAACTCAGGGGCTTCTGGATGAGGCCTTGGATGTTCTCGCTCAGCAGGTGAAGCTGCGCCCCAGCGATGCCGAGGTGTGGTATCTTTTCGGGGTGGCTTGCGAACGCCAAGGTGCGGTAAGCCGGGCTGTTTTTTGCTACAGGAAGGCGAGTGAAGTCGATCCGACTTGGGCGCTTCCCTGGTTTAAGGTCGGGAGCCTGTTAAGCGCCAAGGTGACAGAGCGGCAGTATGCGGTCGCGGCTCTTGAGCATGCCGTACAGCTTGCTCCTGGGTGGGTCGTTGCTAGTGAGTCTCTGTGCGCAGGCATGTGGCGTATTGGCCGTAGATACGACGCCTACGCGGCTGCTGCATCCCTGGCAGCCCGGCGTGGTGACGATCCGGTTGCTGCGGTACTGGCAGGAAGCTACGCTTTCGCAGTAGGCCAATTCTCTGCTGCATCGAATTTTTTCCGGAGAACCCTAGGGGACATTGCACGGCTGCCATTATGGGCACTCGTTGCGTTGGCGCGCTGGTCGTCGGCTACATGGCAGGGCGATATTTTCCGTTTATTAGTTGTTGAAGTGCAGAAACGGGAGGTGGATGAGAAGACGTCTATATTAATAGCGCGGTCTGCTTTTCGGATTGGGGAAGAATCAACGGCTAAACATTTTATTGATAAAGTCATCAGCAAAAACCCTAAGAACCGACAGGCCAATATCTTATTGGCTGATATCTATGTTTTGAATCATGAATGGTCGCTGGCAGCAACGCATCTCCATCGCGCAATTGCTGGTAGGCTTGGAGATGTTCGGCGGTTGCATCTTCTTGCTGAGCTAAACATACGTGTAGGCCGATCTGGCACTGCTGAGATAATACTCCGCGGGGTCGTTGCCAGTTCGCCTGACGATCCCAGGGCTTGGGGGGCACTGCTTGTCTTCCTCTTGTCGAAGGGGTGCGACCAGGAGGCTGCTTCTATTATTGAACGCCGCTGCGATGAGGACATCATCCATTTTAAGCGGACTCTCAAGTACCTTGACGACATTGGATTTCGCCAAGGTTTTGTGGCCGCAATCGCGAAGAATTTAAATGCGGAGTCCGCCGGACGTTTAGGACCCGCATTGGCTGGTTTGCAGCACCTCCGCCAGCTCGAAGCAATAAATCTGACGACACATGACCGGCCCGCCGCTTTCGAGCCACGCGCGCCCGAGGTACGCAGCGTCTGGCGCGACACTGTTGGTGAAGTTGGTGGGCATGTTGCGGTGGTTGCTGCCGTGATTAGGCGTGAGATGCGGACCCGTTTCAGCCGGGACAAGCTAGGCTATTTGTGGGCATTTATTGAGCCTTTAATATTAGTTGCCCTATTCTATGGAATTTTCATGGCTATGGGCCGGATGGCCCCTTTCGGCACTACGATGCTCACATTCCTTGTGAGCGGACTGGTGCCTTGGTATATGTTTCAAAATACGATGATAAGAGTGCAGACTGCCGCCCGGCAAAATGCACCCCTTCTCTATTTTCCGCAGGTTAAACCGATTGATTTATTTGCTGCTCGGGCAATCCTTGAGTTTGGAACTTTAACAATAGTTTGTTTTATCCTGATGGCGGCTGCCTATAGCTTAGAGCCATTTGGCGAAATCAAGAGCCCTATAGGCGTGTTATTTGCCTTATGCTTGGCTTGGTTGATGGGGAGTGGAATGGGACTGTGCGTTGCGGCTGCAATGACATGGTTCAATTGGGTAGAAAAGGTGGTGAGTTACGCCTTAAGGCTGTGGTTCTTTACGTCCGGTATCTTTTTTATGGCAAATGAGTTGCCGTCCGAGGTCCGCGACGTGCTGCAGTTCAACCCCATGTTCCATGTCATCGATGCCATGCGGGCGGCGTTGTTCTATGATTATCAGGCCGAGGGGTCGGCGATGACCGTTACCCTGGTGGTAGCTGTCGTCTCGTTGTTCCTGGGGCTGTTGGGCGAATCCTTGGCGCGGCAGCGGTTCCACCTATGATCCACCTCATCGACGTCAGCAAGACGTACCGCAACAAGAACGATGTGAAGGTCGTGCTTTTACCGACCACCTTGTCGCTGCCCACCAACCGGGCGATCGGCGTGCTGGGCCGCAACGGAGCGGGCAAGTCCACCCTGCTGCGCCTGCTGGCGGGGATCGAGCGGCCCGACACCGGCGATATCCGGCGCGAGGCACGGCTGTCCTGGCCGTTGGGTTTTGCCGGGGGCTTCCATGCCGATCTGTCGGGCCGGGAGAACGTGGCCTTCATCGCCGACATCCACAACGTGCCGCCCGCCGAGATCATGCCGTTCGTCCTGGAGTTCTCCGAACTCGGCAGCTATTTCGAGGAGCCCTTTCGAACCTATTCTTCAGGAATGCGCGCGCGCCTGGCCTTCGCAGCCAGCATGGCGGTCGATTTCGACTGCTACCTGATCGACGAGATCACCGCCGTCGGCGACCGCCGGTTCCAGGAAAAGTGCCGGGACGAATTCGCCCGTCGGCGGGAACGCTCGGGGCTGCTCCTCATCTCCCACAGCGCCAACACCATCCGGCAGTATTGCGACCTCGCCCTGGTTCTGCGCGACGGGATGCTGGTTCCGTTCGACAATGTCGGCGAGGCCATCCAATTCTACGAGAACGATTGAACTGGATGGATGGGCGCGTGCCTACAACCAAGTGGCGGATTTATAAGTGGGATAGCCTTCCGCGCTTGTGATTTTTTACCTGAGATATAGGACAACATAAGTAGGTTTACGACTGCCGTCTGGCTGCGCGCCGGTGCGACGATGGTGGACGTCAGAAATGGGGCGGGTCCCCGAGGTCGGATGATGAAGCGAGCCAAAGCGATTGCCATCATTGGCACGGCCTGCCGGTTTCCCGGTGGCGCGGCCACTCCGGCCTCCTTTTGGGACATTCTCAGCCAGGGCCGTGATGTCGTCACGGAGATCCCCAACGACCGTTTTGATAAGCGGATCTTCCAACATCCCGACATTGGCGTCGCCGGGCGCTCCTACACCTATGCTGCCGGGACAGTTGGCGACGTGGCGGGCTTTGACGCTGCGTTCTTTGGCATCAGCGCGCGCGAGGCCGAGCAGATGGACCCCCAGCAGCGCCTGCTGCTGGAACTGACGTGGGAGGCGATGGAGCGCGGCGGGCAGGTGCCCGACCACATCGCCGGAACGCCGACCGCCGTCTATGTGGGCATTTCCGCCACCGACTACGCCGATATTCGCCAGGGCGACGCGGAGACCGGCAACGCGTATTTCATGCTCGGGTCCACGTTGTCGATTGCCGCCAACCGCATCTCCTACATTTTTGACCTCAACGGCCCGAGCATGGCGATTGATACCGCCTGCTCGTCGTCCCTGGTGGCGCTGCACGAGGCGGTGCACGCCCTGCGCGGCGGCCGGTGCGGCATGGCCGTGGTCGGCGGGATGCACCTGCTGCTCAGTCCATACAACTTTGTCGGCTTTTCCAAGGCGACCATGCTGGCCCCCTATGGCCGCTGCCGGGCCTTTGACGCGCTGGCCAAGGGCTACGTGCGCGGCGAGGGCGGCGGCGTGGTGTTGCTCAAGCCGCTGGCCGATGCCGAGCGCGACGGCGACCCGATCCTCGGCCTCATCCGCGATGTGGACATCAACACCGATGGGCGCACCAAGGGCATCGCCCTGCCGTCCGGCGAGGCGCAGGAAGCCCTGTTGACCCGCGTCTATGCCCGCGCGGGTGTGGACCCGAACGACGTGGTGTACCTTGAGGCCCACGGCACCGGCACCTCGGTCGGCGACCCGGCGGAAACCGGGGCCATCGGGCGGGCCTTGGGGCGGCACCGCACGGCCGGCCCGCTGCCCGTCGGGTCGGTCAAAAGCAACATTGGCCACCTGGAACCCGCCGCAGGCATGGCCGGGCTGATCAAGTCCCTGCTGATCCTGCGTCATCGGGTCATTCCGCCGACCCTGCATGTCGAGACGCTCAATCCCGATATCGACTTTGAGGGGCTGAATCTGGCCCCGGCTCTGACTGCTCAGCCGCTGCCTCGGACAGAGCGCCCGGCGGTGATCGGCATCAACTCGTTCGGGTTTGGCGGCACCAACGCCCACGTGATCGTGGAGGAATACCGCGCCGCCCCCGTTGCTGCCGACGAGTCGGCCGACGCGCCGCTGTACCTGTCGGCGCGCACCGAACCCGCCCTGCGCCAGTTGGCCGGGGAGATGGCCGGGGCGCTGCAAAACGGCGTCTCGCGGGCCGATGCCGCGTGGACTCTGGGGCGCCGCCGCAGTCATCTGGAAACCAGGCTGGTCGCACGCGGCCCTGACGTCGTGGAGGCTCTGGCCGACTATGCTTCGGGCGAGGCGCCAAGCGCCATCACCGCCGGGTCGGCGCTGTCGCGGGGCGCGCCGGTCGGTCTGGTGTTTGCCGGGAACGGCAGCCAGTGGACCGGCATGGGCGCCGCCCTGCTGGGCGAGGACGCCGTCTTCCGCGCCGCCATCGAGCGCATCGATCCCCTGGTGCAAAAGGCCGCCGGGTGGTCCGTGCTGGCCGAAATGGCGCTTGATGCCGACCCGGCGCGCATGGATGACACCCGCATCGCCCAGCCGATGCTGTTCGCCCTTCAGGTCGGGCTGGTCGAGAGCCTGCGGGCGCGCGGCCTGACCTTTGGCGCCGTGACCGGCCATTCGGTCGGCGAAG
>Ga0172382_10008044_pt1 | contig 14813 bp, 13 predicted proteins | sample Leawel138RmetaG_FD_122245 | JGI IMG/M metagenome (GOLD analysis project Ga0172382, IMG submission 122245) | Leachate microbial communities from a municipal landfill in Southern Ontario, Canada - Leachate well 138R metaG | ecosystem: Engineered > Solid waste > Landfill > Unclassified | place...
AGCGTCAGGATGGAGCCGAACCCAAGCGCGCCGGTTTTCGTGCAAATGTCCACCGTCTCGACGCACATGGTCGAGGCGTTCTGCACGAGGGCATGTCGCTGTTCGTGGCAGACGTGTTCTGTGGGCGCGCTGCGGTCGCCGCCAGTGGCGCAAATTGCGTGACGCTTGGAATGCAGGTCCGCCGCTTCGGTGACGCGACGGCCGGCAGTTGGGTGGAATTTGAGCCACGGGTGCGTCACGTGACGTCGTCCGTCGTGTTCGTGGACGGCAGTTTCACTGTCCAGGACCGGATCTGGTTGGAAGTGAGCAGCGTGTGGAAGGTATTGGGCGCTACCTGATGCAATCGGAATTTGACAGATTTGTATTTTGGTCCTACCATTGAAATTTATTCACTTGCTCTGTCACGGGAGGCTCAATGTCTGACTCGACGCAAGACGACGCCCGCGATCCGTTGGGGGGCATTCGCGTCCTGGACTTCACGATTATGATGGCGGGGCCCTATTGCACGCGTTTTCTCGCCGACATGGGGGCTGACGTGATCAAGATCGAGGCGCCGGACGGTGACTACCTTCGCACCCGCGAGCCGAAGCGCGAAGGGCAGAGCGCCTATTTTGGCCACCTCAACAGCGGCAAGCGCAGCCTTTGCCTGGACCTGAAGAAGCCTGAGTCGCTCGAGGTGGTCAGGAAGCTGGCGGCGACCTCTGATGTTCTGGTCGAAAACTTCCGGCCCGGTGCAATGAAGCGACTCGGACTGGACTACGAGACCTTGAAGGCGATCAACCCGCACCTGGTCTACTGTTCGATTTCGGGCTTCGGACAGACTGGCCCGGACGCCCAGCGCCCTGCCTACGCTCAGATCGTGCAGGCAGCTTCGGGATACGAGGCCGCCTTCGCCCGCTACCAGGACTCCGGGGACAAACCGGCCAATACCGCTATCTTCCACGCCGACGTGCTTGGCGCGCTGTTCGCGTACTCCGGAATTCTGGCTGCACTTCACCATCGGAACGTGACCGGCGCCGGTCAGCATGTCGATGTGACCCTGATGGAAAGCATGCTGATGTTGATGCCGTACGAGGTCCAGGAAGCGCAGTTCCCGGCCCCCGAACGTCGACCGGTGTACCCGCCGTTCAAGACGAGTGACGGCTACGTGATGATCGCCGCTGTCTCGCCGAAGAACTTCGAGGCACTGCTCGACGGTATCGGGTTCGACGGATGGCGCAACGATCCGATCCTGCGCAACGACGCGGTCCGCCAGGAGAACTGGAACGCGGTCATGGCGCAAATCGAAGCCTGGACGTCGGGCCGCAGTGCGCAGGAATGCGAGCGCGTCATCGGAGCTGCGGGCGTGCCGATCACCTGCTACCGCACGGTTCGCGAGGCGCTGGCTGAAGAGCAGCTGAAATACCGGCAGAGCCTGGCCCGTGTACGCGACGCGGCCGGCGATTACTTGGTGCCGAACCTTCCATTCCGCATGTCTGGCGCCCGAGTGCAGGTGCGCGAGCATGTACCGGCACTCGGCGAACATGGCGAGCAGGTATTGCGCGAACTGGCAGGGCTCGACCCGGACGAGATTCGGGCCGTGCTGGGCGAACGGACCGGCTGAACGAAGTCAGCAGTGTTCATCAGGCTCCAACCAGGTCAACGGCCCGCGGGCTCGAGCCGAGCCGGCGGGCCCCCGTCGGGCTTCAACCAGCATCAGCGGCCCGTGAAATGAGGCTGGCGCTTCTCGAGCAACGCACGGATGCCTTCGCGCTTGTCGTCGCTCGCGCAGAGCAATTGCAGCGCCTTGCGTTCGATCATCAGTGCGGCCTCCAGCGGACAATCGGCACCGGCCGAGACGACTTCGCGGATCTGGCGGACCGCCAGCGGCGGCATCGATGTCAAACGCTGGGCGAGCGCGACCGCTTCCGGTTCGACTGACTCGTCGGCAACGACCCGATTCACGACGCCCCGATCGAACGCCTCGCGAGCCGACAGCGCGTCGCCGGTCAACAACAACATCAGGGTGTGATGACGACCGATCAGCCGCAGCAGGCGCTGCGTTCCACCAGCGCCCGGCAGCAATCCGACCTTGACCTCGGGCAGTCCGAGCCGGGCACTTTCGCCGGCGACGATCAAGTCGGCATGCAACGCAAGCTCGAAGCCGCCGCCGAAAGCAATACCGCGCACCGCCGCAATCATCGGGGTACCAATGCGAGCGATCGCACCCCATAACCTCTCGGTGGCTCGCAGCATCATGTCGATGGCACTCGCGTCGGCGATCTCGGTCAAGTCGGCGCCGGAAGCGAAAACCTTCTCCCCGCCCGCAATCACGATCGCGCGTACGTCCTCGTCGGCATCGAGCGTCTGCAGAGCCTCGACCAGGCGCCCACGAAGACCGACACTGAGTGCGTTGCGCTTGTCAGGGCGATGAATGCGCACCAGTCCGACGGCTGGTGCGGGTCGTTCGACCAGAATGTCCTGCAACACGTTCGAATTCAATTCACTTTGATCCGCGCATCGCGAATCACGTCGGTCCACATGCCGAATTCGTCCTTGACGCGTCGCCCGAACTCTTCGGGAGTGCTGCTGGTGGCTTCGCTGCCGGCCGCATGGAACCTCTCACGCACCTCGGGCAGGGCCAGGGTCTTGACGACTGCATCGTTCAATTTGGCGATAGCGTCTTGCGGCGTGCCCGCCGGCACGAGCAGCCCGAACCATACAAGGGCCTCGAAGCCTGGCAGCGACTCGGCGATCGGCTCGGCGCCCGGGGCGAGCAATGAAGGCGTCGTCGACGAAACACCGAGCATGCGTGCCCTGCCTTCCTTCACGAAAGCGTTCATCTGTCCCGATGTAGTGCTCAGCAGAATCTGTACCTCATTGGCCACCAAGGCCTGAGTCGTTGGTGCCAAACCCTTGTAGGGCACGTGCACCATCTCGATTCCGGCGCGCTGGCTGAGCAGTTCGGTAGCCAGATGACCGAACGAACCCGGGCCGGCCGATGCGTAGTTCAGCTTCTTCGGACTGGCTTTCGCGTAGTCGACGAACTCCTTCATGTTGGAGGCGGGAACGCTCGGATTCGTCATCAGGATCAACGGCTGCAGTGACACGAGCGAGACCGCCGCGAAATCCTTCAGTGGGTCGTAGTTGGCGGCCTTGTTGACTTGCGGCGAGATGACCAGGCCGTTGTTGGGAAAGAGCATCGTATAGCCGTCGGCCGGCGCGTTGGCAACCAGTTTCGTGCCGAGCACCGCGCCCCCTCCCGGCTTGTTCTCGACGATCACCGGCTGCCCCAGAAACCGCGTCATCGGCTCCTGCATCACGCGTGCCAGCGCGTCAGTCGTTCCGCCAGGCGGATACGGGACAACGAGTGTGAGTGGCTTGCTCGGGAATTCCTGGGCCTGGGCGGAGACGCCGATGGACACCGTCAAGGCGGCGGCGAACAGGCTCTTGCCGAGATGCCCGATCTTGTAAATGACTCGCACTGTCTATCTCCATTGTGTTGGTCTTCCCGGAGGGCTGCGGTTGAAGCTGGTACAGGCGCTTGACCTTAGGTCCAACCATTGCTTACTATAACCGGCCCGGGTTCGCCGTGTCAATCGAATCGAGAAATTGCCATGAACATCCCAGCCGTCGACAAGCCTGTTCGAAAAGTCGGGTATATCGGCCTCGGCGCAATCGGCCTTCCAATGGCAGAACGTGTCCTGGCCGCCGGATTCTCGCTCCACGTGTGGAATCGAAACAGCGCGAAGGCGAATGCGTTGATCGAGCGCGGCGCTGTGCTCGCCGCGTCTCCCGCCGATCTCGCGCGCCGCGTCGAAGTGCTCTGCCTGTGCGTTTCCGATGACCGCGCCGTCGAGGAAGTGGTGTTGGGTGCGCAAGGTATCGCCAGCGCCGGCGCTGCGGGGCTCGTGGTGGCGGACAATTCGACGATTCATCCGGCGGCGACACGCAGCATCGCGGCTCGCCTCGCGGCGGTGGGCGGCGGAAGCTGGGTTGACGCACCGGTGTCCGGAGGCCCGGCCGGCGCGCGCGCGGGCACCCTTGCCGTCTTCGCCGGAGGCGAAACAGGCTCCGTCGAACGTGTTCGCGGCGTGCTGATGAGCTTTGCGAACAGGGTCACGCACATGGGCGCTCAGGGCTGCGGGCAAGCCACCAAGGCGTGCAACCAGATGCTGAGCTTCGGCACGGTCGCCGTACTCGCCGAGGCCTTGAACCTTGCCTCGCGCTTCGGTCTGGACCCCACGCGCCTGCCCGAAGCGCTTGCCGGCGGGCTCGCCGATTCGGCCGTCCTGCGTCGCTATGCCCCCACGATGGCGGCCGGCGAGTTCACCGGCTCCACGCTGACTGCGCTGAAGGACCTTGAGATTGCACTGGACCTCGCGCGGGAAACCGGCTCGGCAATCCCGATGACCGGCCTGCTCGCATCGTTCTACCGCCTGCTCATCTCGCGCGGACACGCCGACGACGGTGTGTCCGGCGTCATGCGGCTCTATGCCGACGGTCCGCTGCCGAACCAGATCACCCGAACCGGCGCGGCGCCAGTTCCCGGCCTTGCCGAATCCACCACCGATCAACAAGGGAAGACATACAGATGAGCATCAAGAAGAGATCCAGGCGCGCTGCGCTTTACATGGCCGTGAGCCCGCTGCTGTTGCTCGGCGCGCCGGCCCTGGGTCAGACCAACGCACCGCTTTCTGATGGACCGATCCGGCTTCTCGTCGGTTTCGGAGCGGGGGGTGGAACCGACACCGTCGCTCGCATCATCGCCGAGCCGCTTGCGAGGCGGCTCGACACCAGCATCATCGTCGAGAACAGGCCTGGGGCGAACGGCGTGCTCGCAATGGAAGCGCTGCGCAATAGCCGGCCCGACGGCCGCACCTTGCTCGTCAGCGCCACCGGCACACTCGTCATGCAACCGCATCTGGCCCGCGTGCCCTTCGACATCCACCGGGACATCACCAGTATCGGCATGATGGTCCAGTACCCGCTGGTCATCGTTACTTCCGCATCCAACGGCCTGAAAACACTCCGAGAATTCATTGAATACGTGCGCGAGAGGCCGGGTCGGCTTTCCTATTCTTCCGCCGGCATCGGCTCGGGCAACCATTTCGCCGGCGAGATGCTGAAGCACGAAACCGGCATCGACCTCGTTCATGTGCCGTACAAAGGCGATGCTCCCGCATTGCCCGATCTGATGGAAGGCCGGATTGCCATGCATGTGCTGAATATCCAGGTAGCGTTGAAGCACATTGAATCCGGAAGGCTGACGGCACTGGCACTGACCGGGTCTGCCCGGTTGCCCGAACTGCCCCAGGTTCCGACGGTCGCCGAGGCCGGCTATCCGGGTCTCGAAATGATGCCGTGGACCGCGCTGATCGGACCGTCAGGTTTGCCGGAGGAATTTATCACCCGAGTGAATGCCGCATTGAACGACGTGTTGTCGGATCCATCGATTCGCAAGCGCTTTTCCGACCTGGGACAGCAGGTTGCGATCCGCAGCTCGAACGAAACCAAGCAGCACATCGAGCGCGAGAACCAGCGCTACAAGACAGTCGCCCAGCAGGCCAGGATGACGGCCGAGTAGATGGCCCGAATACTCAAGACCCAGGATCACCAAGGAGAAAGCATGGGACCGCTTGCTGGATTGAAGGTGGTGGAATTCGCCGGGCTCGGGCCCGCACCGATGGCGGCGATGTTGCTGGCCGACATGGGGGCCACGGTGCTGCGCATCGAGCGTGTCGAGCCGGTCGAATTGGGTCTGAAGCGCCCGCTGCGCTATGAACTGCTCTACCGCAACCGGGAGACCCTGGCACTCGATCTCAAGTCCCGGGAAGGTGTGGCAGCTGCCTTGGAGATCGTGGCAACGGCGGATGCGCTCGTGGAGGGATTCAGGCCGGGCGTGATGGAGCGCCTGGGTCTCGGCCCTGACGAGTGCCTCGCCCGCAATCCGCGGCTGGTCTATGGTCGTATGACTGGATGGGGCCAGGAGGGGCCGCTCGCGCAAGCGGCTGGACACGACGTCAACTACATCGCGTTGACCGGGGCTCTCGATGCAATCGGCCGCAAAGGTCAGCCACCAAGCATTCCGCTCAATCTCGTCGGCGATTTCGGTGGGGGTTCTCTGTATCTGGCGATGGGTATGCTCGCAGCACTGCTCGAAACCGCTCGCTCCGGTCGAGGACAGGTTGTCGATGCCGCCATCGTCGATGGGGCACTGTCGTTGATGACGATGCTCTTCGGCACGCTTGCGGCTGGCATGTGGTCGCCGGAGCGGGGCACCAATGTGAGCGACACTGGCGCCCCGTTCTACAATGTCTACGAGTGCGCCGACGGCAAATACGTTTCGATTGCGCCTGTGGAACTGCGTTTCTTTCGAGAGCTGCTCCAGCGTATGGACATCGACGAGAGCCTGGTTCCCGATCGCCTCGATCGTTCGACATGGGCGCAGACGCAGGATCTGCTGGCGCAGCGCTTCAGTACCCGCACGCGCGAGCAGTGGTGCGAGATCCTGGAGGGCACCGATAGCTGCTTCGCGCCCGTTCTCTCGATGGCCGAGGTTTCAGGACACCCGCACATGACAGCCCGCCGGTCCGTGCTCGAGGTCGACGGGGTCAGCCAGCCCGCGCCGGCACCTCGCTTCAGTCGAACGCAGTGCTCCGACCCCAAACCTCCGCGAACCTCAACACGCGACGAGGCGCTGACATCGCTGGAGCGCTGGATCGGCGACGAGCGCTACAGCGAACTCGCGACGACAGGCATGCTCGACGCGGTACTCGGCACGGCCGGCAAGGCCTGAGGCTGAGAGGCCGGGATCAGGCCGCCGAGATGCCGCCGTTCACGCTGATGGCCTGACCGGTCATCTTCGCAGCGGCCGGGCTTGCCAGGAATACGGCCAACGGTGCGATGTCCGCTGGTTCGACGACTCCGAGGCGTGCCCGGCTCTCCGCCTTCTTGAACAGCTTCCTGCTGAACTCGTTCGCCATCAGACGTTCATACGATGCGGTGCCTCTGACGATCGAGGGTGTGAGTGCGTGAACCCGGATGCCGTGTCGCGAAGCCTCCAGAGCCAGCGTGCGCGAGAACATGATCACGCCGGCCTTGCCGCCACCGATGATCGCTTCGCCGGGCGTAGCGATCTTGCCGGCATCCGACGCGATATTAAGAATGACCCCGCCTTGGCGCACCATGAGATGGGGCATCGCGGCCTGGCAGACATAGATCGTGCTGGAGAAATGAGTGCGGATCAGCAGATCCATCTCTTCCTCGTCTAGTTCGTGAAACGGCCGGGGTGTCGGGCCCGACACCCCGGTCACCACGATGTCGAGCGAGCCAAAGGCATCCACAGCGGCGTTCACCAACCGGTGCGCTTCCTTGTAGATCTTTGTGTCCGCAGGCGTGAACCGCACGTCCACGCTCGGGGCGCGTTCCCTGAGGCGGGCGCAGGCGCGTTCCCCGCGTTCCTGATTGCGCCCGTTCAGCATGATGCGTGGCACGCCTGCTTCGGCCAACTGCGCGGCGATTTCAAACCCGATGCTATCCGACGAGGCGGTCAGCAGTGCAGTGCATTCATCCAGTTTTCTTGCGGCCATGGTTCTTCCTTGGCTGATCGTGGGTCAATGGGTCGCGGGGAAACTGGAGCGATGCGTGCGACTCGAATTTACCGCGCCCATATTAGCAATGGTTGGGCCATTTTTGGCCAAAATGTTCCGTTCGTCAACACGCTGTTCGGGTAATGGCGCTGTGATCAACGGTTCCCGCTTTAGGACATGTGCACGGTGCTCGAGGTGAGCGTCAGTGGCTAACTGCTGAGACAATGCACCCACCGAGAGTTTCTTCAACTGGCGTTCCTGTCCAGTCTGGATGATCCCAGTGCCGACGAACGCGATCTGCAACGGCTGAGCCAACTGTGCGTAGGTGCGAACCCCTCGAACGTCCGTGCTTACCCTCCGAGGGCCGAGGCCCTCTATCCAGAATTCCTGGATCGCGCTATTATGGTTGAACCAATTATTATTACAAACGGAACTTTGCGCTGTCGCGTGCCGCAGCACCTGATTTGCTTCGCCTTCACGAGGTTCATCGATACCAATGAAAACTGATCGACGCACGCCAGACAGCACCGCGTCAGCGGTTCTCGCCGAGGCCGCGAAACCGCTGTTCCAGCCGGTGCGCACGCGCCGCGGCTTCGAGGCGGTCAGCGACCAGATCCGGCAGCAGATCGCTCTCGGCGAACTGCGGCCCGGTCACCGGCTCCCCAGCGAAAAGGAGCTGGCCGAACAATTCCACATCAGCCGCAGCGGTGTGCGCGAAGCGCTGCGCAGCCTGGAGTCGGTCGGCCTGGTGGAGGCCCGAACCGGCATTCGCGGCGGGTTCTACATCTGCGGCGAGAATACCTCCGGCCTCACGCAGTCGGTGCAAGATATGGTGTCACTGGGCCAGTTGTCGATCGCCAATGTAACCGAGGCGCGGATCGAACTGATGGCCGTGGCCATTCGGCTTGCCTGCGCCCGCGCTACGGAACAGGAGCTCGCCGCCATCGAGGCCGATATCGATTACCACACCGAACTGTTCCGCACGGGCCATGGCTCGCGAAACACGAAGTCGGTGATCGAGTTCTACCGACTGATCGCCCGGGCCACCCACAACGAAGTGATCGTGATGATGGTCGACGCGCTATCGGAGATCATCCGCGCCCTGCTCGCGCGCGTCGATCCGCAGCCGCGCAAGGATCTCATGCAGGTGCGCCGCAAAGTCCTCGCGCTGATGCGCGCACGCGACGCGGAGGCTGCGGCGGATGCAATGTCCACCCACCTGCGTCGAGTGAGCGACTATCTGGAAAGCGAGAACAAGACGGCGCGGCGCAGACGCGAGACTGCGACATGAGCGCTGGGTACGCGGTTCGAGTCAGGGTTGGTAGCCGAAGTGAATGCCAATGCCGTGCGCGTTGTTGTCGAAGCCCTGCCCCGAAACCTGCACGATCGTTGGCGCGTCAACGCTCCGATGGAACCCGGAGCCAAATGTGTCTCAAGCTCATGACACAATGCGTCGACCGCCATCGACGCAGATCATCTCGCCGGTGACCATCAGACTATCGTCACTGGCCAGAAACAATGCGACCGACGCCATGTCCTCGCCTTGCGGCAATCGACCAAGCGGCGTCGTGTCCTCCCGCAATTTGATCAACTCCGGGCCAAGACGAGCCGCGCTGCCCGGGTTGAGAACTGCTCCCGGTGCAATAGCGTTGACGCGGATATTCTTCGGTCCCAGTTCTACCGCACATTCGGTCGTCATCGCGGTCACCCCCCCTTTGACAGTGCAATAGACGATCCTGTTCACCGATCCTCTGATCGCCGCGATGGAGGAGATGTTGATGATCGACCCGCCACCCCGCCGTTCGAGCGCGGACTCCACGGCCTGGGTCGTCCAGATCAGTGCCTTTACCCCAATACCCAGCATCCTGTCGACGACTTCGTCCTCGACCTTCTCAATCGGATCGTACTGAATCCACATTGCGTTATTCACGAGGATATCGAGCCCTCCGAAGTCGTGCTCCACACCCGAGACGAGTTCGTGAACCTCTGCCCGACGCGTAATGTCCACCGCGTAGGTCCGGGCATTTCCCCCGGCTCGCGATATGAGGCGCGCCGTCTCGTTGACGCTGGTTGCGTCCAGATCTACACAAGCGACTGCCGCGCCTTCCGAAGCATAGCGACGGCAAATCGCGCGTCCGATGCTTCCCCCGGCACCCGTCACCAGGGCCACCTTGTTCTTCAACCGCATGGACGTGCTCCTATGAAATAAGGACAAGAACGCGATCGGCCGCCAGACCGGCGATCGTCTGCCGTTCAACGAGATGTGGAAGGGACTGAAGGTTCAGTAGCGAACGAACCCATGATCCACTCACACGTAGTTGCCGTATCGAGCCGATGCAGCCTCTCGATATACCGGGCGAGGTCAACCCGATCGTCGAATCGATTGGTCATCCTTCGGAACTTCTGCCACACCTCGTTTTCCGTCATGGGGTTTTGTGGCGAACCCTTTGGAGCCCCGTTATCCTTCCGAGCAATCTCGGAGCCACGACGGTCGTTGAGGACGACAACGGACTCGTGATAGTGATTCAACTCCGGATCGGCCACGACTGTGGTACTTCGCACCATGCGCTCGACCGCGGGTTCGGCCTTGAAACGATCGAGATCGTCGCTGTGACGCGGTACGATCACGTCTTCACCGATCGCCCCCAGGGCGAGGCAGTAAGCCATGTGAAACCGCGCTTCGTTCGGCGTGCGTGGCGGCCCCCCCCTTCGATATTGCCGGGACGATGTAGGCCGGAACCCGCACTTCGACGCGATCAACGTTGGAGCACTCGATGCCAGAGCGCCTGAGTGCGACGATCGAGTCCATTGCCGAGTGAATGTACCCGCAGCACGCGTGGAGCTTGCGTCTGGGATTCTGGAGAAACCACGTTTCGATACGCTCCAGCGGGGTCGGATCAAACGAATGCGCTGCTGTCTGCAGGTAACCCATCGCGCTCTCCAGAAACCGAGACGGACCGGTGATGCCGTTCTTCGCGTGCAGTGCCCCGTCGATGCCCGCTGCTGCCGGAACGCTGCCGAACAACAGGGGCTTGCATGTTCCCCCATCGCCGAAGATAACCTCCGAGGGGCACCATCAGGCTCCACACAGACGATACCGACGTCGGTATACGCCTTCATCGTCGGGTAGAACATCGAGTAGACCCGAGAGGTCACTTCGATTCCAGTAACTACCGCTTCCATGACCTGCCGGCCGCTGCAGCCAAGCGTGTCCGCGAGCGTGAGGACTGCCGGCACGGTTCCAATGGACGCGTGGCCGCAGGTCAGGTCGTTCATCTCGTGAATGTCGCCGACGTAGCCGTTCACGCGCGCGGCCCAGGCCAGCACCACCGCACAGTTAACCCGCAACAGCGGCGCGTAGAAATCCTGGGTAACCGTGTGCGGCAGGATGCCGCTCCAGTTCTCGAACTGCAATCGCGCCTTGATCAGTTTGAAAGCCTCCTCCAGACTCCAGCGGTCGCGAAGGCGATACATAAGCCCCGTCCTATTTCTCGGTCAAATTCAGTTCCTGAGCGATCTGCCGGTACTCGGGGATTCGTTCGGCAAGTTCCTTCCGCATCGCCGCCCCATCCAGGATGTACCGTGGAACATCCAACTGCTTCATGAAGGCACCAAACTCTTCACTTCTTGCGGCTTTCAGGAAAGCAGTCTCGAGCCGAGCCCTCACCGGTTCAGGGGTATGTGCAGAGACAGCCAAGCCAGTGACCCACGGAAATTGCCAAGGAATGCCCAATTCCGTGAAAGTTGGCACCTCCGGCAACGAATCGAGGCGCTCTTTGTCGAGTAGGGCCAAGGCCTTGATTTTTCCAGCCTTCAATAGCGCTCCATAGTTGGAAGTGGGCGCAAAGTCCGTCTCGCCCGAAGCCGCGGCCATCAAAGTCTGATTCGCACCCTGATACGGAATGTGGTTGAATTGAACGCCCTTTGCTTGGCTTAGTGCAATGATCCCGAAGTACGAAGTGTCCGCTACGCCGACGGTACCGAAGGTGATGGCTCCAGGGCGTTCCCTCGCGTCCGTGATCAGATCTTCTAGCGTCTTGTAATTGGAATCTGCTCTGACCACGAGCGCATGCGACGGTCCTGCGTAATTCAGGATGTACGATAGATCCTGGATTGGATCGAAAGGAGCTCTCGACAGGATCGGCCCCACCAGGACAACGCTGGTCGTAACGGCCAACATCGTATGCCCGTCTGCCGGTTCACGAAGAACCAAGGTGGTTCCAATGAATCCTTTGGCGCCGGGCTTGTTCTCGACCACAATTGGCTGCCTCAGATCCTGCCTGGCAATCTCGGCAATACGACGAACGCTGACATCCGTCAGTCCGCCGGGCGGAAAAGGCACGACGATTCTGATCGGTTTGGAAGGGAATTGGTCGTCTGCTACAGCCAAAGACGGCGTCAGAGAAATCGCTGCGCACGCAGCGAAGGAGAACAGGTGCTGTAATGAAAGCATGCTTTACTCCATTCATCTGTGGGTTCTTGCCATCGGATCCAGCTCAGTCTCAGGAACTTACTAAACGAGACATATCTGGCGATAGATATGGATTCGCTACAGGGCAGCACATCGGTTCACAAGTAGCGACCATGATTGCCTCGAGAGCCAACCTTGATCATCGACTAACGTGGACTCAAGGCATGAATGAGCCACCGTTCACATCGATGACCGCACCCGTCATGAACGAGGAACCCTCGCCTGCGATAAAACAAACGACAGACGCGATTTCCTCCGGGTCACCATAACGACCAAGCGGAACACTCTTCGCGAACGCAGCGCGCACCTCAGGCGTAGACTTGTCCGTCATGGCTGTCAAGACAGGGCCCGGCGCAACGACGTTGGCAGTAACGCCGAACGGCGCTCCCTCGAGCGCCAGAGTACGATTGAAGCCGATCATGCCCGCCTTGCTCGCCGCATAGTGCGCGCTGGCCACCGGCGACGCAGTCCGGCCGCCGCGCGAGGCGATGTTGATGATGCGCCCCCAGCGATGCCGCTTCATCATGGGCAGGGCGGCTCGCGCGAACACGAAGGCCGAGGTGAGGTTCACGGAGAGCACCTCATTCCACTGCGCGGTGGACATGTCTTCGAGCATGAACTTGCCACCTTCGTTCTTCGGGTGGATGCCCGCATTGTTCACGAGCACGTCGCAGCGGCCAAAGCGATCGTCCACCTGCTGTACCACGGACTGCATCTGATCCTCCTGAGCGACATCACACAAAAACGGCACTACCTCTGCCACCGCCTGATTGCCGATCGCCTCGGCCGCTTCAAGGACGTTACGGGAACGCCCCACCATCACGACGGCGAAGCCCGCGACGGCGAGTTGTTCCGCACACGATAAGCCTATGCCGCCGCCCGCGCCGGTGACGAGCGCGACCTTGCCGTTGGCTGGCTGGAAATCCCGTGTCATGTGTGCCTCGTGAATGAAGTTTCAGACAGTCGCCACTGGCATTACCGGCGAGCCCACCGCTCCCGGCAGCCGCAGTGGAGGAGCGGTCAGCAGGAAATGGCTACGACCGTGCGCGCGCAGCCAGGATGCGAGTTCGGCGAAATGCCACATTTCGCCGAGAAACACCCCCAGCTTGAACAGACAGTGCTCGTGCAGCGGCATCATGGAATGCTTATGCGGCGCGCCGACGCGAGCGGAGTAGTCGAGCGCTTCCACACCGAGGTTATCCGCGCAGATTGCTACGATTCCACTCTCGGTGATCCAGTTCAGCAGGGCCTTATCGTTGCCATCCAGCACGGCACACATCGAGCGCAGTCGGTCGAAGTCCGGATTCTTCTTCATCGCCAGCACTTCGTCTGCCCAGCCGGTGTACACGCAGAGAAAATCCCCGGGCTCGACCGATGCCTTCTGCTTGTCAAGGGCACGCATCACTCCTTCATAGCCGACACGTGCATATTCCCTTCCGTGCGTAGCCGCGAGGTCGAGCATCACGCCACGCCCCTGCGCACAGGTTTCGGCAAGTCGCTCAAGGCCGAGCTTCAGCGCACACGGGCCGCCTTCGCGGTCCGGCCCCAGCACGTGGTCCTTGGCCGTGAAACCGTTGTAGTAAACGATCTCGGCCACACCGTCGCCGTCGGCATCGAACTCCTGCCCCCAGTGCGCAAGCGCATCCCATTGCGTGGAGTACTGCGTCCAGATCGTGACCACGTCATCCGAGACGACGTCGTACACAGCAGGATTCGCTTTCGAAAACGGGTAGTTGTAGCTGATGTCGCCCGTGGCGCGGATCGTCGCTTCTATGCGCGGCGGCCTGCGACTCGGCACGAGGTTTCCACCGCCCGGATAATCGAGCGGCAGGCTCAGCGGGAACGCGACGCCTTCACGTGCCTCCCGAATGCCGGCCATCCGCCGCTGCGGCGTCAGAAGGTTGAATCTGCCGATTTGATCGTCTTCGCCGAACTCACCCCAGTTCGAGCCTTCCGGCCTGTTTTTCCATCGCATACGTGCCCCCCTTCTCGAAGTCGTGCAGTCAACTCATGAATGCGCCGCCGTTCACGTCGACGCATGCGCCGGTGATATAAGCAGCATCCGTGGACGCGAGGAAGCACGCCGTAGCGGCGATCTCCTCGGTGGCCCCGAGGCGGCGTGCCGGGATAAGTCGTACCGCCTCCTCCAACACCCTCGAGGATGAGCGGCGGGACAACGGCGTTTCGATCCTTCCCGGTGCGATGCAGTTGGCCGTGATGCCCTCGGCCGCGTAGCTACCGGCGAAGTGACGCGTCATTCCCAACAGCCCCGCCTTCGACGCGGCATAGTCCACTCCGGCCGGAGCGACATACGTGCGCCCGGCGCGCGAGGCAATGTTGATGATGCGACCAAACTTTCTTCGCTGCATCCCCGGCACGAGCCCACGGCACAACAGGAATGGCGCGGTAAGGTTGACCCGCATCACGATTTCCCAGTCCTCCAGAGTGACGTCCGCGGGAAGGATCGATTCGCCCTTGCGCTTGGGAGAAATACCGGCGCAGTTCACCAGCACCCCGCAGCCACCAGCCTCGCTGACCTGCCGCACCAGCCCCAGCACTTGATCGCTGACCGACAAGTCCGCGACGTACGCCGTTACGCCAACTGCAGAGGACAACAACTCGCTAGCAATGTCACGCACGCCCTCCTGCACGTCAGCTAGAAATAGCCGATCGCCTTGCGCCGCAAATGCGCGCGCCGTGGCTAGGCCGATGCCGCTGGCGGCACCCGTGACAAGCACATGTCGGGGTTCAGTCATGGTCGCCTCGTCATA
>Ga0172382_10008045_pt1 | contig 14813 bp, 17 predicted proteins | sample Leawel138RmetaG_FD_122245 | JGI IMG/M metagenome (GOLD analysis project Ga0172382, IMG submission 122245) | Leachate microbial communities from a municipal landfill in Southern Ontario, Canada - Leachate well 138R metaG | ecosystem: Engineered > Solid waste > Landfill > Unclassified | place...
CTGCCGAAAGCGGTGCAAAGATGGGTCATAAGAGCCATTAGAATACATATGGCCAGTATTTGGATGCCTAAAGATATGCTGGATGTGAGCTCGTTGAAGAAAAACTCTGCGACAGACCCGGTTACGCCGTCTATATCGAAGAGTGGTTCGCCATTTATGAGACGGGAAATAATATCCGATACGCGCAGATCAGACATCCCGAAGACATTGCTCCTTCCCGCCAGTTCCTCCAGAGCTTCTATATCCATAGCTTCCAGTTGTTCGTTAATGATGTTTTTGTAATCCATTGGTATCCTAACCCTTCAGCAGTTTTGTTAAAGTCTCCAGCACAGACATCATTACCGGTACGGCGATGTAAAATATGATTACCTTGCCCGCCAACTCAACCTTTCCCCCGATAGCCTCCTCCCCGGCATCCTTGCAAACCTGTGCCACAAAATCAGCAATATAGGCAACCGCCAACACTTTTAACAGAATAGGAAAAAACGCTTTTCCGTAGCTTACATTCTCGTAAACGGTGCCCAAAAAATCAAAGACGGAAACCAGCTGATACAATATGAAACCAAAAATGATTAAGACAGTAGCTATGACGATATAGAGTGCAAACTCAGGTTTATATTCACGTATTAAGGATGCTGTGATTACTCCGCATAATGCAATGGAGGCAATTTGAAAAATATCCATATCGCTCACTAAAACTCGAACATGGTCTTCACAGCTATAAAGAAATCATTGACCATCTGTATGATAATGACGAGTACTATGATGATACCTGCAAGAGTAGTCATCATGGCCTGATCCTCCCGCCCTGCTTTTATCAACACTTGATTCAGCACTGCCACGATAATTCCGATGGCTGCGATTTTGAAAATGATATCCACATCAAAATTCATCTTCTTCTCCTCTTACAGCAACATGATGACTGCCAGTACCCCCGATGAGGTTCCAAGAGTACGGTAGATCCTGCCCTTCGTCCTTCGCACTTCATCCGCATCTTTTCTCTGTTTCTCCAATCCCTTGAACAGGTGGGCAAACATTGCCTGCTGGTTTGCCATGTCCGTCTTTCCCAGTTCAATGCCCGCCTGGGAGAGGATTAAGCGGTCTTCTCTAGAGAGCGCGCTCTCACCGTATACCTCATCCACCGCTTGCTTCCAGCTTTCATAAAGATCATACCGATCCTCCTTCTTCAACAAACGGCACACAGTGCTGAGAAAATCCGAAGCCTTTCCTGTTGTGCGATGTGCCATCCGTTCCATCAAATCCGGCAGAGGGTCACTTCGATACTCCATTTCTGCCTGCATGATTTTGAGAATCAGCAACAGCTCATCGAGATGTATGACGCGGTTTTCATATGGCCTCGCTGCCAGATATCCGACCCCTATACCTGCGATTAATATAGTTATACATAAGATAAAATCCAACATTGTGGCCTCCGTAATATATATATATTCCTGGGACAAGAATCTATTCGGACGAGTTTATGCGACGATTTTTTTCATCGGTGACTGCCATGATTGTCCCTATCTTCGGTTGATTGGAAAGGTAGACATATCTCTTGAAAACCCCTGTCGATACCAGGTTGCCGATAGACGAACGCAACAGATCGCCGTATTCGCTCCCGTGGATCGTTGTCAAGAGACCCACGCCTGCACAAAGAGCTCCTTCGATACCCGCCAAGTCTCCCGGCTTCCCGATTTCGTCTGTGGCTATGATTTTGGGAGACATTCCACGAATCAACATCAGCATTCCTTCTCCTTTGGGGCATCCGTCCATGATGTCGGTGCGATGTCCTAAATCAAAGCTGGGTGAACCGAGGTAACAGCCCGCTATTTCCGATCTTTCATCACAAACACCTACCCGAAAACCCAATCCGCTCAAATTGCGTATTAAATCTCTGAGTAGCGTCGTCTTGCCGCACATGGGCGGAGAAACGATAATCGTATGCAAGAAACCTCCCCCTTTGTCGAAGAGCCAGGGAAGCAAACCGTCAGATACGCCGATAATTTCACGGCTCCTCCGTAAATTGAGTGATGAAATGTCCTTGATTGCCTTGATCTGACCGTCCTCAAGTATGACTTTACCGCAAACACCCACACGGTGCCCGCCTTCGATAGTGATATAACCCTTGGACAGTTCATCTTGATAGGCGTAAGCGGAATGGTTCATGACAGAGTTAAAGATATCCTGGATGAGCTTGCTGTCTATGGGCTTTCCGTATCTTCCCCCTAAGCAATATTCTCTCCCACCGGAAAAGAGTATGACCGGACTTCCGGTGCGGATCCGTATTTCTTCTATCTGATCCTTTTTACTTGTTGGCAGGGAAAGGATCTCCCGTTGCATATCGGAAGGCAGCTTGGCTAATATCTGCTCTATCCCCTTCATTCACTCACCCCCTCATCCACTATATGCTTGTACCAAGATGAATATTCTCCAGCCACAGGGACAGACCCCCTGGTTGAAAATGCCCCCAGAGGGACAGACCCCTTGGTTGTAGGATAAGAAAAAATGGCTGTTTTACAAGCTTTCGCTTGTAAAACAGCCACGGGGTCTGTCCCTCCGGGGGCATTTTCAACCAAGGGGTCTGTCCCTGTGGTTGGTTTTTTTTATTCTTCTTCTTTGTCTTCTTTTTCAGGAGCGATCGTGAGCTTGACTTTTTCAATTCTGCGGTCGGACACTTCTTCAATCTTAAAAGTGAGGTTGTCCACTATGATGACCGGATATTCTGTCATATCGCCGTCCGGAATCTCTCCCAATTTTTCCAGGAGAAAACCACCTATTGTTTCACTGTTTTCCGATTCCAGTTCCAGGTCGAGGTTTTCATTCAAATCGTATAGAGATATCAATCCATCCAAGAGATAGGTGTTCTCATCCAGTTGTATCAGCTCTTCCTCTTCTTCATCGAATTCATCATCGATATCGCCCATGATTTCCTCGACTAAGTCTTCCATGGTAACGATACCAGAGAAACCGCCGTATTCATCGATGAGGATTGCAATATGCTGTTTGCTGCTCTGCAGATCCCGGAACAAATCGTCTATCTTCTTACTTTCTGGTATGAAATAGGGCTTTCTCAATATGTCTTGTATATGGACATTTTCAAACCCTTTCCCCCAGGCAGCAATCAAGTAGTCCTTTATGTTTAGAATACCGATAATATTATCGCTGTCATCTTCATAAACTGGTATGCGCGAATATCTCAGCTCCATCAGCTCATTGATGTACTTTTCCTGTGGATCATCGATGTCAATTGTAAATACATCGGTCCGGGGAGTCATGACCTCATAAGCCAGTTTATCATCGAAAGCAAAGATGCTGTTAATCATCTTCGCGCCGTCTTCCTTAAGAAATCCGGTTTCTTGGCCCACTTCCACCATGGACTTGACTTCATCCTCCGAATACCCGTCCTGTTCACTGACCGTCCCCTGCCTCGTCAGTCTCAATAGAACTGTCACGGATGTGGAAAGCAGCCATACAAAAGGTGCAGTAATTTTGGAAATGAATATGATTGAGCGCACCGTGAATCGTGAAATTCTCAGGGAATGCTGCAATGCCATGCGCTTTGGATATAGTTCTCCGAAGACAAGGGTAAAATAGGAGAGCACCACAGTCACCAGGACAATGGCCACTTGTTTCGGATATGGAATGCCGAGCATCACGACAAAACCGGCAACGTCATCGGACATTCCGGTAGCTGCCGCCGCACTTGCCAGAAAGCCGGCTAAAGTAATGGCCACTTGAATCGTTGATAAAAAGCTGTTTGGATTCTCCAAAAAATCAAGAATCAGCCTGGCTTTTTTATCCCCCTCTTGAGCCAAAATTTTAACCCTATTTTTATTCACCGATACGATTGCCATCTCTGCTGATGCAAAGTAAGCATTAATCAGAATCAACACAGCCAGAAAAAACAGTTGTAAGCCTACTGACATACTCGGGTCAGGACTGGGGTCCATTAATATTCCTCCTTAAAGTACTTTACAGATGTTTATACCAATATTTAAGTCATTATATCATTACTTTGGTCGTGCGACCATACAATTTTCCAAAACCGGATATTTTGTCCTGATTTTCAGGATTTGTTGTGCATGAGGCGCGCTTTTTAGCATTATTCCGTCCTCATCTTCCATGAAATCTAACGTCTGTGTAAAGGCCTCAATGCCCGGCCCTGCTATCTCGATCGTATCTCCCAGTGACATTTTGTTACGCTGTTCCACGGTTGCAAGCTGTGTTTCCCGATCGTAATCCTTGACGAGACCGGTAAACTCATAATCCCTGATATATTGGCTACTTTCGTAGTTTTGGTCTCCCTCATCAGGCTTTCCGAAATAGAAACCTGTGGTATAGAGTCGGTGGCTGGCCTTTCCGATTTCGTCAAGCCAACTATCCCGGAATACCCAGTCCTTCCCTTCCTTATAATAGGCATCGATTGCCTTTCGGTAGGCTCCCGTCACTGCAGCCACATAAAAGATGCTTTTTATCCTGCCTTCGATCTTCAAGGAACCCAATCCCGCAGCTGCGAGTTCGGGAATGTATCGTATCATGCAGAGGTCCTTAGAGTTGAAAATATAGGTACCCCGTTCATCCTCAATAACAGGATAGTATTCTCCCGGTCGCTGGTCTTCTACAACACTGTAATGCCATCTGCAGGGGTGGGCACACTCTCCCCTGTTCGCATCCCTTCCCGCCATATAGTTAGAGAGAAGGCATCTCCCCGAATAGGAAATGCACATAGCACCGTGAACAAAGGCTTCCAGTTCCAATGTATCCGGTGTTTCCCGCCTGATTTCCGCAATTTCCGTTAAAGAGAGTTCTCTGGCTAGTACGATACGCTTTATCCCCTGCCTGTGCCAATAAAGAGCAGACAATTTATTTGTTGTATTCGCCTGGGTGCTAAGATGTAGTTCCGCTTGAGGACGGTTTTCCTTCATCCACTGGAATATGCCCGGATCCGAGATCAAAAATGCGTCGAAAGGCAGCTCTTTAATTTCATCCATATAGGCTTCGAAGCTCTCGATGTCTTCATTGTGAGCAAAGATATTCAGTGTAAGGTAAAGCTTTCTTCCTCTGCTGTGCGCATAGGATAGCCCTTCAGCCAACTGCTCCGTCGTAAAGTTACGGGAACCCGACCGTAGGCCAAACCGTTCTCCTCCGCAGTATACAGCATCTGCACCGTAATCCACGGCTATTTTGAGTTTTTCAAGATCTCCCGCAGGAGCCAGTAGTTCAATCTTTTTCATTTTATCCTTCTATAACGCTTATGGCTAAGCCGTCTCCCACAGGCATTACTGTCGTTGTAACGCCGGAGAGTTTTGTGATATGGTTTAAGTATGCCCGCATCCGGTTGACGATCGTCTTGTTTCTCCGTATATCCAAATATTCGTCGGCGGCTGTCATTGCTCTGAAAAGAATGTTATCCGCAACGATAATGGTACCGGGTCGGCACAGCGGTATGCAGAGCTCCCACACTTCCAGGTAGTGTCCTTTCGCGCCGTCAATAAATATGAAATCAAAGGTTGCCTGGTCCCTTGATTCCGATTCCAACTTTCTTAACGATTCCAGGGCGTCTCCCTGTATCAATCGAATCTTGTTACTTTGCTCAGCTCTTTCAAAGTTACGCACCGCTTCCCTGCACGCCTTCTCCTGAAGCTCCAATGTGGTGATATGATTCACATTTCCGGACATGGCAAAGCATAGCGTAGAATAGCCGACAGCAGTGCCGATTTCCAGTAATCTTCCCGGTTTATTGATCTGTAACAGGGTCAATAAAACGGTCTCGATTTCCTTGCGGATCACAGGAATGTTACGTGCTTCCGCTTCGGTACGAAGGCCGGCCAGAAAAGGATTTAAGGGCTTATACAGCCCTTGGATATATTCAGTTACTTTTTGATCAGTGATTTCCATAATAATGTTATTGTCAATCAATGTACTTTGCTTTGTTTCGCAAATGCTCATCATAGGTTACGGAAAAGACATGAGATCCATCGCCCTTGGCGAGAAAATACAGATAGTCGGTCTCTTCCGGCCACAGAACAGCGTTAATGGACTCAATGCCCGGGGAACAAATAGGCGTAGGGGGCAATCCCGTATTCACGTATGTATTATAGGGTGATTTGATCTGCGTATCTGCAATGCTGAGAACCGGCTTTTGTTCCCCTAATATATATTGAACCGTAGCACAGGACTGAAGAGGCATACTGATTCTAAGCCGGTGTTGAAAGACTCCCGCTATCACAGGACGATCCTCCGGAACAACTGCTTCTCTTTCCACTATCGAGGCAAGAATCATCACTTCATTCAGGCTCAAATCCAGCTCCTGCATCCGCGCAATATGCTCTTGCGTAAATACTGCATTGAACTGGGATAGCATTTTACCGATGATTTCTCTTTCAGTAGCGTTAACAAAGATCTCGTAGGTTTCCGGGTAGAGATAACCTTCCAGTCTTTCCTCTCCCTTTTCCAGACCCTCGATAAACCAGTAGTCAAATTCGCCTTCTTCAATTTCTTTGAAAAAGGCTTGGCGGTCTATGAGTCCCTGGGCTTCTAAAGCATCCGCTGTCCGCCTCAGGTCATAGCCTTCCGGTATGGTAAACCGGGTTGTACTGTCACGCCCAACCAGCAGCTGTTGTATAATCTCGTCCATGGTCATACCGGAGCTCAGGTAGTATTCCCCGGCTCTAAACTTTCCATCATGGCCTTCCAGTTTGGATTTCAGCCGAAATACGAAGGCATCGGAAATCAAGCCTTGGGATTCCAAGAGCTTGCCGATACCGTCGGTGCTTGTTCCTCTGGGCACCGTCACCAATACGGTTTCTTCGCTTCCGGGCTCAAGAGGGCCGCTACCTTTGCCGAGCCAGTTCATAAAGAGCATACCGCTCAGCAATACGATTAATAGGACCAAAACGAGAATGAACGCTATGAATCTTCTCTTTACTTTGATACGAGTCATCTTATACCTTACCGGGACTACTACTTGGAACGGGACAAGTATTCACCTGATCTTGTATCGATCTGGATTACTTCGCCCTCTTCTATGAAAATGGGTACATGAACCACAGCTCCTGTTTCAACGGTAGCTGCCTTTGTTACATTGGTTGCGGTGTCGCCCTTTACACCCGGTTCCGTTTCTACTACTTTCAAATTCACAAAGTTTGGAGGCTCAACGGAAAAAGCATTTCCTTTGTAGAACTTTATCGTAGCCTCGTCGTTTTCCCTGATGTAATGCATGGCGTCTTCAACCTGATCCGCCATAAGGGGTACCTGTTCAAAGCTCTCCTGATCCATGAAGTAAAAGAGTTCGCCATCCGTGTAGAGATACTGCATCTGCTTCGTTTCAATGTGTGCTTTTGGGAATTTGTCATTAGGGTTGAATGCTTCTTCTCTCGTGGCTCCGGTCAGGATGTTCTTGTACTTCGTTCTCACGAAGGCGGCACCTTTTCCCGGTTTTACGTGTTGAAAATCCAGGATGATGTGAGGCTCTCCGTTTATCTCGAAGGTATTCCCTCTTCTAAAATCACTTGCATAAATCATTGATGTATTCCTCCAGTATTAAATAGTTTATATTACAATCAATTCTTTGTCTGATTTAACCAGATTAATTATACCTGAAGCAGTAACGATTGCCAAGTCTTCAATGCGTACGCCAAATTCTTTCGGAAGATAGATGCCCGGTTCAACGGTTACAATCATATTTTCCGCCAAAACTTCATCACTTCTCGCATTCAATGTCGGCGCCTCATGTATTTCCAGACCGACGCCATGGCCGGTGCCGTGTCCAAAGAACTCTCCGTATCCCGCATCTGTAATGATATCTCTGCAGGCCTTATCAGCATCCCGACAGGAAAGTCCCTCGCGAATCACATTACAGCCGGCTTTTTGAGCCTCCAAGACGATGTTGTATACATCTCTCTGTTCCTTTGAAACTTTTCCCAGGGCTACGGTTCGAGTCATATCCGAGCAATAACCGTCTACGACGCAACCGAAGTCCATAGTTATAAAATCTCCTCTTTCCAGCTTCTTATCCGAAGGCACTCCGTGGGGAAGAGAGGTTCTGACGCCGGAAACCAGAATCGTATCGAAGGAAAGGGCCTGAGCTCCCTGCTTTCGTAAAAACATCTCCAGCTCAAAAGCCGCTTCAAGCTCTGTAAGTCCGGGTTTCAGATAGTTCAGCATATGGCTGAACCCTCTATCCGCAATCTGTTGAGCTTTTTCTATGGCTTTTCGTTCGAAATCATCCTTGATTACCCTGGCGGCTTCAACGATTCCGTCACCGGATAGAAACCGGCAGCCCACATTTTCCTCAAGCCGCTTAAAATCACCATGAGTGAGGGTGTTATCTTCGATTGCCAGTTCATCGACGCCACTTTCCTTTAAGAAGGTATACAAGGTAACATTGTGGTCAATGAGAACAACATGATACAGAGGAGCTAATGCCCCTGCCGCCTCTATGTAGCGGAAATCCGTCAGTAGATAGTTTGTATCCTCTGTGAGCACCAGTTGGCAGTTTGAGGAGTGGAACCCCGTCAGATAGATCTGATTTTCGGGTTTTGAAACCAGAAATGCGGCGACTCCTTTTGCCCTCATAGCATCCTTTACTTTTTTTACTCTACTCTGCATCAGGTCCCACCTTGATCGCTTCTTGTATTATTTTGTAAACATCCGAGAACATTATGGTAAACGTAAACTCCGCCTGCAGGTATTGGGCTGCTAGCGGATCCCTCATGAGTATTTGCGTCAAATCTTGAATTTGTTCTCCCATAGATGCATCGCCTTCTTGCCCGAGCATCTGCTGGGCTTGAAGTTGAAACTGCTTCTGCTGAAAGTCGTTGAGACTGGCGGAGAGCTCTTCATTTTCCGATACTCTGGCCTTCAGCTCCATATAGTTCCCGTATTCCGGGGATTCCTTCAGGGCTCTCGCTAATGCGTGTGCATGATCGTATACATTCATAGTTTTAAACCTCCATAAATATCGGCAGTATTACCGGATTGCGCTTGGTCAATTGATAAATATAGGATTGAAGGTCACTGCGAACTGCGTTTTTCATCGCGCTCCAGTCCTTCATATTCTCTTGCTGGCATTTATATAGCCTGTCCTCTGCCACCTTGCGGGCTGACTCGATCAGGTCTTCAGACTCTCTGACATAAACAAAGCCTCTAGATATGATATCCGGGCCTGAGCAAACGCTGCCTGTTGCTTTATCAATAGCCGCCACAACGATAATCAGACCGCTTTCCGACAGCAGTTTTCTGTCCCTGAGAACGATATTCCCTACATCCCCCACTCCCAATCCATCTACATACACAGGACTGCAGGATATAGACTCCTTGCTCTTAACTACCTGGTTCTTTTTTAGGTTAAGAATTTCTCCATTGGTGAGAATGAAGATTTTTTCCTTAGGCATACCTAGGTTTTCAGCAATCATCGCATGTCTGCGAAGATGGCGGTATTCACCATGGACAGGTAGGAAAAACTTGGGCTTGATGAGGGAGTGAATTAGCTTTAGCTCTTCCTCAGCAGCATGTCCGGAAACATGGATGTCTGCGATGTCAGAATAGATAACTTCGGCACCCCTTGCAAACAGGCGGTTCACTACGTTGGATACCGTCTTTTCATTTCCCGGTACCGGTGTGGATGAAAGGATGACCACGTCTCCTTTCTTGATCTGAACTGCCTTATGATCATTTGTAGCCATCCGGGACAGAGCGGACATAGGCTCACCCTGGCTTCCCGTAGTAATGATAACTAACTCCGAATCCTTGATATTCTTTGCCTTGTTAATATCCACCAGCACGTTATCGGGAATTTTCAAGTAACCGATTTCTTTGGCGATGTTAACAACATTTACCATACTCCTGCCGGATATGGCTACTTTTCGATTAAACATCACTGCCGTATCAATAATTCTTTGAACACGGTGTACGTTTGAGGAAAAAGTGGCAATCAGGATCCGGGTGCTACAATTTCGGAAAATATTCTCCAGAGCTACTCCCACAGTTCTTTCGGAAGGAGTATAGCCTTTACGTTCCGCATTCGTGCTGTCTGCGAGCATCAAGAGAACGCCCTTTTCCCCTATCTTGGCAAGGCGCTGAAAGTCAATGGGCTCTCCGTGAAGTGGTGTATAGTCGATCTTAAAATCACCGGTGTGGAAGATGACTCCCGCAGGTGTGTCAATTGCCAGACAGATAGAGTCTGCAATGGAGTGGGTGGTGCGTATGGCTTCAACCTTAAAATCACCAATCTTTATGGTCTGACCTGCTTTCACAGTATTTAACTTTGCTTTCAGACCATGTTCCTTTAATTTGTTTTGCACAAGCCCTAATGTCAGCCTGGTTCCATAAATGGGAACATCCACAGTCTTTAGTAAATAGGGAATTGCTCCAATGTGATCCTCATGTCCGTGGGTAAGGATTATACCCCTTAATTTCTCCCTGTTTTTTTCCAAGTAACTAAAGTCCGGAATTACAATATCAATGCCGAACATCTCGTCATCAGGGAAGGATAAGCCGCAGTCAATAATTAGGATGTCATTCTTGTATTCAAGGACGGTCAAATTTTTTCCGATCTCATTTAGACCGCCTAAAGGAATGAGCTTGACTCCTTGGCTTTCCCTAAAATTTTCAGTTATTTTCAAATCTTTTTTCCTTTCTATTTTATGACTATATTCAAGAGCTTGCCGGGCACAGGGATCATTTTAATCACGTTCTTCCCTTCCAGCAACGCTTTAACCGAGTCATTCTTTAATGCTTCTTCCAGAAATTCTTCCCCGGAAAGACCACTTGTAACCATGATTCGTTCTTTTACTTTTCCGTTGATCTGAACGGCAATCTCCGTCTGATCTTTTACCATAGCCGCTTCATCGTATTCCGGCCAGATTTCATGATTGAGTGTATTGTCGTGTCCCAGCTGTTGCCACATTTCTTCGCAGATGTGTGGCGTGAAGGGTGATAACAGCAGAATTAGGCATTCGATAGCATGGCGTAGAAGCCCTTTGTTAATATTTGCATCCGCCTTGTAGCGGTAAAGCTCGTTTACAAGCACCATGATAGCAGACAGGGCAGTATTGAAATTAAATCTGTCCCCCAGATCTTCGGTAACCTTTTTAATGGTGGTATTGAGCACGTAATTCAATTCCCCGTCACGGTCATTTTCAATCACAAAGATGTCAGGTGCTCCTTCGGCTACGCCTCTCCATTCCTGAACCAGGCGATAAACTCTGGAAAGAAAACGGAAACTGCCTTCCACGCCGGCATCAGACCATTCCAGCTCCTTTTCCGGTGGTGAAGCAAAGAGTATGAAGAGACGGGCTGTATCGGCGCCGTACTTCTTGATAATTTCCTCCGGACTTACAACGTTTCCTTTGGATTTAGACATCTTTGTCCCGTCTTTCAGCACCATGCCCTGGGTAAGCAGGTTGGTAAAGGGTTCGGTGCAAGGAGAATAACCTAAATCATACAAGAATTTATTGAAGAACCTAGCGTAGAGCAAATGCAGAATCGCATGCTCCACACCACCAATATACTGATCTACCGGCATCCAGTACTTAGCATTGTCCTTGTCCCAGATTTCTTCACTGTTCTTTGCATCTGTGTATCTGAGAAAATACCAAGAGGAGTCCAAGAAAGTATCCATTGTATCCATCTCGCGGGTAGCCGATCCACCGCATTTTGGACAGGAGGTTTTGGCAAAGCTCTTGCTCGTTGTCAGTGGAGACTCGCCTTTACCGGTGAATTCCACATCAGTGGGTAGCAAAACAGGAAGATTTTCAATCTTTTCCGGAACCCAACCGCAGGTTTCACAATAGATCATAGGAATCGGTGTTCCCCAATAGCGTTGCCTTGAGATGAGCCAATCCCGAAGTCTGAAATTGACAGTAGAGATACCGAGAGCATTCTCGTCTAAGTAAGCGGTAATATCCTTAATCGCATCTTGGTTACTCATGCCGTTAAAGCTGCCGGAATTAATCATCTTACCTTCTGCTACGAAGGCTTCTTTGAGGTTATATAGGTCGATATCCGGATTCTCGGGATCCACAACCGGAATTATATCAAGGCTGTATTTAACGGCAAATTCATAGTCTCTCTCATCGTGTGCGGGTACAGCCATGATGGCGCCTGTTCCGTAATCCATAAGCACGTAATTGGCGATGTAAATGGGCACTTCTTTCCCATTCAAGGGATTGATCGCATAGCTACCGATAAATACACCCTCTTTTTCCAAAGTGGTGGATGTTCTTTCAATTTGACTCAAATGCTGGAGTTTGCCCAGAAATGCATCGACATTTTTTTCGCATTCACCTTCTGCTGTAAGCTCCTTTACATAAGGATGCTCCGGTGCAAGCACCATGTAGGTTACGCCAAAAAGTGTGTCGGGTCTCGTGGTAAATACCCGGAGCTTCTTGTCGGTCCCGACAATGGAAAAATCAACCTCAGCTCCTTCGCTTCTACCAATCCAGTTCTTTTGCATGGTCTTAACTTTTGCAGGCCATCCTTCGAGAAGGTCAAGGTCATCCAAAAGGCGATCGGCATAGTCAGTGATTTTCAGATACCACTGTTCCAGATCTTTTTTGCCCACTTCCGTATGACAGCGTTCACAGCTACCATCTACCACTTGCTCATTGGCCAGTACAGTATGGCAGGAAGGGCACCAGTTGACGGGGTTCTTTTTCTTGTAAGCGAGACCTTTATTGAAAAACTGAATGAAAATCCATTGCATCCACTTATAGTAATCCGGGTGACAGGTTGCCACTTCCCGGTCCCAGTCGTAGCTGAGGCCCAGAGTTTTAAGCTGATCCCGCATTTCCTCGATGTTTTTCCAGGTCCAGATATTGGGGTGAATGCCATGCTGAATCGCAGCATTTTCCGCAGGTAGTCCAAAGGAATCCCAGCCCATGGGGTGCAATACGTTCTTTCCACGCATTGTTAGGTATCTGGAGATAACGTCTCCAATGGAATAGTTCCTCACATGACCCATATGCAACTTTCCCGAGGGATAGGGAAACATCTCCAGAAGGTAGTATTTCTCTTTCTCTTTATCTTCTATAGTTTTGAATGTTTTCTCATCATCCCAGTATTTTTGCCATTTTTTCTCGATTTGACTGTAATTATATTGTTGATCCATCGGGTGTATCCTCCGTTAGCTATGTTCATATTTATTCTTCTATATCAAGAAAACAGCAGTCTCCCCATATTTTTTCAATGTTGTAGCGGCTCCTCTGCTCCTCCGAAAATACATTAACAATGATATCGCCATAGTCCAGCAGGATCCATCCGGAATTTTGCTTTCCTTCTATGCTCTTAGCAAGAATCCCTTCTTTGGCGAGCTGATCCATTATCTCTGCTGCCAAATTACCCACCTGACGCTCAGAGCCTCCTGTTGCCAGAACCAAATAGTCTGCAAAGGAAGATCTCCCTATTACATCGATGACCATCAAGTCGCGGGCTTTCTTGGCTGAAAGCACAGCTGCTGTTTTCAGCGCGATCTCTTTATTATTCATCTGCTCTCCTTTCTTTCGCCAGAAGTTCTTCTCTGGCCCTTAAAGTATCTTCATCTATTTTATAACCTTTTCGCGTTACGTATTCTATTGTCCGATTCATCGCTTCTAAACAAGCCTTGTTTAGATCCTGGCCGGCGAGCTTTCGTAGTCGATCAACTCCCGGATACTCCCGACCCGGCTCAATTGCGTCCGCCAGATAGATGACTTTCTCCAGATCGGACATTCCCGGTCGTCCTGTGGTATGATAAGCCACTGCATTGAGAATATCCACATCGTCCACACCCCATTCTCTTTTTAAGAGCTCTGCCGCAATCTTGGAATGGGACAGTTCAATGGAGTCAGTATAACGGGGATCAAGTGCAAATGCATGGATACAAGCTTCTGCCTCCGATGAAGATTTACACCTTGCCATATCATGACAAAGTGCTGCAAATTCTGCCTTTTCCGTATCTACTCCGTATCTTCCGGCTAAAACTTTCGCTTCCGCCATCACCCGCAATGTGTGGTTTCTTCGCCTTTCAGTGAGTTGGTCTCCAATCATGTTCATCAATTGCTCGAATTTCGTTCTATCCATTATATCACGATTGTCACTTTCTTACAAGTTCCGGTAGAGGTCATTGGACTCGATATAGTCCATAACCGACTGAGGAAGCAAGTAACGTATGGACTTGTTTTCAAGGATTCTCTTTTTTACTTCCGTGGAAGAAATATCTATTTTCGGCATGTGCACCTTTTCAACTCGGGCACCATATTTCGCGGTAAGATGACGTATCATATCATCTCTGGCCCTGTCTTTGTATCTGGGGCGGGAACCCACTATGATCGGATAATCTCTCAGAATGCCCTCCACATTGCGCCAGCCTTCCATGCCCAAAAAAGCATCAGTCCCGCAGATGAAATGAAGTTGGTACTCCTTTCCCAACTGGAGCCGTAGGGCCTCCAAGGTATGGATGGTATAGGAAATATCAGGTCCGCAAAGCTCCAAATCAGACACCGTGAAGCCGGGGTTTTCCCTAATAGCCAAAGAAGTCATGTTGTACCGGTGTTGTCCGGATACGCATTCCTGTTCCGCTTTATAGGGAGACATTTTTGCCGGCATAAAGATGACTTTATTTAGTCCCGCTCCGTCCCGCGCCTGCTCTGCCAGTATCAGATGACCAAAGTGGATGGGATCAAAGGTTCCGCCCATTAAACCGATTTTTTTCATTTGTTATTCCTTTATAACTGCTATGCCCAGTTCTTCCAGTTGTTCATCTGATGCGACGGATGGTGCTTCTGACAGCATGCAGACAGCCGCTTGATTCTTCGGAAAAGCAATTACTTCCC
>Ga0172382_10008047_pt1 | contig 14813 bp, 12 predicted proteins | sample Leawel138RmetaG_FD_122245 | JGI IMG/M metagenome (GOLD analysis project Ga0172382, IMG submission 122245) | Leachate microbial communities from a municipal landfill in Southern Ontario, Canada - Leachate well 138R metaG | ecosystem: Engineered > Solid waste > Landfill > Unclassified | place...
CCCACGCTGATTGATTATCTGCCGCCTGACGCCTTGATGATTATTGATGAATCGCACGTGACGGTCGGGCAGGTGGGCGGCATGTACAAAGGAGACCGTTCGCGCAAGGAAACCCTGGTCAACTACGGTTTTCGCCTGCCGTCGGCCATGGATAACCGGCCGCTGAAGTTCGAAGAATTCGAAAGCAAAATGCGGCAGACCATTTTTGTGTCGGCCACGCCGTCCGCGTATGAGATGGAGCACGCGGACAATGTGGTGGAGCAGGTGGTGCGGCCAACGGGATTGGTGGATCCGGTCGTGGAAGTCCGGCCCGCCACGCATCAGGTGGATGACGTGCTCAGCGAAATCACGCTGCGCGTCAAGGTTCAGGAACGCGTGCTGATCACGACCTTGACCAAGCGCATGGCCGAAGACCTGACGGACTTCCTGGCCGAGCACGGGGTCAAGGTGCGTTATCTGCACTCCGACATTGATACGGTGGAGCGGGTTGAGATCCTGCGTGATTTGCGCTTGGGCATTTTCGATGTGCTGGTCGGCATCAACTTGCTCAGGGAAGGGCTGGACATCCCGGAAGTTTCTCTGGTGGCCATCCTTGATGCGGACAAGGAAGGGTTTCTACGCTCCGAACGCAGTTTGATACAGACAATCGGACGGGCGGCGCGTAACCTGAATGGCAAAGCCATCCTGTACGCGGATCGTGTGACCGACTCCATGCGGCGTGCGCTGGATGAAACCAAGCGGCGGCGCGACAAGCAAATCGCCTTCAACCAAGAACAAGGCATTACGCCCACTGGCGTCAAGAAAGAGATCAAGGACCTGATTGATGGGGTGTACAGCAGCGATGCGGATCAGGAGTCGCAGAAACTGAGTCAGTTGGGCGAGCGCGCAGCCGCCTTGTCAGAGAAAGAACTGGCCAAAGAGATCAAGCGCCTGGAGAAGGCCATGCTGGAATACGCGAAGAATCTCGAGTTTGAGAAAGCGGCGCAGGCGCGCGATCAACTGACCTTGCTGAAAGAACGCGTCTTTGGCACCAGCACGCGGCACGATACCGTTTCCGGCGCGGATCCGGAGGCGGAGTAAGCAAGGCTTTAGCTTTCCTACCACACTCAGGCATAGTTTTTGTGTATATCAAGAACTTTATTTGAAATCTTATGTAAGGGATTGATTAGAATATAAAAACTGTAGAAATCCACGCCGTTTCCTTTATAAAAGTACTTGAACTTACCGGGGTTTTCCCTCACACTCTGGGACATGATGACAAAGGTACTGTTTGTATGCATGGGCAACATCTGCCGCTCGCCAAGCGCAGAGGGCGTCTTCCAGAAAATGGTGAAAGACGCAGGTCTCTCTGACCTTGTCCATATTGAATCGGCAGGGACTCACGCCTTCCATCTCGGTGATCCGCCGGATGCGCGTGCGCAGGCTGCTGCGCGCAAGCGTGGCTACGACATTTCAGAAATCCGGGCGCGTCAGATCAACGCGGATGACTTCCGCGAGTTCGACATCATCCTGGCCATGGATTGGGAAAACCTGTCTCATATGCAGCAGCAGTCTCCCAAGACCTACCAGCACAAGCTGGCGCTGTTGATGCGTTTCTCCAATGATTACGAAGAAGCCACCGTGCCCGATCCCTACTACGGCGGCCCGGAAGGTTTTGCCAAGGTCTTGGACTATATCGAAGACGCTTGCCAAGGCTTGCTCGACGTCGTCAGAAAACGGGTGACGCAATACCAGGCCGCGTAAGCGTCGGCCGTCACCGCAAAGCGCCTCCGGGCGCTTTTTTTTCGCTGCCAGGCACACTTGCTTCAAGACTTCAAGTAATAAGCAAACGGCAAATCAATCGTTATCGCGGCGCGGGCGCCTGACTATAGTCAGGACATGACTGGACTATTCTCTGGCGAGAGCATCGTCGATTGGTTGATCAATAGCTTGCGGCTGGAAGCCACGGTCTTCCATGCGGGGCGTTATTGCGGCGCCTGGCAGGCCTCAACGGCGGGGCGTCTGCTGGGCAGTTTCCATCTTGTGCTGGATGGCCATTGCTGGCTGCATCGTCCCGGTCATCCCTCCCTGGCGCTGGGTCCGCGAGACAGCGTGTTTTTTCTTCAGGATGTGCCGCACCGGCTCAGCTCGGAGCCGGAGGGCGCGGCGCAGCCGCCAACGGCGCCCATGCTGCCGCTGAGCGCTCCCGCTGAACGTAGCGCGACGGGCCTGGCCTGCGGCTTCTTCCAGTTTGGCGGCTCAATGGTTCAATTGCTGCTTGAGAGCCTGCCCGAGTGCATTGTGATCCGGGCGGATGAAGCGGGCGGCGAGCAGGTCAACGTTTTATTCCAGCTGATCCGCCAGGAAGCCGGGGACACGCCGGATCATCCGCCGCCATTATTGGCGCGCTTGGTGGAGGTGCTGTTCTTTTATGCCATCCGGCACGCAACCCGGCAAGGGGGCCCGCAAGCCCTGGGTGTATGGGGATTGGCGCACCATCCGCGCATGGCGGGTTTGTTGACCGACATCCTTTCGCAGCCGGGCGAGCCGTGGACGGTGGCGCTGATGGCGCGCCACGTGCATATGTCGCGGACCAATTTCTGCCGACATTTCATTGAGCTGACGGGCCAGCCGCCCGCCGCGTTCCTGGCGTCATTGCGCATGAGCATTGCCGCGCGGCGCCTGGAGCATGGAGACACCATCGAGCTGGTGGCGGACTATGTCGGCTATCGCTCCAGCGCCGCCTTCAGTCGCGCTTTCAAAAAAATCATCGGAGAGCAGCCCGGCGCATGGCGGCGCGCTTCGCGCGATGTCGGCCCGCGTCCGCTGATGCAATGATGCTTTGCGCGCTGCGGGGTCTGACCGGCGCAGCGCGCAAGCCGCCGCTCAGGCGCTGTCTCCGCCGTGCGTCCACAGGCGGTAGCCGGTGCGGGCCAGCACATCCAGCGCATACCCAAGCAGGCCCACGATAAGGATGGTTGCCATCAGTTCGTCATACGCCAGCCGGTCCCGCGTATCCAGGATGAAATAGCCCAGCCCGGATGGGACGCCGAGCATCTCGGCCGGAACGAGAACGATCCAGATAATGCCGATTGCCAGCCGGAAGCCGGTCAGCACATGGGCGATCACGCCGGGCAGGACCACTTGTGTGATCAGCTCGGCGCGGGTGGCGCTGAGGCTGTGCGCCAGCCGCATCCAGTTGCGGTCCAACGCCGCCACGCCTGCCGAGGTGTTCAGCAAAATGGGCCAGACGGCGGCAAACACCAGCAGGAAAACGACCGGCGCATCGCCAATGCCGAGCATCATGACCGCCAGCGGCATCCAGGACAAGGGCGAAATCATCCGCAGCAGCTGAAACAGCGGCGTGACGGATTCACGGAACGTACGGGACAGGCCCAGGGCCAGACCGACCGGTACGCCGATCAGCACTGCCATCAGCGTCCCCAGCAGAACCCGCTTGAGACTGGCCACGACGTGTGGCCACAGCTCGCCGCTGCCGAGCAGTGAGAGCAGGGCCTTGCCGCTGGCCAGCGGCGAGAAAGTGTTCGCAATCGGTGTACGCGACTCCAGCATGAGAATGCCGACCGCCCACAACGCCACGGCCATTGCCAGTCCGCTGAGCGGGAGCAAGGCCCGCATCCAGGAAGTGCGCGGCATCAACCCAGGACCTCGCTGCGCGTCCAGCCGCCCTCAACGCCGAAGGCCTGCAAGCCGCCAACCGCTTCAATCGCCTTGCGGACGAAGCGGTCATCCACCAAGTCTCTTGCAGCAAAGGCCGGATCAAGTTCCCGCAGGAAGTCCGCGTTGCCTTCAACGTGGGTGAGGCGCAAAGCCTGGACCAGTTCTTCCGTATAGCTGGGGAAGGGATAGGGCTGGAAGTCGATGCGCCGCTGCCGCCAATCCCGGTTGCGGATGATGCCGGACGTTTCGTAGTGGCGGAAGTCTTCCGTGGACAGGACTTTGTTGAGCACGGGAAGGTTGTGCGGCGTGTATTTGCCCGGCGCATCGCGCGCCAGCAGCTTGGCGGTGTCGGCTTCGTTGTTGCGGATCCAGAGTTGAGCCTTGACGGCGGCGTTGGTGACGCGCTGTACCCATTCCGGACGCTCCTGAACGTCCTGCTCGGCCACGGTCAGCACGCAGCAGGCATGGTTCTTCCAGACGTCGCCGGTGAAGCGCAGCACCTTGCCCACGCCGAGCGTTTCCGCTGCGGCGTTGAACGGATCGGCCACGATATAGCCTGCAATGCTTTTGTTGGCCAGCGCCGAAACCATTTCCGCCGGCGGCAGGACGATCAGGTTGACTTCATTGCTCTTGAGCGCGGTGCTGCGCGGACGGCTGACCACTTCCAGCTGGTTTTCGCGCAGCAGGCGTTGCAGCACGATATTGTGGATGGAATACCAGAACGGAATGGCCACGACCTTGCCGCCCAGATCGGTCACGCTGTTGATGTCGGTCAGGACCGTCAGCGCGGAGCCGCTCATGTGGTTCCAGGCCACGACCTTGGTCGGGAACTTGGTGCCATAGCGCATCCACAACGTGGCCGGGGACAGCATGTGGATGACGTTGACCTGCCCAGCAATAAAGGCTTCCACCAACTGAGCCCAGGAGCGGAACAGGCGTGGCTGTTCGGTGCGCAGTCCTTCGGCTTCGTAGAGCTTGCGCTGGTGCGCGACCAGCAGCGTGGTGGCGTCGGTAATGGGCAGGTAGCCGATGCGGACGGGTTGATCGTCGCCTTTGAACGATTGCGCGTAGGCATCGCGTAGGCTCAGCAGCGGCGCCAGGGCGGCGGCTGTTGACAGTGCGCCCAGACGCAGGATGTCGCGCCGTGTCAGGTGGCAGCCGCATTGGCTGCTGGCGCAAAGGTGGAAGGGGCGTTCGGAGGAGGACATGTCAAAAACTCCTTTCTTCAAGGCAGAAATCAGAGATGAAGGGATTGCAGGGCTTCAAGAATTTCAAAGTGCAGTTCGGCGGCGGCCAAGGCCCGGTTGCCGCGTGGCCGCTCAATCCCGACCTGCCATTCCCGCACGATTTGGGCGGGGCCTTCAGCGGTGCGTCCCATCAATAAGATGCGGTCGGCCACCACAATGGCTTCGTCAATGTCATGGGTGACCAGCAGCACCGCCGCTTGCCATTGATGGACAAGCTGGATCAGCAGGCCCTGCATTTGCGAGCGGGTAATGGCGTCAAGCGCGGCAAACGGTTCGTCCGCAAACAGCAGGACCGGCTCCCGGACCAAGGCCCGCGCCAGCGCAACGCGTTGCGCCTGGCCGCCGGAGAGCTGGGCGGGATAGCGATGCGTGTGCGCTTGCAGGCCAACGGCTTCCAGCGCCGCGGCAATGCGTTGGCGCCGGGTGGCGGCGTCGAGCCGGGGCTGGTGCTTGAAGTTCAGACCAAAGGCAATATTGGATTGCACGTCGCGCCAGGGCAGCAGGCTGGCGCTTTGGAAGATCAGCGCGGCACGCGGATGCGGCTGGCGCAGCGGTTCGCCAAGGAAATTGAGCGAACCGTGTTGAACCGGCTCCAGGCCGGAGAGCGTGCGCAGCAGCGTGGACTTGCCGCAACCGCTGCCGCCCAGCAGCGCCACGATTTCACCGGGACGGATATGAAGGGATAGATCACGAAAAACCGGGGCTTGATCTCCGTAGGCATAGCTCAGGGCATGGGCTTGAAGCAAAGATTGCCCCCCAGCGGCATCATTGGGATGCGGCTGGGGGGCAGCCGATGGCTTCCCGGGGGTCGGGGTAGGCATGAACGAACGGACTCCAACAGTGTCTACAGGGCTCAGGCGGATGCGTTTGCCGTGGCGCCGCACTGGTCTTCCAGCAATTGCAGCTGAATTTCAAGTTGAGCCAGACTCGGCGTAATGATGGGAATGAAAGCCGCTTCGCGCCAGCGCCGCTCGAAGCCGGGCGCTTTGCCATTCAGGTAGGCGCGGCCACCCCAGGCTTGCAGTTCCAGCGACAAGGCTTGCTGGACGTGCTGGGCCAGCGCAATGCGCAGGCGGAACAGGGCGCCCGGATCGTTTTGGAACCGGCCGTTTTCAAGCCCCTTGAACAAGATGCCGGCGTCCGCTTCCAGCGCCCGGCCCAGCGCGGCCAGACGGGGCTGCAGAATCGGGCGGCGGTCGGCTTGCGCCTGCGCCGCCGCCAAGCTGGCGCGCGCCAGGCCGACCGACATGCCGCATTGGAAGCCGAGGAACTGGGGACGAACCTGCGGCAGCCAGGCGTTCAAATCGGCGTGCAGCCGGTTTGCTTCGCCAACCGCCACGCCATCAAGCTGGATCGCGGCCACATCGCTGCCGCGCAAGCCGATCAGTTCCAGGTCTTTGCTGCGCTGCACGCCAGCCTGGTCCGAGCGGAAAGCAAAGACGGGCACCGCATCGGAAGCGGAGAGCTGCGCCGCCGCGGCGACGCTGAAACCCTGGCTTCGCAGATTGGTGACCCAGGGCAACCGTCCGTCGATGCGCCATTGCGCGGCGGGGTGGGTGGAGGGCGCCAGTGCTTGGGCCGTCACGCCCAGCGATTCAATGCCGCAGACAAACTTCATGGCGTTGGACATGCCGACGGCACCGGCCCACCGGCCCGCCAGCAAGTCGGGCAGTTCGCGTTCGCGCAATGCCGGGTTGTCGCTGTTGACGACGAATTCGGTATAACTGCGGTGGCTCCAGAGGACGAAGGACGCAGCCAGGGATTGCTCCGCCAGCGCGGCGATCGACTCGGCCACGTCGGCGGCTGAACCGCCTTCTCCGCCCAATGCCTGCGGAACGCCGATGCGCGTCAGCCGGTCATCGGCAAATTTGCCGAGCAGGTCGACCTCGGCGGGGCGTTCGTCCAGCGCATCGGCCAAGGGTGCAAGCCAAGGGGCGGAGGTGTTGGCGGGCGGCGTGGCGGGGGCCGAGGGATCTTCCCCGAGCGCGCCGACGGCAAAACCTTGCAGCTGCGGATTGATCTCGGTTTGCGCCAGATTGTTGGCAAAGTTGCACAAGGTGGCAAGACTCACGCCCAGCACGACTTCCAGCGCCTGCCGCTCCGTATAGCCCGCATCCAGAAAGGCTTGCAGGGCGGTGTTGGGCACCGCGCCACGCGTGGCGATCACCTGGGCGGTGAATTCGGCCAGACCTTGCAGACGGGGATCGGACAGCGCCTGGCCATAGTGAAGGGCCAGGGCGTCGGGCTTGTCGAACACCTTGTTCTTGAGAACGATGGCCGTATGGCCCGCCACGCAGAAACCGCAGCCATGGATGCGGGCGGCGGTCAGTTGCACCACTTCCCGTTCCGCCAGGCTCAAGGAGCCGCGGGCGTTGGTGGCGCCAACGCCCAGATAGGTTTCCAGCGCCTGGGGGGAGCCCGCCAGCACGCCGATCAGATTCGGGATGAAGCCGTTGTTGGCCAGGACTTTTTCAATCAGCGGACGGCTGTCTTCCGGCGCGGTGTCCGGCGAGTAGATGGGGAGACGAGACATGGAGAGGCCAGTACCAAAAGAGAGCTAACAATGCTCAAAGTGTGGCCCAAGCGGTATACCGCTTCTATGCTCAAATCACCCAAAATTCCGTCTGATCATGCCAAATTGCGATTTGGCCTGAGCGCCAGCCACACGCCGGTGGCTGCAATGGCCATGCCGACCAGCGAGAGCGGCGGCAGGGTTTCGTCAAACATCAACCATGCGATCAGCGCGGTGGTTGGCGGAGTCAGGTAGAACAGGCTGGCCACGTTGACGGCGCTGCCTTTGCGGATCAACAGGTTGAGCAGTCCGACGGCCCCGATGGATAAGACCAGCACCAGCCAGCCCAGGGCGAACAGGAAGCTGCCGTTCCAGGTAACGTCCATGGACTCGAAACTGAAAGCCAGCAGGGTCACCAGGATCAGGCTGGGCAAGTATTGAAGCACCGCGCCGGTCCGTAAATCGAAGGTGGGGCAGAATCGCTTTTGATAGAGGGTGCCCGCCGTAATGCCTAACAGCGCCACAAAAGCGGGCACCAGCATGGCGAACAGGGCGTCGCTGGGAATGACGGCAATCTTGTCGGCCACCACCAGCGCCACGCCAATGAAACCCAGGCCGAGCCCTATCCATTGTGCGCGCCGCACCTGTTCTCTCAGGAACAAGCCCGCGACGACGGCGGTCAGCAGCGGCTGGAGTCCGACGACCAGCGCGGCAATGCCGGAAGGCAGGCCTTGATGCATTGAGATAAAGACGCCGCCGAGATACACCGCATGGATGAGCAGACCTGTGACGGCAATATGCAGCATGCCGCGCGGCGAGCTGGGCCACGGCGCGCGGGTCAGCAAGACGACCCCCAGCATCAGAATGAGGACGGCCAGGAAACGCCAGACAAGAAAGGTCATCGGTTCGGCATAGGGCAAGCCGAACTTGGCGCCAATGAAACCCGTACTCCAGAGCAGTACGAACAATAAGGGGGCCGTACTGGCCAGGTTGACCGAGTGGGTGACGGGCAGGGCGGTTTTGTTCATCAAGCGTGGACGCCAAGAATGAGAAAGAGGTGTGTGGTGAGGCAGATTGAATCTAGCCGAGAAGCGACAAAGCAACAAGTTTCCCGGGGAGAGGGCGCAAGCCGCGTGGCAAAAGAAAGCATGCTTGAGCGGTTTTTTTTGAAAAATTTGCGATCCGAGAAAAACTATGTATAATTACGTTCTCTGCTGCTGAACAACAGCGCAGGCACTGCAACACAGCAGTAAAAACGCGGGAATAGCTCAGTTGGTAGAGCGCAACCTTGCCAAGGTTGAGGTCGCGAGTTCGAGACTCGTTTCCCGCTCCAGAATTTGAAAAAAAGCCCAGATTTCGGTCTGGGCTTTTTTGCATCTGCGGTTAGACGACTCTAATGGCTGCTGCCGACCCAAAGCGGGTATTCCAGTGTCCGATCTAGTCGTTCGAAAGCTGACACTCAACGTGCTAGCTCAGCAGCGGCAAAGCCCATCTGACAGGGCGGCATGTTAGGCATCGCCAGTTCGATCGGCTACATCGCTGTTTCCCATCTTGAGGCATGGGCGTGAGTCGATAAGATGATCTGGAAAAAGCACCCCAAATCGACCATCCTCAGCGTTTTTTGCGAGGTCTCGCTTTTGGATTACGAAAGTCATTGTTTCCCGGACCTTGGGTTTGAGGCAACTCAACACATACTCAACAAACTCCACAACTGTGTTGATTTCGGTATGAAGTTGACCGAGACCAGCTGCCTTGGCGCCAACCGCGATGGATCGCTCCCAGAGAGAGCGATATTCCTTGAAAATTGGTACGTTACCAAGGAAGAAGACCTCATTAAATTTTTGCTTCTCGGGAACGATGTTCCCATGCAATAGGTCATTTCGTTCGTTAATCAAGCGATGGAAGTTCTTGCATGCGTCTGAACTGTAGTCCACCAACTTTTCGAATCCGACGCAGTTGATGTGAAGCCCCCGTACTCGCACATCAATGTGCTGACGAAAAATATTCTCCAGCAGCCGTGGGTCAGCCTTAATGTCGGAACGAGCTTGAACAAATATCAGTAAATTGACGAACGCTTCTGCCCACACGGGAAGCATGGATCGAATGCCAAAGCAAAGGCCAAATGCACGGCTGTGAGCTTCACTCACCGAGTCCCACAATTCCACCTGCTCTACAGCTGTGGAGGGAGTGTTAAATCCCTCTGAGAACGGCGAGTTCAAGTCTAATGTGGAAAGCTCTTTGCGAAGGCTGTTTATGGCGCGAGTTAGTCGCCAGTATGGGTTGACGAATTCAGTCCAACGCTCCAACTTTCCTCGAACGGCTGCCATCCTCGTGCCGTGATTTCTCAGATCGGTTTTGACTTGATTGATCAGGTCAAGCCTTTCTGGCTCTCCAAAAGCAAGCTCACCAATGACAAAGAGATCTGTTCGGAAGTTTGTGCCCCAGAATCCAATCAACACTTCACGATACTTAAGAGTCCAGTCCCAGTGAACAAGGTTGTCGGAGTGATTTGCCCGAAGAAAGTTTTGAATGCCATTCGGTGGCCCGAATCGGGCCCAGAAGTAGCAGAACAGGTCAATGGGCTTAAGCTCATTCCTCAGCTCTAAGAACGCTCTTGGAGTATCGACATCGCGACGGTTATTGATGTGCGCAAAGATTTCTTCCGTCGATGGACATTCAAGGGAGTCGAGAAAATCTTGAGGAAGTGGCATGCGATGTTTAAAGGAAAGGTTAGGGTCATATTCTCTTGTGCGCAGGATTCGCGACCCACTGCGGTTTTTCGAGCGACTCAAGCTAATGTCCTGTATAGCAGGTTATCAACTCGAACGAACAAATCGCGGACTTTGGCATAGGCTCATACGAAGGGCCCGCCAGATGTTGGGGAGATCTGTGCAGCACAGGCTGCTGTCGCCAATGAGGAGGGTCGAGTTGTGTAAAGATCAATAATAGTGCAAAATAAGTGCGTATATATTGCATGGAGTATGCGTCATGAGCACCATACTGCAACGACCCTTCGCCGAACAGTTCCGCGAGCCGGATACGCCTTATCTGTCCCCGGCCCGGGTTGGGGAGTTCTTCGGCTTCCAGGTCCAGGAACTGGCCGAGCGTGCCCATGTTCATCGCAATACCCCAACCGCAAGGCCTCAGGCGCCTCAGCTGCAAAAGTATCTGCTGGACATGGTCCGGGTGCTGACCGTCGCCACTGAGATGACCGGCGACAAAAAGCGGGCGGCGTTCTTGCTGCGAAACGAGCCGCTGCGTGCCTTCGGCTACAAGACAGCAGATACGCTCATTCAAGAGGGGCGGGCTGATGCGGTCATTGCCTATCTGGAGTCGCTTGCGGGTGGTGCTGCAGGATGATTCCGGCTATTACCCTCGGCAACGCTGAAGAGGAAGCCTACTATCGCGTCATTACGCCTGTCTATGCCGGCACACCTTTGTCCGGTGCTGGTGCGGCACGCCAGGGTGGCCGTTTCAACCGGCCAGGGCAGGAAGCACTCTACCTGTCGACGGACGAGGCCACCGCACTGGCGGAATACAAGCAGGACAACCCCTGGTTGCCGCCCGGCACGATCTGCACTTTCTTCATCAGCGAGCTGCGGGTGGCTGACTTCAGCGCAGGCTTCGACCCGGATAAATGGCCGACGCTATGGTCTGATTTTTCGGTGGATTGGCGGGCGGAATGGTTCGGGAAGTCCATCGAGCCACCCACTTGGTACATGGCCGACGATGTGGTGGCCGAGGGACTGGACGGCATCCTGTTTCCGTCACAAACCCACCTTGGCGGAACCAATCTGGTGATCTACCAGAGCTCGATTCGGCTAGCTACCCAACTGCGCGTATACGATCCTGGCGGCGCATTAGGGAAAATTGCGCCGTTAGGCAACACGTGAACAAGCCATCAAGGCCATGGACGATTCAAAAAAGCCGAAACCCTTTGTGTTTCGACTTTTTTCCTTCCATCAATATCGTGTCTTACGCTTGCACCGCCTGCACCAATGCGCTCAGCGTACGCGGTGCGGAAGCGAAGAACACGGCGCGATCAAGCCCTTTTTGATCCATCCTATAACCGGACACCGGGCCAGCCAAGGCAGTATGAAGCGGTGAGCTAAACTCATAAACGGCGATGAAGGCCGCCAGGCCGCGCCGCCATTGCGCGTGACCACGTCATTTTTTGGACTCTACGCATGCATACCGTTGAAGTGGTGCTTCTGGTGCTGATGCTCGGCGCGTTGACGGGCATTGTGGCCCGCTATATCCGCGCCGTTCCGTTGCCGTTGATCCAGATCGGCCTGGGCGCCGCCATTTCCTGGCCGCAGCAAGGCTTGCACATCGCCTTTGACCCTGAGCTGTTCCTGTTGTTGTTTATTCCGCCGCTGTTGTTCGCCGATGGCTGGCGCATTCCCAAGCGTGAATTCTTTGCGCTCTACAAGCCGATCTTGAAGCTGGCGTTCGGCCTGGTGCTGTTCACCGTGATCGGCTTGGGCTATCTCATTCATTGGATGATTCCGGAGATGCCCCTGACCGTTGCTTTCGCGCTCGCGGCGGTGGTGTCTCCCACTGACGCGGTGGCGGTGTCGGCCATCACGCGCAAGCTGGGGATGCCCCCGCAAACCATGCATGTGCTGGAAGGAGAGTCGCTGCTCAATGACGCGTCGGGGTTGGTGGCGCTGAAGTTCGCTGTGGCGGCCACGCTTACCGGGCTGTTCTCGTGGACCGACGTGGCGAAAGATTTCCTGTGGATGGCGCTGGGCGGGCTGGGTGTGGGAGCCTTGATCGGCTGGGGCTTTGCCGTGGTGCGCGACCGCGTCACGCGCAAGCTCGGCGACGTGGCCGCCACCCAGATGGTGCTGCTGCTCTTGCTGTTGCCCTTTGCGGCCTACATCCTGGGCGAACAGATTGGCGTCTCGGGTATTCTGGCGGCGGTTGCCGCCGGCATGACGACCAATTTTGCCGATCTCAACCGCAGCGAGTTCATCGCGGAGCGCATGCAGCTGGAAGGAACCTGGACCATGGTGGAGGCGGCCTTCAATGGTGCCATCTTCCTGTTGCTAGGTCTCCAGCTTCCTTCCATCATCGGCGTGACGCTGCAACACGCCGGTCACGCTTGGTGGATACTTGTCAGCCAAGCGGCGGCGATCTCTCTGGCCTTGCTGGTGCTGCGTTGGGTCTGGCTCACCGTTGGGGTGCAAAGCAGTCTTTGGCGCGCGCACTGGGAAGGAAAGCTGGTCGAAAGTCCTTCAAGGTTGTTGACCCTGGCCACCACACTGGCTGGGATACGCGGCGCGGTGACGTTGGCCGGTGCGCTCTCGGTCCCGCTGTTCCTGAATAACGGCCTGGCTTTTCCGGGCCGTGAACAACTGATTTTTCTGGCCACCGGTACCATTCTCTTCACGCTCTTGATTGGGAGCGTCGGGCTGCCGCTGGTGTTGCGCGGCCTGCCACCCAGCAGCGAGCCCGCTTCGGCAATGGAGGAGCGCCACGCCAGACTGGTAGCCTGCCACGCCGCCATCGCCAGCCTGCTGCTCGACAAGCAGCAGGTTGAGTCCGCCAATCCGCAATGGCTCGCCCAGTATCAGGAGTCCGCCGGTCTGTTGACGGAGGAATACCGCAGGCGCATTGGCTTGCTTGATGACCCAACGCCCGAGACACCCGAAGCGCAAGCGGAAGCCCCCGACATGGTTCGCCAGCGACGCCAGCGCTACGTTGTGGAGCTGGAGCTGCGGCAGAAGGCGCTGCACGTTGAACGTGACACGCTTTATGCCGAAAGACAGGCCCAGCGCATCAACGATGAATCGCTGCGCAGCCTGGTTGCCGAACTTGATCTGGCCGAGGTTGCCTTGCGCAAGCGGCTCGCGTTGGCCCGTCGTGCCGTTGATACGATTGCCTCCACTGACCCGCTTGCCTCGAGCCGCGATCAGCCCCTCGGATAGATTAAGCGCAAACTTCGCCATCTTTCACGATTCGCGCCAGCGCCTCGACGTCGACATCGTCGATCTGCTCAGGGCGCAAGAAGCGCTGGGCATAGGACTGCCAGGTCCGGCTATGCAGGAAATACAGGTACAGCTCGCCGTCAAGATGCCCCTCCTTGCCCATGAACGCCATGATGTGCAGTGATTCGGACAGGCGTTTGGCCGGCTTGTAGGGCCGGTCCGCCGCCGTCAGGGCCTCGAAGACGTCGGCCAGCGCCATGATGCGGTCGGTGACCGGCAGGGTTGCCGCAGGGATCCGGCGCGGGTAGCCGCTGCCGTCCATCTTTTCGTGGTGGTTGGCGGCAATGTCCGGCACCCGTGACAGGTGTGCGGGCCAGGGCAGTTTCTTGAGCATGGTCAGGGTCTGCACGATGTGGTCGTTGATGGCGAAGCGATCTTCGTCAGTCAGGGTGCCGCGGCGGATGCTCAGGTTGTGCAGTTCGCCCAGGTTCTGCCGGTGTGCGGGCAGGGTCATGTCGAAGCCCAGGGTGTTGCGAGGATCGTTGCGCTCCACGGGGGGCTTGCGTTCGTGCCAAGGCAGCCGGTGCTCCGGCCGGTCGGCCAACAGAGGCTCCTGAACCGGCAGCGCGGGCGAAGGACCACGGACCCGCTCCAGGTGCCGCCGCGCTTCAATGCCCAGGCCCAGGCTATCGTCGAACTGGCGCAGCCAGGTGGTCTTGCTGATCTGCTGCAGACGGGCGATTGTCTCGTCTCCAAGGAACTCGCCGCCGAGGTTGCAGGTGGCCACAAAATGGAAGTCGTCGTGGAGCTGGGCCTGGCGTTCGTTGCGGGCGTCTGCCGCCGCCTCAGCATCGTGGCCCGCTAGCAAAGCCCGCAGGTAGTCGATTTCGGCATCGCGCCAGAGTACCTCGAAACGCATGCGTATTTCGTGGATGCGGTCGTAGATGGTTTCCAGTTTGGTGGCCTTGTCAACGATGTGCTCGGGGCTGGTGACTTTGCCGCAGTCGTGCAGCCAGGCCGCAAGATGAAAGGCGTAGCGGTCGTCCTCGTCGAGCTTGAAGTCCGCATAAGGTCCGCTGGTCTCGGCGGCCAGACGGTCGGCCAGCATGATGGACAGTTTCGGGACGCGTTCGCAGTGGCCGCCGGTATACGCGCTCTTGGCGTCAATGGCATCCGCCAGGACGCGGATCACCGCATCGAACAGCTGGCGCTGCGCCTGTATCAACTGGCGGGTCTCAATGGCCACCGCCAGCATGCCGGTGAGACGCTGGGTGAAGGCCTGGAACTCGGGCGAGGCATGGTCGCGGTCTCCGCTATGCAAGAGCACCAGCAGCCCCTCCAGTTGGCCTCGGCGTCCGCGTAGTTCGAAGTCGGTCCGCTGGTAGGCGGTTTCCGCCGCCGGGCCGCTGCTTTCGCTGACGTAGTGCAGGGTTGCCGCCAGGGTCTCCTGGGGGCCGACCG
>Ga0172382_10008048_pt1 | contig 14812 bp, 9 predicted proteins | sample Leawel138RmetaG_FD_122245 | JGI IMG/M metagenome (GOLD analysis project Ga0172382, IMG submission 122245) | Leachate microbial communities from a municipal landfill in Southern Ontario, Canada - Leachate well 138R metaG | ecosystem: Engineered > Solid waste > Landfill > Unclassified | place...
CATCGCTTCGATAGCGCCGCTGTCTGTGACTTGTTTTAGGCCGCGTTGTTCAATCACTTGATCCGCACCGCCTTCGCCGGCGGCCATGGCTTCAAACACCATTTTTGCGATTTTGCCAGAAATGGTGTTGTCTTTGATGCGCAGCAGCATGCCGCCTAATTGCTCAGCACTGACCGGCGACTGGCTGATTTCAAGGTTGTCTTTGTTGAGCAGGCTCGATAGCTCACCCATCACCCAGTTGGTCGCCAGCTTGGCGTCCTGACAAATCTTCTCCACCGCTTCAAAGTAATCGGCCATTTCACGGCTGGCTGATAGTACGCTGGCGTCATAAGTGGATAAGCCAAACTCTTTTTCGAAACGCTCACGTTTTTGCGTGGGCAGTTCGGGTAGATCCTTGCGTAAGTTGTCCAGCATCTCGCGCGGAATATGCACGGGTAATAAATCTGGGCAGGGGAAGTAACGGTAGTCGTTGGCTTCTTCTTTGCTGCGCATGGAACGCGTTTCGTCTTTATTTGGATCGTACAAGCGTGTTTCTTGTACCACTTTGCCGCCGTCTTCAATCAATTCAATTTGCCGTTGAATCTCATGATTGATGGCGCGTTCAATAAAACGAAACGAGTTAACGTTCTTGATTTCAGTGCGCGTACCCAGTTCGGTTTGGCCTTTGGGGCGTACCGACACGTTACAGTCGCAGCGGAATGATCCTTCGGCCATATTGCCGTCACAGATATTTAAGTAACGCACTAAGGTATGAATGGCTTTGGCGTAGGCTACGGCTTCTTTGGCGTTGCTCAGTTCTGGCTCAGAAACGATTTCTAGTAGCGGGGTGCCGGCACGGTTTAAGTCAATCCCAGTCATGCCGCTAAAGTCTTCGTGCAGGCTTTTTCCGGCATCTTCTTCAAGGTGCGCGCGGGTGATATTGACGCGTTTAATGCTGCCGTCGTCGAGGGCAATATCCAGATGGCCAAGACCCACAATCGGATCATCCATTTGACTGGTTTGATAGCCTTTTGGCAGGTCAGGGTAGAAGTAGTTTTTACGGGCAAAGATGTTGTATTCAGCGATATGTGCGTCGACCGCTAAACCAAACATACAGGCCATACGTACGGCTTCTTGGTTGAGCACCGGCAAGGTGCCGGGCATGGCCAAGTCAATCAAGCTGGCGTGGCTGTTAGGTTCGGCACCAAACGCGGTGGCGCTACCCGAGAAAATTTTAGTATCAGTTGCGAGCTGTGCGTGGATTTCCAGCCCGATCACGGTTTCCCATTGCATGTGAGTCGTCCTCAGAATCCGGCTGGCGTACGAGCGTGCCAATCAGTGTGTTGTTGAAATTGATGTGCAACCTGCAGTAGGCGCGCTTCTTGGAAATAGGGTGCCAACAGCTGTACGCCGACCGGCAAACCATCGATCATACCGGCTGGCATGGATAGACCTGGAAGGCCTGCGAGGTTGGCCGGTACGGTATAGATATCTTCCAAATACGCAGCGACAGGGTCGTTGAGTTTGCTACCCAGCGGCCAAGGTAGATTTGGTGTGGTAGGACCTAGAATTAGATCGACATCTTTAAAGGCGCTGACAAAGTCATCTTTTATTAAACGACGAATTTTTTGCGCTTTTAAGTAGTAGGCATCGTAATAACCGGTTGAGAGCGAGTAGGTGCCCATCATAATCCGGCGTTTCACTTCTTCGCCAAACGCTTCGTTGCGTGAGCGTACATAGAGGTCTTCAAGGTCTTTTGGATCGTCACAGCGGTAACCAAAGCGCACGCCATCAAAGCGCGCTAAATTGGTGGATGCCTCGGCTGAAGCAATCACGTAATAGGCGGGCACTGCATGCGGCAAACTGGGCAGGCTGATATCAACAAAAGTGGCACCCTGTTGCTTGAGTTGCTCAATAGCTGTGTTGATCACGTCACCGATACGCGCATCGAGGCGGCTGTCGAAATACTCTTTAGGCAAGCCAATACGCAAGCCTTGCAGAGGCTGAGATAAGGCGGCTGCGTAGTCATCAACGGGCTGTTGTGCGCTGGTTGAGTCGCGCTCATCAAAGCCAGCAGTGACCTGTAGCAGCATGGCGCAATCTTCTGCGGTGTGCGCTAGAAAACCTGCTTGATCCAGACTGGAGGCGTAGGCAGTCATGCCCCAGCGCGAGATGCGGCCATAGGTTGGTTTAATACCGGTTAAGCCAGTGAATGCAGCCGGTTGACGAATTGATCCACCGCTGTCACTGCCGGTACTGGCTGGCACTAAGCGTGCTGCAACAGCAGCTGCGCTACCGCTGGATGAGCCACCGGGTACGCGTGTGAGGTCCCACGGGTTTTTAGTGGCGCCATAGAAACTGGTTTCGCCGGATGAACCCATCGCAAACTCGTCCATATTGAGTTTGCCGAGGCTGATGCAACCGGCTTTATTGAGATTATCAACAACACTGGCAGTGTAAGGTGCAATAAAATTGTCCAGCATTTTAGAGGCGCAACTGGTGCGTACGCCTTCGGTACAAAATAAATCTTTGTGTGCCAAAGGCACGCCCAATAAAGGCGCAATGATGCCAGTGCTACGTAATTCATCAGCGGCTTCGGCTTGCTGTAAAGCAGCATCTTTGCTCACAGTAATAAAACTATTGAGCTGCGGATCCAGCTGTTCAATGCGAGATAATAAATGAGTTGTTAGCTCGCGCGCGGAAAACTGTTTATCAGCCAGCGCTTTGGAAATAGTGGCTAAGGTAAGTTGGTGCATGACAAATGAGTCCTTAATCGATGACTTTAGGTACCAGGTATAAGCCGTTTTCTACAGCAGGTGCGAGGGCTTGGTAGTCATCACGGTGATTGCTTTCTGTAACGGTGTCAGGGCGTAAGCGCTGAGTGGCTTCTAGCGGATTAGCTAGAGGTGCAATGTTATCGGTATTGACCGCTTGCATGGCATTGATCATGTCCAAAACGGTGTTTAACGATGCAGTGCTGCTGTCTATTTGTGCGTCATCGAGACCCAGTCGAGCCAAGTGAGCGAGTTTTTCCACGTCGCAGCGTTCAAGTGCCATCTGAGGAGCTCCTACGTTAATAATGTGTGTCAGACTATAAAACAGCGAAATTGGAACAATTAAGCAATCGCTGTATCTATAAGTCTGTAAAAATCATATTCGTGCTTAGAAAGTGCTAATCTATCACAGTGCGTACCTTGCTCAAAAGGACGATGATTGTTAGAGTTTCCTATTATTTTTAATTAGCGTTTCAATTGCGCGTTGCCTAGGGTTATCCATCCCATGTTAAAGAAATTACGCGGCATGTTTTCCAGTGATTTATCCATTGATTTAGGAACTGCCAACACCCTTATTTATGTACGCGATCGAGGCATTGTTTTAGATGAGCCATCGGTTGTAGCGATCCGTACGCGCGGCAATCAGAAAAGTGTTGTTGCGGTTGGTACTGATGCCAAGCGCATGCTGGGGCGTACTCCAGGAAATATTTGTGCAATTCGCCCGATGAAAGATGGCGTCATTGCTGATTTTAGTGTGTGTGAAAAAATGTTGCAGTATTTTATTAATAAAGTGCATGAGAACAGTTTTTTACAACCCAGTCCGCGTGTATTGATTTGTGTACCTTGTAAATCCACTCAGGTTGAACGTCGTGCCATTCGTGAATCAGCACTGGGCGCTGGTGCACGCGAAGTGTTTCTAATTGAAGAGCCAATGGCGGCTGCGATTGGTGCTGGTTTGCCGGTTGATGAGGCGCGCGGCTCGATGGTTGTTGATATCGGTGGTGGTACCACTGAGATTGCGTTGATCTCGCTCAATGGTGTGGTTTACGCAGAGTCGGTGCGTGTCGGTGGCGATCGTTTTGATGAAGCCATTATCACTTATGTGCGCCGCAACTATGGCAGTCTGATTGGTGAGTCGACGGCCGAACGGATTAAACAAGAAATTGGTTGTGCCTTTCCAGGTGGCGAGTTACTTGAGTTTGATGTACGCGGCCGTAACCTTGCTGAAGGTGTACCGCGTAGCTTCACCCTAAATTCTGACGAGGTTTTAGAAGCCTTGCAGGAATCCTTGGCTGCTATCGTGCAAGCGGTGAAGAGTGCTCTCGAGCAATCGCCACCTGAGCTGGCCTCTGATATTGCCGAGCGCGGTTTAGTCTTAACGGGTGGTGGTGCATTACTGCGCGATATGGATAAATTGCTGTCACAAGAAACCGGTTTACCAGTGATTGTTGCTGAAAACCCGAAAAACTGTGTAGCTTTGGGCGGTGGTCGCGCCTTAGAAATGATGGATCGCAACTCAATGGACTTGTTGTCTATCGAGTAAGTTGGTTTCTTATTGCCCGCGAGTCGCTAGATACAGCGTTTGTTTAGCTTAAATGTGTGTGCGATGATAATTACATGCATGTTTAAGTTGCTGGGGACACACCATTAAGCCTTTATTTGCTAAAAGCACTTTAAGTACTCGATTTTTAATTCTGAGCTGTTTTTCTGTTGCCCTGATGTTGGTTGATGCGCGCCTTGATGTGCTTAAACCGGTGCGCAGTAACTTAGGAATGGTACTGACGCCTCTGTACTGGTTGGGTGATCTGCCTGTGCGCATCTGGTCTGACACTGCACAGCTATTTAGCAGTCGTACTGACTTGTTGGCTGAGAATGAGGCACTGCGTGCTGATACTTTGCTGATGCAGCGGCGCTTACAAAAGCTTGCCACACTCACTGAACAAAACGTACGCCTGCGCGAACTGCTGAACTCATCGGCACTGATTGATGATCGTGTGTTGGTGGCTGAGTTAATTGGCATTGATCCTAATCCACACACGCACCGCGTGCTGATTAATAAAGGCAGCAGCAGTGGCGTCATTTTAGGGCAGCCCGTACTGGATGCGCGTGGCGTGATGGGTCAAGTGGTTGAGGTGATGCCCTATACCTCAAGAGTATTGTTGATCACCGACAGTAATCACAGCCTGCCGGTACAGGTTAACCGCAATGGTTTGCGTGCGATTGCCAGCGGCACTGGCGATCTGGAGTCGATTGAGTTGCGATACGTGACTGACAGCGCAGATATTCGCGAAGGTGATTTGCTGGTGACTTCAGGTATGGGGCAGCGTTTCCCTGTGGGCTATCCGGTTGCGGTGGTCAGCGAAGTGCAGCGCAATACCGGACAGCCCTTTACTCAGATCGAGGCTTTGCCGGCGGCCAACTTGAACCGCAGTCGTTATTTGCTTTTAGTTTTCAGTGACAGTAAAGGCTCGACACACGCTTTGGATCAAGAAGTACAAAAAGCCTTAGAAGATGCTAAACAGTTACGGCAAGCTACGGAAACCACGGCAGCGGAGGCACAATAGATGAGTCGCTCCATAGGCAAAATAACAATAGTAATGTGGTGTACTTTGCTTATTGCTCTATTGTTATCCGTAACGCCGATGCCAGAACATTTAGAAATGGCTCGGCCTTTATGGTTGGCGTTGGTGTTGACTTTTTGGGCGATGAATTATCCTCATTACCTTGGTTTACTGACTGCTTGGAGCTTAGGTATTGCGCAAGATGTTTTGTATGGCACACCATTTGGGCAGCATGCTCTAGCGTTAACACTGATCGTGTTTTTAGTTTTAACCCTGCAGCAGCGTTTGAAGCTGTTTCCGTTGTGGCAACAGTCTTTTGCATTGTTGGTGATTTATGGTTTAGCTCAGTTAGTGCTTTTATGGTTGAGTAGCTTGTCAGGTATGCGCCCGGAGCTGAATTACTATGCTCTGCCGGTGTTGATCAGTTGCTTGATCTGGCCTTGGTTATACTTATTGTTAATTAGCGTAAAACGTTAGAGAAGCTTTAGTTAAACTGTAGTGAATAACAGTTAAGCTGTAATGAATCGCACTTTATCTCCCGCATATTGTCTGTTTTTTAGCGTTGCTGCGAGTGTGTTGTGTTAGCTGTATTGATCAGAACGATGTGAGCGCCTCAGTCTTAGAGTATGAGGTGTTAACAGGTGCGTGGTGTTTTTGCACAGCCAGCAGCGTGTCGTACTGTATTGAGTAAGTCGTGCAGATCATGCCTTAGATTGAGAACACCATGAGTGATGAGATTTTAATAAATATAACGCCAATGGAATCGCGCGTCGCTGTGGTGGAAAATGGCGTCTTACAAGAAGTGCATGTTGAGCGTACTCAGCGCCGTGGCATTGTCGGCAATATCTATAAAGGTAAAATTGTTCGTGTGCTACCTGGAATGCAGGCTGCTTTTGTTGATATTGGCTTGTCGCGTGCGGCCTTTATTCACGCTGGAGACATTACTGCGCGTGAAGGTGTTACTGGTGACAGCATCAGTGGCTTAGTCCATGAGGGGCAAGCGCTAGTCGTGCAAGTGACCAAAGACCCGATCGGTAGTAAAGGTGCACGCCTCACGACAAATTTATCTATTCCATCGCGCTACTTGGTCTATATGCCCAGCAGCAGTCATATCGGTGTCTCGCTGAAGATTGAAGAAGAAACAGAGCGTGAGCGTTTAAAGCAAGCGGTGAGTGAATGCTTGGCCAGCGAAGGGCTTGAAGACCAAGGCGGCTTTATTATTCGCACCGTGACTGAAGGTGCAGATGTCTCGGCAATTATGCTCGATATTCGTTATCTGCATCGACTCTGGGAGCAGGTGCGTGACCAGATCAAGGTCTGCGGTGCACCTATGGTGATCTACGAAGAGCTTTCTTTACCGTTACGTACACTGCGCGATCTTGCTACTGAGCATACCGAGAAAGTGCGTATTGACTCACGTGAAACTTTGCAGAAGGCACTGCAGTTTGTTGGCGAACTGATGCCGGAAATTGCTGATCGAGTCGAGCACTACCCAGGTGAGCGGCCTATTTTTGATTTGTATAATATTGACGACGAAATTCAAAAAGCCTTAGAGCGTAAAGTGCCGCTTAAATCGGGTGGTCACTTAGTGATTGACCCGACTGAAGCTATGACCACTATTGATGTAAATACTGGTGCCTTTGTCGGTCATCGCAATCTCGAAGAAACCGTATTTAAAACCAACCTTGAGGCAGCTCTGACCATTGCTCGGCAACTACGTTTGCGCAATGTCGGCGGTATTATCATTATTGACTTCATTGATATGGAAGATGAAGAGCACCGGCGGCAAGTGTTGCGCACCTTGGAGCGTCAGTTGGAGCGCGATTACGCGAAAACCAATATCATAGGTATTACTGAGCTGGGTTTAGTGCAAATGACCCGTAAACGGACTCGGGAAAGCTTAACTCAGGTGCTGTGTGAGCCGTGTTCGACCTGTCAGGGGCGCGGGCAATTGCGTACCGCAGAAAGTATTTGCTATGAAATATTTCGTGAGATTTTACGCGAAGCACGTGCTTTTCAAGCCGATGGCTATATGGTCTTGGCCAGTCAGAGTGTGGTGGATCGTTTGTTGGATGAGGAATCAGCTAATGTTGCTGATTTAGAAACTTTTATTGGTCATCCGATCCGCTTTCAAGTGGAGAGCATGTACTCACAAGAGCAGTACGATGTTGTTCTGCTTTAAGCTGTTGCGTGATTAAGGTGGCATTATGAGCATTGCGATACGTATGCTTTATGGGCTGCTACGCTGGAGTTTGTGGTTGCTGGCTGGCTTGCTTATCGTCACTGCCTTGTATGTCAGTATGGGGCGACAGTTCACCCCGCTGCTGGCTGAGTACCGCGAAGAAATCGAGCAGCAGTTACAACAACGCTTACAGCAAACTGTGCAGATTGAGCAGTTAACGGGTAGTTGGCGCGGTTTTTCACCGCTACTAGAGGCGCGCTATGTCACTGTCGGTGAGGGTGACGATGCTGTGCAAGTCGATTCCCTGTATATTCAACCGGATGTGGTGAGCAGTCTGTTGGCACGTGAAGTGCGTTTCAAAGCTGTGACCTTGACTGGTTTGCACATCAATTTACAACAAGATCAGAATGGCTACTGGGCGCTGCAAGGCTTGCAATTACACGATGCTGAGCAAGCGGCTTTTCAGTTGAATGATTGGCTGGTTAGATTGCGCCAGGTCGCTCAGCTCAGTGTTTTAGACAGTCGTGTGATTATTCAAGCGTACGCTAGCGAGCCAATGGTGTTGAGGTATGCGGGTTTTACTTTAAGTCATACGACACAAGAGCAACGCCTCGACTTACGTGCGTTGTTACCCGATGGGGAAGCCTTAGAGCTGAGTGCACAGGGGCAACTCGTCGGCGGTGATTGGCGGCAAAGTAGATTAGACGTTTATCTAAAAACTCCAAGCAGTAATCTTGCCCGCTGGGTCCCTAAAGAGTTATTACAAGAGCATCAGTTGAGCACCCTTAGCATTGGTGGTGCCGTGTGGCTGCGTGCTGCGCAAGGACAGATGCACAGCGCTGTATTGCGCCTTGATAACTTCGAGCTTGAAGGACGTGCCGCTCATGCCGAACCCATGCACTTACACAGTCAGCATGTATTGGCTTTTTATCAGAATGCGTCTGGATTGCAGACAGCATGGTTTGAACATTTACAGCTGCAGATCAATGATTTGGCAGTGCGTGATTGGCGCATGGTGCTGGCCTATGAAAATAACAAAACACCGTTATGGCAGATGTCACTCGAACAACTTGAACTGGCAGATGTGCACCATGTGCTGGGTCGAGTCTGGCCGTTGCCGGAGGTGGCTGCTGATGTTTTAAATACGATGCAACCCAGCGGCACGCTGGATAATTTGCAGCTGCAATGGCGTCCCGAGGCAGAGCTGGCTGAGCGTCTGACCTTTGATAGCAATCTTAATAATGTTGCGTTCTCAGCTTGGCATGATGTGCCTGCTGCCAGTGCTATCAATGGTCGAATGTCTGGTGATTTGCTGCAAGGTGAGCTGCGTTTAGCCAGCGATACTGGTTTTAGCTTGCATTTGGCTAAATTGTTTGCTGAGCCTTGGCAATACCAGCGTGCGCATGCGCAGTTATTATGGCAGTTTGATGAGCTGGGTTTTACCTTGAAAAGCCCGTATTTACAGGTGCACGGCGAAGAAGGCGAGATAGGCGGGGATTTTTTAATCCGCTTGCTCAAAGATCCTACTGCAGAAGACTATATGGATCTGCGTGTGGGTTTACGTGATGGTGATGCGCGTTTTACCGGTAAATATTTACCGTCCCGTGTGCCGGGCTTCAGTGATGAGTTGGAGCATTGGCTCAAAACTGCGATTCAAGCAGGGCATGTTGAACAAGGGTATTTCCAATATCAAGGATCGTTAAATAAAGGCGCAGCGCCTGAATCGCGCTCGATCAGTCTTTATTTTGCGGTCAGAGAAGCCCAGCTTGAATATCAGCCTGGCTGGCCCGCACTTAAGGATGCAGTGGGGCAGGTGCTGATTGAGGATAGCGGCGTACGTATTCATATTGAGCAGGGGCGGATTTTAGATTCTCCGGTGACAGCTGCCTACGGTGAGGTTCTGTATGGTTCTGCAGGTCAAGTGCCTGTTCTGCAGTTGCATGCTGAATTGCAAAGCAATGTAGCAGATGGGTTGTATTTTTTACAAAAAACACCGATTGCCCAAGGTGTCACTGAGTTTGCACAGTGGCAAGGTAGCGGCACACTACCTGTTAGTTTAGATTTAACTGTGCCATTAGCAGCGCAGCAGCCGGTGCATATTAAGCTGGATATGAATGCGCAGCAGGTTGTGTTGCACATGCCGGCGATTAATGTGCAATTGCGTCAGTTAAGTGGCTTGTTTAAGTTTGATAGTCAGCGCGGCTTAAGTGCTAAGCGTGTTTCTGGGGAATTTTTAGGTCAGTCATTTTCAGGGCATATTGATGCCGAAGGTAGTGGCCAGCAGCTGCGCACACATATTGATGTACAAGGATTGATGCCCATTGAGCGGTTAACGCAATGGGCGCAAATAACGCAACCGCTGCCAGTATCAGGAAAGCTACCTTATCGCTTGCGTGTATTGTTGGAGGGAGAGGACAGTCAGTTACGTATTGACTCAAGCTTGTTAGGGGTTAACGTCGATTTGCCAGCGCCTTTTGCTAAAACTGCCGAACAACAAAGTTATGCCGACTGGCGTATGACGTTAGCGGGAGCTGAGCGTCGTTATTGGTTTGATTATGCTGATCAATTGAGCTTAAGTTTAGCTGCAGCGCCTGACGCTATTCTTGCTGGGCGAGCGCAGTTGCGCGTTGGTGGTGGCTTAGCACGACTGCCGGCGCAGGCCGGATTGCAAGTACGGGGTCGTTTAAATCAGTTTGATCTTGCTGATTGGCAGGCGCTGTTACAGCGTTATAAGTTATCAGAAAAAAATAGTCGACAGTTACTTAACAGTGCCAATCTAGACATTCGCCGTTTCAATGCTTTTGGTGTGCAGGCCGATAATTTAACTATGGGTTTGCAGCCGCAAACACATGGCTGGCAGCTGACGCTAGACAGTCAGCAGCTCAAGGGTCAGATTGTTGAGCGTGGCGACAAAGAACCTCTAACTGTACATTTTACACATTTGTATTTGCCTGAGACCGCAGTGCAGTCTGCAGTCGAAAAGGATGCTTTGGCGGAGTTCGACATGCGCAGTATTCCAGCGTTGGATGTGCAGGTTGATGCGCTTTATCACGGAACAAGTCACTTAGGTGCTTGGTCGTTTAATACACGACCGCAAGCGCAAGGGGTGCTGTTTGACAAACTGCAACTTTCACTCAAAGGTTTGCATGTGAATGGGCAGGCTGGGTGGCAGCGCAATAATGATAAAGCTAGCAGTTGGTATAAAGGGCGACTCGGCGGCGATAACCTCAGTGATGTTTTGCTGGCTTGGGGCTTTGTGCCGACAGTGAGCAGTCAAACTTTTCATGCCGATGTTAATATGCGTTGGGCAGGCTCACCTATGGCGCTGAGTTTAGATAAGTTAAGCGGTGACCTGGATATCAGTTTTCGTAACGGGCAGTTGGCTACGGTGGATGGTGGCGCACAAGCGTTGCGGGTATTTGGTTTGCTTAACTTTGAGTCGATTGGTCGGCGTTTGCGTTTGGACTTCTCTGATTTGATCGGAAAAGGCTTGGCCTATGATCGAATTAAAGGCCGTTTACAGGTGCGCGATGGTGTTTATCGTACGGATGGCACGTTAAATCTTGATGGGCCGTCCAGTGATATTGAGCTCGAAGGTCAGCTCGATCTTGTAAATGAAAAAATTAATGCCAAGATGCAAGTTGCTTTACCATTGAGCAATAATCTGCCGTTGGCCGCAATCGCTGTGGGCGCGCCCGCTATTGGCGGTGCTTTATTTATTGTGGATCGCCTAATCGGTGATCGTCTAGCGCGCTTTGCCAGCGTGACCTACCATATTTCCGGCGACTGGCAAAATCCTGATATAAGCCTTGGCAAGAAAGATAAAAATTAAGTCCTTTAGGCTCGCTGAGCATTGGCCAGTGGTTGTGCCTTATCAAGGATTTTGCGCGCATGCAGTAGAGATTCATTGGTTAGATCAATACCACCGAGCATACGCGCAACCTCAGCAACACGCTCTTCGTGGGAGAGTAATTTAACCGCAGTGTTGGTGGATTTTTGCTTACGCTCTTTGTGTACCAGCAAGTGTTGATGGCCTTGCGCAGCGACTTGGGCAAGGTGTGTCACGGTGAGTACTTGCCCCGTTTCACCAAGCTGGCGCAATAATTGACCAACGATTTCTGCGGTAGGACCACCAATGCCGACATCCACCTCATCAAACACCAGGGTGGGCACACGTGAGGTTTGTGCGGTAATGACTTGAATGGCTAGGCTGATACGTGACAGTTCGCCGCCAGATGCAACTTTAGCTAAGCTGCGCAGCGGTTGGCCAGGATTAGCGCTGACTAAAAACTCAATACTTTCCAAACCGTGCACAGAGAGTGCGCTGGCGTCTGAGGTTTGCAGTGCGACACTAAATTGACCGTCAGGCATGCCCAGCATGTGCAACTGCTGCATAACTGCCGCAGCCAGTTTTTTCGCGGCTGTGGTGCGGCGCTTGCTCAGTTTTTGCGCTTTATCTGTGTACTCATTAACCAGTAATGCAGCAGCCTGCTGTAAATGTTCAAGGTTGGCATCATCGGCATCCAATGCTTCCAGTTCGGCGCTGAGCTTGGCTTGCAGGGCATGTAATTGCTCAGGCTGTATACGGTGCTTGCGCGCCAAGGTGTAAATGGCATCCAAACGCTCTTCGATCCATTGCTGGCGCTGTGGGTCAGCGTCGAAATGATCAACAAAATGATTGAACTGGCTGATCGCCTCTTCAATTTGAATGTGCGCGCTAGACAGTAACTCAGTGGCTTGCACAAACGCTTGAGGTGCCGCGGCTAAGCTTTGCGCGCGCTGCAGTAGTGAGCCCAAGATACTCAACAGATTACTGTTGTCATTTACGCTGCAGGTATCAATGATTTGTCGACAGTTATCTAGCAGGTTTTCCGAGTTGCTTAAACCTTTGTGTTCGTGCTCAAGGCGTTCAACTTCACCTGCAGCAACTGCCAAGGTGTCGAGCTCTTCCAGTTGATAGGTTAGCAGTTGACGCAGGGCGCGCTGCTCTTCTTCATTAGCGCTGATTTGTTGCAGCTGTTGTTGAGTCTGACGCCAACGTTGCGCGAGGCTGTGTACCGCGCGTGCCTGATCGGTCGAGCCGGCAAACTCATCTAATAAGCGTCGATGGGTGTCGGTTTTTAACAGTGATTGATGTTCGTGTTGGCTGTGGATATCGATCAGCAGTTCACCTAAAGCTTTTAAGTCGCCTAGGGGGCAGGGCGTACCATTAATATAAGCACGTGAGCGGCCTTCGCAGGTAATCACACGGCGCAAAATACACTGTGGCTCATGATCAAGATCGCGTTCTTTTAGCCACTGTTGAGCTTCAGGTATGTGGGTTATGTCGAAGCTGCTGAGAATATCCGCTTGCTTAGCACCAGGGCGAATCACGCTGCTATCGGTGCGTGCACCGAGGGTAAGGCTCAAGGCGTCCAGCATAATTGATTTGCCAGCGCCGGTTTCACCGCTGATAACACTCATACCTTCATGCAACTCGAGGTCTAAGTGCTCAACAATGGCATAATTTTTTACTGATATATGGATTAACATAGCTGCAGCTCCCGTTTGTGCTGTTCATTTATACAGTGAAATAAACACGGTTATCAAGAGCTGAGCGATTTTTTTTGCTGTGATAAGGATAAAACCGACAGTCGGTCATGGCGCTGAATCACTTTTGCTCGCTACGGAGATGATTGCTACAGTGAAAAATTACAATCTAAACCAATAAATAAGTCATTCAATGCTTGAAGTTAAAGTTGCCAGCCCCATATAGCAAGCATAGCGCAGGTTATATGCCTGCTAAATTTTGTTGAGGAGGGTGGCATGGCTGACGAGCAAACTTTAGACGAGCAAACGTCTGACTTACAAACTGATGAGCAAAGTGCAGAGAATGTATCAATTACTACTGATGAGCAGCGCATTGAGCAATTAGAAGATGAGTTGGCAGGCGCAAAAGAGAATGTATTGCGTGCGGCGGCTGAAATGCAAAATATTCGTCGCCGTGCTGAGCAAGATATAGAGAAAACACATAAGTTTGCATTGGAAAAATTTGCCACAGAATTGTTGCCAGTGCTCGATAGTCTTGAGCGAGGGCTTGAGGTGTCTGATCCTACGGATGAAAAAATACGTCCGATGCGAGAAGGCATGGATCTGACTTATAAGCTCTTTCTAGACACCCTTAAGCGCTTTAAAATTGAGCGCCTTGATCCGCAAGGCGAGCCCTTTAATCCCGAGCAGCAACAAGCTATGGCGATGGAAGAAAGTATTCATGTTGAGCCCAATAGCGTGCTCAAAGTATTCCAGTGTGGCTACATTATGAATGGTCGCTTACTGCGCCCGGCGATGGTTGTCGTGAGTAAGGCTCCGAGCGAGCCACCAGTAAAAATTGATGAGCAGGCTTGAAATTTTTAACAACGGCCCCATCTAATTAAACAAGATATTAAACAAGCTTTCAGTCCAGCGTGACGCTGTGAGTGAGCCAGAACTAGGAGATTTAAAATGGGTAGAATTATTGGTATTGACTTAGGTACAACCAACTCCTGCGTTTCAGTGATGGAGAATGGTGTTGCTAAGATTATTGAGAACGCTGAAGGTGGTCGTACCACGCCGTCAATCATTGCCTACACCAATGATGGTGAAATCTTAGTAGGGCAAGCAGCCAAACGTCAGTCTGTCACTAATCCGCATAACACACTGTATGCAGTGAAGCGTTTGATTGGTCGTCGCTTTGATGAAGATGTTGTACAAAAAGACATCAAAATGGTGCCGTATAAAATTGTTAAAGCAGACAATGGTGATGCTTGGGTTGAAGTAAAAGGCGAAAAAATGGCGCCGCCGCAAATTTCTGCGGAAGTCCTGAAGAAAATGAAAAAGACTGCCGAAGATTACTTGGGTGAGCCAGTGACCGAAGCGGTTGTCACTGTTCCTGCGTACTTTAACGACAGTCAGCGTCAAGCTACTAAAGATGCGGGTCGTATTGCTGGTCTTGATGTTAAACGTATTATTAACGAGCCAACCGCAGCAGCATTGGCTTACGGTATGGATAAAGCCAAAGGCGATCACACAGTTATCGTGTATGACTTAGGTGGTGGTACCTTTGACGTGTCAGTGATTGAAATTGCTGAGGTGGATGGCGAGCACCAGTTCGAAGTATTGGCGACTAACGGTGATACATTCTTAGGTGGTGAAGACTTCGATAACCTGTTAATCAATGACTTAGTTGATCAATTTAAGAAAGACAGCGGTTTTGATCTTAAAAATGATCCATTAGCCATGCAGCGCCTAAAAGAAGCTGCAGAGAAAGCTAAGATCGAGCTGTCTTCAGCACAGCAAAC
>Ga0172382_10008049_pt1 | contig 14811 bp, 20 predicted proteins | sample Leawel138RmetaG_FD_122245 | JGI IMG/M metagenome (GOLD analysis project Ga0172382, IMG submission 122245) | Leachate microbial communities from a municipal landfill in Southern Ontario, Canada - Leachate well 138R metaG | ecosystem: Engineered > Solid waste > Landfill > Unclassified | place...
TATTATTATGTATGTGGTAACATAAAAGGAAATATGGAAAGTGGATTTACTCCTGGAGATTCAGGTAAATATGACGGATTTATTAAGTTAATAAAGAAATAAAAATGACAACAACCTCGAAAGGTAAAAGATGATAGCAATACACACAGGAGGGAGATAAATGAATATGCACGAAATACCAATGGTGAAAATCAATAAGGCAGGTGCTTTAGTCGTTGAAGACCTGTTAGTCCTCAACAATAAACAATAAAGGAGACCACAATGAAACTAATAACAATGACACTAATCATTCTTGCAACACTTGTTATCCCAGCAAAAGAGAAAGAGTCAGAGTGCAATAACAAGATGATAATAACTGATATGATTGTAAAAGGTAAAAAATGATAGCGGTTACAATTACAAATCCGCATGGGATTTATTACGGTGTTTATAGCGATGGCGGAGATTATACTCAGTCGGATTTAAGCAATCCTCCAACGCACTTTGCCGTTTTGGATGAAGAGCCGGCAACTCCGGGAATATATAATGCAAATGTTTATGAACAAGGAGATGAGGTTGAGGCGGTTAATTATTTAACTGATGTTGATGTTTATTTTTCTCCGGAATCTTTAGGCAATGAATATGGGTTGCTTTCTGTTTCCGAAGCAGACTCAACTTTAGATGGAGAAATGGCAGGTGAAGGAATTGAAGAAGAGGTTTCTGAGAAAAACTATGAAGGTGTTGATGTTTTTTTAAGTCCTTTTGGGTTTGATTGTGAAATATCTTCTGGAGACATACGGACGGTTGCCGGCTTTGATTCAATGATGTTGACTCTGCTGTTTACGGATGCCAGGGCAAGCAAAGATCAGGTCACTATATCCAAAAAAAGAAGGGGATGGATAGGTGACAGAAACAAAGAAATTTTCCGGTCAAGGTTGTGGCTTAAGGGCCAGTCAAGAATAGAACAAATTGACTTGAACGAAATAGAAGAATATTGCCTTGAAGCTCTTGCTTATATGACTGAAAATAATATTTGTTCCAATATAAAAGCAAATGCAGTAAAATCAAAAAGAGAAGTCGGAGTGAACCTGTTTTTTGAGATAGGGCAGGATGTTATAGAAAGGTATGTAAAACTATGGGAGGATACGCCCGATGAAGCTTAGGACAGTTCAAAACTACATTGATATAATGATCTCAAAAGCGAACTCGATTTTTGAATATAGAGTAAACTGGAAAACAGCTCTTTGGTTCAAAGCACTTATTTGCGGACTTGCGGAAGCAGTATTCACGGCTCAAAGAAACATCGGAAAAGCAGTAGAAATGTTGTTTCCTCAAACAGCCATTGACGAATTTCTTGATATGTTTGGAGACTGGGAGGGTTTGGAGAAATTGACCGGCTCCGTTTCAGAAGGATATTTCAACATCACTGGAGATAGTTTGAGCGCTGGTGTTTCAGTTTTAACAGGAACTACTATTCAGTCAAATTCTGGAATATTGCATGAAACAACGGAAGACGGAACAATAGAAGAACAGACCAAAACCATATTGACTCTTGTTATATCTGGCGGAATATGTACTGTTGAAACCACCACTCCGCACGGATATGCAAACGGACAAAAGCCGGTCATAAGTACAACTATATCTGGAGTTCCGACAACTCTTGAGCCGGAAGGAATAGTTGTTTTGACTGATAAAATATTCCAGTTCGATACAGACGAATCAGCAGCAAGCTCGGCTGTTGGAACCACATTCGACAGGTTTTGCACAGTAAAGGCGGAGTCGGTTGCTATTGGATACGAAACCAATACTGAATCAGGTGAATCAATGAGAATTGCCGACGACATAGACCACATAAATGAAGAATGTTATGTTTTTTCTGATTTTATAAATGGAAGAGACATTGAGGAGCAGGAAGACTGGAGATCTCGAATAATGCTGTCAAGAAAACAGACAAGAGGAGTTTTTACAAATGATCAGATAGTTTTAGCAGGTTTGAGGATTTCTGGAAACACAAGGATTTTTGTCGATAAGCCAGTTCTTGGAACAGAAGACCCAGTAAAAGTTGCAGGATTTCAGCCGGTCGCAGGAGAAACGGTTGCTTATGTTGTTCGGGATCTGCCGGACGGAACCATAGAAACCCCAGTTCCTGTTGATATAATAAGCGACACAAAGACTTCGATAATTGAACATGGAAAGCTCCCTGCAAATATGCCTGTTGATTCTCTTTATGTTTTCGGGATATTGCTTGAATATGTAAACTTTGTATTCACAAGCATTACTCCTGACACAGCTACAATGAGAACTGCAGTCGAAAATTCTATAGATGCTTTCTTTTATGATAATGCATCCCTTAAAAACAGTCTTGAAATGAGCGCTTTAATATCTGCTATTCAAAATACTTATGATATGGAGTCAGGAGAACCTTTGAGGTCATTTGTTTTGGCAAGCCCGACATCTTTGCCAAACACTCCAAAGAATATAAGTGTAAAAGGAACAGTTAGTTTTTGAGGAATAAATGAAGTTTGATTATTTTAAGCCGTTATCGGCAACGGTCCAGACTCGCTTGCTTGCAATGCACCTTCCAAGTGGGCGAGTTTGGAACTCTAAAACCGGAAGAGGATTATGGAAAATACTTTCGGTTTTGTCGGTTTCTATAAATGAATTATCTGCAATGTTGTGGAATCTTATTCAGGATTTTTGTGTTGACACATCTACGACTCTTTTGTCGTTGTGGGAAGAATCCCTCGGAATAGCTCCACAGGAAAGCTCGACTATTGAAGAAAGAAGGTTGAATGTTAAAGCTCAAATCAGGAAAGCTCCTGTTGTTAAAAAAGAAGAATGGAGCGATGTTCTAACGAAAGCTTTTGGCTACACAGTCAATGTATATCCTGCATTGGAATTTGTTGCAGACTCTGACTTTTATCTTCCGAATCCAGTTCCAACTCCTTTGTATTTGGTTCACCCTGATAATATGCCACAGAACAGGTTTGTTGTTGTCGTAGATCCTGTTTATGGAGAAGAAAATGTAGCAAAAGCAGAAGAAATAATAAAAAGGTTTATTCCGGAAAATGTTTATGCTATAATAGTAGATAGAGATTTGTTTTTTTAAATAGGTGCAAAATGAAAAAAACAGCTTTTTTCTTAATTTCAATTTTAATTATTATGTCTTGCGGAGGAATGGAAATGTCAAACGATACAAAACCAACATTAGTAGAATTTAATCCACCAAAAACAGAAATAGATCCACCTGATTCTTCTATTTTAACAGGAGGATACAAAGACGGAATTCACAAAATAAATGGCAAAAATTATAACCATTTTTGGAATCAAGAATGGATAGCATCTGATTATCTTTTAAAAACAGTAAGAAACATTTATATTGATATTGACGACGGAGACGACACAGACGGAGACGGCTCAAGCGGTATGCCTTATCAGAGCATACCAAAAGCATTATCAATGATTGCTTCAAATGCTTACACGGTGATCAGAATTGCAAAATCTGGAACATATCTTTTTAACAGCGATGTTGCTTATACAAATATGAAAGTCGCTATAATTGAAGAGTTTGGGGTTTCTGCAAAAGTAAAAATCGTGAGCTACACAAAATCTGGTGAAAACTGGCTGTATATGCTGAATATGAACGGAATTAACTATTTTTCAATAGTAGTCGATGAAATAGAAATTGACGCCCCGAATGATAGCGGTATTGACTGGTATCAATATGCTACTTGGCTTAATGTTCAGTCTGGTTTGTCAATCATCAATTTCGAAGCGCTTACAAAAACAGCATTTTCAGCAACTGGGGCAACCGGAACTGATTATCCTTCGTTAATAACTGGAGCCGGAACAGTTGTTATAACTGGAGCCGGAACAATTAACACAAATAATAAGGGTTATGTTCTAGATGCACGAAGCAGACTCCAGTTTGCAAATAATTTTACCGGAATTGATAATGTTGCATACAGAGCAAAAGGATTGATTTATCAAAATCAGATACTCTCAACAGGAGATTTAGATGGCTCGATTGGGACTTTTGCAATATATGTTAATGGTGGTTCATTGTCGGCTCCTGCAACTCTTCCAATTGCTGAGGATGAATCTGATGCAAATATCAAAACAGCGGTTCAGAACTGGTTAAATTCGATGATAAAGTCGGGGTCAATAGTCGTAACCGTGACAACTAAAAGAGGCGCTCTTGATGTAATTACAAGCTTGACTCTTGAGATTGGTGGAGTTTATGCCGGTAAAGCTTTGTTTTCTGGGCTATACTGGATTGGCGGAACAGATGAAGGATATTTTGAAGAAACACAAGCGCCAAAACCTTTTGGATATAATATAATTACTAATTAACGGGGTTTAATATGACGCCGACTGAAAAAAATGATATTCTTGAAATTAGGGAAACACTTCAAGAATTGATTGTGTTGGTGGCAAAGCAGGGTGAATGTCAAAGAAATTTTGTCGAAAGTCAAGGCAAATCAAATTCGGATATAAAGGAAATGATAAGAACCCAGAAAGAAGACACAAGAAATGAAATCGCGACACTAAAAAGTGACCATTGCGAAAGACTCAATAAACACAGCGAAAAACTTGAAAAACATGGGAATGAATTATCAGAAATTCGGGGCAGTTCAAAAGCAATATCTTTTTTTATAAGTCTTTTCGTCAGCATATTATCAATAGTTATGGGAAAAATAATTAAATGGTAGAGGTAAACAATGAAAAAATTCATCATCACAAGGATTGGCATTGACTTTCCGAATAAAGACCAGACTGGAATTCACAAAATAGAGGATTCCGATTACACATCAAAAACCGTTGTTGATATGTTGGACTTTACATATTCGTCGATTATAAATCAAACTACAAAAGATATTGTCTGGGTTTTTTATGTTGGCCAAAGATTTACAGAAGCGCACCAAAAAATGATTGAAGAAATTGTCGAAATTCCCGTTATATTTATCCGCGACATTGAATATAAAAGTGCGCCGAAACAGTGGGAAAAAGAAGAATCAATTGTTTTAAGACTGGACGCCGACGACTATATGCACCCGACATTGATTGAAAAGATTGAAAAAAATTTGCTGGCAAAATATAACGGAAAAAATATTGTAATTGCGAACCCCGTTAAGGGATTTAAATTCTATCCAGATTTTTCACTGACAGAATTTCAGGCGCCGTCAATAGCTATTGCGCAGGGCGTTATCAGTAATTGCGGGGCTGGGGTGTTACATGACCACACAAAACTTGTCGAAACCTTCCAAAAACAGTTTCAAGGCAAAGAAATAATAAAAAACAATATCGAAACAGACGAAAGACTTTATCTTTATAGGAGACACGAAAACGCTCACTCATTTGTTTGCGAAAGTGGGTATGAAAAAAAAGAAAAAATCTCCAACTCAGAAAAAATACTTGATGAATTTGGCGTTACAAAAACATTATTTTGGAAAAAACACAAGGAGCATAATGAAATTAGATAACGGACCATTAAATGTTCTTGTTCCTGCTTATGATGCATCTGAATATATTAAAGAATGTATAGATTCGATTTACGATCAAACTTGGTTAAAAAAAGGGAATATCTTAAATGTATTCGTTTGTGTCGATGGATGCGATGATACAAAAAAGGAAGTAGAAAGAATAATCAACAAATACAGAAACCTTGAAGCGTATTACTGCAAAGAAAACAAAGGAACATACATTGCTCTTAACACAATGCTTTCTATGGTCAATAGTGGAAACATAATTGTTTTTGGAGCTGACGACAAAATGCATCCCGATATGATAGAAAAAATTATCAACACTGGACTTGTTTCAGTTGTTAGACACGATGGCGTTCTTGTCGCACCGGTTTCGCTTATTAAAGATCTTGGAGGATTTATGCCATGGAGGTGTGCCGGGGATAGTGAAATTTTAGACAGAATCAGAAAACTAGGAGTTAATGTTCACAGGCACAATGAATTATTTTTCAGAAGAACTCACGGAAAACAAGTTACACAGAGCAACAAATACGGATACAATTCAGAGATAAGATCTGAGTATAGAAAAATAATAAATACCGACAGACCTCTAAAAATAACACCAGAAATCAATAAATTTGAAAAAATAGAAAAAAAGTTAGTTTCAGCTAATTTTGCTACATTTCCGAAAAGAGAAAAATATTTTAAAAAAACAATAGAAGATGTAGTTAAAAAAGTTGACATTGTAAGAGTATGCTTAAACGAATACAAAGAAATACCAAAATGGCTAAAAAACTTAAATGTTGAAAATGTTGAAGCAGTAATACCGGAAAAAGATCAGAAAGATAAGGGTAAGTTCTTGTGGTCAAAAAGCAAAAGAAATGAGTTTTATTTTTCCTGCGATGATGATTTAATTTATTCAGATGAATATTTTAAAAATCACATAAATTTTATAATAGAAAATAATGTTGAAATAGTTACCATTCACGGAAGAAATCTAAATTATTTAGCTAAAAACATAAAAGAATGCAAAGAATATTTTTCTTGTTTAAAAAGATTTGATCGTGACATCGTTGTAGATGTTGGCGGAACCGGTGTTATGGCTATAGACCTAAATAAGTTCACAGTAGATATAGACAACATAGATTGTTGCGGAATGACTGATCTTGGATTGGCTTTGATTGCTAAAAAATCAAACACCAAAATAACATTAAGAAAACATAGTGAAGACGAATTATTTTACATACTTGACGAAAAAGAACCTACATTGTGGTCGTCTAATTTAGACCAAACTAAAATCCTCAAAGATCTTGGATTTTATCCAAAAACAACAATAAAATCATATGTTTTAAATATGAAGGAAGACAAAAAAAGACTTTCCTTTTTTATGGAACAAGAAAAAAAATTAGGTATTTGTAGTGAAGTGATAGAACCGGAGTCAATATCTGGAAAAGCAGTAAGATCAATAATAGATTCGATCGGAAAAAAAATATCCATAACAAACGCAAAAGAAATTTCAAACAGAATGACATTCGCAAATATATTGAAAAAAGCTACTGATAAAATGATAATAATATTTGAAGACGATGCAGAAATTATGACAAATGCTTATGAAGTTTTACAGAGCGCATTGATTGATCTACCTAAAAACTTTGGAGTTTGTTATCTTGGTTGCTACATACAATCACAAGGTTCTGTAAAAAAAGTAGGCAAAAACCTGTACAAACTCAACAAAAACGAAAAGCATAGAATATGGGGAGCTCACGCAATTATTTTCAACAAGATTATTTACAAAGAATTATCAGAAAAACTGTCTTCGGTTGATAGCGAAATAACAGATGTTGAAATATCAAAAAGCATAGTTACCAAATATGATTCATACATAGTTTACCCGATGATTGCTTTTCAGGAAAAAAGCGGTAAAATAAATTCCGAAAACGGATCAATGCACGGAGGCATAGATATTTCCGCATTTGAAAAAGACAGTATAAAATGTTTTGAACAAATGATTAAAAGAGGTGAAAAATGAAAAAAACAAGGATGCAAAAGATTGTAGATTTTTTTGTTATTGCAGTAGCAAGCAGAACCGTTTGGAGTGCTGTGGCTTCGGCAATCTCATTGATTATTTATTTTCGCACCGGACTTGTTCTTGGTGAAATAGGTGTTGATGACCCTGTTGTTATAAGCGCAGTCGAAAAAGCAAGTGGCTATGTTGCTTTGCTTGCAAACCTCGGTGTTGTTTATTTTAGAGTTTATGCAAAAAAATGACTACTACCGGACTCGCGACAGCTATAATTGAAGGAATAATCCTTGCTGTCGGAGAAATAAAAGACGAAACCGTAAAGGTAAAGCTTGAAAAGAAAATACAGGAATTAAGGGAATATGTAAAAACATTGGAAAGCGGTATTATAAACAGAGATCAGGTTAACAAGGAGCTTAAGCACGAAATAGAGCAACTTAGAAACCTTCTCAAAGAAAAGGAGTGAGCTATGAAAAAGATTGTTTTTGTGTGTATTCTTGCTTTGGCACTTGTCGCCTGTGCAGGGTACTCGCTTAAAGTTTCAGACAACAAAATCGGAATCGGAGGAACAGACAAAGCAGGTAATTCTTATTTTTGCACTTATGATCAGAAAGTTGAAAGTGGAAAATATGATTTTACCGGCACTTGTTCAATGACGGTCAAAACCAAAAACGGAATTTTTGACTGTGAAAAAATCTCATTGGAAAAAATTGGAAAAGATTTTGAAATCGAAACTGACTGCAAAGTCCTTATAGACTTTTCAGAAAAAGAAGCTTATCTGTTTGAATCCCAAAAAATTGCTGTTTTAGAAAAAACAGACGGTCTATCGCGAAGTCGAATCTCTCCATAAGACTCCAAAAAAGATTGCCGTTTTTCAAGGGGAGCTTTTAGCTCCTCTTTTTTTTATAAAAATATATTTGTAAAATCGAACAACAAACGGACAACTAAAAACGCAACAAAATAAATTATTTGCGGACTTGAGCAATAATATATCGAACAACAAACGAACAACAAACGAACAACAAACGAACAACAAACGGACACAAACAAGAATAATAAGAAAGAAGAGAATCAAAAGAAGTATAAATAAATGTATCTTTAAGCCGTCTTTTTCATTATTTTTTAACAAGTAGCTTAACTGGCTAAAATCACTAAATAAAAAAATCAGCGATTTATTTGCATTTATTTTTTAACTCTGATAGACTTTGAGAAGTGGTAATATTCCACATTCAGGAGGTGCAAAATGGAACAGAAATTGGTAGTTGACAGATTCAGAGGAATAAAATCGTTTATTCTCAATTTGTCAAAAAGCTCGCAGGTAAGAGGTTCAAACGCTACTGGCAAAACAACCCTTAAAGACAATTTCCTTTGGATTTTGACCGGCAGGGACGGGCAGGGCAGAGCAGATTTTGAAATCAAAACAAGAAAAGGAGAAGGTGTTGAACATCAGCTTGATCACGGAGGAGAGATACACGAAGACGGTTGGGCTGTTAAAAGAATTTACAGAGAGGAATGGAAAAAGAAAAGAGGAGAATCCGAAGAAAGTATGACCGGCCACACTACGGAATATTATATTTCGGAAGATGGAAACCCTTTTACGCAGGTTGGAAAAAACACGGACAAAAAAACAGGTATCATAGGTTACGACGATTTCATAAAGCAGAAGGTTGGCACGGAAGAAGAAATTTCTATGTGCGTTGACCCTATGTATTTCGCGGAGAAGATGCATTGGAAAAAAAGAAGAGAAGTTATTATGAAGGTTACCGGTGGAGAAACATCGGAAATTGATATCGCTAAAATGATACCAGAATTTCCGAATCTTCCGAAGTTGCTTGAGGGTAGATCAGCTTCTGAATCCATTGTAAGTTTTAAAGGAATAGTTTCTGCAATAGACAAACAGCTTGACGAACTCAGAATAAGCAAGAAAGAAGCAAGCAGAGCAATTCCAGAAACGACCGGAGACAAAGAAAAGGTTCTTCTTCTTATTGAAGAGTGCCAGAGAAGGATAAAGGTAATTGACGAAGATATAGAAAAGGTTTCATCAGGAGCAAAGGCAAAGGAGGATCTCAAAAAGGCAGAGAAAAAACTTGAAGACCTCATTGATTCCACGGCAAGAGCAAACAAAAAAAGCAAGTCAGATTATGAACTCACAAGAAAAGAAAAAGAATCTGAAATTTCATTCAAGAACAAAACAATAACACGGCTCCTTGAAGGTGTAAACGGTTGCAAGGAAAAGATACAGAGCTATGAAAGAAAGTTCAATGAAATCAAGCTCGAAGAATACGAGCAGAAAGAAGAGTGTCCAACCTGTGGAGTCGGTGTTAAATGCCCTCATTGCGGAGAAACCATAAGGGATGAAAGCAGAGCTATTCAGAATTTCAACGCAGACAAAGCAGATCGCTTGAAAAGAATAAATGAAAAGGTAGCAGAAGAACAGAGACTCCAGGAAAAGTATGAAGATGAAATGACAACCGAAAAACTCAATTTGGAAGCTATGAAGAAGGCGCTTGAAAGTATGGTTGAGCCGAAAGAAAAGGTTGCAGCCACAGCAGAAATAGAAAAAGAAATAAGTGATCTGAAAAAGGCAGTTGAAGGAGAAAAAGAAGAAATAGACAAAATGACAGCTCCTTTTTTGGAGAAAAGAAAAACCGCATACGAAGTTCTATCAGATCTTCAAGGGGAGCTTGGAGTTTATGAATCCGCGGAGAAACAGAGAGCAAGAGTTAAAGAAATTGAAGCAGAACAGGACCAGTTGAAAGAAAAACACCAGACAGCGATGAAGAACATTTTTGCACTCGAAGGTCTTATCAAGAAGAAAGTTGAGATAGCGGAAGAAAGAGTAGTTGAGAAGTTCGGCATAAAATTCAAGATGTTTGAAAGACAGCAGAATGGAGGTCTTAACGAAGTGTGTGAGCCGATGATATCCATTGACGGAGAAGATTACATACCTTTTTCGACAGCAAATAACGCAAGCAGAATAACGGTCGGTCTTTTGCTTTGTGAGGTACTGCAGAATTTTTATGGCAAAGATCTGCCTGTTTTTATTGACAACGCAGAAAGTGTCGTTGATCTGCCGAAAACAGGTCTAAGGGTTGTTGCGATGTATGTAGATGAAAAGTATCCAAAACTTACACAGATATAGGAGGAGAAAATGGGAGAAATTGTAAAAGTAGAAGGAAGACAGCTTGAAAGCACAATCGCAAGAGAGGTTCAGCAGGTTCAGGCGCAGGTTGTGATGGCTAAGAAGTTTCCGAGAAACATTAAGGATTGTTATGAAAAAATCAAAACAGCTTGCTCAAAGGTGAGACTCGCGGAAGTTGCAATGTATCAGTATCCGAAAGGTCGCGAAATTGTTTCAGGTGCAAGCATAAGACTTGCAGAAGCAGTGGCTCAGATATGGGGAAATGTTGAATACGGAGTCAGAGAAATAGAAAGAGGCGACAGCGAAAGCACCATAGAAAGCTACGCGTGGGATCTGGAAACGAACACAAGGGTAAGCAAAATTTTCTCTGTAAAGCACGAAAGATACTCCAAAGAAAAAGGAAATGTAAAGCTCACAGAACAGAGAGATATTTATGAAGCAGTCGCAAATAATGCAAGCAGAAGAGTAAGGGCTTGCATCCTATCCATAATACCTGCTGAAATAATGGAAATGGCGATGAAGCAGGTTGCTATGACACAGAAAACAAACTGCGATACAACTCCAGAAGGAATAAGACTTTTGGCCACAGCTTTTGAGGAGTTCGGAATCTCAATAAAACAGTTGTCGGAATTTATAGGCAAGCCGATCGAGTTGATAGAGCCGGCAGAAATAATGAGATTGAAAAGGGTCTATGTTTCTATTCGAGACGGATTTGCTTTGCCGGAAGATTACTTTAAAACAGAAGAAAAAGAACCCGAACAGCCGGAAGCTAAACAGGAATCTCTTACGAAGAAAAGAGCAAGGAAAGAAAAAGAAGACGAACCAAAAGACCCGAGCGCACTTGAGCCAGACGATGTAAGAACGGAAGAGGAGCTTCCTGATTTTGCAGGTAAAAAATGAAAATATATTGTGTAGCTTCTGGAAGTTCGGGAAATTGCTATGTTGTTTCTGACGGAAAAAATGAAATAATGTTGGAAGCAGGTGTGAACCCGGACAAGGTTATAAGAGCGGTGGGGCATATTCCGAAATATGCCCTGCTGACTCACGAACACGATGATCACGCAAAATACTCTGACAAGTTCGACAAGTATGGAGTTAATGTTTATTGCTCTCGCGGAACAAGGGAAGCCAAAAACTTACAAGCAACCGTAATTGAAAAAGAAGAAACCTATACCATAGGCGGATTCGCGGTCTATCCTTTTGATGCTGATCACGATGCAGAAGAGCCGTTTTGTTATCTACTTGAGAGTTTGGAGACCGGAGAAAGGTTACTGTTTGCAACCGACACTTATTATGTTTATAAGAAGTTCGGAAAAGTTACTCACTACCTTATAGAGTGCAATTATGACGAAGAAACCATATCGGAAGATGTAGATAATGCTCACATGAATAGAGTAGTCGAAAGTCACATAAGTCTAAGAAATCTCAAGCTGTATTTAAAAAAGTCCATAGACAAAAGCGCAAGAGAAATTTATATCTGCCATCTTTCGAGTGACAACTTGAATGTAGCGAAAGCAGTAAAAGAATTAAAAGAGGAAACTGGATTGCCGGTGTATGCCTGCAAAAAAGACGGAGGATTTTATGCTGAATGAAGTAAACAAAGATGTTTTGGAAACAAAAAAGGAGTTAAGAGTAAAGGAAGTCGCGGTGTTAAAGGATGTAGCAACTCAGACAGTAAGAAAATGGATAATGATGCAGAACGGATTGAAGACCATTCCTTACAAAGAGCCGGTTATGATATCAAGGGATGATCTCGAATATTTTTTGAAGAACAGAAAAACAACGGGAAGACCAAAGAAAAACGGGAGATAAAATGAACGGATACATCAAGCTTCACAGGTGTTTGGAGAGTTCGTTTTTTTATAATGACTCCGAAGCCGTTCATTTATGGATTCATTTATTGATAATCGCGAACAGAAGCGAAAAGGATGTTCTTATCGGACTTCAAAAAGTAAATGTGAAGCCGGGGCAGATGATAACATCGAGAAAATCAATAGCTGAAAAAACCGGAATATCTGAATCAAAAATAGAGCGACTTTTAAAGATTTTTGAAAGAAACGGACAAATCGAACAGCAAGCGAACAGCAAATTCAGAGTGATTACAGTAGTTAAGTGGTTGGAGTATCAGGAAAGCGAACAGCAAGCGAACAGCAAGCGAACAGCAAAAAGCCCTCCAGATTCAAAAGAAAAAATCGCAGGATCTCAGGAAAGCTTGTTCCCTGAAATAGATGTGAGGAAAAAGAAAAAAGAAAGCTATGGTGAAAAAAGAATGGTATCTCTAACGGAAGATGAACACAAAAAGCTTTCAGAAAAGTTTGGAAAAGATGTAGAAAGAAAAATTAATGATTTAGACTATTATCTATATCAGACCGGAAAAAAATACAAAGACCACTACGATGTTATTTTGAATTGGGATAGAAGAACTAGAGAAAACACAATGAAGAAGAAATGTGTTGTTGATGAAAGTTACATTGAAACGAATAAGTCAAAGGTTAAATTTTAAATGGAGAGATCTATGGAAGAAATGACATTAAGCGAGTTTCTCAAGGAATTTTATATTCACGCAGACAGAAGAGATTTTGGCAAAAGAGACCAGATAAGATGTGCTTACTGCGGAGAAATAATTTACAAAGAAAAAGAAGATGGTCTCGGAACTGTCAAAATAAACTGCTGTGAGAAAATGGTAGAAGAAAAATCCAAAACCGACAAAATAATCCTTGAAAACGAAAAAGTTGATTCAGAAATAAGAAAAGCAAACAGGTGGAGGGAATACTGCAGAAATCTTGAAAGCTCAGGTTTTGAAGGTTTTGAATTGAAGGCAGATTTGCGGACCTTCAAATGCAGACCCGAAACAGTCGAAGCTTTTGAAATGTGCAAAGAGTTTATTGATTCAGATAAGACGAATCTGATACTTTCCGGAGCTGTTGGCGTAGGCAAAACCCACCTTGGAGTTTCTGTTGCTAAGAGCATTGGTTGGAGAAAAGAGATAACTTTCGGAATATTAAGGTGTAGCAGCGTTGACACAAAAAACGACCCAGGAGACTACAACAGATTTGGCGTTTTGGTTATTGACGACATAGGAAGAGAAGTCGGCTCCGATGCAAAGCTTAAAGCGAGAAGATCTGTTGTAACAGAAGTGGTAGAGTTTAGATGCAGAAACAATATGAAAACGATTTACACGACGAATATGTCAAGCTCCGAGCTTATTGATTCGTACGGCAGTCACATTTTCGACAGAATGATAAGCAATTCAATGAGTTGCAGTAAAATAATAGCAGAAAGTTATAGGGGAGTTGACAATGCTGAAACTAATTAAATCAGATCCCGAAGAAATAAACACGACAATAAACTATGTTGAAGGTCTTCCGATTTACATTAAAAAAGATGGCAAATATTACATGGTTGTTGACGAACACAAACGCAAACCCTTGAGTGATTGGGCCTTGCCGTTGACAAAAGAAGAGCTTGAAGAATTAAGCGAGATTATCGGAAAAAAGGTAACACTTGTCGAGATCGTTAATGATGCAATATTCATTTCATACTTTGTGGAATCAGCAGGCGACTACGGCGGAGAAGAAATATCAAGCATCAAAGCCATTGCCTACTTACTTGAAAGGTTTGAACTTATTAAGGAGGATTGAGATTATGAACAGTTGCGAAACAAGAAAATGTAGATTCTGGGATGGTGAAAAATGCAATGATAAAAACGATTGGATAAGTGCTGAAAATGGTGAGCATTGCTGTGGTTTAAGGTCTGATGCAGTTTTAGTAGAGAAAGAAAAACGCAAACCCCTGAGTGACGGGACTTTACCGTTGACGGCTGAAGAGTTGGAAAAGTTATCGGAAATGATTGACATCCCGATTGTGAGGGTTGTTTTCGACAGAAGAATATATGTTGAAAAAGCATCAAACTGGGAAATCGTAACGATAGTTGAAGCCATCCGCTACCTTGCAGAACGGTTTGAACTTATTAAGGAGGATTGAGATTATGTTGTTAAAAGAATTAAAAGAGCTTTATGAAGAAAAAAAGAAAGACAGAGATGATTCCATAGCAAATGGGGTATTGTCCGAGTTTTTAAATGGTGAATTTACTATGCTTGAAAAGATAATTTACAGAATGGAAAACAAACGCAAACCCCTGAGTGATGGGACTTTGGAACTGACGGACGAAGAACTATCTGAATTTATCCACCTATTTTATCCGAACA
>Ga0172382_10008052_pt1 | contig 14807 bp, 14 predicted proteins | sample Leawel138RmetaG_FD_122245 | JGI IMG/M metagenome (GOLD analysis project Ga0172382, IMG submission 122245) | Leachate microbial communities from a municipal landfill in Southern Ontario, Canada - Leachate well 138R metaG | ecosystem: Engineered > Solid waste > Landfill > Unclassified | place...
ACCTGATCAAGAGCTGCTGGAGCTGGCGGCCGAGACACCGCCAATAGTAGAAGAAATGATGGAACGCCGGGACCTGGCAGGCGCCCTGGCGGCGATCCTAAAGTTGGTGGGACGGGCTAACAAGTACCTGGAAGAAACGGCGCCCTGGACTCTGGCCAAAGATCCTCAGCAGCGAGACCGCCTTTTTACAGTACTGTACAACGTGGCCGAAGTGCTGCGCCTGGCCACCGTGATGATCACTCCTTTTACTCCGGAACTGCCGCAGCGGGCCTGGCCGCTTTTAGGCATTGAAAACCATGCCCAATTGCATACCTGGGATTCACTGCGCTGGGGAGGTATCCCCGCCGGTACCGTGTTGAAAAAGGGCGAGCCGCTGTTCCCACGTATTGACCTGGCAGCATTGGAGGAAGGTTAACATGGTTGCACTGTTTGACACTCACGTACACCTGAACAGCGAACAATTTACCGAAGACCTGGAAGCTGTATTTGGGCGCATGCGAGAAGTGGGGGTTACCCAGGTGCTGTGCGCTGCCTTTGATATGAAATCCTCTGCGGAAACGGCAAAAATGGCCATGGAACGGCCTTTAGTGGTGGCCTCGGTGGGGGTGCACCCCCACGATGCCGAAGACGTACCAGATGATTACCTGGCTCGCCTGGAACAGTTGTCCCACCGTCCTAGGGTGGTGGCTATAGGTGAAATAGGTTTGGATTATTACCGGGACTTGTCCCCCCGGCCGGTCCAGCGGCGGGTGTTCCGGGAGCAGTTGGCCCTGGTGCGGGAGCTTAACCGGCCCGTAATTATCCATTCCCGGGACGCCTTCGGAGATTTGCTGGAGATCTTACGCTCAGACGGCATCAGCCCGGCGGGCGGGGTAATGCACTGTTTTAGCGGCAGTTGGGAGGTGGCCCGTGAGTGCATGGACATGGGTTTTTATATCTCTCTGGCTGGTCCGGTTACCTTTAAGAACGCTGCCAAACTAAAAGATATTGCGGTAAAAGTGCCGTTGGATCGGCTACTGATTGAGACCGACTGCCCCTACCTGACGCCCGAACCTTTTCGTGGGCGGCGCAACGAACCGGCCCACGTGCGCTACGTGGCCGAGCACATCGCCCAGTTACGGGGTATGAGCCTGGATGAGTTGGCTTTTGCTACCACGGCCAACGCTGAAAAATTGTTTAATTTAAAATAGGGGACTTGTCACTTTAATGGCCACCCCGTGTTATACTTGATGCGGGCCGCCTTTTTAAGCGTGGCTGTCTGGAAACCGATATTGTTGTACTGATTGAGGGGGGCTATCCGTGGCTAATGAAACCAAAGGTTTAACACTAGTGTTTACCGGTAACGGCAAAGGTAAGACCACCGCCGCGCTGGGCATGTCCCTACGGGCCTGGGGTCAGGGCATGAAGGTGCTGATATTGCAGTTTATCAAGGGTGGTTGGGAATACGGGGAATTAAAGGCAGCGGAAAAGTTGGGACCAAACTACGAAATGCGCCAAATGGGCAAAGGATTCATTAAAGGCGCAAGCGATGACGGGCTGGAAGCGCACCGGGCAGCAGCGCAAATAGCGCTGGAAGAAGCTCGTAAGGCTGTACAGGATGGCCGGCACGACCTGGTGGTCCTGGATGAAATTAACTACGCAGTGCACTATGGCCTTGTAGATTTGAAAGACGTGCTGGAGATTATTCGTACTAAACCGCCCGCCTTACATTTGGTTTTGACTGGCCGCAGCGTCGCCCCGGAAGTTGTTGAGTTGGCCGACCTGGTTACCGAAATGAAAGAAATCAAGCATCCCTACGCAGCGGGTATTCCGGCCCAGGAAGGTATTGAGTTTTAGTGCAATCTGTTGATTAGGCATATAAAACCTCACTTCGGTGGGGTTTTTATTTTTGTTTTTTTTAAATTTTTAAAAAAAAGAGTCAGATTAATTATTTTAAAGCACCCGTACAGCAAATTAACGTGACGGGTGCTAACAGACTTTAATGACGTTAAATACAGACACTTGTCGATACTCATTTTTCGGTTGCTGCATATAAATATATTACTACCTGAGCAGGGTAAGGTTGTTGCTGACTAATGTTTCATTAACCGGTCGTTTTTTATGCACCAGAGGGAGTGTGAAGAATGGATTTTATCAAACGCATGGAAGAATTCCGCTCTCTGTATCGGAAAGATAAATGGGAAGGATCCTTTTACGATTATCTTCAGATGATCAAGGAGAATCCCCAGGTGACGCAGTTGGCCCACGCCAGAATCTACAAAATGATTGAGGACTCCGGCGTGGAAGAACTGAAAGAGGGCGGCAAACGTTACAAATTTTTTAACCAAGAATTGTTCGGGTTGGATCAGACGCTGGAAAACCTGGTGGAGGAATATTTTCATCCGGCTGCCCGGCGACTTGACGTACGCAAGCGGATCTTGCTGCTGATGGGCCCGGTCAGCGGCGGTAAATCAACCCTGGTATCGATGCTTAAACGCGGTCTGGAAAAGTACAGCCGAACAGACAATGGGGCAGTTTTCGGCATCAAGCACTGTCCTATGCACGAGGAACCCCTGCATTTGATCCCCAAGGAATTGCGCCCTGAATTTGAAAAAGAGTACGGGGTATACATTGAAGGGGAACTGTGTCCATCCTGCCGGATGATGGTGGATGCCGAATATGGCGGCGATATAGAAAACGTACTGGTGGAAAGGGTGTTCCTATCTGAGGACGACCGGGTGGGCGTTGGTACCTTTACCCCGTCAGATCCCAAATCCCAGGATATCGCCGACCTGACAGGTAGTATTGACTTTAGCACCATTGCTGAATACGGCTCAGAATCAGATCCCCGGGCCTACCGTTTTGACGGGGAACTAAACATTGCCAACCGAGGTATCATGGAATTTCAGGAGATGCTTAAGTGTGATGAAAAGTTCTTGTGGAACCTGCTCAGCCTATCCCAGGAGGGAAATTTTAAAGCCGGAAGGTTTGCGCTTATTTACGCTGATGAAATGATCGTAGCCCACACCAACGAAAACGAGTATCGGGCCTTTATCAGCAACAAGAAAAACGAAGCATTGCAGTCGCGGATTATAGTAATGAAAATTCCCTACAACCTTCGAGTTAGAGACGAAATTAAGATTTATGACAAACTGATCAAGCAGAGTGACTTAAAGGATATCCACATCGCTCCCCATGCACTAAAGGTGGCCAGCATATTTTCCGTGCTGAGCCGGCTAAAAGAGAGCAAAAAGCAGGGTATGGACCTGGTGAAGAAAATGAAGTTGTATGACGGTCAGGACGTGGAAGGATTTAAGAGCAAAGACGTTACTGAGCTCAGGGGTGAACACCAGGACGAGGGCATGAGCGGCGTTGACCCCCGTTATGTAATCAACCGGCTCAGTTCGGCTTTAATCCGTACATCCACCCGTTGTATCAACCCCCTGGATGTTTTAAGAGCGCTAAAAGACGGTTTGGACCAGCACCCGTCCATCAACAAAGAGGAACGGGACCGGTTGCTAAACTTCATTTCGGTGGCCCGCAAAGAGTATGACGAACTGGCTAAAAAGGAAGTGCAAAAAGCGTTTGTATACTCCTATGAGGAGTCTGCCCGAATCCTTTTTGATAATTACCTGGATAACGTAGAAGCATACTGCAACGGGGTTAAATTAAAGGATCCCATCACCGATGAAGAGATAGACCCGGATGAGAAATTGATGCGTTCCATCGAAGAACAAATTGGGGTAGCCGAAAGCGTTAAGAAGAGTTTCCGCGAGGAAATACTGATCAGACTGTCTATATACGCTAGAAAGGGCGTAAGGTTCGATTATAAGTCCCATGAAAGACTGCGTGAAGCGGTAGAGAAGAAACTGTTCGCCGATTTAAAGGATGTGGTTAAAATTACCACCTCCAGCAAGACCCCGGATGTTGAGCAGCTTAAGCGGATTAACGAAGTAAGTGCTAAATTGATTGATGCGCACGGTTACTGCAGCATCTGCGCTAACGAACTGTTAAAGTATGTGGGAAGTTTGCTAAACAGGTAAACTAAAAAACCAAATTTCGGAGGGGTTTGGTGTTTTCAAAAGGATGCGTAGGAGCTCGTTCAAGTATAAAAGCGAGTTGCATCCTGGAGATAACACCAAACCCCTCACAACAAAAACCCATGGGTTGTCATATCGACAACGCCGTGGGAGTTTTTGTGTTATACAGTAGAAAGGGTTTTCAAAGAATATAAAAAGTGTTAATGTTAAAAACACGTTACCCGGCTACTCAGAAAATTAGTGGATATTAAATTTCTTTTACCTGCTCGCACAAAGGCAATAGTTATGGTCCTTTCGGCGAACAGGGGAAAAGATCCCGGCGCAGGAAATTAATCGATTAATGGCGAATAGCTAACAACTGGTTTTTTTATTAAAGTTGACTGACTAGTTTGGTTAAATTGTTATTAATGGGAGGTTTAATTGCTGAGTGGATATAAGGCAAAAGGTTAGCAGCAACAAAGGGTTGTCGGGTGAGTTAGCCGACAACTTGGCGGGGTTGCGTGTAGCGGCGGCTTGTTTGATGGTTTTGTTGCTGCTTTCAGCCATTTTCGTAGCTTATGCCAGTGCTCAGAATAAAGTTATGCTATTGGTTGAAGAAGAGCAGATCGAAGTTCGTTCCTTTGCCGGTGATGTTAACGAACTGCTGCAGGAACAGGGTGTTGAACTGGGTGTAAAAGACCAAGTGACACCTCTGCCGGATACCAAGCTGCGGGACGGGATGACAGTGGTGGTGCGCAGGGCCATACCCGTTACTTTGCAGGTTGGAGAGCAGGAAGGCCTGGTCAACACAGCGGCTGAAACAGTAGGCGGCTTAATTGATGAAAGTAACATAGTGCTTGGTGAACGGGATGTGGTCTCACCAGGTCTGGAAACTAGATTGGAACCGGATATGCTTGTAAGAGTAGATCGGATAACGGTAAGTACCATGGATGAAGAGGTGCCGATTAAATTCAATGTCCGTCGGGAAAATGATAGTAAAATTGCCCGGGGCATTACCAATGTAGTACAGCAGGGCGTCCAGGGTCTGGAACGTAAATCATGGGAAATAACCTATAAGAACGGTCAGGAAGCCAATCGGCGCCTAGTGGCCAGTACGGTGGTTAAAAAGCCGGTGGATCAAATTGTAAAAGTGGGTGCACTACAGGTAGCTTCCCGGGGTGGCCAGAATATTAGGTTCTCCAGGGCTTACGATATGGTATCCACTGCCTATACACACACCGGACATAATACTGCTACCGGGGTTAAACCTACAGTAGGCATAGTGGCGGTTGATCCAGCGGTGATACCGCTGGGGACCAATTTATATGTGGAAGGATATGGTAATTGCCGGGCCATGGATGTGGGCGGCAAGATTAAGGGCAATCGAATTGACGTATTTCTTGATACCAATAATGAAGCCAAACGCTGGGGAGTTAGAAAAGTAAAAGTATATGTGCTTGAATAAAAGAAGGGTATGCCGAGGTCGCTAAAAAAGTCTAGGCCGTGTCATAAGCCTGGCTATTGGACTTTTTAGTATCCTCGTTATACCCTTCTTTTTTGACTTTAGCATAAAAAAGGGTATGATAGTAAATGTAAGGATCTTGAATGTCCCCAATGTATGAATATGAATGTCCTAATTTGTGTATTTTCTCGGAGGCTTGTTTATGGACCCCGTTTCGCCAGGTGTTGTCAGGGAGTTAATTGCTCGCCACGGATTTAGAATCAAAAAGAGTCTGGGTCAAAACTTCCTCATTGACGGCAACATTATCAGGAAAATAGTGAATGCCGTGGAACCCGGTCCTGCCGACACGGTGGTAGAAATTGGCCCCGGACTTGGCGCGCTTACCCGTTCCTTGGCCACCAAAGCCGGTCAGGTACTGGCTGTGGAAATAGACCGGAATTTGATTCCCGTGCTGGAAGAGACCATGGCCGGACTGGATAACGTGCATATCGTTGAGTCGGATGCACTTAAAACCGATTTCGACAACCTGGTAAAGTCCCCAACTTCGGATGCAGGGGTCTTTAAGTACAAGATAGCGGCCAATTTGCCCTACTATATTACCACCCCATTAATTATGCACTTGCTGGAAAAGCATTCTTCCATCAACCGGATAGTGGTCATGGTGCAGGAAGAGGTAGCCCGAAGAATCACGGCCCGACCGGATACGCCTGAGTATGGTGCGCTAACCGTAGCGGTTAATTTTTATGCGCATACTGAGATGGTGTTCCGGGTTCCCCGGACGGTTTTTATACCACGGCCGGAAGTGGACTCGGCGGTGGTAAGACTGCAAGTCAGGGATACGCCGGTACCGATGAAAGATAAAAATATTTTTTTTGCTTTGGTGCGGGCGGCGTTTCAACAGCGCAGGAAAACTCTGCTTAATGCTGTTGGCGGTACTGACAAACGATTAACCAAAGAGATGTGGTTAAGTGTTTTTCAACAAGCGGATATTGAACCGGGCCGCCGGGGGGAGACCCTCAGCCTGGTAGAATTTGCCCGGCTGGCTGACGCGTACGCCGATGCCAGTGCCGATTTGCCTAAGATAAATAGTTGAATGTCCCTAATTGATGTAAAGGAGATGGACCAGTTTGTTTTTCATCAGTCCCTCCATGGGCAGGTTATCATTTGCGGAGATGATGGTGGATATTCACCGGTACATTCGGGGTCTTACGTCATCTTCATATAAAATAATAGTCGGCACCGATTCAATGGTCAGGGATAACACATGTTTTATCAGTGCCGTAGTGGTGCACCGGTTGGGCAAAGGGGCTCGTTATTATTACCGCCAAAACAATCATCGAAAAATTCAAAGTCTGCGCCAAAAAATATTTTACGAAACAGCACTAAGCTTAGAACTGGGTGGACAGATTACCAAACAGTTCTCCGAAAACGGGTACTCGGAGATGCCGGTGGAAATCCATATTGATGTTGGGACGCAAGGAGAGACGCGGGACCTGATTAAAGAAGTGGTAGGGATGGTAACCGGCAGCGGGTTTCAAGCCAAAATCAAGCCTGATGCCTATGGTGCATCCTGCGTAGCAGATAAACATACTAAGTAACCAAAAAAATAAAACCCCGGTGATAAACTAAACCGGGGTTTTATTTGTTCCCTGGCTATTAGAAGACTACCCTTTTTAAAAACAATCGCCGGTGCTCACTCCGGAAGCAAACGCATTTAGCAGGTCAAACCGCCGCTGAGCGTGGTAGCCGATATACTCATGCCCGGCGAAATACCTACTTCCCGGATTGTCATTTTGCATTTGCAGCGCGGCTAGGTAGTCGCCGATGATGGTTTCCACGATGCGCTGCGCATGGTCGCTGCTGCGGATGGGGGAACCCAACAGCAGATGAGGGAGTTCTGCTTCCAGCCCGATTTTCATACCCTGGTGTGCCGCTTTGGCCAGCAGCAGAGGGGGAACGGCAAAATCGTTCGGTTTGACCATGCGCAGCAAATATCCGGAAACCGCATGCGGCCCGTGGGACGGAGTGGCGGAGCCGATATTATTCATCAGGCCTAAGCTTTTATTTAATTTACGGCGTATGGCCAGCAGGCAAGAGGCCTGCGGGCTTAAATGATGGTAAATATAAGGGGGATAGCAGTCAGTGAGAGCCAAATCCACGCCTTTTTGGCGCACGGCATTTAGCAATTGGCCTAGAACTGCGCTATTAGCTCCGGTCATATCGCCGTCCACAAAAATTACACCCTCGGCATTAAGCCGCCGCGCAGCCAGGGCTCCTACGGCTCTGGGGATGTCTATTCCCAGGGGTTCTTGGAAGCAGAGCGGCGCCAGGGTAGGGCAGTTTATTCCTTCCAGCACGGACAGAGAGTTATCTGTACAACCGTTTAAAACCGGGATTATTAGATCCAGGGAATTAGCGGCCAAGTTAAACACAACTTGCTTCAGGCTTTTAGCTTCGTTTTTAACGGGTATTACTGCTGCAAACATGCTGATTTCTCACCCTTCTTAGTTCCCCTAAAAAACCTCATCAAGATTTTTCCAATCACTATGTCTTAGGCAAGATGTTCCCGAACTAATTAAAACACCCTTGTAATAAACGTCAAGGTTTTTTTAATCGGCTTTTCAAAAGGTGGTAATTAACAAAAAATGGAGTATCTATTTAGAATATGCCGACAAAAGGTAAAAGTTACGTGTCTTAACTTGGCAATTAATTTACACTTGGACACACACCTTTAAGCTTAAAATTCATAATAATGTAAAAATGCGCCATGGGAGGGGATGCTGTGGGCGAAATAAGGGTAGGTGACATAGTTGGGCGCAAGTCTTACGGTAAAGATATTTATTTTAAAGTATGCCAAATAGAAGATATCGAAGGTAGTAAAATTGTTTCTTTAAAAGGACTGGATATGCGCCTTTGTGCAACAGCACCGCTGGAAGATTTAGATCTGATCGAACCATCCAAAGTGGCAAGTTACTGGCGTATGACATTGGCCAAGAACCATGAAGCCATGCGCCATGTGTTCAAGCGCCGTCAGGCGGAACACCAAAGGAGTTTGATTAGATCGGTGACTGAGCCAGACGGCCCCGGGGATGTGGAGGGTTTTGATGTGCCGGGCAGTGTGCTGCATATAGACGGTGACAGTGATTACCTGGATTTGTGCATGACTACTTATAAGCAGCTTAAAATACCGGCCGAAGGTTATCATATCAGTGAGTTACAACAGGCTGAAAAAGTATACGATCTGCTGGTTGAACATCGGCCTGATCTGCTGGTTCTGACCGGACATGACGGGTTTGCCAAAGGAACTAAAGATTTAACCGAGATTAAAAGTTATCATCACTCAACAAACTTTGTTAACGCCGTCCAAGCAGCCAGAAGATATGAAAAAAGCCGTGACGACCTGGTTATCTTTGCCGGTGCATGCCAATCCCATTACGAGGCTCTTCTGTCCGCCGGGGCCAACTTTGCCAGTTCACCTCAAAGGGTTTTAATACATGCTTTTGATCCTGTTTTTGTGGTGGAAAAGGTTGCCTATACCTCTATTTACGACCCCATCCCCTTAAGGGAAGTTATTGCCGGAACCATTACCGGTTTCGACGGTATCGGGGGGATCGAAACCCGGGGCAAACACCGTCTCGGCGTACCCCGTTCGCCGTATTAAGGAATGTCCCAAATGACGGATGTCCAATAAGTAAACAACTGATGGGTAACTTATCTGTTAGCGCTTGCATAGAATGGCATCAGCAAAGGAGAGGGTTTTATGGAAAGGCATCACCGTGCCCTGGGCAAAGTACGGCAAAAGGTTCTGGATTTACCCAATGTCAGGGGCGTGGGTGTGGGATATAAGAGGGTTGGAAATGTTAGCACGGGCGAACCGGCCATTATCGTATTTGTAGAGAAAAAGCTGCCTCTAACCAAGCTGGCCCGTGGATACCGAGTGCCCACCAAGTTATACGGATTGGACACCGATGTGGTGGAAATTGGCCGGGTTCGGTTGTTGGATGAAAGAAAGAATAAAATCCGGCCTGCTGTGCCAGGCAGCAGTATTGGTCATTTTAAAATCAGCGCCGGGACTTTTGGTGCTGTTGTCAAGGATAAGCAAAGCGGAGATAAACTGATCCTATCCAACAACCATATCCTGGCCAATAGTAGCAACGGTGCAGATGGTCGGGCTAAACCAGGTGACCCGATATTGCAACCCGGCCCTTACGACAGTGGAACCATTACAGATAAAGTTGCCGAACTGGTCCGATTTATTCCTCTGCACAGGAGTACTCAACAGGCTGATTGCCCGGTGGCTGCGGGGGTGGCCGGAATAGCCAGCCGACTGCTAAAAATAATCAAGCCGGCTTACGAGATGCGTTTTTATAAAAATCTGAATCAATATAATATGGTTGATTGCGCAGTAGCCAGACCGGTAAGCCCTGATATAATCAGTGACGATATTATCGAAATCGGTAAAGTGTCCGGTGTGGAGGAAATGCGGGATGGTATGACGGTGCGAAAGAGTGGCCGCACCAGCGGACTTACCTCAGGGGACGTGTCATCTACCGGAGTAACCGTTAAAGTTGACTTGTCCGACGAGGAGTCGGGTTGGTTCAGCGATCAGGTGGTGGCTGATGTGCTGTGCAAGCCCGGGGACAGCGGGTCGTTGGTTGTAGATGAAAACAATAATGTTGTGGGGCTCTTATTTGCCGGCTCAGACACACATTGTATTATAAATCGCATCCAAAACGTTATGGATTTGCTGGATATTGAATTTTAGTACGTAAATTCCCAAACACAAGGAAGGGGTGTACCCTTTCCTTGCAAAAATAAAATAACCATGCCGGCTGATTGGCAGCATGGGCTGGCGAAGTTTGGAAACACAGAAATGGCGCGCCAAGGAACACGATTAGGCGCGTTTTTTTTACACTGCACCAAATTATAACCATGACCCATATTAGAAGCTGGAACGATATCTAATTCAAAATATAAGGCAAGGGCTGATGAAAATATAATTAGAAAGCGCGCCTAAAGGGAACTGCTAAAAGCGCGCTTTCTGCGACTAGGGGAGGTTTGTTTCACGTGAAATCATACCAAACTGATGATGTGGCCTTGACTTTTCTTAACGATATCCCGGCCATTGGACCCCTGCTGCCCTGTAAAGAAGACGCTTTAAAAGTGACCAGGAGTTATCTCCGGTTAATTGATAAATTAGCTAGAGAAAAGAAGGACCACCAGCGGTGCAGTCTGCGTTTTATAAAACAGAAAGATGGCCGGTTTACCCTGGTGGTGCGAGGTCCGGGAATAGCTATCGAAACTCTGAGCAACCTGGATGAATTGATGCTGCAGAGATTTAAGCGGGGGCTTAAAGGGAATATGTTTATCCTTACCAGTTTTTTTAACGAGTCTGATGGAACCCTGGCCTGCCTGGCTTTAGCGGAAGGGATGGGAGCGGTATTGTATTCCCCGGGCTAATTCCTGTTGGTTAATTTTTTTAAGTAGTTTATGTCAGGTACACTTAATGGACAGGCTCAAAATGTCTCTTAATGTGGTCAAGGAAGGGCGCGACGTAATTCCTTAATTTAACTTTAGAAAAATGGTAATTAGCTGTAAATATGTCCAAGTCCTAATGCATAAAGTGTTAATTAGCAGGCGGGGTCAAGAAACCAAATTGCAGCCGCGCCTTTCTTTATTTCACTTTAAACACTGGCTGCACATTTTAGACAGTCCCTCATATATTATTATAGAAATCTGTTGAAAGGAGGAAATCGCGTGGCCAATGCCAAGCAAACCATCACCGTAAACCAGGTCGTCAGTGAAGACACCCGGCAAATCGTAGTTCGTGGCACTATTACCGTACCCGAGCCCAAGCCCGACGTAGAACAAATTATATCCACAGACAAGACGGCCAGTATAAAAGATACGAGACTTCTGCCGGATAAGGCGGTTATTGAAGGAAAGCTCACGGTGCAGGTTGTGTACGTAGCCTTTGAACCGTCCCAGTCTGTGCATCATTTTCACGGTCAGATTCCGTTTACCGGATTCGTTGATTTACCCGGGGCGCTGCCTGACATGGACGTCGAAGTGGATGTGCTGGTGGAGGATATTAAAGTTACCCCCAGCGCCAAGGATCCCAGGAAATTCGATGTCACAGCGGTGCTTCAAGTGAGCGCCAAGGTTACCGAGGCCCGGGAAGTGGAAGTGCTAACTGCTGTTGATGATGACATGGAGGCAGAGTATGACACTATTCACATTAATGATGTAGTAGGGCGGGGTACCTCCCAGGTAATTGTCAGCGGTGAATTTGATGAGCCGATGGAAAAACCGGAACCCGAGAAAATACTGGATGTTGACTCTACTGTCACCATTACTGAGGCCCGCATTGTGGCCAACAAGGTGATTGTGGATGGCGAACTCACGCTGCAGATTATGTATGTGGGGGCAGTTCCCGAACAGTCTGTCCATGACATGCACCAAACCATCAAGTTTACTGACTTTATTGAAGTGGACGGCGCCGAGTCGGATATGGATGTAAATGTGAAGGCGATGGTAGAAAACTGCGATGTGGAGATCAAAGGCGACCCCTATTTTGAAGCAACCTGCGTGCTCAAACTGGACGCTATGGTTACGCAGCCCCGGGAAGTCAGGGTGGTCACCAACTGTGCCGGTGCCACGGTGGAAACCATTGAGCTAAATGTAGAGCAATTGATTGGTGAAGATTCAACCCAGGTGGTGGTCCGGGAAACCTTTGAAACCCCGCAGGCCAAACCGTGTCCCGCCAAAATTATTAACGTTTCAGTCGAGGAAATCAAGGTTACCGATGTTAAGGTAATTCAAAACAAGGTCATTATCCGCGGCCAGGTGGATATAAAGATTGTTTACGTATCTGCTGAAAAGGACCAGGCGGTACACGCCATGCACCAACAATTGAACTTCCGCACTTTTGTAGAGATTAGAGGAGCCACAAGTGGCATGGACGTGGATGTTAAACCCGTGGTGGAATATATCAATGCCGAGCCTGACAATTGTGATGTTAATGTTGAGGCTGTAATAAAAGTCAGGGCCCGGGTTACCGAGGCCATGCGGCGGGAAGTTTGCGTTGACGTGGTAACCGAACCGGATGAGGACGAAGACGAAGTATGCACTCCCGGTGAAATTATCAACTACACCATTAAATCAGGAGACACCTTATTTGAGTTGGCTCAGCGCTACAGCACCACCGTTAATAGAATTCTGCAGCTTAATCCCGGGTTAAACCCAAACAATTTGCAGGTTGGTCAGGTTATTAGAATACAGTGCGGTGCCAAAGGTTAATTAATCGGATAGGAGGTTTAATGAATGCCAATCCAATATTTTTACAGCGAGCCGGACAATGTCTTGTGTGTTAAGATCAAGGTTCCGGTGGTTCTGGCTGAAGAGGAGGTCCAGGTCGTTATAGACAATGTCGCCACTTTGCCCGAGCTGGCGCAAAAAGTCGATCATATCGACGCCCGTTTGGATGAATTTGACGCCAGGCCTGTCTTCGTTCACGAAAACGGCGACCGTTGGATCAGTATTATTGAACAAGAAGGTTGGGAAAGGTTCGGCTGGCGCTGGCAGGATCACCGGCAGCCGGTAATCAAGAAGGTGCTGGTTAGAGGCGTTCTGCACAAACAAATTTTCTATGTTGACAAGAACGATCACGTCAAACACGTAGGTGAAGATATCCCCTTCAGCAAAGATATAACCCTGGCCGACCCGCAGCCCGTAGTCAACGAGGATGATGTGTTCGTCCAACTGCACAACAAGAAAATTGACATGCGCTGGGAACTTAGGAGAGGTTCCAGGTTGCAGCAAACCGGTGTATTAATCTTCAGCATTAAAGTGGTTGAGGAAAGGCAAATCTTTGTTCAGGTTTGTCCGCGGCTTGATCGCAAATGCGTCAAGGGTGTCAATCTCCTCAGAGATGGCAAACTCGAAGCTTGGGCCACCGATTTCACTCCCATTTATTGGGGTGCCAGCAACGTAGCCCGTGCCAACGGCGGCGCTCAGATGGGGATTATCCCCAATGAAGCGGCTTCCCTGTTCCAAACCGTCAGAGAAAACCTGGTGCCCACCGGTACTTACCGCCTGTGCTTTGACGCCACGGAGATACCCAAAGTTACCTCCATAATGGGTGGGACGGCATCGTTCACTCTGACGGCCGAGTTGATTTTCTTCGACCGTTTCGGCAACCAGATTGAATACACGGCCCAGTCTTACACAGCGGCCCAGATTCCGGATAACACCACCACCAGGCTGTGCATCAACGCTGCGGCGCCTATGGAAGCCCGGGAAGTCCTGGTTCGCTTCACCTTTGACCCCAATGTACTGAACACCAGTTCGGTAATCATTGATAATGTAATGCTGGAATGCATCAGGGCCAGTGAAAATACATTTGACGAGTATTACGGGTAAAAAATAAAATTGTAATGGGGAATGGCAGGAGATGGTTTAAATGCCATCTCTTTTTTTATCACATCGGCCACTTTTGGGCTAAATCGGTTTTCTATTTACCTATTTGGCACATATATTTGGATCAAGCAGGAAATCCATTCCGGGGAGGCTCTTTGATGATGGAAAATATGGATAATATGTTCAGCATGGTTAAACAGCTCCAGGAACAGTTAAAAGTAATGACAGTAAAAGTCAGTGCCGGGGAAGGGGCGATACAGCTGACCATGAACGGCAACCAGGAGGTAGTGCAGATATTTTTTAAACCCGAACTGATGCAGAACCCGGCGGAATTAGCCCGGTTGTCTGCCGATGCTTTTAACGAGGGGATGCGGGAATCTAAGAAGATGGTGCGGGAAGAACTGTCCAAAATGACCGGCGGGATGAACATTCCATTCGTGCCGGGGCTGTTGTAGTGCGGAGTGGGGATGCCTATGCCGGTTGAAAATAAAAATCTTGAGCGGATGTTGGTGGATCTGCTGGATGTAAAAAACAAAAACAATTTGGACAATGACGGTTTTATGGTGCTGCTAGGGCTGATTAATTTGATGGGGATCATTAATTTAATGGAGGACAGGGCTGCGCTTAGCAAAAAGGAGGGCGCCACCCGGCGGGCCGCGCCCGAAAAAGTTCCTTTTAGGAATATGTTCGCCGGTCCGCGGGGCGGTGTGCAGCAGTCGGAAGAAGAGGGCAGGTAAACCATGCCGTGGCCGGTGATAAATACCAGGTTATTTTTTACCTTCCGGCCAGTGGCGCCATTTTTTAATTAACTTGTCAGCCGGGAGTGTCATCGGCGGATTTTCTGTGGTCGTCTCGGTAGTTATAAGGGGCGCAGGTGTTGCTCCTTTTTCGGTAACTGCATCAGTACCAGTATCAGTACCAGTACCAGT